>MDTB01008697.1_pt1 | contig 35645 bp, 39 predicted proteins | sample 811161 | NCBI WGS metagenome assembly MDTB01 (sample SAMN05326650, study PRJNA326480) | marine metagenome | isolation source: seawater | place: Mediterranean Sea | collected 2009 | reverse complement strand
CCTCTAAAAGATTTTTCCATATTTTTAACTCCATAATTTAAGTTGTTAAATTAGTCTAAATAATTATGATAATTAAAAATATTTTTAAAATTATTTTATTTCAACAATTATTTATGTTTATATTCAAAAAAAAATCTTCTAAATTAATTAATAACTTTGATAAAATTACACTTGATAAAGGGTCCTTAAGAGGCAATATTCGAGTTTCTGGAGATAAATCTATATCTCAAAGGGCTTTAATTATAGGATTAGCCTCAATTGGTGAGACAGTTATTGAAGGTATTTTAGATAGTGAAGATGTATTTTATACACTTAAGGCAGTGGAGGCACTAGGAGCAAAAATAAATATTAAGAAAAGCCAAAAATTATTAACTATAAATGGTGTAGGTATAGGAAATTTGGTGTCCCCAAAAAAGCCTATTTATATGGGTAATAGTGGAACAGGGGCAAGGTTGCTTATAGGTTTAGTAGCAGGATCAAATGCAACTGTTACTTTTTATGGTGATGATTCACTAAGTAATAGACCAATGGATAGAATCATAGACCCATTAAAAAAAATGGGTGCCAGTTTTATACTTTCTGGAGAAAAAAAATTACCAATTACGGTTATAGGAGCAAGAGTAAAAGGTATAACTATGCCTATTAAATATAAGACTCCCGTTGCATCTGCTCAGATTAAATCTGCAATAATTTTTGCAGGATTAACTGCTAGAGGAATTACTTGTATTGAAGAGCCTTATAAAAGTAGAAATTATACTGAGAAAATGCTTAAAAAATGTGGAGTAGTAATAACTTCTAAAATTAATAAAAAATTTATTAATACTATTAAAATAAAGGGTAAGGACTATCTAAAAAATTGTAATTTTCTTATTCCCGGAGATCCTTCTTCAGCAGCATTTATAGTGGTTGCTGCTTTGATTATGAAAGGAAGTAAAGTTAAAATTACAAATATACTGAATGATAATATGCGACTCAAAGTATTTAAAATATTACAAAAAATGGGAGGAAAAATTAAAATTAATAAAATATCTAGCGATAAATGTGAAATTATTGCAGAGTATTCTTATTTGAAAAACATTCATTTAAAAAAAAATGATTCCACTTCATTAATAGATGAATTTCCTATTTTATCAATTGCTGCTGCTTGTGGAAAAGGTAAAATGGTAATGAGAGGCTTAGGTGAATTAAGATTTAAAGAGAGTGATAGGTTTGCTGCAATAAGTCAAGGTTTAAAAAAGTGTGGTGTAGATGTTAAAACTTATGGTGATGATATCGAGATTTTGGGTGCAAAAAAAATTACTGGTGATAGTATCATTCATTCTAACAAAGATCATAGGGTTGCTATGTCTTTTAATGTACTAAATTTAGTTGTGGAAAAGCCAATTAAAGTTATAGGTAATGATGCTATTATTTCCAGTTTTCCTAACTTTTTTTGTACGTTAAAATCTCTTAAGCATGAATAGTATAATTATTACAATAGATGGCCCTGCAGCTTCTGGAAAAGGTAGTTTAAGCAAGAAAATTTCATTAGATTTTAATCTATACTATTTAGAGACTGGAATTTATTATAGAGCTTTAGCTAGTTTATTTAATAGTAAAAAAGATTCGTATTCTGAATTGCCTGCTTTTTTAGCTAATCTAAGTAAAACTCAATTTAAAGCATTTGTGATAAATAATGACAAAAACCTTTATACATCAAAAATTACCACTTTAGCCTCAAAATTTGCTAAGATTTTAGATATAAGAAGATTTATACTAAGCATTCAACAAGATTCTATTAATTCATTGGATGAAAAATTTAATGGTATTATATTAGAAGGTCGTGACTGTGGAACTGTTATAGCTCCTGAGGCGAATGTAAAAATTTTCTTAACATCTCATATTGAAATTAGAGCTAAAAGAAGATTTAATCAGTTTACAAAGGATGGAAAAAATATAAGTTATAAAAAAGTTTTAAATGATTTAAAAGAAAGAGATATGCAAGATCAAAATAGAAAGCATTCGCCATTACAAATACCGAAAGATGCAATTATTTTGGATAATTCTAATTACAATTTAGAGGAAACAATAAATATTGTAAAAAATATAATATTTAGTAATATACCAAGTTTAAAAAATAAAATATAATAAAAATAATTTTGAAAGAAGGAAATTATGAATAAAGTCGTTTCTAACAATAATGACAATAATAAGATAAAAGCAAGTAATGAAAATTTTTCACAATTACTTGAAGAATCTTTTAGCAAAGAAAATAAAAAAGTAGGTGGTTTAGTAAAGGGTAAAGTGTTAGCAATAGAAAAAGACTCAGTATTAGTTGATATAGGCTTTAAATCAGAAGGTAGAGTGCCTATAAAAGAGTTTACTCCTCCAGATAAAAAACCAGAATTAGGAGATGAGGTAGAAGTTTTTTTTGAACATGCTGAAAATAAATTTGGAGATGCAGTGCTTTCCAGAGAAAGGGCTAAAAGAGAAACTGCATGGGAAGTTATGGAAAAAGCATTGAAGAATAAAGAGCAGGTGCAAGGAAATATTTTTTCTAGAGTAAAAGGAGGTTTTTCTGTTGACCTTAATGATGCAATTGCTTTTTTGCCAGGTAGTCAGGTAGATGTTAAGGTAATAAAGGATAATTCATATTTATTAGGAACGAAACAAATATTTCATATTCTAAAGATGGATCGCAAAAGAGGAAATATTGTAGTATCCAGAAGGTCTGTCTTAGAAGAAGGAAGAGCTGAGGCTAAAAAGGAAATGGCATCAACTTTAGAAGAAGGTCAAATAATGGAAGGGACTGTTAAGAATATCACTGACTATGGTGCTTTTGTTGATTTAGGTGAGATGGATGGATTATTACATGTCACAGATATTTCTTGGAAAAGAATTAGCCATCCCTCAGAAGTTTTAAGTGTAGGTAAAAAAGTTAAGGTAAAATTAATTAAATATAACTCTGACTCCCAAAGATTAAGTTTGGGTATGAAACAATTAAATGAGGATCCGTGGAAAGGTGCTGATGATAAGTTTAAAATTGGAAATAAATATAACGGTGTTGTGACAAATATAGCTGATTATGGTGCATTTGTAGAGATTGATAAAGGCATTGAAGGTTTAGTGCACGTATCAGAAATGAGTTGGAATAAAAAAAATACTAATCCTTTTAAATTGGTTGCAACGGGGGATAAAGTTGATGTAATTATTCTTGACTTTGATATGCAAAAGAGAAGGCTGAGTTTAGGAATGAAGCAGACAATATCTAATCCTTGGGATGAAATAAAAAATTTATTAAAAGTAGATCAAATTCATGAAGGCGAAATAACAAATATTACTGAATTTGGTTTATTTGTGAAAATAAATGAGCATGTAGATGGACTGATACATGTAAATGATTTATCTTGGGACGGAAAAATAGAAGATGAACTTAAAAAGTTTAACAAAGGCATGAAAGTTAAGAGTAAAATTTTAGAATTAGATGCCGAAAAAGAAAGAGTTGCACTAGGTATCAAACAATTAGATAGAGATCCATTTGAAGTTATACTTAATGATAAATTTAAAAAGGGAAGCATTATTACATGTAGGGTAGAAAGCGTTCAAGATGCTGGTCTAGAGGTAAAACTTGAAAATGATATTTTTGGTTTTATTAAGAAAACAGATCTTTCAAGAGAAAAAGAGGAACAAAAACCTTTAAGGTTTGCTAAAGGCGAAAAAGTAGATGCAATGGTATCTAATATTGATAAAGGTTCAAGAAAAGTTTATCTTTCAATAAAGGCTATGGAATTGGCTGAAGAGAAGAAAGCTATGAAAGATTATGGGTCAACTGATTCAGGAGCGTCTTTAGGAGATATCTTAGGTGCGGCACTAGAAGCTAAGTCTGATGAAAAAAATACAAAAGAAACTAAAAACAAAAAAAAGTAATTTTAGTATTTGGAAAAAAATGTGAATAAATTTGATATAATTAAAATTTTATCTAAGAAAAAAGGTTTAACGGAAAAAGACTCTAAAATAATTATAGCTACTATTATTGATGAAATCACTCAGGCGTTGCGCTTTGGTGATAGAGTAGAATTTAGAGGATTTGGAGTTTTTTATGTTAAAAAAAGAGAGGAAAGAACTGCAAGAAATCCAAAAACCGGAGAAAAAATAGTAACTGATAAAAAAAATATACCTTATTTTAAAATGTCAAAAATATTATATGAGTATATAAATCAGTGATAATTCTGAAGTTAATAAAAAGAATATTTTTGTTTTTATTTGTTGTTTTTTTAGCTTCTTTCGGCGCATCTAACAAGGATCTATTATTTATAAATCTTTGGCCATTTGATTCTAAGCTTCAAATTCCCACTTATCTTTTTTTTTATATATCTGTTATAATAGGGGTATTATCAGTTAGCACCTACTATTTTTTTAAAAAAAAAAATGAAACTTAGTTCAAATCAAATTATTTGTGCCCTTGATTTTGATAGTATTTCAAAAGCTGAAGACTTTGTTGCCTCTATAAATCATGATATTATTTTTAAAATAGGGATGGAATTTTTTTATAGTTTTGGACTTGAAGGAGTTTCTAAGATCAGGAATCTTAAAAAAGATGCTAAGTTATTTCTAGATTTAAAATTACATGATATTCCAAATACTGTAGTAAAAGGTATTTATCCATTAGTAAAAAAAGTTCAACCATATATGTTAACTCTTCATATAGCAGGAGGAAAAAAAATGCTACAAAAATCAGTAGCAGCAGTAACTGAAGTATCGATAGAATATAATATTAAAAAACCATTATTATTAGGTGTTACAGTTTTGACCAGTTTAGATAGTAATGATTTCAAGGAAATGGGCCATATTATTTTAATTGAAGATTATGTAGAAAATTATTCAAAAATAGCAAAAAACTCAAATTTAGATGGTATAATATGTTCTCCTTTAGAAGTACATTTAGTTAAAAAATTACATGGTGATAGTTTAAAACTAATAACACCAGGTATTCGTTTGGGAAAAAATTCTAATGATGATCAATCTAGATTTTTGACACCAAAAGAAGCGTTTAAGATGGGATCAGATTTTATTGTAATGGGTAGACCTTTAATAAACTCTAAAGATCCTAACAAAGTTATTGAAAAAATTATAGATTATTAATATTTCATGACATTTACTGATATTAAAATTAAAGTATGTGGATTAAAAAGTATATCAGAAGTTAATTGTGCTTCTGATTATGGTGCATGCTGGTATGGAATGATCTTTGTAAAAAATTCACCAAGATTCATAACATATAAGAAGGCTGAAAATTTAATTAATAATACACCTGCTTACATTGAACCAATAGCTGTTACTATCAACCCATCTTATTCTAAAATTAAAAATTTAATTGAATTAGGATTTAAATACATTCAGCTTCATGGAGATGAAAGTACAAGTTTTTGTTTAAATTTAAAGAAAGAGTATAAAGTAAAAATTATCAAGGCCATCAGCATAAGAGCCGTAAAAGATATTGAGTATGCAAATAATTTTAGAGATATAGTAGATTGGGTGCTATTTGATTATAAAGATGATTTATTAGCTGGCGGCACAGGAAAATCTTTTAATTGGAATTTATTAGCTGATAAGAAGTTAAATTTTAGCTGGATACTTTCTGGTGGTTTAGACTATAATAATGTAGGTAAAGCAATTAAAAAAACTGGAGCTACTGCTGTTGATGTTTCTACTGGTTTAGAGATTAAAAAAGGAATAAAATCTATAGAATTAATAAAAAAATTCTGTAATAAAATTAAAAATACTTAATATGATAAAAGGTAGCTATAAAAATTATCCTGATAAAAATGGAAATTTTGGACAATATGGGGGGCGTTATGTTGCAGAAACACTAATGCCTTTAATTTTAGAAGTAGAAAAAAAATATTTATATTATAAAAAAAATAAAAAATTTAATGATGAGTTTATAAAGTTATCAAAGGATTATATTGGTAGGCCAAGCCCTTTATATTATGCCAAAAATCTAACTGAATATTTGGGAGGAGCAAAAATTTATTTTAAAAGAGATGAACTGAACCATACAGGGGCTCATAAAATAAATAATTGTTTAGGTCAAGTTTTGTTAGCACTCAGGATGAATAAGAAGAGAATAATCGCTGAGACAGGTGCTGGTCAACATGGAGTTGCTACTGCTACAGTTTGTGCTTTATTTGGTCTTGAATGTATTGTTTATATGGGAAAAAAAGATATTGAAAGGCAAAAGCCAAATGTTTTTAAAATGAACTTATTAGGTGCTAAAATAGTTCCAGTAGAGTCAGGCTCAGCGAGTTTAAAAGATGCTATGAATGAAGCACTGAGAGATTGGGTAAGTAATGTAGAAAATACATTTTATATAATCGGTACTGCAGCTGGTCCTCACCCTTATCCGATGATGGTAAGAGATTTTCAATCAATTATAGGAAAAGAATTAAAAAAACAAATTTTGAAAGAAGAAAAAAGACTTCCTAATTCTTTAGTCGCTTGTATTGGAGGAGGTTCAAATTCTTTAGGGCTATTTTACGATTTTTTAGATGAAAAAAAAGTTAGCTTATATGGAGTGGAAGCCGGAGGAAAAGGAATTAAAACAGGCAAACATGCGGCATCTTTAAATGCAGGAAAGCCAGGTGTGCTTCATGGAAACAAGACTTATTTAATACAAGATAATGCAGGTCAGATAAAAGAAGCACATTCTATTTCCGCAGGATTAGATTATCCAGGGATTGGCCCTGAACATAGTTGGTTAAAAGATACTGGTAGAGTAAAATATGTTTATGCTAATGATAATGATGCAATAAAAGCATTTAAAATTTGCTGTAAATTAGAAGGGATTATTCCTGCCTTAGAGCCAGCCCATGCTTTGTCATTTGTATTAAAGTTAGCTCCAAAGCAAACTAAAAGACATATTTTAGTTATGAACATGTGTGGAAGAGGAGATAAAGACTTAGATAGTCTTGCAAAACATTTGAAGATTAAGATATGAATAATAGAAGAATAAATAATTGTTTTTCCAAGCTTAAAAAAGAAAAAAAATCAGCTTTCATAGCATTCTTAACTAGCGGAGACCCTGATTTTTCAACTAGTTTAAAGTTATTGGAAGCGATGCCTAATGCTGGTGTAGATATTTTAGAGATAGGTATGCCGTTTAGTGATCCAATGGCTGATGGTCCGGTAATTCAAAGAAGTTATATTAGGGCATTAAAATCAGGTAGTTCATTAATTAAGACCTTGGATTTGGTTAAGAAATTTAGGTTAAATAATAATTTCACTCCAGTTGTCTTGATGGGATACTATAACCCTATATTACAAATGGGATTGAGAAATTTTATAAATAAAGCAAGAATTGCAGGAGTAGACGGATTATTAATAGTTGACCTACCACCAGAGGTTAGTAAAGAGTTATCTTTAGAATTAAATAAATCAACATTAGATATGATTAGACTTGCATCTCCTACTACAACTACAGATAGGATGAGAAGTATCCTAAAATCATCCTCAGGATTTTTATATTATGTATCTATAACAGGAATAACAGGATCAAAAATCAATAAAATTTTAGATATTAAAAAAAGTTATATGAATTTAAAAAAAATTACTAATTTACCATTTGTAGTGGGTTTTGGTATTAATTCCTCAAAAAAAGCTCGTGAAATAGCTAAGTATGCAGATGGAGTTGTGGTGGGTAGTGATTTAATTAAACAAATAGAAAAAGGTATTGAAAATAAAAGTAACATTTTTAATAATGTTATAGATCTAGTAAAAAAATATTCTAAAGCTATTAATAAGTAAAAAAATGAATTGGTTAACAAACTTTGTAAAGCCTAAACTAAAAGTAATAAAATCAAAGATTCTTAAAAAAGAAAATCTTTGGCTTAAGTGTTCCTCTTGTGGACAAATGAATTTCCGTAAAGATTTAGAAGAAAAATTATATATGTGTTCAAATTGTGATGCTCATTTAGCAATGCCCATTAAAGAAAGGTTAAAAAGTTTATACGATAAAGGACAATATGAAGTTAAAAGTATACCAAAAGTTCTAGAGGATCCTTTGTCTTTCAAAGATAAGATTAAATATAAAGACAGACTAAAAATGGCAAGAAAAAAAACATCAAATAATGATGCAATTCTGGTAGTTAATGGAAAAATAAATGATATGAATTTGGTAAGTGCAGCTATGGACTTTAGTTTTATGGGAGGATCAATGGGAATGGAGGTTGGTGAAGGTATAGTTGTAGCTAGTAAATTAGCTAAGGATATTAAAAGTCCGCTGTTGATTATTGCATCTTCTGGTGGTGCTAGAATGCAAGAGGGTATATTATCACTTATGCAAATGCCAAGAACCGTAGCAGCAATAGAAATTTTTAAAGAAACCAAATTACCTTATATTGTTCTCTTTACTAATCCAGTAACCGGAGGGGTATCGGCCTCTTTCACAATGTTAGGAGATATCTTAATAGCCGAACCTGATGCTTTAATTGGTTTTGCGGGACCACGTGTTATTAAAAAAACTGTGAATGAGGAATTACCAGAGGGTTTTCAGAAAAGTGAATATTTGCTTGAGCACGGCATGATGGATTTAATAGTAAGCAGAAATGAATTTAAGAATAAATTATCTAATATATTAAAACATTTAGTAGGTAATTAGAAGGTTGTTACAGGTAAGAGATTACATCAAGCATAAAAATAAAAAAATAGAAGATATATTGAAATCTTTTTTTTTATTCCATCCTAAAAATATTGATCTTTCATTAGAAAGAATTAATAGGTTATTAAAAAAACTTAATAACCCTCACAAAAAAATAAAAAATATAATACATATTGCGGGAACTAATGGCAAAGGTTCTATTGCTACTATTTTATATAATTTACAAAAAAGTCAAGGTAGGACAGTTAACATTTATAGATCTCCTCATTTAGTATCTTTTAATGAGCGTATTCATATTAAAAATAAAGAAGTATCAAACCATTACTTACTAAATACCTTGCAACATATAAAATATGTGAATAATAATGAACCTATCACTTTCTTTGAAATTATTACAGCGACTGCTTTTTTTATGTTTTATGAAAATAAAGCAGATTTGACAATTCTAGAAGTTGGTTTAGGAGGGCGTTTCGATGCAACAAATGTAATAAAAAAAAATTTAGTTTCAATAATATCTACTATTGGTATTGATCATAAAGAGTTTTTAGGTAGCACGATAAAATTAATAGCTAATGAGAAAGTGGGTATAATAAAGAAAAAAAGTTGTGTTATATCCAGTAAGCAAACACAAACTGCTAGAAAAATAATTCAAAATAAATCTTTAGAAATGGATTGTTTATTTTATGAGTATAATGAAAATTGGAAAATTGAAAATAAAATTTTTTACCATGGGGACATACAAGTAAACTTAAAAAAAATTGCATTATCAGGAGCACATCAGCACATAAATTTTTCTTGTGCCTTGATGGCATGTATTAAAATAAAAAAACTTAATATAGATTTAAAAAGCTTAGATAAAATTTTACCTAGAATATATTGGCGAGGTAGAATAGAAAAAGTAAAAAGTAATTTATATCCAAATTTAGAAATTTGGATAGATGTAGCTCATAATAAATTAGGTTTTTCAGTACTTGTAGAATGGATTAAAAAAACAAAAATAGAAAGTTTTTATATGATTTTGTCATTAGGAATTAAAAAAGATTATTTAGGTATAATTAAAGAGATAAAAAAAGCTAATCCAAAAAAATTGTATATAGTATCTGGAAAAAGCTTTAATAGTCATAATCCTAAAAATATTAAAAGCGCAGCAGATAAATTTAAAATTAAGTCAATTATTTTTGAAGATCTATTTGAAGCGCTAAATAATATTAAAAAAGTAAATAACAATTATAATAAGAAAAAAGTTATTATTACAGGATCAATCGGTTTAGTAGGAAATTTTTTAGAAAAAATTTGATGATTTATATATTTTCATCTAACCATGTAGTTAAAGAGCTTTTTTCTACCAATCCAACTTGAGATGAAATCGACTGCCCATTCTTAAATAATATAAGAGTAGGAATACTCATAATACCATAGTTTGAAGGAACTTCAGGATTTTCGTCAATATTTACTTTAGCAATAAGTATTTTTTCTTTATAATCCTCAGCTAATTCATGTAAAATAGGAGATATTTGTTTGCAGGGTCCACACCACTCTGCCCAAAAATCACATAAAACTGGTTTATCTGCTTCCAATACTTTTTCTTTAAAATCTTTGTCTTTTACATCTAAAATTGACATATTATCCTCTTATACGTTATGTTTTTTTTCTAAATTTTCAATATATTTGTTAATTTCATCTAATATTAATAAATTTTCTTTATTATTATTATCATATTTTGCTCTTAAATCGTCAATTTTTTTATAACATTCATTAATTGTTAACCATTTTTCTTTATTAGTACTTAACAGCCTTTCTTTTAAATGGTTTTTTATTTTATAAAGATCTTTTTTTTCTAATAATTCTGGTTTTTCTTCAAAAAATAATAGTTGAGCAAAATATTTTAGCCTTTCATCTTTAAATTTATTTATAATTTGATATCTATCACTCCAAGCATATTTTTGGAAGTTCTTCATTAATAAATTATCTGAGTTAGAAATAAATTTTGTATAAATAGTCTCTTCAGCATAAATATCAATTTGTGACTCATTGTTAATTACATCACTATAGCAAGATAGGATTTTATTTTTAAAATCCTTATTAGTAGTTATGAAGTTGTGTCTCTCCATTAAGACTTGATCCGAAATATTATTATAATCTTCAAGATCTTTTCTAATATTTATATTAAGTAAAATCGGACTCTTGTTTAGCTTTAACTTTCTAATTTTTTTAGGTGAATTTTCCAAAAAACTATATAAATCTGATTGGTCCATATCTAATACTCTAGTTGGGTCTTCTAATAAATTGAAACATAAAGCCCATCTATAGGTCGGATGAAAGTCAACAAAAGATAAGCAGAAAAGCTCTGCTTTACCAAAAAAAGATTCTAGATAGCAAAATGGTTGAGAAGATATAACTTGCTCTAGCTCATTTTTATTTGATTGATTGATACTTTTTTCCCATAGTTCTGGAATCTGACTTTTGATTAATTTTGCTAGCTCTAAGCTCGCAAAGGTGTCTCCCATAGCATCGTGAGCAGTAAAGTTCTTAATGCCATTTGTATGAGCAATACTTTCTAGCTTTAGTATGGAAGTACCTTTTTTATTTAATAAGCTTTTAATTTTATCTGGATAAAAAAAGTTAGCAATTCTAGTAATATCTAATAAGTCCACTCTGATATTTTTATTTTTTACTGTTAAATAGGGATCATAAAGATTTTTAAAAAATGCATTTCTTAATACTTCTTCATCAAATAAAATAGAATTATACCCAATAAATATAGCTGGAGACCATTCGTTAAATTTATTATGAACCTCAGAAACTAATTCATAGTTAGATAAATTTGATTTATATATTTTTTCTATAGGTATTCTATTTACTAATAATGCTTCGGGATCAGGTAACGAAAAAGAATTTAGCTTACCTGTAAGATTTATTTTATCTAAAATATTAAAATCTTCATCTGTACAGATAGCTGCAATCTGTATTATTTGATCCCAGTGAGCAGATCTACCCGTGGTTTCTAGGTCATAAAATATAATTTTTTTCATTTAAAGCTTTTTTATTATAATTAGTAAATTGTTCTATCTGCATAATAGATTTAGGAGTACTAGCATGTAAAAAAAATCCATCTAGTTTTACTGCAAAAAGTTTTTTTTGATCTAATGCTAAATCGTATAATAAATTGAGTGAAAATTTCTTCTCTTCTATATGATTAAAAAGCTCTTTATTAATAATTTGCCAACCTGTAAAAACATAGCTTTTGGAGCGAGAATTTTTCTTACTTCTTTGTATTCTTGATACAATTTTATCTGTTTCCATTATAAAATCTCCCTTTCCTTTATAACCTATAGAGTTTTTAATAGGGGCAATTAATAGAAGTATTTTCATTTTAGTGCTATTAAAATTATCATATAATTTACTAACAGGACATATATAAGGTTTCTTTAATAATAGCGAATCTCCATTAATAACAAGAATATTATTTTTATTAAATAAATGAAGTATTTTCTTTACTCCACCCCCTGTTTCAAGTCTCTCTTTTTCATAGGATGAGTATATTTTAGGGTAAGGGTTTTTGTAAGAATAATCTTTGATAAAATTTTGAATAGTTCTGTATTTATAGCTGTTATTAATTATACAATTTTTTATACCTAGTTTTGCTAAATATCGTAAATTAGTTCTCAAGATAGGTTCATTTCGTATTTTTATTAACGGCTTGGCAATATACTTTGTTTTATAACGCATTCTTTTGCCTCTTCCAGCACAAAGAATCATAGTGTTGATTAAATTATTTTTTTTAAATTTTTGCATTTTAAGTATATATTTTTAACCAATTATTTAACTCATTAAAGATAGTGTTCTTTAAATTATTTCTTAAAAGTATTTTTGTTCTGGGCAAGTATTTTAAATAATTAGCTTTACCTTGTTCTTTAAATAGCCTGTTAAAAATTCCAATTATTTTAAATAATCTTTGCGTTCCTAAAACTAAATATGCATATCTAAATTCATCTTGATTAATTTTTTTGTTTTTTAAAAAGTAATTATAAAAATTTAATTGCTCATTCTTAGATAAAAAGACTCTGACATCTTGTAACAAAGATACCAAATCATATGCAGGATGACCTATAAGGCTATCTTGATAATCTATTAAACCAATTTTTCTTTCTTTCTTTTTATTTTTCAAGTAAAAAATATTATCTACATGAAAATCACGTAATACAACACAAGATTGGGCATAATTTATTTTATTAAGTAAATAACTCCAAATTTTATTCCATTCTTTACATGCTTTTTTATTTTTGTTAATTATTAAGTGCCATTTTAAGAATAAATCTAATTCATTTTTAAGATTTTTATTATCATAATTTTTTATAAATTTAGGCTTTTCTTTATAGGACAATGCAATGAGTAACTTTATAGCATTTCTGTAATAATATTCTTTTTTGTTTCTTTCCTTTTTACATAAGATACTGTATTTAAAGTTTCCAAAATCTTCTATTACTAATAAGCCTGAATTTAAGTCTTTAAAATATATGTTTGGTGAGGATAGATTATTTTCTTTTAGCCAATTAGATATTTCTATGAATTTTTTTAAAGATCTTTTTTCTGAAGAACTATCCATCAATAAATATTTTTTATTTAAGTTAGAAATTCTATAATATATTCTTTTGGAGGCATCATTTTTTAAAAGTTTTAAGTTATTTGTATTTATTGCATGTTTCAAACAAAAATCAGTAATAGTTTTTGAGAAATTAATTTTTGTCATAATTCAGTAACTGTTTTAATCTTATTTTCCATTTTTTATCACCTTCTAATCTTAATACTTTTTTATTTTTAATATTTTTGATTGATAATTTTAAGTAATTATTAGGAAGAATAGTTTTTATTTTTTCTGCCCACTCTATAAGAAATATGGAGTCATCAAACATCTCAGTAATCCCAAGTGATAATGCTTCATTATAATTTTTTAATCGCCATGCATCCATATGATATACTTTAGATTTATTACTATCATAAGGTAAAATAATATTATAAGAAGGACTAGGTACAGTCTTAACTTTTGAAATTCTTTGTATAAAATGTCTTATAAAAGTAGTTTTTCCTGAACCCATATTACCGGTCACTCCAAAAACATCGCCTTTTTTGCTAATCTTTGAAAGTTCTTGGGCTATTGCCTTCGTTTTAATTTCTTCATGAATATTAAAGGTATTTATAAACATACTTAAGCAAAAATTTAATACCTATATTTTGCATTTTTAAAAGGCCCATTTTTGCTAACGCCTAAATATTGAGCCTGCGTATTGCTAAGTTTAGTAAGTGTAGCTCCAACTTTATTTAAGTGTAACATAGCTACTTTTTCATCCAAGTGTTTTGGTAACGTATACACTTGATTAGAATAGTTGCTATAATTTTTAAACAATTCTATTTGAGCTAATACTTGATTAGTAAATGAAGCGCTCATTACAAAGGAAGGATGACCAGTAGCACACCCTAAGTTAACTAATCTACCTTTAGCGAGCACTATTATTTTTTTTCCATCTGGAAAAGTTACTTGATCAACTTGAGGTTTTATTTCCTCCCATTGCATATTATTTAATTGATTAATCTGAATTTCAGAATCGAAATGTCCGATATTGCACACAATTGCTTGATCTTTCATTTTTCTCATATGGTCAAGTGTTACTACATCTATATTACCTGTAGCAGTTACAAATATATCAGGGATATGTGCTACCTCGTCTATGTTAACAACATCATAACCTTCCATAGAAGCTTGAAGTGCGCAAATAGGATCCACCTCGGTTATCATAACTCTTGCTCCGGCACTACGAAGACTTGCTGCTGAACCTTTCCCTACATCTCCATATCCTGCAACTAATGCAATTTTTCCAGATAACATAACGTCAGTAGCTCTTCTGATAGAGTCAACTAGACTTTCTCTACAACCATATAAATTATCAAATTTTGATTTTGTTACTGAATCATTTACATTTATAGCAGGAACTTTTAAAGTTTTATTAGCTTGCATTTCATATAATCTATGAACACCTGTTGTAGTTTCTTCACTTAATCCTTTTACATCATTAAGCATATCAGGAAACTTTTCATGCATTAATTTAGTTAAATCTCCGCCATCATCTAAAATAAGGTTTGGTTTCCATCCTTCTGCAATAATAGTTTTTTCTATACACCACCAAAACTCATCTTCAGTCTCTTCTTTCCATGCAAAGACAGGTATTTTTTTGGCTGCAATAGCTGCTGCAGCATGATCTTGGGTAGAAAAAATATTACAGGAAGACCACCTCACATTCGCACCAAGTAGTATTAATGTTTCAATTAATACTGCTGTTTGAATAGTCATATGCAAGCAGCCTACAATGTTCGCACCCATTAATGGCTTTATATTTTTATACTCTTCTCTTAAGGATATTAAACCAGGCATTTCTTTTTCAGCTAGTGTAATTTCTTTTCTGCCCCAATCTGCCAAACTTAAGTCTGCTACTTTAAAATCATTGTTATTCATAGTATTTCCTTATTAATTTAGTTTATGATTATGGTAATAATAAAAGGGCTAAAACGTCTTCAGGTTTTTTTATTCCTTTTATCTCTTTTCTAATATTAGATTTTTTTAAAATTCTTGTTAATTTTGCTAAAATTTGTAACTTGTTTGATGTCTCAATATTATTTGGAGTTAAAAGCGTAAAAATAATATCTGTAGATTTTTGATTACTCAATAATATTGGTTTATCCAGTCTAAAAAAAATTAAACAGTTTTTTTTAAGCTCTTCTAAAAGACTATTAATTAAAAGTATACCATTATCTAATGAGATTAGATGATTTTGATTTTGATTTTTATAAGATGAAAATATTTTATTATTCTGTAATCCAAATTCTTTTTCACTTATTTTTTTTATTTCTAAAAAGACATCTTTTAAGGAGCAAAAATTTTTGTCTAAAAATGATTTTTTAGTTACAAAAAAATTAATATTGGAGTTTGATTTGCTCAAAATAATATTATTAAAATTTTTTTTTAAAAGGTTAGTATTCATATCAACTTAAAATTTAAATTTAGAGCCTAAATAAACTTGTCTAACATTTTTATCTTGAGCTATTTCTTTTGGGGTTCCAGACTTCATTATCTCTCCATTATGGATTATATAAGCTCTTTCAACTATATTAAGTGTATCTCTGACATTATGATCAGTGACCAATACTCCAACATTTTTTTCTTTGACTTGGCTAACAAGCTCACTAACTTCAGATATTGAAATGGGATCAATTCCTGCTAGAGGTTCGTCTAATAAAAGAAAGGCTGGCTGACTAGCTAACGCTCTTGCTATTTCAACTCTTCTTCTTTCTCCTCCAGAAAGAGTAATTGCAGAAGCCTTTCTTAGATGGCTTATGGAAAATTCTGCTAAAAGGTCGTTTAGCATTAGTTCAATTTTTTCACTATCTTTTTCAATTATTTGTAAAACTGATTTGATATTCTGCTCAACAGTCATTCCTCTAAAAATTGAAGATTCTTGAGGTAAATAACCTAGCCCATTCTTAGCTCTAAGGTAAACTGGTAAATTAGTTATATCTACACCATTTAGATGAATGGACCCATAATCAGCAGATAATAAACCCATAATAATATAGAAACATGTAGTTTTTCCAGCTCCATTAGGTCCGAGTAACCCTACAATTTCACCTTTATTAATTTTTACACTAATATCTCTTAGAATTCTTCTATTTTTAATTATTTTACCCAGTTTTTTTACATATAATCCATCATTGGATACTATAACCTTAGGTTTATTTTTAAAATTGATATTCATATTAGTTACTCTGTAGTATATTTCATTTTCACTTTTTGATTTGATTTAGATCCTTCCATTTTGCTTAAACCAGTTAGAAAATCAATAATTAATTTTTCTCCTTTAACTATATTATTGTCTCTTTCTAATTTTACATTGCCCGTAATTATTACCTTATCTTTATTTAAATGGTAGATTGCTTCATCTCCAGTTGCTAATTGGTTATCTTTAAAAAAAGAAACATTACCATTAGCGAGTAATTGTGTAATTTGTTGATTATCAGTTTTATCCAGTACAGCAATAATTTTATCAGCTTTTATAATTGATTTACCCTGAATAGCTTTTGCATTGCCAATAGCAATAGCTTGACCAAGTTGCTTATTCCATTCCATCGTATCAGCTACTATTTCTATAGGTTCTTTATCTTCACAATATAAAAAATTAGTTAATAAAAATGATAATAATAATATATTTAAAATTTTCATAGTTAATTCAGTGTTAATTTAGGGTTATTATAAAATCTAATCATTTGATGACTAGTATCAAAAGAAAACGAAGTAGCTTCTATTAGCCCCCACTTACCAAACATTTTAACTCCATCACTTCCATAACCAACCCCTTTAGAAATATTATAATCTAACTCAGTGCTTTCTAATTTGGTACCATCATCATAAAATATAAAAACTTTATCTTTAGCTTTTATAGACTTTTCTAAAACATTAAAGGATGCGAGATTAGTATTAATTAACATCCAACTATTATTATTAAGAGTCATATCTGCTTCTACAGAATTTAAATGTATAATATTTTCATCTTTACTATTTTTAAAAGATGACTTTGCTGTTATTACGTAAGGTCTATTATTTATATCGTTTCCTATAAGTTTAGCATTTTCTAATTTAAGAGTATTCCTATTTAAGTTATTTTCTAGGTTTTCTGTTTTAAGTATCATTTTATTTTTATCTTCTATTGAAAAGATAAATGTAATTAATATTGTACAAAAGAAAAAAAACATTAAAGCAAATTTCACGTAAGTTAAACTATTTTTGACATCTATTTTATCTGATCTAGGTATATAATTTTTTAAAAACATTAGCTTTTTAATCTTAAACAATCGTGAAGATGAATTATACCTGAAAGTTTTTTACTTTTTAATTTTTTTACAATAAAAAGAGAAGTTATTTTATGTTCATTTATTATTTTCAAAGCATCAGAAACAAATGTATTTTCATCTATTATTTTAGGGTTTCTACTCATTATATTTCTAGCTTTTTTATTCAATAGATCATTTTTCATATGTCTTCTTAAATCACCGTCTGTAATAACTCCAATTAAAAGTTTTGATTTATCTAAAACACCAATACACCCAAAGTTCTTATTTGTTATTTGTACTATAACATCTTTCATATTTGTATTTTCAAATGTCAAAGGAATATTTTTTTCGCTATGCATTATATCTTTAACTTTGATAAACTTAAAACCTATATTTCCTCCAGGATGGTATTCTCCAAACATTTTTTCTGAAAAATTTTTATTTTCTGATATAGATAAGGCAATTGCGTCTCCTAGAGCTAACATCATTGTTGTAGAGGTTGTAGGAGCAATATTATTTTTACCTGCTTCTGCAATATTTGGAATAATTAAATTAAAAGAACTCATTTGTGCCAATTTGCTTTTATTTTTACTAGAGATGAGAATTGATTTTATTTTTTTTTTATTAGCATAGTAAAGTAAATCTAAAAGCTCTTTTGACTGTCCAGATTTCGATAATAAGCATATAATATCATTTTTTTTTATTGAGCCTAAATCACCATGGCTTGCTTCGGTAGGATGAATATAGAAAGCATTAGTACCTGTAGATGTAAGGGTTGAAGCAATTTTTCTAGCTATATGTCCAGACTTACCTACTCCAGATAAAAATATATTACCTTTAGTTGTAGATATTAAACTGACAATTTTATTGTAATTATTGTCTAAGGACTTAGACAATAATAATAGAGCTTGAGCCTCTTTTTTAATTATATTTTTAGAAATTCTTAAAAACATTTTTTATGAATGTGAAAATATATCCATTTCTTCCCAACCGTATAGATCCATTTTAACTCTAGTAGGTAAAAATTTTAGTATAGGAACAAGAAGGTGAGACCTTTTTTCTCTTTTCAAAATTAGATCCAATTCATTTTTTATTTGATGTAAATACAAAACATCATTAGAAGCGTACTTTATTTGATTTTTTGATAAGGTTTTACTTCCCCAATAGCTGCTCTGTTGCTGTTTTGAAATTTCTATATTTAATAATTCTCTACAAAGCTCTCTTAATCCATGCCTATCAGTATAGGTTCTAGCTAGTTTAGAAGCAATTTTTGTGCAGTAGATATTCTTAGGTAATATACCTAAATATTTTTTAATAATAGCTAGGTCAAATCTAGTATAATGGAAAATTTTCAAAATTGAGGTATCTCTTAAAAGTAATTTTAAATTAGGAGCTGAATATCCAAAATCTGACCCTAATTGTACTAAGTGAGTAGTTCCATCTCCTGAAGAAATTTGTACTACACATAGTCTATCTCTTGAGTTTTTTAAACCCATTGCCTCTGTATCAATTGCTATACTATTGGCAAACTTAATATTATTGGGAATATCTCCCTGATACAGATTATTCATAGTAAATTGTATTATAGAATTTAAATTTTTTATGTTATTAAATAATATACTAACATTATCATAACTAAAAATATACTATATTGTAAAAATGAATCAAAAAATAATAAGTGTAATAGGTGGAAGCGGATTTATAGGCAATTACTTAGTAGATAAGCTCTTGGAGTCTGGCTATTATGTGAAGATAATATCAAGAAAACCCAAATCGAAAAAAAAATTTTATCCATCGGCTAGATTAGGACAATATTCCTTAATAAATTCTAATATATGTGATGAAAAAAAATTATTTAAAATACTAGAAGGGTCTTCAATCATTATAAATTTAGTAGGCGTTTTAGAGAATAGTAGGAAAAATAGTTTTAATGCAGCACATGTTCAAGGTACAAATAATATTGTTAAATTTTGCTCTAAATATGAAGTAAAAAAATTAATTCATATTTCAGCTTTAGGAGTAAATAAAAATAAAACATCTAAATATGCTTTAACAAAATTTTTAGCTGAAAAAAATATTAGAAGAGTTGAAAATTCATTAATTATAAGACCATCTATAGTTTTTGGTGATGAAGATAATTTTATCAATTTTTTTGCTCAATATGCTAAGTTTTCTCCGTTTTTACCTTTGATTGGAGGAGGAAGGACTAAGTTTCAACCAATTTTAGTTTCGGATTTGGTAAATATTATAGTCAGTTGTATTAATAAAAAATTTAATAGAGGACAGATTTTAGAAATTGGAGGACCGGATATTCTTACTTTTAAAGAAATATTAACTTTTATGTTAAAAGAGTTGAAAATTAAAAGGTATTTCTTGAAGTTACCTTTTAATGTAGCCAGTGGACTAGCATTCTTTCTAGAAAAGTTGCCAATAAAACTAATCACTAGAGATCAAGTAGAAATGCTGAAAACTAATAGTATAGTATTCAAAAAATATTCATATAGAAATTTTATTAACTATCAAAGCACATCTTTTTTTATAGCCGTAAGAAATCAATTAAAATTTTATAAAAAGAACGGGGGGCATTAATTTTTATATAATATATATGAAAATAAAAATCCCTAATAAAACTCTATAAACGCTAAATATTCTAAATGAAAATTTTTTAATCCATCTAAAAAAAAAATGTATTGTTAAATTTGCCGTTAAAAAAGAAATTAAAACTATAATAAATAATTTTAATAAATCTGAATAATTTATATCAATTGCCTTATATACACCAAAACAGCAGGCAGCAAATAAAACCGGAAGTCCAGAAAGAAGAGAAAATTCCAGACTTAACCTTCTATTAATTCCTATAAAGCGCATAGCGGTTATAACACTTCCTGAGCGGCTCATACCAGGGATTAAAGCCAATATCTGAAATATACCAATGATAACAGTATCACTGAGTTGTATTGTATTATTATTTTTATTTTGTTTATTAAAATTATCAGAAAAATCCAATAGTATACCTCCAAGAATACAAGCAATAGCGATTATAAAGAGATTAGATTTAAAGCTATCAAAACCATATAGTCCTATTAATCCACCTAAAAATATTACTGGAAAGCTTGAAATTAATGCAAATATTAATAGATTATTTTTTTTAAATGTAATAAATAATTTTCTATTGAAAAAAACTAGAGCTAGAAATGTACCTAAATGAGCTCCTAATGCAAACAATAATGCATTATCAGTCCATTTAAAAATATTTTGTAATAAATATAAATGTGCAGAGCTAGAAACAGGAAGAAACTCTGTAATGCCTTGAATTAACGAGTAAGTAAAAATTTGTATATTTTCCATATTTTTTTTTTTAATAATGATATATTAATATATTAAATTTCGAAATATTTTAAATGTATAAGCTATATTATATGCCTATGTGTGCTGCGAGTAGAGCGGCTAAAATGATCTTACATGAAAAAGGTATTAAATTCCATTCTATAAACGAACCGATTTGGAAGAGAAGAATAGATTTTTTAAAAATCAATCCAGAAGGAGAATTACCAGTTGTCATAGATAATGAACAAAATAAGATAATAGGGTATTTTTCTCTAGCGTATTTTTTAGAAGAAAGTAATGTAAAAAACATTTTAATAGGTAATAACCCGCTTAATAGACTAGAAGTTAGAAGAATATGTAAATGGTTAGATAATAAATTTAGTAAAGAAGTTTATCAAAATATTGTAGAAGAAAGAGTTTTTAAAAACTTAAAAGGTCTTGGAAATCCTTCAAGTGAGTTTTTGAAAGCTGGTAGAACTAACTTAAAAAATCATGAAAATTATTTTGAGTGGTTATTAAATGAGCGAACTTTTCTTGCAGGAGAGTTTTTCTCAATTGCTGATATTATTTATGCTACTTATTTATCAACCTTAGATTATTTAGGAGAAGTAAAATGGGATAGAGTTAGTTTTACAAAAAAATGGTATGCAAAAATAAAGAGTAGACCTTCATTCAGAGACATTCTTGAAGAAAAAATATTCACAATTCCTGCTACTAAACATTATAAAAATTTAGATTTTTAATGAGCCAACAATTATTATTTGATGAAATTAAAATAAAGTCATTAGAGCTTGGTTTTGATGAATTTGGTATTACTGATTTAGAAAATTTTGAGTTTAACTCTTTAAAAATAATGGAGTTTGTAAAAAATAAACACCATGGTGAAATGAAATGGTTTAAAGATAAATTAGAAATAAGAAAAAACCCTAAAAATATATGGAATGATGCAAAAAGTGCTATAGTTTTAGGGATAAATTACGGCCCAATAAATAACCCACTAAAAGATCTTACCCAAATTAGAAAGGGGTATATATCTATCTACTCTAGAAGAAGAGATTACCATAAAGTAATCAAATCTAAACTAAAAGAACTAGCTAGGTTCATACAAAAAATTAAACCTTCTGAGGTAAAAATTTTTGTTGACACTGCTCCGTTGATGGAAAAACCCTTAGCAAGTGCAGCTGGGTTAGGGTGGCAAGGCAAACATACAAACCTTGTCTCAAAAAAATATGGATCATGGTTATTTTTAGGAGTAATCTTAACAAATATATATTTTAAAAATAAAAAAAATATCAATAGCAAATGTGGTTCCTGCAAACAATGTATTACGATTTGTCCTACTAATGCTATAGTTAAACCGTATTCGCTTGATGCAAGAAGATGTATATCTTATTTAACTATTGAACATAAAACACATATTAAAAAGGAGTTTAGAATAAAAATAGGAAATAGAATATTTGGATGTGATGACTGTCTTGCAATATGTCCTTGGAATAAGTTTGCTAAAAAATATAGCGATTTGAAATTAAATTTTATTAAAAAACTCAATCTGCCCAGCCTAGAAATGTTTTTGAATTTTGAGGAGCATGATTATAGAAGATATTTTGTAGGCACTCCTGTTAGAAGATTAGGTTATAACCGATTTATGAGAAATATTTTAATAGCAGCTGCTAATTCTAAAAATTCAAGTTTAGTTAAAAGTGTATTAAGGTATTTAGATAGTAATAGTGACATAATTAGAGCTATGGCAATATGGGCTCTATTTTGTTTGAGCAAGAATAGGTTTTTTAAAGAAAAAAGTAAGAGATTTAATGTAGAGCAGATTTTTGAGGTGAAACAAGAATGGTTTAATGGTGAAGAAATATGATTCTTTGTGCTTTAGGATATGGGTATTTATCAAAATATGTTTTTCGAAGGATATGTGGTTTAGGAGTAACGGCAATAGGAGTAACCTCTCAACAAATAAAGGATCATGGCTTTAGTAATCGTTTTTTTGTAATTAGAAAAGATATAAAAAAAGCAATATCTTTTTCAACACATTTATTAATAACAGCGCCGCCTAATTCTGAAGGGTGTGTAATATTTAATAAATATGCCAATGAAATTTTAAATTCAAATGTTAAATCTATAATTTATATATCTTCAACTGGAGTTTATGGAAATCATAATGGTAATTGGGTTGATGAAAAATCTTTAATAAAAGCAAATTCTTCATATGATAAACGCAGAGTGAAAGCAGAAAAACAATGGAAAAAATTTTGTATAAAACATAACATTAATTTGAATATAGTTAGAATTGCTGGTATTTATGGTCCGAAGCGATTCATTAATGTAAGTGAAAAAGAGTTAATAGTGGTTTTAAAAAGAAATCACTATTTTTCTAGAATTCATATTTTAGATGCTGCTAGATTAGTGACAAAAATAATATTAGAAAACTATAAAAATGAAGTATGGAACTTAGCAGATGACTTACCTAGTAGTAGGGAAGCATTACTTTCACAAGTAATAAGAGTTAAAAAAATAACAAAATATTCAACAATTGCATTTGATAAATATTCTAAAAATTTATCAGAAAAATCTAAGAAATTTTGGTTAAATAATAAAAGAGTTTCTAATCATAAAATTAAAGATCACTTTGAATATAAATTTATTTTTCCTACCTATATAAATGGAGTTAATAATCTTAAAGAGTATATTTAAGCATATTTTTAAGGCTTTGTTCCAATAACTTTAAGTCAGAGTCTGATGACATTCTATGATCACTGTTTTTTGATATAATTAATTTAGCATTTTCGGTTTCAAGAGTATTTAAAATTTCTATCTGCTTCTTTAACTTAACAGCTTCGTCTAAGAGTCCATAAAGTAATATAATATTAGTATTTGTTTTAAAGGGTTTTTTAAGTACAAAATTTTTTTTTGAGTCTTCTATAAATCTTTTTTCAAATATATAAGGTTGATTATTATAATTACTATCTATTGAAATAATTTTTTTATTTTTGTAAGTTTTTTTTTCATTCATAGATAAATTTTTTAAAATGTCATCTGTGAAGTCTGCTGCAGCTCCTATTCCAATTACACCCATAATTTTTTTTCTTATCTTTTGTAGCAATATAATTGAAATCCATGCCCCTAAGGAGGATCCTACTATTATAACAGGATAACTAAGCTTTTTTATAAAATATTTTGTTTCTTCTACCCAATCGCTCAAAAGTCTTTCTCTAATTTTTCCACCAGAAGTTCCATGTCCGGAATAATTAAATCTTAAGTATTCATAACCTATTTTTTTACTAAGTCTATCAAGAAAAACAGCTTTAGTCCCAAGCATATCTGATCTATATCCAGTTAAAAATATTACTGATATTTTAGGACCTTTTTCTAATCTATTCTTATGAATATAAGAGATATCTACACCATTTATATTAACTATTTGATAGCTTTTTTTTTTCATTGTTTATATTGTTAATGTTTAATTAAATGATAAAAAGAAATAAAAAAAATACTAAACAAATTTCAGTAATGCAAGTACTTCCTCATTTGAATTCTGGGGGACTGGTTTCTGGAGCAGTTGAGGTTGCGAAAGAATTATTTGATAATAATTATAAAAGTGTAGTAGTCTCTTCAGGAGGCTATAAAGAGAATGAGCTGTTAAGATACAATAGTATATTAGAAAAATTACCTGTACATAGCAAGAATATATTTAGCATACTGCTAAATAAAAAAAGAATAATTTACCTAGCTATTAAGCATAATATTAGCTTAATTCATGCTAGATCAAGAGCTCCTGCTTGGTCAGCCTACTGGGCTGCAAAAGAATTAAATTTACCATTTGTTACAACTTTTCATGGAACCTATGGAACAAAAGGATTATTAAAAAAAAAATACAATAGCATTATGTTAAAGGGTAATGCTATTATAGCAATTTCAAAATTTATTAAGAAACACATAGAAGATGAGTACAATATTAAAAAGAATATATATGTTATACCTAGAGGGGTTAACATAAATCTTTTTTCTCCAAAAAAAGTTTCTTCAGCTAGGCTAATAAATGCAGCAAAAAAAATTAATATAGAAGGTAATGATAAAATTGTACTATTACCTGGAAGACTTACAAATTGGAAAGGACATAAGCTAGCCATTCAGGCTATTTCAAAGTTAAAAATAAAAAATTTTAAACTAGTTCTAATAGGTGATGTTCAGGGAAGAGTTAAGTATAAAAATGAATTAGTTCGATTAGCGAGTTCTTTGAATATAGGAAATAAAGTTATTTTCATTGACCACACAAGAGATTTACCTTCTTACTTGTTGCTTGCTGATTTAGTGTTGTCCTGTTCTACAAAACCAGAAGCTTTTGGTAGAACAGTTTTAGAAGCTCAAGCTATGGGTAAGCCTGTAATTGCTTTTAATCATGGCGGATCAATAGAGCTTATAAAGGAAAATGAAAATGGAGCATTATGTAATGTGTCTGATATCAATGACTTAGCTGAGAATATAGAAAAAAAATTATACTTAAGCCTCTATAAAAGAAAAGTTTTATCAAAAAGAAGTATTACTAACGTAAATAAAAAATATTTAACAGAGTTTATGAGTAAAAGAACTTTAAATTTATATAAAAATTTAATTAAGAGTTTTAGTGAAAAAAGTTTTAATAATTAAACATGGTGCTTTAGGAGATATTGTGCTTGCAATGCATCCAATATTTGCTATTTGGAAATATTTTAAAGGTTATGAAATTACTATATTAACTGAATCAAGGTATAAAGAAATATTTCAATGTCTTCCATTTGTAAAAAATATTATAATAGATAATCGACCTAAATTTTATAAAATAATCAAATATATAAAATTTTTCAATTGGTTTTATAAATCTGATTTTGAATGGGTATTCGATTTACAAACATCAAAAAGAACTAACTTTTATTTTTTAATATTGTCTTTTTTTAAAGATTTTAATTGGAGTGGAATAGCTAGAAATTGTAGTCATCCTCATTTAGATGTGAATAGAAAAAAATTGCACACTATGGATAGGCAAAAAGAGCAACTAAAATATGCAGGTATATACCTTCAATTTAAGCCAGATTGGAACTATTTTAAGTATAAAGTAAACTCGTTTAATTTAAATAAACCTTACGTAATTTTAGTTCCTGGTGGATCTAAACATAGGAAAAATAAAAGATGGGGCTTTAATAATTTTCTTAAAATTATTAAATATTTGAAAAGTAAAAATATATTATCAGTGTTAGTTGGAGGTAATGATGAAACGGATATTTATCAAATATATAAAAAACATAAGCTTGTATTAAATTTAATAGGAAATACAAATTTTTCAGACTTAGCATATTTATCTTCAGGCGCAGAGTTAATTATTGGTAATGATACTGGACCTATGCATTTGCTAGTCGCTTGTAGTAATAATAAAGCAACTAAAATTGTACTATTTGGAGATGCATCTAACCCGGATTTATGTGCTCCTAGAGGTGCTAATGTAATAATAGTGAAAAAAAAAAATATTAATGACATAAAGCCTCAAAGTATCATTAACATAATAAATAAAAAAAATTATAGTAAACTTTAGATATTTTAGTTATACATTTAATATAAATAATTGTAAGGAGGTATTGTTATAGCAAGAGAGAATTATTCGTCAAACGCGGGTCCGCGCGTTAATAAAGAAATTTATATTGATCCAGTAAGGCTAATTGATAATAAGGGTAAAATGTTAGGAGTAGTTAAACTTCATAAAGCGCTTGAAATTGCTGAAAGCGTAGGCTTAGATTTAGTGGAGGTTTCTCCAAATGCCAAGCCACCAGTATGTAAAATATTAGATCATGGAAAGTTCAAATTTGAAGCACAAAAAAAAGCTGCAAAAGCTAGAAAAAAGCAGAAAATTATTGATATAAAAGAGGTTAAGTATAGGCCTAATATAGACACTAATGATTTCAATATTAAAACTAAAAATGTTATCAAGTTTTTGTCTTCAGGTGATAAGGTAAAAATTACGTTGAGGTACAGGGGAAGAGAAATGGCTCACAGAGATCTCGGAATAAATGTTTTAAAAAAAATAAAAGAAGAGACAGTGTCATTTGCTAAAGTCGAGCTTGAACCTAAATTAGAAGGTAGACAGGCAGTAATGATTTTAGCTCCAGAAGATAAAAATAATAAATAGATAATATTGTTAAATAAAACTTGATTTGCTTTGCAAAATTAATATAGTTATCAACTACGAGGATATATGCCAAAAATAAAAAATAAAAGTGGAGCAAAGAAAAGATTTTCTTTTACAGGAACCGGTAGAGTAAAAATGAATCAGGCTGGGAAAAGGCATGGTATGATAAAAAGAACAAATAAGTTTATTAGAAATGCTAGAGGAACGACATTACTAGCAAAGGCTGATGAAAAAATAATTAAAAGAAATTTTTTAAGAAGTTAACCAAGGTAGTATAAATGGCTAGAGTTAAAAGAGGCGTCACTAAACATGCTAGACACAAAAAAGTTATTTCTGCAGCTAAAGGAGCAAGAGGAAGACAAAAAAATACTTTTAGAGCTGCTATACAAAGGGTTGAAAAAAATAGACAGTACGCATACAGAGATAGAAGAAATAAAAAAAGAGACTTTAGAAAGTTATGGATTTTGAGAATTAATGCTTCTTGTAGAAGTCATAATATTAAATATTCAGAATTTATACACTTACTTCAAAAAAATAATATTGAAATGGACAGAAAATTATTAGCGCATATTGCCTTTCACGAACCTGCAACATTTAAGTCAATAATTGATCAAGTAAGAAAGTAAATTATCTATACTTGGAGAATAATATAACCGACATAATAAAAAAAGCTGAAGAACTTGTCTTTTGTTTTAAAAAAGAAATTGATAATATTAACGATCTTAAAGATATTGGTCTTATTAGAACAAAGTACATGGGAAAGAAGGGCTTATTTACATCCCTATTAAGGTCTCTTAATGAGTTAAATAAAGACAAAAAGGCTCTTGCAGGAAAAGCACTAAATAATATGAAGAAGGAGGTTGAAGAAAAAATTAATTTTCATCATGAATTACTAAGGAATAAACTCTTAAATGACAAACTTAAAAAAGAAAGGATTGATATTACCCTTCCAGGCAGACCAATTAATCAAGGTGGTGTTCATCCAATAAGCAAAACTATGGATGAGATAATCAGTATATTAGGTACTCTAGATTTTAATGTAGAGGAAGGCCCCCACATCGAGGATGATTATTATAATTTTACTGCATTAAATATTCCTGAATATCATCCAGCAAGACAAGATCATGATACATTTTACATGAATGGGAGTAAAAAAAAAAAGTTGTTGCGAACTCATACTTCACCAATTCAAATTAGGGTGATGAAAGAAAAAAAGCCACCAATTAAAATCATAGCGCCAGGAAACACATATAGATGTGATGATGATGCTACTCATTCCCCAATGTTTCATCAAATAGAAGGGTTAGTAATTGACAAAAATATTTCTATGGCAAATCTAAAATGGACAATAAAAGAATTATTAACTGCATTTTTTAATGTGAAAGAACTGCCAATGAGATTTAGACCATCTTACTTTCCTTTTACTGAACCTTCTGCAGAAGTTGACATTGGATGTTCTGTAGATAGCGGAAAACTAATTATAGGAAAAGGAAAAGATTGGTTAGAAGTTCTAGGTTGTGGCATGGTTAACCCTAAAGTATTTGATAATTGTAATATCAATACAGAAGTTTATAATGGATTTGCTTTTGGTTTGGGGGTAGAGAGGTTTGCTATGTTAAAATATGGTATAACTGACCTTCGAATGTTTTATGACAATGACCATAGATGGTTAAAACATTACAGTTTTAAACCTACTGGCTTTCCTAATATCTTAAAAGGAATATTATGAAGTTTACTCTTTCTTGGCTAAGAGATCATTTAAAACTGAATAAGAATATTAATCAGATTTCTGAAAAATTAACTAATATTGGCTTAGAAGTTGAAAGTGTTGAAAGCCTGAACGAAAACTTTCAAAATTTTTTTATTTGTAGAATATTAAAATGTTATAAACATCCAAATGCTGATCGATTGAAAGTTTGTGAAATATCATATGGAGAAAAAACTTATAAAGTAGTTTGTGGTGCAACTAATGCAGTAGAGGGTTTAAAAACAGTTTTTGCGCCTAATGGAAGCTATATACCAGGAAGTAATTTTAAATTAGAAAAAAAAAATATTAGAGGGATTGAAGGTGATGGGATGCTTTGTTCTGAAGAGGAATTAGGGCTTGCTAAAAAAAATGATGGTATCATAGAGTTAGGTAATGACTATGAAATTGGAAAAAGATTTATAAGTTACATTCAAGAAGATTTTATTTTTAGTATAGGATTGACGCCTAATAGAGGTGATTGTGCTTCAGTTAGAGGAATAGCTAGAGATCTAGCAGCGAGTCTTAACCTAGATTTAATTAAGAAAAAATTTAATATTAAACCGGGCACATTTAAAAGTTCTATAAAATGGGATTTGAGTTCATTAAAGTTTAAAAATGATTGCCCTTTAATATATGGAAGACAATTTATAGTAAAAAAAAACTTTCCTAGCCCTTCTTGGTTAAAATTAAGATTAGAAAGTATTGGTTTAAAATCTATTTCAAGTTTAGTAGATATTACTAATTACATATTAGTTGATATAGGTCGTCCTTTGCACGTTTTTGATGTAGAAAAAATTAATGGAAACCTTAAAGTCATAACTTTGGAAGAAGAAGAGAAGTTTATAGGCTTAGATAAAAAGGAATATATATTATGTAAGGGTGATGTTGTAATAAAAGATGATGAAAAAACTGTTAGTATTGCAGGAATAATGGGAGGGCTAAATAGTTGTGTAGATGTAAATACAAATAACGTTTTTTTAGAAGTTGCTTATTTTGATTCGCATAAAATAGCTCAGACAGGAAGAAGATTAGGAATAACATCGGATGCACGTTACAGGTTTGAAAGAGGCATTGATCCAAATGGTCTAATAGAAGGCTTAGAATATAGTACAAATTTAATAATAGATATTTGTGGTGGCTCATATAGTGATTATACGAAATCAGGTACAGAAATAAATTTACAGAAAAAAATTAAATATGATTTTAGAATTTTTGAGAAACTAGTAGGTTTTAGTATTAATAAAAATAGGCAAAAGGATTTACTTTCTAAACTTAATTTTGTAATTGAAAAAGAGGAAAAAGAGCTTTTACATATAATAGTTCCTTCTTGGAGGCATGATATAAAAATAAGTAACGATATAGTAGAAGAAATTTTAAGACTAGAAGGATATGAAAATATTCCAGAAAAAAATATAATTAATAATCATAGAACAAAAATAACTTTATTATCACACAATAAAAAAACTGAAATTAGAATTAGAGATTCTTTAGCAAAACTAGGACTGTATCAAGTTTTAACGTTTTCTTTTATTTCTGAAAATAAAATAATTCCTTTTACAGCGGTAAATAAAAACTTAAAATTAGAAAACCCTATATCTAGTGAATTAAATATTATGAGAAACTCATTATTGCCTAATTTATTAGATATAGCTTCAAGAAATTTCTCTAAGGGTATAGATTCTACAAATATATTTGAATTGGGTTCTATATATAATGGTCTAGAGATCTCAGATCAGAAGTCTAATTTTGCTATACTGATAAGTGGAAATGCATTTAAAAAAAATTGGCATTTTCCTAGAAGAACTTTTGATTTTTATGATATGAAATCTTTGCTTTTAGCATTATTAAATGAACTGGATATATCAGATTTTAGATTAGAAAGAAGCAAAGATGAATGGTTTCATCCAGGCATTTCAGCAGATCTTATTATAAATGAAAAGAAGTGTCTAAGCTTTGGAGAATTGCATCCTAATTTAAAAGGTTTATTTAAAATTAAACAACCAACAATCATATCTGAAGGAAGTATAGAAGCTATCTGTAAAGTTGTTGATAATAAAGAAAAAAATTCATTAAATATTTATCCTTTATTATCAATAAAAAAAGATTTTGCTTTTATTATTAGCAGTGATATTAGTGCTGAACAACTCATAGAAGAAATTAAAAAAGTTGATGAAAATATTGGGGAAGTAAATGTTTTTGATGTTTATAAAAATGAAAATAAATCAGAGCTATCATTAGGAATAGAAATGGAGATTATACAAAAGCATAAAGTTTTAAACTCTCAAGAGATAAATTCATTGATGGATGAGGTTATAAAAAAAGTAGAAAAAAATATAGGAGCAAAATTAAGAGTTAGTTAATTTTACTGATAAGAAGCATGGTAATAATAAAAATAAAAAACCTAGAAAAAAAAATATATTAATGTCTAAAAAAAAGATTAAAAGTTTATTAACACCAACTTTATTAATATAAATAAAACTAGAATATTTTTCTAATAGTCTTTGAAAACCAACTAGAATATTTGGATTTATTAAATACCAGATAAAACCAATAGAAAAACTTTTATAATATAAGCCTAAGAATATTTGAAAGTTTCCAAATAAAAAAAAAAATAATAAAATTATCTTTTTTACATTCATATCTTTATTCTATATAAATATAAGAAATTTTATATTAAAAAAGGAGAGGTGGCCGAGCGGTCGAAGGCGCACGCCTGGAACGCGTGTATGCGAGCAATCGTATCGAGGGTTCGAATCCCTCTCTCTCCGCCATAATTATTTTTTGAGAATGTCTTTCTTAAAGTCAGATGTAAATTCTATCAGTGATTTATTATCGTCTTTTAGATTTAATTTTTGATTTATAATTAAAGAACCTCGTTTTGCTTCATAAATTTTTAGGTTTATAAAGCTCAGATTATTTTCATCATATACAATACCATTTATTACGAATGATGCATTAGACTCTGTAGCTATAAGCATAACTTCAGGAGGATTTAAATTTTCAGATCCTTGAGGCGTTTGGACTGTTAAAATTTTCTCTGATTCGGAAAATTGGTCTTTAAATAATAATGAAATTTCGTCTACTTTATTTTGAGTTAGATTTTTTGATTGATTTTGGAATTCCATTAGTGCTACTACTATAGCATCACTAGAAACAATATTATTTGTAGGAAGGTTGCCCTGATCTGTCCTAAAGTTTTCTAAAACACTTTTTGAATTATCAGTATACTCAATTTTATTTGAAAATTTATTATTCAAATAATAAAAACCGGTCAAAATAATTAAGCCTAAAAAAACGATCAATCCAATTAAATAAGGTTTTTTAAATTTCAATTTAGAGGATGCATTTTTTTCTACTGTCATTTGACTCGTATAGACTTTTATTTTTTTTGCTATATTTTTAAGCTTTTTTTCTCCTTCATACTTAAAAGATATTTCAACTTTATCTTCTACTTCTAAATAAACTTTTTCAGAAATTGTAATTTCATTTACTGGAGCTATTGATTCTAATCTTGCAGCGATGTTAACATTATCTCCATATAAGTTATTATCTTGTGCCATAATATCACCAAGATTGATTCCAATTCTAAACTCAATAGTGATATTATCTTGGGTTTCTTTAGCTTTAGCGGATACCTCTTTTTGAATTGCTATTGCTGCTTCCATTGCGTCAACTGGACTTGCAAATTCAGCCATAATAGAGTCCCCAGCTGTTGAAAAAATTCTTCCATCTAAGTCATGAATAATTTTATCTGTAATTTTTCTGGTTTCTTTTAGTCTAAATAAGGTAAGTTTTTCATTAGAAGCCATTAATTTGCTATAGCCAACTACATCTGCTGCAAAAATGGCTGCCATTTTTCTAGTAGCACTTGCTGACTTATTTTTATCTTTATCTAAAACAAATATATTTTTGTTAGTTTCTGACATTAATTTATTGTAGTAAGTTTATTTTATAATAAAAGATTTATTTTTATGATAACAATAGTTTTATATAATCCTCAAATACCTCCTAATACTGGAAATATTATGCGTTTGTGTTCTAACACCGGTTTTAGCCTTCACATAATTGAACCGATTGGTTTTCCATTAGATGATAAATCGCTAAAAAGGGCAAAACTAGATTATTTTTCCCAAATTAATCCAATAATACATAAAAATTATAAAAGCTTTATGAATTCCGTAGACGAAAATAAAGTGTACGCAGTAAGTAAATTTGGAAAAAAAAGGTACAACAATATCAGATATTTTAATAATATTTTTTTACTTTTTGGGTCAGAAACTCATGGGTTACCAAAATTGATTTTAAATAAATTAGAGAATCGTTCATTGAAGATACCTATGATTAAAGATAGTAGAAGTATTAATTTGAGCAACTCTGTTTCAATAGTAGCATACGAAGTTTGGAGGCAATTAAAATTTAGTGGCGCCGATTTATGAGTTGATATATATATTATTTAAAAGGGAGTTTATAATGATTTTATCAAGGAAAATTTTATTAATTATTTCTGCTTTGAGTTTAGCTTTAATGTCATGCTCTGATAATGGCAGTTCACCTAAGTCCTCAGATGAAAGTAATGTAGAAAAAAAAGTTAGATGGAAAATGGCAAGTACTTTTGCTGGAAATTTAACGCAATTAGGATCATCTGGAGTAAGGTTTTCTAGACAAATAGAAAAGATATCAGGAGGAAACATTAAAGTGAAATTTTTTGATCCGGGCGCTCTAGTGCCTGCACTTGAAATTTTTGATGCTGTATCTTCTGGCTCAATTGATGCTGGTTGGTCTACTCCCGGTTATTGGGCCGGCAAAGTTCCTGCTTTACCACTTTTTGCTGCTGTTCCTTTCGGTCCTTCCGCACAAGAATATATCTCTTGGATTTATTATGGTGGAGGTAAAGAATTATTTGAAGAAATTTATGCAAAACATAACATAAAAGGAATAATTTGTGGTGTCGTACCTCCAGAAGCATCAGGGTGGTTTCGTAAAGAGATACAAACGGTTGATGATTTAAAAGGCATGAAGATGAGGTTTTTTGGATTAGGTGCAAAAGTTATGGAAAAAATAGGAGTTTCAACACAGTTAATTGCCGGAGGAGATATCTTTCCTGCTCTCGAGTTAGGGACTATCGATGCAACAGAGTTTTCTATGCCAGCTGTAGATTTAGATTTAGGTTTTTATCAAGTAGCTAAACATTATTATTTTCCTGGATGGCATCAACAGTCTACTTTGTTTGAATTGATGGTAAATATGGATAAATGGAATAAATTATCAGAAACTCAAAAAGCACAAATAAAATCAGCATGTGGAGATAATATTAGAAACGGTATTGCTGAAGGAGAAGCTATTCAAGTAGAAGCTCTTAATACTCTTAAAAGTAAAGGCGTGAAGATTCATAAGTGGAGTCAAGATATTTTAGATACATTAGAAAATGCTTGGTTAGAAGTAGTTGAAGAAGAAAGTGCTAGAAATGAAGATTTTAAAAGATCATGGGAATCATTGAGTACTTTTAGAAAAAATATAGAGACTTGGAAGTCTCTAGGCTATCTAGAATAATTTTATTCATAGTTAGTAATTGTTTACAAAAGATAAAATTTCCATATTTGGTTTAATTTTTGGTTTTGTAATATTTTCACTTTTTATTATATCTAAACCACCCGAGGGACTTGATAAGGTTGCATGGTTAACTGCTGCAGTAGCCATATTGATGACAATTTGGTGGACTACTGAAGCGGTTCCAATATATGCTACGGGTTTAATACCCTTAGTATTATTTCCTTTATTAGGGCTTTTTAATATTAAAGTAGTTTCAGCTTCTTATGCTCATCCATTAGTACTTTTATTTTTAGGAGGTTTCATAATTGCCTCTGCTATGGAAAGTAGTGGCTTACATAAACGTATAGCTTTGAAAATACTTGGAATATCAGGTACTAGTCCTAGTAAAATTATAGCAGGTTTTATGTTTACCACAGCTGTGTTGAGTATGTGGGTAAGCAATACTGCATCTACTATAATGATGTTACCAATAGCTATGTCAGTCATTACAATTTTTTCAAAGGAAAATGACTTTAATAAAAATAATTTTACTATACCATTACTGTTAGCTATTGCTTACTCTGCATCTATTGGTGGAGCGGCTACAATTATAGGTACACCAACAAATATAATGTTAGCAAGTATATTAAGTGATACTTATCAATATGATATAGGTTTTATAGAATGGTTTATGATTGGTTTTCCTATAGTTTTAGTTTTATTACCAGTAGTTTGGTTTTTTTTAAATAAAATAACTTTCAAAGTATCTTCTGAAAAATCATTGGCACTTGAAAAAGTAGTTTTAGATTTAAATGAAGGTATAGGTAAGGCAAGTAAAGGTGAGAAAGTAGTAGCTGTTATATTTTTTTTAACTGCTATTCTTTGGATATTTAGAAAAGTATTAAATAACTATCTAAATATTAGCCTAAATGATACTTCAATAGGAATAATGGGTGCGCTAATGCTTTTTATAATACCCACTGGGAAAAGAGAAAGGGCTTGTAATTGGGAAACTGCTAATAAAATACCATGGGGTGTATTATTCTTAGTAGGAGGAGGTATAGCCTTATCAAATGCTTTTAAGTCTTCTGGATTAGCAACTTGGATAGGTTCCTTCTCAAGTTACCTGTATGGGTTAGACATTTATATTTTGATATTAATTTCTGTTTTTATAATAATTTTTCTTACAGAATTAAACTCTAATACTGCAACTGTAGCAACATTTACACCTATATTAATATTTTTTGCAATAGGCCTAGAAATTAATCCAATATTTTTTGTTATTCCAACTACTATAGCAGCAAGTTGTGCTTTTATGCTTCCAATTGCAACTCCACCTAATGCAGTAGTTTTTGGAAGCGGAAAAT
>MDTB01001429.1_pt1 | contig 35650 bp, 48 predicted proteins | sample 811161 | NCBI WGS metagenome assembly MDTB01 (sample SAMN05326650, study PRJNA326480) | marine metagenome | isolation source: seawater | place: Mediterranean Sea | collected 2009 | reverse complement strand
TATTTGCCTGATTTTATACAATGGAAACTTACACAAGGATTTAAAAAAATTAACATGTGGCCTTTTGGTGCAGGTGCAATTAACTATCACTTTGTTTATCATCCTCCACATTTAAATGTAAAAGTTTTGCCCAAATGGTTTAAACAAAAGTGTAGAGAAAAATACGAAGCATGGTTTCCTTGGTGGGAAGAAAACTGGGAATTAGGTGTACCAACTTGGCACAAAGGAAAAGTTGATTATGATAAGTGGAGAGGTGCAGGATACGGGATAAGTAGACTTGAAGGTATGTTACAGTTTATGGAAAGCGAAGATTGGAGCATACGTTTACCTGAAATGAAAGAGTTTTTAGATTTATGTGATAATCAGCGTGGTATTACATTTACAGAAACATTTCCTGAAATGAAGGATATTTTTAAGGACACAGTATGAGTAATTGTACATTTTGTCCGTTGCCGTGGAATAGCTTAAATTTACGTAACAACGGAGATCTACGTATATGCTGTAACACTAACAGTTATACAAAAAATAGAGGAATTATGCGTAAAGAGGACGGAACACCTTGGAATGCAGGTAAAGATGATTGGCAAGAAGCTCGTAATGCTGATTTACTAAAAGAAGTAAGAGTTTCTATGATGAAGGGAGAATGGCATCCTGAGTGTGAGCGTTGCCGCCAAGAAGAAGTTAATGGTATGCGTAGCAGACGTGAATACGAAAATGAAGATTGGGGTAAATGGTTTGGAGACATGAGTCTAGAAAAGGTTTTACCTATTACTGAAGAAGACGGAACCATTGACACAAGTAAGCAAGATATTGAATTTATGGATCTTAGATACGGTAATTTTTGTAATTTAAAATGTCGTATGTGTGGTCCTACCGATAGCCATATGTGGTACGCTGATCATGTTGCACTTAATGACGGAAAAACAGGATTTAATGATAGTGGTGGTAGAGTAGTTTTAGAAAAAAATAAAAAAGGTAAATGGGACACTGATCATTTTAACTGGTTTCAAAATAATAATAGATATTGGAGCAACTTCGAAAAGCATGCACCTAATGCTAAAAAACTTTATATTGTTGGAGGAGAACCCTTAATTATTCCTGAACATCAAGAAAGTCTTGAAAGGTTAGTTGCTAGTGGTAAGTCAAAAAAAATACAACTTGAATATAATTCAAATTTAACTATGGTTCCTGACAGATTAGTATACTTATGGGAACAGTTTAAACAAATACGTATAGGTGTTAGTATAGACGGTATTGGCGATGTATTTAATTATCAACGCACTCCTGCAAAGTTTGATGCAGTATATAAGCACATGATGACATTGCAAAACAACGACAGGATAAATCTTAAAGCATGGTTTGCATACACAGTCACACCTATGAATGTATTTCACACAGCTGATTTTATGAAATGGAAACTTACTGAAAGTGGCCTAGATAAGTTTAATCCTATTGATGGTGCTAAACCTGTAATTACACATCATATGTGCCATAGTCCCAAACATTATAATATTAAAGTTTTACCTCAGTATTTAAAGGAACAAGTAGCACAGCATTATAAAGAACATAAAGACTGGATTATGACTACTGAGTTTAGTGATAAAGTAAAAAATAATTTTGTAAAAGTATTAACAGGAATTGAAAAATTTATGATGAGTGAAGATTATTCTAAAGATCACTTAGAACCTTTCATATATACAACACGAAAACTTGACGAATTAAGGAAACAAAATATATTAGATATTGTACCTCAGTACAAGGAATTATTTGATGCACATAACAAGTGAGAATTTAGACTGTTGTATTGTAACACTGTTTATACACAATGTCTGTAATTATAATTGTAGTTATTGTAGTGATTTTCATAGAGATGGATCTTATCGGTGGCCAGATGACTGGACAAAGTACTTAGAGTTTATAAACGAATTAAAGAAAAGAAACAAATATCTTTATTTAGAAGTACTAGGTGGAGAACCTACAGTTTGGCCTAAGTTTCAAGAGTTTGTTGATGCTATTAGTGACGAGAACGTGTTTGTTGAGTACGGAACAAATGCTAGTAGAACCTTACGTTATTGGGAAAAATTTAGAGCACAGAATACATTTGTATTCCTAAGCTGGCATAACGAAGAGGCTAACGATGATCACTTTGTTAAAGTAGCTGAAATAATGCAACACAAAGCAAGCGTAAGTGTTCCTTTAATGATTGTTCCCGAAACGTTTGAACGTGCTAAGAAATTGTATGAAAGATTATCAAAACTAAATGTAGAAATAACTCCTAAATTTGTGCGTACTAGTATTCATGGACATAGTTACTTTGAGTACACTGACGAGCAACGTGAATGGATTACTACAAAGTATTTTAATAAAATGAAACCGTTTGGTATTAAATGGAAGTTCCCGCAGACGTTACGATTTGATGGTGAAGAAATGAAATTTATGAAAGTGCTAGATCTAGGCTTGCATAAGTTTGAAGGGTATACTTGTACAGCTGGATTAAAAAGATTAATGGTTGAGCCCGACGGCAATATACTACGTTGTACAAAACGAGTAGGCGGTAGTATCGGTAACATAAACACAGGATACACGTTACCTGATGATCCTATTGTATGTAACTACAAAGCATGTCCTTGTAAATTAGATGCAGTGGTAGAAAAATGGATATAGATCCTTTTCTTACAGTAGCTACAAAAGAGTTTTGTAATAACACATTCTTGTTTCAAGATAATAGAGAAGAAGAACTCTTTCACAAAAATCGAAAGCGTTTAAAGAAATACAAAGAAGGATTTTATTTTAAAAATCCTATAGAGTACAACATTAATAAATTTGGCTATAGATGCGATCATATTATTCCGCCTGCTACTGATTATATGTTGGTAACGGGGTGTAGTCATACTTATGGACATTCGTTACATAAAGAAAATAGATATAGTGATTTACTAGAAGAACACTATAATATACCAGTACTCAATATTGGTGTTTCGGGTGGATCTTCTAATCTTATCAAAGATAATATACTTCAATTATTAACTAGCGGACATCGATTACCAAAACTTATATCAATCCAGTGGCCAGCAAGTAACCGAATTTATTTTGGGCATTCCTTAATAAATTATAGATCAAGTATTTTTCAAAAAATGATTGACCTAGATAGTTTAGAAATATATAGTAACACTGCACAACAACAAACATATTGGCTACTTTCAAATTTTAATATACCATTTGTGGAGATAGAAATATTTAATAACACAAAATCAGCCTATCCAGAATTTGTTACTGATTACGGTAGAGACTTTGACCACCCGGGAATAGAGTCAAACAAAAAAATATTTGAATATCTTAGAGAAAAAATTAATGAAATATGAAGATATAACATTTGAGATGCTAGGAACAAGACGTCAGCGTCCTATGTACCTTAGTAAGTTTACAAAGTTTAGACAGAATCTAAGTATGAACGATTACCCAAAAGATCCGCACGAGTATACAACTTATTTTTTACAAGAAATAGACAAATGGATTAATGCACACAAACATGTAAAATATACAGGCTTAGAAACCTTTACACGTAGAGATGCTATACTTGGCACTACGCACCAGTTAGATGAACTACATCAACTGTACGGTGCTAATATAGCTACGTATAAAGGCGAATACAAGTATCATAGACGTTTAACAGACTTTAATGTAAAGCAGATAACACATTATAAAGACCTAAAACCAGGCGATGTATTCATTGTTAGCTATCCTAGTTGTATTACAACAGGGTACCATGATAACTTTGATTTATTACTAGACTATTGCAATGAACATGATATACCTGTACATATTGACGGAGCATGGTTTGGACAATGCAGGAACTTTAACTTTGATGTTACACACCCAGCAGTGCAAAGTGTTAGTGTTAGTTTAAGTAAGGCACTAGGAATGGGAAGTCAACGTATTGGAATCAGATATACTAAGGAAAAAATTGTAGGACCAATAAGCATTATGAATGATTTTGCTTATGCAAATGTAAGTGATATGTGGTTAGGCGTTGAAGCAATGCATAATTTTGGAGCAGACTATTGGTGGTCTAATTACGGAGATTTGTACAGTAAAGTTTGTAAAGATTTTAATTTAGGTGAAACGGATAGTATACACGTAGGTTGGAAAGATAATGATCAATTTGGTATACGTACTCCTTTACGTTTTTTAATTGAAGGTAAGTTTGATCTTAGAGGAACAGATAAAGGATTGAATAAGATAGAAAGAGAGGAGCAGTCATGAACATTAGTAACAATGCACCTTTGTTAGATGGTTGGATTAATCAAGATGAGTGCGACTTAGTATTAAAATATATGAAAAACGAAACAGGCACTATCTTAGAAACAGGAAGTGCAATAGGCCGATTATTTGATTATCTATATCTTAAAAAACCTAACTGGAGATATGTAAGTGTTGATCCTCTTTCTTTTAGAAAAGTACATAAACAGATAGACTATGATAAAAGATATTGGGATGAAGGTAATAGAGGAGAGCGTATTACTCCAGAAATACTAAAAAACAATATCCCCTTTGCAGAATATCATGATAAACATTTTGAACAGTTTAAGACAAAGAAAAAATTTGATGTGATAAGCATGGGAATGAGTAATCCTGATATAAACTGGCATGCAGTATACACTAAATCAATATCTATGTTAAATCCTGGCGGTGTAATTGTAGGCCGACAACTTTATAATACTACAATGGCAAATCCTTTAACAATTAAAGAAGCAATTAAACCTTATATCTTATTAGAAAAACCAATTAACGGATCGTTTGTAATTAATGGCAAAAAATGGGCGGACCTTGATAGATCTAAGATAGAATATATAATCCGTACTCAGTTATGGGTTTTAAAGTAATTTTGAAAAATAAGTATACATATGCGTTACGGGTCCTATGATATAAATTTAGATGTAAGTTATCTTAAAGCACAAGCAAAAGAAATGTTTTCTAGCGGCAAAATAAAATATACTGGCGCTAAGAACTTTAACTATTTTATTGATGTACCAAAGGTAGTTAACAATCAACTTGGTAAATATTTTTCAGAAACAAAGGGACTAGGATACTTTGATTGGGCATTCCAATACTTCCATAGTGGCGAACCTGCAGGACTGCATACAGATTATACTGTTGTTCCTTGGGACGATAAAGTAGAATGTAGAGTTGATGTTGGTGTAATCATCCCACTTGAATGGACTTGTAAGCAACCTTATACAATAAACTATAATAAGATAGAGACAATCCCAAGAAAAATTGTTTTTAGAAAAGGTGAAATGCGTTATACAGATAATAATGAAGTTATTAACTATAGAGATAATCAAGTATTAGACGAAGAAGTTGCAAAATATAATCCAAGAGGTACAGAATATTTTAAATTATATTATGACCTCAAGGTAGAGAGTGTATATGAATGGAGTGTAGGAACAGCTATGGTTTTTGATACTGCAAGATGGCATAGTAGTAGTTGGTTTTTGGAAAGCAATACACTACCAGATGCACCTGCAGAGTATAAGAGAGCTATTATAGGTTTTGGGTCAACTGATGTTCCAGTAAAAAAATAATGTTCACAGCTATTAATCATACACGTAAAGAAGAATTTAGTGTAGTATGGGACTTAGGTCGTAGATGTACCTACGCATGTAGTTATTGCGGACCTCACCATAGTAATAAAACAAGTCCTCTAGTTGAAATAGACACGCTTAAACATACGCTAGATGGAATTGTAGAGTATGCACAGTTGATGGACTTATACAGAAAAGAACCCATTATTATAGATATAGCATATACTGGCGGTGAGCCAACAATACATCCAGCATTTTTTAATTTTGTAAGATATGCAAAGGATACCTATCCGTTTGTAAAATCTAATATCACAACAAACGGCTGTTATACAGCAAAACGCTGTAAGCAGATTATGGAATGTGTTAACAGTACTACATTAAGTTATCATGCCGAAGGCACACCTGAACAGAAAAAATTAGTAATAGAAAATATAAAGTTAATGCACGAAAGCGGATATAATTTTAGAATTAATCATATGTTCCATAAGGACTATTTCGATGAGTGTATTGAATTAGCAGAATGGTTTGATGAGCTAGGTATAAAATATACTAGCAGACCTATAGGTGATAGTAATAACAAGTCTGATTTATTAGATGGAACAGCACATGCATATACAGATAAACAATTAGAATATTTTAAAAACCAATGGACTCGAAAATCAAAACCAAAGCCTGTAAAAAACACTATCCAAATGGCACAGAAAAAAACATCTCTTGAAACTATTGGCAGACCTTGCTGTAATGGTAAGTGTTTAAACATTAAAGTTGATGATAAATGGACGCGAGACTTTAGAGTACCGTCAACTAACTTTAAAGGTTGGAACTGTATGGTAAACTGGGACTTCCTTTTTATTAATAGCGAACTAGACGGTGTGTGGCATCACCAAACATGCCAGGTTAACATGGATGGACAAATAGGACCAATTGGAAAAGCAAGTAATTTCAAACCGATAATAGATAAATTAAGAACGACATTACGTAGTGGAAAGATGCCTGTTATTAGATGTCCTAAAACACATTGTGGTTGTGGTCTTTGTAGTCCTAAGGCACTACATGACGATGACGCTACAGAAATATTTAATAGTCGTACTAAACATCTTAAGCCAGTATTTCAAGATGGAGTTAAGGACATTACAAATGATGTCAGTGTATACAAGATGTTTAAGGAATTACAGTGACATATATTGAAGAACAAATATCAAATCGCAAAACCTATTATAGTTTTCATAATAAACCAATATCACAAGATAAGATAGATATCTTACTTAAAAATGCGGATGGTTGCACTCCAGCATTATGTAATAGATATGAATATAGGGTTGATGTATGGCCTGATAATTTAAAGAAAGAATTATATGAAGCTTCTTGTCTTTCAATTATAACAGATATGATTCATACACCAGCAAGAAATTATTTTAGAAAGACTGGATCATGGGTAGGAACGCATAATCATTTCGATGATGTATGTATCAACCCACAAACACTTGCTCCTTTGATATTTTCATTTTCTATTCCTAGTGATAATGTTAAAGGATACAGCGAAGAAGTAGTTAATTATGCAATAGGATTTCAAGTGTGGCATCTTGTACAACTAAGCCACGAGCTGGGACTAGATCATGCATTTCTAAAAGGCTTTGATAAAGACTATTTAAGAAAGATAATTGAAGCTCGCAGGTTCAAAGGACCTAATAAGTATAATTATTTTCCTACATTCTTTTTATGTATTGGTTATGGAGATGAAGTTAAAGATGCAGAGGTTCAACGACCGAAACCAGGTAAAGGAATATTAAACACATTGAGATTTGGACTTAAAAATGAATAATCTACAGGCAAGTCTAGTAGCAGAAAGATGCCAGCGTAATTGGAATGCAAAAAAATTAGTCAGTGACGAACATGTCAATGAAATTATTAAAGTTGCAACTAATATGCCAACAAAGCAAAATAAAGAATATTATCAGCTTGTAGCAAGCACTGATCAAACCTTAAATAGACAAATATATAATGTTGCTATCGACGATAACAACGACGGATTTAAAAAACAATTTCATAGGAATGGACAGGTACTTGCACCTTTATTATTAATATGGCTTTCAACAAATCCTGTAGGAGATAAATTTGATGATAGTTTTATTGAGCAGTTTCAAATTTCAATAGGTATATCCTCAGGGGCGGCGGCACTCCATGCGGCAAGTTTGGGATATAAAACTGGTTACTGTTGCTGTTTTAAATGGGGTATTGTAAGTAGTTTGTTAAAAGCAAAAGGAATAAAGTTATCAGAGCAATCAGTCGGGCATGGTTTAACGTTAGGCATTGGACATGCTAAAACTGATTATAGAGGTGACGTTCTAGTTGATAAAAAAATTAGATTGTCGCTAAGAAATGATGGTGTTGATTGTAATATTGAAAAAGAAATTATGGTACACAAGATATGAGTTGGTTTGATACTACACAAGTAGGAAGGATACAGATAGAGCTTACAAATTATTGTAACGCCTTCTGCCCTCAATGTGATAGAGCAGAATTAATTTCACAATACGATAAATGGACCAAACGTGCAGGTAACAATCTCAATAACAATCATATCACTTTACAGAATATAAAAGACTGGTTTAGTCCATATGAATGGAACAATTTACAATATATACATTACTGCGGAAATGTTGACGAACCTACGATTAATCCGGAAATGATAGAAATAACTAAATGGTTAAGAAGTAGTATATGTAATAGTAAAACTAACATTAATATAGCAACTAATGGCGGAACTAGAAATGAAGCATTCTGGCAAGAGTTGGGTGAACTAAGTGCAACTAATAGAATACATGTAGTATTTGGAATCGACGGATTAGAAGATACAAATCATATATATAGAAAGAATGTAAACTGGGAAAGACTACAGAAAAATTTTAGGGCATATATAAAAGCTGGCGGAAAAGCACGTTGGCAGTTTATTGTTTTTGATCATAACAAACACCAATTAGATGCAGTAAAACAAAGATTAGACAGCGAAGGGTTTACAGGATTAAAACTTCTTCAATCTAACAGACTAGATATACCAGGTCAAAAAGAAGTAAACATTGTTAAAAAGGTTAAAGTACCTAAATGGCATGATACTACTGACGGAGATAAAATGGACGGTAAGTCTGTTAAGAAACTTAGAGACGAGGGTAAAACATTATCATGTGTCAAATGCCCTGCAAAAGTTAATTCAAATAATACAGCATTTCATGAAGAGTATGGCAACATTTATGTTAGTGCTAGGGGATATGTTACTCCTTGCTGTTGGATGGGAAATCCAACAGAATTAGTTAAACTTTGGGACAGTAATTCAAAAGTAGATCCTAAACTACATAATTTATACGATAATAAGTTACATAGTATTATAAATGGTGATTGGTGGAAACACATTGATAACCAAATGCAAGATTATAAATTGTGTGTAATGAAATGCAAAGACTTACAAGGAGATACACACATATGAAAACTCCAACATATTATTTTAATAAAAACTTTAAAAATGTTGCTGTAAAGTTATCAGGGGGAACTGATAGTAGTTTGCTTTACTATAAGGTATGTAAGTTTTACAAAGACACAAATACTAATATATTTCCAATTACATTAGTGTCTGATAAGAAGCCGTTTTATAGAGATAATACTACTCGTATGGTATTGATAGTAAAAGTTATGACAGGGGTATCTCCTAAAAAACATATACTAATTGAAGGTCCACATTCAGAATACGAAAATCTTTTGAACAATGCAGTTCTTAACTTGCATAAAGAAATTAAATTAGATATGGTATATACAGGAATGACTATTAATCCACCACTAGAAAAACTTTCTAAAAGTTTAGTACGCTGGAATTATGAAAAGTATGATAGTGAAGATTATAGATATCCTTCAGTAGAACATTACAAAGATCTAACAAGAGGATTTTACCATATAGAAAAAAGAGACAGTGGAAGAGATTTTAAATTAAATACTGACCCTATTAGTATAGTTAGTGGAACTACTGACCTATTATGTAATAGTCCGTTTAGTGAATGTACTAAAAAGTCAGTAGCAGACGAATACGAAAAGTTAGGACTAATGGAAAGTATATTTCCATTTACGATTTCTTGTGCTGATTATACAGATGAAACATATACTACGTTAGATGAACATGAACATTGTGAGAATAATTGCTTTCCGTGTATAGAAAGATACTGGGCGTTTAGGAGGTTCAAATGAAAATTTACACACATAATATGGAAGATATAAGAAAATCATTTTTTAAAAGTAATGTAGAAAACTGGTTTGAAGTTGACGGCTTACCTATTGCACTTGATGATTGGTTTACTAATATTAGTATCGATTTAAGCGGAGGTGCTGATAGTGCGTTAATGGCTTATTTGCTAATGACGGAACTTAAAAAACGTAATGTACCTGATATTACAAACCCTGGAAATATACAAGGTTGTAAAGTACATTTAATCTATCATCACAGAGGATGGAAAACTAAACCTTGGCAAATTGATGTTGCTAATAGGGTTATAGAATGGCTTAACAATTATTATCCTGTAACAGTACATAGAAATTTTATTCCAGAAAAATATGAAGATTATAATTTAATAGGTGAAAAAAGAACAGCTGAATATGTTGAGATAGACGAGTATAGAAAATATCTTGTAGAATCAATAGGCATTGACATGCATTATAATGCAACTACTAGTCATTATCCTTTTGCTTCGAGAGCGGATGAATATGAAAATAGAAATAGAGAAGAAATAGATCCCTACCAGTTTATACATTATAAAAACATTGAGGCCCAGCCTTTTTTATACATAACTAAAGATTGGATAGTAAAACAATATATTGATCATAATATAATGGATCTATTTAACCTAACAAGATCTTGTGAAGGCAATGTACAATTATTTAAATATCAAGCAAACGATGGAATAATAGATGATTTTGATTATAAAAAAGGAGACAATATTTCAGTAACGTGTAATCAATGTTATTGGTGTGAAGAAAGAAATTGGGCTATAGAACAGAATAAAAATGATAAGATCGTGTGTACATAGTAAAGTAGGAGTCTCAGTAGTTGATCCAAAAGGAGAACTTTGGCCTTGTTGTAAATATCAGCGAGACAAAGCTAATCCCTTACCAACTATATTTGATGTAGACACACTAGATAAATTACACGATAATTTTCCTTACAAAAAAATAAGATACGACATAGAAAATAATATAGACTCTATTGCTTGTGCTTCATGCTGGAAAAAAGAAGCAACTAATCAAGAAAGTAGGCGAACTTATTCTCAAGACTTTTATCAAAAAACAAAAATACATCCAGGTTATATACAGGACATGGAAATTGCTTTAGACTATACATGCAATATGATGTGCAGGTCGTGTGGTACAGATGCAAGTAGTAAATGGGTATCAGCAAAACCGGTACTAGATTCTTTTGAAAAAGAACAAATACAAAGTCACGGAAAAGTATATAAGAAGTCGCCTAAGCAATTTGCAGAACAGTTTAAAAAAGTAATTACTAACACGGATTTTTCTAAAATGCGTAAAGTTAAAGTACTTGGCGGCGAACCATTTTATTCAAAAAATATAGATTGGTTTATAGAAAAATTATATAATGAAGTAGAAGATAAAGAAGCATTAGATTTAAATATTTTTACAAACGCAAGTGTATGGCCCAAAGATAAAACATTAGAAACATTGTTAACGTTTCCACGTGTGTCAATTACATTAAGTTTAGATGCAATAAACGAACTAGCAAGTGTTATTAGATGGGGAGTAGTTTGGGATCAAATCTATAATACTATTTTAAAATGGAAAGACACTCCAGTTACATTAAATATTAATAATACAGTATCAATACAGAATGTGAATCATGCAAAAGAATTTTTAAAGTTTGCAAATGATAATGGCATTGAAGTATATTTTAATTTTCTAGATCACCCCAATTACCTATCAGTATATCAATTTCCTTTGAGTGAAAGGAAAAAATGGATATTAGATGGTAATTCAAAAACAGAAAAGATGTTTAATAGTTCATTACTAGCAGATATTCAAACCGAAAACGAATTAAATAGCTTTTTAAAATCAGTAAGTATTTTAGATTCTTATCAGAAATGTAGCTTTAAAGATGTAAATTATGAAATGCACAAATTGGCAAGGCAATATTCGTTATGAAGTATGATGGTTATATAATAAACAAAGTAGATAATAACACTATAGATGTACAATGGGAACTAGGTAACTGGTGTAATTTTCGCTGTGTATATTGCTTTGATGAATCAAATATTGGAACACACCGTCCACCTTTGGTTGACGAAAATTTAATACAGAACGTTACACACTTATACAAAGAAATACGGTCACACTATCCAGAAAAGCATGTAACATGGACATTAAGTGGCGGCGAACCAACTGCCCAAAAAAAATTCTCTAAGTTGATTGAATGCTTAGATACATTTGACAATTCACACGTAATACTTGTTACAAACGGATCAAGGCCATTGACATGGTGGAAGAAAAATGTTCAATACGTACCTCATATAATACTTTCTAGTCATCCTGAATCTAAAATTGAACACAATATTGAATTAGTAAAATTACTTTCAAAAAATAAGTCAGTTGTATCTATAAGCATAATGATAGGAGGTCAAAACTTTAGTGAAGCTGTGAGTGTTTTTAAAAAATATAGGTTTACTACAGAGGAAGAATATACACATACACAAATTAGATTTAATCGTATAAGACCAACAAGTAGAAATAAAGACTTTATTGCTCTTACAAAAGAACAGCATATGTTATTAGATAAAATAACGGATGACTATCAAAAGCATAAAAAACGTAATAGAAGTATATTGCCTACCTTAGGTATAGAAGCACGACCTCACAGAACAGTTACATATAATGAGAATACACATACCTATGAATGGTTTCAAAACTTTTCAAATTTTCAAGGAAATTGGATTGGCTACGATTGTTATGCTCCTAGTCATAGTATTTTTATAGAGTGGGACGGAACAATAGGAAATTTACCGTGTAAACAACGATATATGGATGATGTTAATATTTTTGACAAAAGATTCACTCAACAATATAATTTGCCAGTAACTCCAATGGTATGTAATAAGTCTTTTAAAGAATGTAATTGTGTTGCGGCGGCCCATGCTCCAAAGGTATTGACAAAGCAAACGGAAGGTGCTATAATAACGGTATGACTGAAGATTTAAAATGGAGTAATTATGATTTTTCTAAAATACCTTTTGACGATATTGTTTCAGTCGGACAAAGGACGCTTCTATACAGAGACTTGTTTACTGTTAGTTGGCTTCTTGGTCGCTTTTGCAACTATCGTTGTAGTTATTGTTGGCCATACGCCCGATCAGATCGTAAAGATCACAGGCCAACAGAGCTCTGTCTTCATACAATCGATGAGATAAAAAGGCAAGCTCGTGACAACGGCTTTAATAGTTTTCATTTTAGTTTATCTGGTGGTGAGCCTACTTTCCACCCAGGATACCTGGACATCCTTGAGCATTTGGCTTCTGACGTCTACAACACTAATTATACTAGTGTTCACATGACATCAAACTGTAGCAGACCTATGAAATGGTTTGAACAGTATGTAGAAGCAGTAAAGCCATTCCACAGAGCAAGTATAACAGCAAGTTTACATACAGAACATTTAAATACAAAGGAGAAGATGCAGGACTTTGCAGATAAATTAATCCTGTGTCAAGAACACGATGTACAGATTACCATTAATATGGTCATGGTACCTGATTGGTTTGAAAGGGACTGGGAAAACGCATTGTTCTTCCACGAACAAGGAATCAACGTCACACTCAAACCGCAATCCGATCCAACGGCTAGTAGAGTGGTTGAAGGGTACAAAGAAGAAGACCTAAAACGTTTACATAACGGTATGCCACAACGTGCATATACAGAAAGTAAACGTAAATGGGCCGATAGACCCAAAGCTAAGTTTGAAGTTCCAACAGGAATGGACAAACCAGATGCTAGTGTACCGTGGCATATGCAAGTTGAACTTAAAGACTCAAAAGGTAAAAAGTGGTATATGGACCAAGCAGAACGCTTTAATGCCTTTAATTTCAACAATTTCGAAGGATGGGCATGCAATGCCGGTTACAGCGGACTTATAATACGCGAGCCTGACGGTTCCGTAAAAAGAAGCTATTCGTGTCATGATGCACCTCTTGGTAACATCGAAACAGGTTTTCAGCTATTTAAGACACCTAAAACGTGTATAACTAAAAGTTGTGTGAGTTCAGCGGATTCAAAGATACCTAAGCGTAAAATTTCGTAATCATTACTTCTTCTGCTACATGACATTGTTCCTGTAAACAAGTTGTTGTAGTGCTTTTAAAAGGAGGAATGTCATCAGTAAATATATTACCTATAACACCTTCATTTCCACATACTCCGTGTTTCATTCTACCGTCAGCTTCAATTAGTAGCTTTCGTTTTACAACTTCGCATTGCCAGCCTTGAAATCTATTCATACCCTTTGCAATAAACTTTGATAAAGGCATCCGTTTGTCGTCTAACAAAACATCAGGAAGATAGTCTTGTGTGTTATCTTTTAAATTGTTTAATTGCTCAATTTCTTCTTCAGTAAAGTATCCGTCATTTCCTATAGACTGCTTATATCCTTTTAAATTCCTACTAGACTCAAATGGTTGATTAAATATTTTTGATTGTTTATTATATAAAGGAAACACGGGTAATTTTACAATAGGAATATTATGTTTTTGTAATTCATATTCCAATTCATCTACTTTATGGAAAAGGCTCTTAACAAGCATTGCTCTAACTTCAACATCTCCTCCGGCTTCTTTGATCATAACTGTAAGATTTACAATTTCGTTTATATCAGCAGTTTCAGGATGGAAACTTATTTTCATCTCTAAATTTTTAAAAGAAAATGTATCTCTACATTTTTCGTACATTTTTAAAGGCATACTACCGTTTGTAAACATCATAACATGAAAGCCATTATCTGAGAGATATTTTAACCATCTATCTATGTCAGGTATTAAGAACGGCTCACCTCCAGTAATAACAATCATTGTTTCTTTATCTATAGGAATATTATTACGTAATTTTTGTGAAGCTTCTATTAGTGTATCTATCTTCGGAATGTGTTTTTTATTTATAGCTATATGATTACTAGGGCTACAGTAACTACAGTCGTAGTTACACATGTCAAGAGGTCTCCACTGAACAGTATAGTCAGTATTCCATTTTTCTATCGATAGCTTTTTATAGTCCATATATAGTAATTATCCACCTTTATTATTACTGAAACCTAAATGTGATAATTACTAATATGCACAATTTATATTCATCTCTTACACAATACGGTGTACATACACATCTTAAATCAAAAGATGAATTTAACTCTTTTCCGTATGTAAAATGGACAGAAGAAACATTTACATATGTAAAATATAATCCAAGAAGAAGTGTTAATAGGTGGGGGTTAAGCCTTACAAGTTTAGACGGTGGTATGTCAGGTGTTCCTGATCTTGATAGCCTACATCAATATAACAAAGAAAATAATACAAATTTAGAAGAAAAAAATTTTGATAAACCTACTCCTGCATTTTTAGAAAGTAAACGTGTACAAGATTTTTTAGATCCTTATAAAGATTATATGTTTAGGACACATATTTTAAGATTAGATCCCGGAGGATATTTTCCTAAACATAGAGATTTCAAAGGAAATAACTTTTCAAGCGTCAGACTAATATGTCCTTTAAAAAATCCTTGTACATTTATTTTAGAAGATAAGATATTAGAATGGCAAGAAAGCGAATTGTATTTTTTAGATACTGCAAAGGTACATTATCTTTTTAATGCAACATTTATGCCTAGCTATTGGTTAGTAGTAAATTTACATTTAAATGAAGAAACGTATAGTATTATAACTGATAATTTTAGATATACCTAATGAAAATAGAAATAATAAAAGATAGACATTTTGATATGCTTCAAACATTTTGTAACAAATGTGCAAACTTAAAGTATGAAAACAATAAATCATTTACAGCTATGAAGTTATTATGGTGTAAAGAACAAGGAGAATTTTTTTGTGCTATAAAAGATAATAAAATTATTGCTGTTGCTGGATGTCACCCGTTGCCAGAAATATCAAAAAATGCATGGCGTATTATGTTTAGAGGATGTGAGATCCCTCAACAAGACAATTTTAAAGGCCTTGGCAAAGGTGATTGGAATAGCATTACACAACGTGAAATGATTCCACATTTTATACAATGGTGCCCTAGTGATCAACTATATATTACTACTAATACACACCATGAACATTCAAATGGCAAGGCTTCTAGAAATCACCGACTAATGGGATTACTAGCAAAGCAAAAAATACTTGACAAGCATAGTGAAATGGTGCTATACTATACTGAGCAAACCGTCTGGAAGTTAAATATAGAAGAATACACTAGACGAAGAAGTTTGCTGAAAGGAGAATATGTGGTATAATCCTAAGCATCTACAAGAAGCAAAAGCTAAAGCTGGCAAACCTAATGCAGGATATTGGTGGCATTTTAGACTTGCAATTAACGAATTCTTTTTTCTATTACTAGTTTGTATAGGAAGTTTAGTTCATGCCATTTTCCCTTGGGTACTTGACTTTAAATTACTAGAGTGGCGTATTAATCGCTTAAAGGAACTCAAGCGAAAATTGCCTGATGATCCACAATTACAGAAGGTACATTTTGATGACTAATATATTAGATTTAGTAGCATACAAGAACGGAGAATATAAGCCTTTAGGAGAGATTGGTCCTAGCGTATTAGACTTCGGATTTATACACTGTGATGCTACATATGATGTAATGCCTGTGTATAACGGTAAAGCATTTTGTTATGAAAGACACTTACAAAGATTTAAAACTAGTGCAAGAAGATACGGATTAAAATTACCAGACCTAGATCCTTTAGATATTATAAAAGAACTAGCCAAGCGTAATCCAATTGAAAATGCTTTTGTATGGTTTTTGGCATGGCGAGGATATCCACCTAGTGGTAATCCTAGAGATTTAGAAAATTGTCCAGTAAACTTTGCTATGTATATAAAACCAAGCTATCCTATAGCAAGCACACCATTAGTAAAACTTTATCTTGATAAAGACAACAAGCGTGTGAATGATGATTACTATGGACAGCAATTTAAAAATATGGCTTGGTTAGAACTTACTATGAGTCAACTGAATTGTCCTGCAGGGTTTGATACTACTGTATTAATTGATACGGAAGGTGATATAACTGAAGGGCCAGGATTTAATGTTGGTATTGTAAAAGGTGGGGCCATAATGACATCACATAAAAATGTTTTAAAAGGTGTTACAATGAGCGTAGTTGAAGATATAGCTTTAGAACAAGATATCATGTTTAGGCGCATGCCTATAACAAAAGAAGTATTCTTATCGGCAGATGAAGTGTTTATAACAAGTTCTAGCGGAGGGGTAACACAAACTACTAAAGTTGGACCTATATCTGAGATACTTATGAAAGAGTATGAAAAGAAAAAGGTAGAGTATGGAACCTTATTATAAACTTGTACCAAATGCAATTAGTAAAGAAACAAAGCAAAAATTATTAGACATTGCTCTAGCTCCAGACTCTTTTGTAGATATAAGTTATAAAATTAGTTTTTTTAAATTACCTAGTACTTTACAAAAATTCAATACAACAGGCCTTAGTTGTGTTTGCCAGATGTTAAAGGTAAACGAATCAGATAGTGTAATACATAAAGATAAGAATAGGGTTAACGAGTTTGACGGTACTTATATACCTCGTCAAACTGTTGTAAGTTTTTCATTAACTGAAAACTCAGGAATAACACATTTTTACAATGATAATAAAATGTTTTTATGTGAAGCAGACTATGAAGGATATGGTGCAATATTAAATACAGGTGAGTATTATCATAATGTATACTTTACAAAAGATAACGAAACTAGGATAGTATTTCAGTTATGCTTTGAAGAAACATTTGAACAAGTATGTAAAATATATAATGAGGAGATTATAATATGAAAAATATTATTATTGTAGGCGGAGGCACAGCGGCCTGGACAACAGCGTACCAATTATCTAAGTCGGATTCAGTAGATTCAATTAAAGTTATATATAGCGGAGAAATACCAATTATAGGAACAGGCGAAGGAGCAACGGGTTCACTTAATGATATAATACTTAAAGGTGACGATAAAGAATTTTTAGAAAAAACAAACTCTACAGTAAAACTAGGAATATTATTTGAAAATTGGCAAGGACAAGGATCCAGTTTTAGAAAATTTGTAGATGGTTGGCACTATGACGGATTAAGGCCTGAAGGAAAGCCTAAACGAGACATAGATATTATGTATAAGATGATTGAAGAAGATGCTGATATAGAAGACTACAGTGTAAACGCATTTTTAATGAAACACGGAATACATGATTATACAGAAGTAAAGAGACATACATATCACTTTGATGGAAAAAACGTAGGACAATTTTTTAGAGATAGATGTTTAGCAACTGGTAAAGTAGTTGAAGCTATTGACACTATTACTGAAGTAGCAAATGAAAATGAGCAGATATTATACTTACAAGGAAAACAAGATAGGTATAACGGAGACTACTATATTGACTGTACAGGATTTGCAAGATTGTTTAATAAAACTTTTAATCATGAATTTGAAAGTTATTCTGAATGGTTAGATATAGACGGAGCAGTGCCATTTTTACTTCCGACAAAAAAACAAAATTATACTGTATCAAGGGCAATGGAAAATGGGTGGATGTGGGAAGTTCCTAAGACTGATAATTGTGGAAGTGGTTATAATTTCAGCAGTCAACATACTACAGCAGATGAAGTTATAGAAGAGGCGGAAAAATGGCTAGGGCACAAAGTTAAACCTATTAAAGAGGTAAGGTATACTCCAGGATGTTATAAAAAAGTTGCAAAAAATAACTACGCATATATTGGATTAAGTGCAAGTTTTATTGAACCTTTAGAAGCTACGGCTCTACATAGTAGTATATATAGTGCTGATTATCTAATAAAAGTATTAGAAGGATCTCAGACTATTGACGATTATAATAATTTTGTATACGAAATGGTGCAGGATTTTAGAGATTTTACAATTATGCACTATAGATATGCAACAAGAAGCGATACTAAGTTTTGGCAAGATCAAAAACTAAAACCTATACCAGAAAAATTACAAGAGCAAATGAAAATATTTGCAAGCGGAAGTTTAGAGTGTTTGTATAAAACTACACATATATACTTCATGTTTCAGACAGCTCTTGGATTTAAGTTTATTAATAAACCAGCAATATTTGATTACAATAAAGACGTAGAAATTCCAACCTTTGAAGCAATAGAAAGAATAAAGGCAAAACATAATGTGGGATGAAATGTATCAGAAAGGTAATGTGGCGTGGGGACACATTCCTGCTACATTTTTACAAGAAATAATAGATAAAATTCCTAATAAATCTAGAATACTAGATTTAGGTTGCGGAGCAGGAAGAAACAGCAAGTTATTATTTGATAAAGGTCATACTGTTACTGGTATAGACTCATCTATAGTAGCAATAGAGAAGGCAAGAGAACTCTGTAATGCAACCTTTTTACAAGAAGATTTAATTACAAATGACTGGATAGATCAAAAGTTTGATGTTGTATTAGATTTTGGATTTTTACACAGTTGGCCGAAAGAAGAAAAACTATTAGAATACAGATACCAGTTAGATAATGTTTTAGAAATAGGTGGATTATACGTAGGTGAACAGAGTAAAACAAATCTTAGGAAAGATCCTCTAGGAGGATCTTTGTATGCTCCTCCTTATATGGAAGAAAAAGAATTTATGATTTTTGGAGGATATAAAGAAATAATTTTTAGAAATAATACATTACCTCCACATGATGGTTGGGGTATATATCCTTGCTATCAGATGCTTTTAGAAAGAGTAAAATGATATATTATAAAAAAGATGATGTTAAATTAGATTTTAGCGATGTGCTTATTGAGCCACGCGAAAGTGATATTCCTCTTACTCGTAAGAGTGTAGACATCGAAATAGATTGGTTGAATACTAAAGCAACACCTGTAATAGTTTCAAATATGCTCAGCACTGGAACTTATAAGATTGCTAATATCTTGACTCCTAATAGAATCTTTACTTTTATACACAAAGAATATACTGCTGAACAACACATTGCTGAACTTAAAAAAATGGAAGATAGAAGATTCATTGCTATTACAAGCGGTGTACAGAGTTGGGATAAGGAAAAAACAATTAATGTAGTAAGTAAATTTCCAGATATAGGATTAATTAATATTGATATTGCTAACATATATGCTAATATAGATGGCATGGTAGAAACTATAAAATTGTATAGAGAAAAATTTCCGCACATAAAAATTAGTGCAGGTAACCTCGCAACAACTAAGCCAGTTCAAATATTTGCTGAAGCTGGAGCAAATTTAATTAAGGTTGGTGTAGGTAGTGGAGCGGCATGTCGTACACGTTCAGAGGTAGGAGTAGGTATTCCGCAACTTAGTGCTATAATAGATGTTAAACATGAAGCTGACAAACACGGTGTAGACATTATATCAGATGGTGGATGTGTAACTGCCGGCGATGTATGTAAGGCAATCGGAGCTGGCGCAAAAATGGTAATGATAGCAGGTATGGTATCTAAGTCAGAAGAGTGCGATAATATTGTAGAAATAGATGGTCAAAAATATGTTAATTTTTACGGACTAGGTAGTACAACTATGTATGACAAAACTAATCCCACAGAACAAGAATATAGGCCTAATGAAGGTAGAGACTTGTTAATACCGTGTAAAGGGTCTATTATAAGTGTTTTAAAGCAAATACAGGGTGGTTTAAGGAGTGTATGCACATATGTAGGTGCAGAACATATAGATCAATTACATAAACGTACAAGATTTATACGTGTAAATAATCAAATAAACAATAGTTTAGCAAGGTATGAAAAATGATAGATTATGCTCACATACTTAAAAATGGTGTAAAAATTAGTGGTAGTGGTACAACAGGAACACCTAAAATGGTTCTTAGAACACCCGATAACTTACAGGCTTGCATTGATATTGCTATTGACGCACAACAGCTTGTACGAAGCTCTAAGGTGCTTACAGTGACCCGTATGACGCATGCAGGAGGGTTATTAACACAAACATTGCCTGCATATAGTATAGGTGCAGAGTTTAAAGTACAAAAATTTAATCCTTTTACATTTTTAAAAGACTTTGCTAATTACACACATACCTTCCTTGCTCCTGCTCAGATGACTGCATTAATGAATACTAAAGGCTTTGCAGATTGTGACCTTACAGGAAAACGTGTCCTAGGTGGAAGTGATCCAGTAAGTTGGGAAATGATAGAAGCCTTTGTCAGTAAAGGTGCTATTGTACAACCTAATTGGGGTATGAGTGAAATAGGCCCAATTACTATTAATATAGAATTTGATAGTATAGATAAAGTAAACTATGTAAAAGACCGATCACCGGACGGTTATACTATTATGGGAGATACATACTATTGTGATTGGAAAATTGTAAAACATGAGCTATATGTTAAAGGATCAACTAGTATATATAATGAATGGTTTGCTACAGGAGATATTGTAGCATTAGATATGGGTAGACGAATGTACTACCTTGATAGGAAGGAAAACATATGAGACCATACTTTCAATATGTTAAAGGCATAAACTTTACACAAGAAACACGTAAAAAATTAGCAGATAATATACTTTCAAATGCAGAAGATTATATTAGAAGTGCTAATTATAAACACAACAAATACGGTAAGTATGATTGGAATTGGTTTTGCCCACGTAATTTAATCCCTACTAAACTTATGGACGAGGTTGGTAAACGTTTTAAGATTCCTGTGTCTTATGAAATATTAGGACAGACACCCTATACAGAAGGAAAGATACATACTGATCGAAAGATAGAAGGACTACCACCTAGAGTTACACTAATAAACTTCCCTATATATCCTTTTGATATGGAAACATACGGTCCTACAAATTTCTTTAAATTATTGGAAGGAAGTTATTCTGATTACGATAATGCTGTATTTGAAAAACAGTGTAGTGTAGACTACAGTTATAATCTACCTGTGATTTTTAATCTGCAAGAATATCATAATGCTGTAAACGATACAAATGATTATAGATTTAATTGTCAATTTACAACTGACTTAGAAGGTCATGAAATTTTTGAACTTTATGATAATAATGAACTGTTTGATTAGCCAGTACTAATCTTTACATCATTGCCGCTACGCCATAACTGTCCTGCTACAGCTGGGTCTGATGTTGGTAGATTTGGTAATTTAACAATGACATCAGTAATACTTACTGCACCACTGCCGTTTGCTATAATAGTTAGATCGCCATTTGTAGTGAATGATTGTATTTCGTCAATTTTCCAAACACCAGTTTCTGATAGTTCTGCTTTCTTTACATAGGTTGCAATTAAACCGTTTCTAACATAGAAACAAAGTTTTGAAGCATGATTGTTTGCTGAAACACTTACGGCTTCACCTTTTATACTTGACCCAACTTGTACAGCTGATCCGTCATAAGCTGACCAACTTATACCGCCTAAGCCATCTCCTGCTTGTGTTGCGGCTAATGCACTTGTTGTACCACGTGTCTTAAACAAACCTATTTCATTTGCTATAGCATTATTAGCTACGTTGGTAACATTAAAAGCTGTTTGAGAAAAACTGCCGTTATTCACAGTTGAATAAAGTGTAAACTTTTTAAGTGTACCGCTCGAAGGAACATCTTTAAAAGCCTGTATATCAGATCCAAAAGAGGCTTCTCTATTTGTGTTAATTCTTCCTACTATTTGAGAATTAACAGCATCAACTTGTAATGTACTATCATCTGAATATATACTACCAGTTACATCGCCTGTATGGTATCCTACAAGGTTACCTGTAACATTACCTACAACATTACCTGTAACATTACCTACAACTTGTCCTGTTAGATCACCGTTAACATCACCTGCAAGTGTTCCTATTAAATTACCAAATAGTCTATTACCTACAGCATCAACCATTATAGTTGAATCGTCTGCAAATACACTACCAGTTACATCACCGTCTAACGGTCCAAAAAACTTTTGATTTGCTGTAATTGCATTACCTGTAATATTTGCAGTATCACCATCAATTACTTTTGTACTATTTCTTGTAAATACTCCACCGTTAACATTACCTTCTAGGTCGCCGTTAAAAATTGCCTGTCCTGCTACAGCACCGTTGCTAACAACTTTACTTACACCATCCTCTGCGAATAAGTCACCTACAAAGTTAGATGTTACTGTTAAAAAATTAGCTGTTCTGTTAGCAGAATTTACTAATATTGTACTATCGTCGCCTATAATATTTGCATTTAAGTTACTACCGTCACCACCTGGCATTCCAGCTGTCCAGGATGTTCCGTTCCATAATAACGAATCACCTACTTTAGGAATTGCATTTACGTTAGTTAAATCATTTAAAACTGAAGCATCTGTTGGAGCAGTGTTTACCCATGCACTACCGTTCCATTTTAAAACGTCACCGCTTGTTGGACTAGGTACAGTTACGTTTCCTAGATCGTTTAGCTGAGATAAAGTTGAGTCTATTGCAATACCACCTGATGTAGTACCGTCTCCTACATATAATTTTTTAGTATCTGTTGCATACAATAATTCGCCTTCAAGAGGAGTAATCCCTGATCTTTGGCTATCTGTACCTCTTCTAATGCGTAAACTCATTTGGTAACTCCTGATAATCTATTACTAGTAGTATTTATCATTTCAACCTACAATTACTTTCTTTTCTTTAGGAAGTGTTTTGTACGTCTTTCAATATCATACTTAACTTTCTTAGTATTTAACCTAAAATCAACATTTGCTATTACGTCTTCGTACTGAGTTAAAAGTTCTTCTAAGCCGAACTCAATTTCATCAGGATCAGAGCGATCTTCCTTATTTACTTTTATTGCCCACTGTCTTCCGTCAGTAAATGTAACATAAACAGATTCTAAATACTCTATTGGTATAGTTTTTACTGTTATATCTTTAAAGACTTCTGGCCAGTGCTTTATGACATCGGGGTGTAATTTACCTTCTTTAGGCACTTTCTTTAGACTTTGTCTTACGTTTAGTTGGAACAAGTTCTTCTGCTTGCTCCCGTAAAGTTTTAGCCTCTTTAAACAAAGCGTCAGCTTGACTTCTATATTGTGCCGCTAATACTTCGTCTGTTAGCACCTCTTCACTGGTATTTACAGCTTCGTCCATTGCACTCATTGCAGGCGCCGCTTGTCCTACAGGAGCATTTGGTGCTGGAGTAGCTTCTTTAGTTGGATCTTGTAGTGCAAGACCTGCTACAGTAGTACCTTTTTGTTCTGCAATCATTGTATTAAGTTCTGCAAGATTTACACTAGTTTGAAAATTAGGAGTCATATTAATTTCACTAGTTTTTAGTTTCATTAATTTACCTGTTTGATTAAATCCTGCTAACATATTTCTGCCATCTGGTAGTTGTGTCCTAGCCATTGCAGTAGCTAGTTCGTATTCAGACTGTCCTGCTTGACTATCTACTAGATTAATTAAAGCATCATGTTCAGCCGCTTCAAGGCTTTCTGTCATAATAACTAGACAATTATCTGGATCTTCCGGAATAACTCTATATGCTACTACGACTTTCCTATTGTTAGTAGTTCTACCTACATGTTTTGTATTTGTTGCCATTTTATACTCCTTCTGGATTCTGACCTTGTTGTGCCGCAATAGCACCTAAGAACGACTCCAATTTATTATAAAGTTGACCAATTTGAACCATTTCATTTGGTTTAAATGCACCTCTAGAACTTGCAACATCGATGATAGTTTTAAGTCCTTGTAAGTCCTGAACTGAAAGATCTGAAGCTGGTGCTTGTGGTTCAGCCGCTGGTGCATTAGTAGCGGATTCAACAGCTTGTTCAGCCATTTGTTGTTCAACAGGTACTTCTTTATTTTGTTTTTCGCTCATATTTTAACTCCTATACTATATATATGCGTACTTTATTTATTTGTACTTCAAAAGTGGACACGCCAACATGAAATAACTTAGTTCTTTCGGCTCTTCAAATCCAATTTTTATAGTACTTTTATAGTTACTATCTAAAGACTGTCCTAGATAGTATCGACCTTTTAAGTTTTTACCAATCCAATTACCTAATGCATCTGTCATGTTATAAGTCATAGGCATTGTACAATACTCAAAATGAGGTGGTGGAACTTTAAGGGTTCTCATATCGTAAATATTTAATGGGTTAGGTTCTTTCATACAGCCTCGTCATAGTGTACTGACATTCCAAATGGACTTTCAAGATTTTTATCTCTATTTGAATGTATAACAAATAGTGTTTCACAATAGTCTGGATCACCCCAGCTATCCCAAGCATATCCGTCAGTAAACATAATAAATTTCTTAGGAACAATATCATGTTCTTTCATATATGCCCAGTTGCACATAAAGTCAGTGCCACCACCACCCATAATTTCATATTCAACTAGGTCGGATCCATCAGATGGACTAAAGTCTGCTTCGTTATATACCTTTGTATCAAAGCACCATACCTTAATATTGTAGTCGTCGTACTCTTCCATAATGCCTTTTACTTCGCCTAAAAAGTCAGCACCTTGTGCGTCACCAATTGAACCACTCATATCTATACCAATACATATATCAATAGTGTTATCAAAGTTCATACCAGGAATAATAGCATTAGTATGCCAACCCTTTCTGGATGGACGTTGAAATGTAAAGTCATTACGTATGGTTGATTGGACTTGCTGACGAATAAGTTCACGCCAGTTCATTTTAGGTTCAGTTAGTTCTTTTATCATACGTGCTATTTCGCCTGGCAAATTTCCTGTGCCAGCGGCTTGTGCAGATGAAATCATGCTTTCTTTTATTTCATCTCTAATTTTTCTAAGCTCTTCTTTTGAATAAGAAGGACGTCCTTCTCCTTCTTTACCTTTTTTACTTTTTTTGCTAGATTGTTTTTGACTAGGGGTATTACCATTAATATCTTTCTCCCAATCAACATGTTCATCAAGTAGTTCGCCTAATTGTTTTAATTCTTCTTCGTCATATTTGTCAAAAATGTCGTCGTACACTTGTTCTGATGACCAGTTATCGTATTTAAAGTCTTGAAATATTTTTATTTGTGTTACTATTTCACCAATCTTATCTCTAACAAGACAGTTATTAACAAGGTAATCACATGCAATATTATATATATTAGGATCTCTATCTTCTCGTCTTATAATATGATCAAAAACACAATGCAAAATTTCGTGTGCAATTACAAATTCAATCTGCTTGTTAGTAAGCATGTTAAAAAATTGTGTATTGTAATACAATGTACGGCCGTCTGTTGCGGCAGTAGGACACCAATCATCACAGTTTTTAACTGCCATACGTGTCGCCATATTACCAAAAAACGGATGTCGTAATAACAAACCTACTCGAGCAATAATAACTCTATCATGAACTTCTGCTCTCATTTCTGAAAGCTGTTCATCTGTAAGTTCTAACGGTGTAAAGCCTTTTGTATCTAATCCCATTGCCATGTTCTCCTAGTTACTTATATAGTATAGCATCGTTATACTTAAAGTCAAGTAAAATGGACAGGTAGAGTGTTAAAAACACTCTACCCGTGTACATTATTGACCGTTAGCGGCCTGTATGTACTTTCCAAAACGCTCATGAAATTCATCAAAACATTCAACTTCATCTGGATCGATTGGAAGTTGATATTGTGTAATAGCAAGGCGTATGCCCATTACAACAAGTTCTGTTTCAAAATTATCCATAGCAAATCGCAGGAAGTTATTAACTTTATCATCAAACTTCTTATCGCCTTTGTCTGATGCTTCTTTTAACTCGTAGCAGAGTGAAACTGTTAAGGAATACATGGCACTGATTTCTTTAGTTTTCAGCTCTTTTACTTTGCCTGCAAGTATTTCAGTTGGATTCGGCATTGAACTGGCTACCTTACGATGAGCCATAAATTTGACAGCCAACCCTTCTCCAACTGTACCACTGAGTAAATCAGTAGTAGTTTCATCGTCGCCGTCCTCGATCAGTTCGGACGCAAAAGCCCAAGAACGAGGTGTTGCAAAAGCACGACTCGGTGAACGCGGATCAAAATCGTATAGGTCTTTTTTAGCAAATGTCAAGTAACCTACAACGTCTTTGTGTATATTGTTCTGTACTGCCCACTGAAACCAATCGTCAAAATCTACGCGAAGTTCTAAATGAACAAATCTGTTAGCTAACGGAGCAGGCATTCTATAAGTAACACCTTTGTCAGCATCTCTGTTACCTGCCGCTACAAGTAACACATTGTCTGGTAGAGTATATTGTCCTACTCTCCGATTAAGTATAAGCTGATAAGCCGCCGCTTGTACAGCTGGTGCCGCTGAATTCATCTCATCTAAGAATACAACGATAAATTTGTATTTTTTTGCCTCTTCCTCTGTAGGAAGTTCTGCTGGCGGTGCCCATTTCATAGTATTATCGTTTGCACTATAATATGGCATGCCTTTAATATCTGTAGGATCCCATAAAGACAATCGAATGTCTATTAATTTACTATCTCCAAGATCATCTGTAATCTGCTCGATTACTTCTGACTTACCAATACCTGGAGGACCCCATAAAAATATTGGACGTTTCTTTGCAAAAGCTCTTATAATGCTTTTCTTTGCTCCGTTTGGAGTAACTTGACGTACTACTAGTTGTTCCATATGTGTATTCCTTTTCTTAGTTACAGTGCCTATTTCTAACTATACATATAGTATACACTCAACAAACTAAAAGTCAACCACTATTTTTCCAAATTCTGTCTTTTTAATGCTTTTGATAACCCATATTTTCGTATATCTCCTGAAAAAAGACTTAATTCGACTGCCTTTCTTTCGTCCGTAACTACCATTCCATATCTTCCTAGGTAATATGGACAGTCGATAAACTTGTCTAACCAAATTATTGTATTTGTTGTTAAGTTAAAATCTCTTGGAAACGGAACATCATAAGTAGTTAATCCTACCTCTTCACTTACTACTCTAATTCCTTCGTCAGTTAATCTTAGCCCTCCGGAATCCTTTGCCCTAGTGTTTTGCCACCACAGTGGCATATATTCTTTCAAAGTTGCTTCACTTATTGCTTTATTACATTTTTTTAGGAAAATCTTAGTATATGTTTCTTTCCAATTCATAGTTACTGCTCTGTAACTTCTTCTCCGCTTGTAAGTTTATATACAGCAAAGTCATTGCAATCAAACATATCATTTAGTTTCTTAGCTAAATTGTGTGCATGTCCTGGATTCGAAAATGAAACTTTTTTATATTTAGGTCCAGGATAATTTGTTAATATATTAGAACTTTTTAAATTAAATGGCTCTGCTTTAAAAAATACAGACCATATAGCTTCTGCTACTAGAACTTGCTCACTTCTGTAAGTTTTTTTATTAATATGTTCTAATATAATCGTTGGTTTTGGCCTACTCATATACGTGTCCTTTAATTAACTACGTATATATTTATCTCTTTTTTAGGTTAAGTATGCACTTTATTTAGAATTTTCCACCACCGTCAACATTAACTTCTATCACTTCGTTAGTAGAACCGGAGTTATCTTTGACATATTGTTCTAAATCTCCATGTAACCTTGCCATAGTAATTCCTAATGTGTAAGCAAGATTCTTAGCTTGTGGCATAGTAAGTTTTAATTCTCTAGCATTACTAGATTCAGCAGACTTTACTTGTTGAATAAAGTTTTGAATTGGAGTAGTGTTCAAAGGCTCAGAGGTTGTTGACACGTGATAGTTCCGTTCTCATTTCAATATCTGTTTTAAAAGGTCCACTATAATTATATCTTTCGATTGTAATTAGTTTAGGACAAAAACTTTTAACCCAACCCTTTTCAAACTGAATACAATAGTATCCTGCACAATAAAGACTTTTACTTTTGTTACTTTTTGTAAATAAAGGTAATTTATTTTTTACATCATACATTGGATTAAACGGAATACAACTAGTAGGATATCCGTGACATTCTTTGTCAGTATCAACTACTGCATCACCTGCACTCCAGTTAATTTTTCCTAAGTGTTTTTTAAGCTGATTAAATGTTGAAAAAACTTCTACACCTGTACTACAACTAAATGTATAACATTCTTCTGTTGCACTAAGAGTTCCGACTTTATTGCCGTTCTCTTCAACAATCCAAAATTTATCTTTTAAAACTTCTTTTGCTTTTATTGTCATACTGGATACCTCGCTTGTAATGGTTCTGCAAAGTGTTGTGCTTGATCTGCAATACGTTGCATATCCCACTTTGCACAAAATTTCATAAGACGCATACCTACTTGACTAACTTCTTTTGGAGTCATATGGTCTTCTATTACATCATTAATGATGCTTCTAATGTTACCAGGTTGTGCAGACAAGTCGCACAAAGTAACATTACGATTGTAGTCATCAAGCACACGATGTTCTACACCTTCATGATCTACCCAACGTTGTAGCATCATGTTATTCCAATTATAACCTTTTGTTTCTTTATCTGCAAATGCTTCTTGCAATCCTACTTTATTCTTTGTACCTTTTTTACGTACACCTGGATAAGCACTAAACACATTATCACTTGTATCGCCTCGCATACATTTTTCAAATAACATATATGCAGGATTAGGCGCAGGTTTTTCTAGCTTAGTTTTCTTATCAATTACATGGTTACCTTTCTTGTCAAAGTATCCTTCGTGTGTAATAGTAATGTCTTGTATACCGTTATACTGCTTACAGTTAGGTGCAACTAACTGTGCAAAGTCGCCATCAGTACTAATAATAACATGATTATCTTGCGGATGAGCTTGCACCCAGCCTGCAATAAGATCGTCAGCTTCTAGTTGAGGATGTTGCATTACAGTACAGTTAGTTTTTGTACTAACAAAGTCTTTAAACTCGTCAAATATTTCCCAAAACACTTTGTCTTCGTCTGCCTGTGCAGGAGTCATTGCATCACGTGTTTCTTGTCTATTACGTTTGTAAGGTTCATAAAAGTCCTTACGCCAACTACGTCCTTCTAAACAAAACACAACATGATCAGCATTAAAGTCTTTCCATGCCTTCTTAACACCTGAAAGTGTAATATGTAGGGCCATACCTACTTTATCATCTATGCTTCCACGTACTACGTGTCTAGCACGGAAAAATGTGTTTGCAGTATCAACTAGTATGTATGTGCTCATTTAGTTCTTCCTGTACATAACGTTTAAGTTCATGGTCTCCGATATCATCTGGAATTTCATTCTTATAAAATAATCTATAACTATCACTTCCATATTTGCCGATTCCATATAACATTGTAGCATCGTTTCTGTCCCATGTCAAGTAACTTTGGGTCATTTTTCTAATTGAATTCTCTCGTCTATTATAAAATCCCAAACTCCGTATTATCTCTATTACATCTTCTTTCTTACTTTTTAAGAATGATTCAGCAGTAGGCCACTTATCAAAAAACACAGGTAAGACTCTTTTTACTTGAACCCTACCTGTTTGATTCAGACAAATAACGCCTACAAAGTGTTGCCATAAATTTTCTACTTGTTGCTGGACCATAAGGTCTTCTCTCATCATGATACTTCGCTTTTACCTTTGTCTATCGGAACAACATTAATATATCCCATGTCTCTATCGGTTGATTGTCCTTCTTCTTGAAGCATCTGTGTAACGATTGTCCTAAACCACGAATCAACAATTTGTTCATTTGTTTCACCAGAATATCCTGCATCAAGTAACTCTTCGATAAATTGATTGTTCCAATCAATTTCAAAGAACCCGTTTTTTATATCTTCTGGATTAACTTGTGTATCTAAAACTGCAACCCATGCTTCACCTTTAGCAGTAGCTTCATCTTTTTCTTTTTGAAGTATTGCTCTACGTTGTTCTTCTGAAGTTAGTTCTTTTGTAACTTCTTCTTTTTTCTTGCCCATCATCTTATCAAAAATATTTTTCATTACCATCCTGCTTTCCTTATTGCGTCTTGATTAATTGGTGCTTTCATTGCTTTTTCTAATTGTACCTTACCTTTGTCATTAAGTTCCCCAGGCATTTCCGAATAAGCTAATGTGGAGCCTTGGTGTAAATCTCCATCCTTTCTCCATACAGATGTTCGCGACTTCCTGTACGTTAAGATTGTATTCTTCGCTTCTACCACCCAACGGCATAAGATACACAGGACATTCCACACCAGCATCACGATACTCCTCAACAGCTCTGCCAGCTTCTTCAATGTCAGTGCGATCAGCAACAACGAACTTGAGATACAAGTCGCTATCACTAACACGGCTATAATCATAAGCCACATTAGGTTTAATAGCAGTGTCCCAAGGTTCTCCGCTAACACTAAGTTTGGGGGAACATGACCACGTGACTGTAATTCTTTTATTATTGTTGAGATATTCGAATAGATCGTCATGTAAAAGTTGTGTAGTGTTTGTTTCAAAAGTAACATTCTTTAAATCCTGCATACGTGGATGTTCAAATAATTCAACGTACAATCGTTGCCACGCCAACAAAGGTTCGCCTCCGGTCATTATCAAGTGTATGTCTTGACCGTTATCTTGCACCCATTTACCGTTAGGTGTAAGACTTAATAAATGTTCTACTACTTCTTCAACTGTAGCTTGTCTATTATACTTCTTAAATTCTGGATAGATACTTGCATAAGTATCACATCCAGTATGTATAATTGGTAAGTCATTAAATTCTTTTGTAGTTTCATGTACACCTGCATCTAGCAACCCTTGTACTTCTTGATTATGTATGATGCCTGCTTTTTGCTTAACATCACGCATTGGCTCGCTTCTATCAAGTCCAAAATTCATACAACGGAAGTTACAGCCAAAAGTACGTAGGAATACACTAGGTACTCCAACAAACTTTCCTTCACCTTGTACTGAATAGAATGCTTCGCTATATCTTAATTTCATATGTTACAACTCCATTATATAGTTTATTATATACTATATTTAGGTTTTTGTCAAGTGGTTTAAAAATTTTGTAGCTATTAATTGATGAAATTGTTTATCATAGTGTTCTTTATCGTCTGTATGATACTTATCAGGATTAATATTTTTTTTCCTAAAGTATCTTTCCACACTGTGTTCTGAAACCTTTGTGACCTTTAGTTTGCCATAAAAGTCTAATTCTTGTGGAAATTGTAATCTTTCACGCATTTGAAAAATGTAAACAGGTATGTTTCTATCAGCACACATATTATCCCATGTATATACATCTTTAAAAAAGTCACGTTGTTCTAAGTGTGTATTCAGTTCAAAGAAAGTTTTAATTTCCATGTATGTTGATTTCCTTATATCTGGCTCCGTTAATCCCTCTTCATAACTAAACTGAACACCTGGAAATTTTTTATAATCTATATCAATTGGCTTTTGGTTAAGTTGGAAGTAGTCTCCTGAAATAGACGCATCGAGATATCTCTCACTAAGGCCGTCTTCAGATTGTCCTTCATAGTGTGTAAATTGGTCTATAGGAACTGTATCAGACAGTAATTTTTCGTTATGTGCTAACATAAATCTATTTAAACTACTTAAAAGTATAAAAACTTCATCTATATCATTATACTTTTTAAACATACTGCCTAGCCAGTCTGCGTAAGCTCTATTATTACTTCCTGGCATAGCATATACTATTACATTTTTATTATTTTCTTTAGCATAAAGTTCTGCATAATTATTTTCTTGCCAAACTTTAAAGCTACCAGGACCTATTTGCCCTGGTAGAGTATCATATCCACATGTATGACTGTCACCTAAAAATAATGATCTAGGCATCAAAGTATTTTTCAATCATGTCAAGTCTGTCTTGTGCGGCTGCCAATTTATCAAGCTCTGCGATTACTGCTTCAGTAACATCTGAGTGTTCTCCTATACCTGCGGGCATAGTTTTATAAACCTCTATGTTAGCTAAATGAACGGCAACTTCGCCTTCTGCTTGTTTCTTGGCCGCATTAATTATTGCATCACCAACCTTCATTCTTGCTCTTCCTTTCTACTGTACTTGCCCTTACTAGGAATCACATGTCGTACTCCTCCTCTTGGGTCTTTCATATCCCCGTTTCTTCGGGGAATAAGATGAACATGCGGATACATAACTGTTTGTCCTGCCGCTTGTCCTACATTTTGTCCAATGTTAAACGCATCACAGTATCCACGTTCAACCCAATCATAGCCCCATTTGTATGCGGCTTCAAAACATTTTGTTAGGCATTGCCAGTTTTCTTCATTAGGAACAAAAAGAATATGTCCTTCAGTTACCGGAAACCCATCTTTATATACAGTAAAGTCCTTTGACTTAATTAAAACATTAGTCCAAGGAGTTTTCATCTATCATATCCATTGTAATTGACATGTTAAAACTAATTGTAATTCTTTCTCTATCTATTCTTTGTTCTCCAACCATATGTTGCATATGTGCTGGAAATAAAATTAATCTACCAGTTTTAGGTTTTATACTAAATTGTGGTGTAGAATAATTATTCATTTCAATATTATGTGCCCAAGGCCAATTGCTTTCTTTGTTGCGATCAATAAAAGTAAGTGTTGCATCATCTTCTTCCGCTTGTACATAATATACTCCACTCCAAGTGCTTGGAATATGATTATGAGGAAAGTGTGTACTATACTGTCGACCAATACTAAACCAACTACCTGTAAACATAAGGTCGTTCTTCAATCCAAGTATTTTATTAGCTTCAAGTCCTGTTTTACCTATAAACTCTCTTAGCTCTTCTAGTGCAGGATGTTCAATAATCTGCTGACTTGGATCATAATTAGTATATCCTTTAGCACTATATGGCTGTGGGTTTCCATCAGCCTTTTCAATATCGTGTATTATAGGAACTAATGTTTTTCTTAGTTCTTCTCCATTATCAAATTCTGCACCTATTACTGGTACTGGAAATAAATCCATTCTATCTACTTGCATTAATATTCACCTACATCTTCCCAAGGATATACTAACCATATATCCTCTTCTTCTTTGTTTACTTCATGACATGTATAACTAATAGGTAATACAGTTTCACTAGCCATATTATCTGTTAGTGTAGCAATACGAACATTGTTACCCCAAACTCTAGTCCAGCCGTCGTTATTTGGCTGACAACTTTGTTGCCAGTCGTTTGCAATCCAATTAAAAGTAGCACCAGTATCATTAATATCATCTACAATAAGAATATTTTTATGCAAAGGACCACCTGTTATTTTTGTTCCATCATTATATCCAAGTGCATCTTCTGCCATCCAAAGATTACTTTCACTTTCGCTTTTGTCATCACGTAAACTTACTTTAAGTGTTTCGCAACGAATACCGGTCATATTACTAATGATAGTAGCAGGTACATTACCTCCTCGTGTAATGCCTACAATATAATGCGGCTTCCAATTGTCTTTATACATTTGTTTTACAATACTGACACACATATTTTCTATGTCATTCCAACTATAGTAATGTTTTTTAATCACAGAAGTTCCTCCAAAATTTACAGTTTGCTAATTTTGCTCCTTGAGTAGGAACAGTACATACCCGTTCATGTCTACTATTTTCCCAACAGTCTCCTGTTACTCCACGCATTTGAGCAAATTTAGTAAATCCATTGTCTATACTTAAAATAATAATTCCTGGCAGTACAAGTCCAAACAGTACAATATTTAAAAATGCCCAGCCAAAGCCTTCGTTGTGATAAGATTCATTCGACATCTTGTTTTCCCTTCCAGTCTTGTAAGACCATTTCATATATTGTTCTAAAATTATCATATGCCTTAGATAAAGCTGGATATTCTATACACATTTCTTTGATTTGATCTATACTATAAACCTCAGGCAAATCTATTAGATCAGCAGTGCATGTGCTTATTGAATCTAGATTTACAGTATATGTAGGATCAGTTGTTAAGGTTGAGGAATTAATCGTAATAGTATTACTATCATCATCTATTAAATTACTAAAATCATATGTGTGTTTAGGATAACTTTCCATAGAAGTAGTGCTTTTAGTATTAAATGTAATAGAATAACTATCATCTATAGTAACATAATCATTGCTCATTGTTAATTTTCCTATATAGTTTGGTTCCGCCGAAAAAATCTTTTTTTAGTTTATTAACTTGTTTTTGCATACTTGGTAAGTAGTCTTCGAAGTTTTCTATATAATTAGTTATCTGAGAACACAACTTGTCTTTGTTAAATAGATATGCATCGAAATCTTCTGTCCAATCACTTGGATATTTAAATTCGGGCACAGCCATTTCACTATAACTTAGTCTATCAGGCACCATAGGAATAGCATCTACTAATGCACCTTCATACCAACTAATACCTAGTGTCTCTTGTAAATTTGCACTAAACACTAATTTAGCTTCACCTAATAAGTTGTGATAATCATTTTTTGTAAGCATTTGTTCTTGACATACTACAAATTCATACTGCGGTAATCTACCTTGTAGATCTCTAAATATATCAACTTGTTTTTCAGGAGCAATACGATGTGGAAATAAAATTAGATCACGTTTTGTCATACCTTTATACATATCTAAGCTAGTGCTAAGATACTCCATAGGCCAACCTACTCTATGTGTTTTATTAGGATCTATAGTCAAACTTTCTGCAAATAGCTCAATATGAAATTCACTTGCAAAGAAGTTATCGTCAAAACATTCATACATAGATTGTTCAGCATGCCTAACCCAAGGTTTATCGCCTATAAGCCTACCTAAAAAATCTTGCGGATCATAACTACCAGCATGCCACAAGCCACCAATGCGAATGTTAACACCCAATAGTTCTGCCATATACCGTAGTTGAATAACTGTAGGATTCCAGGCATCGGTGTAG
>MDTB01125136.1_pt1 | contig 35658 bp, 16 predicted proteins | sample 811161 | NCBI WGS metagenome assembly MDTB01 (sample SAMN05326650, study PRJNA326480) | marine metagenome | isolation source: seawater | place: Mediterranean Sea | collected 2009 | reverse complement strand
TTTGAACGTCTCGAATATCCTTGGTTTGCTCCTAAGATGCAAGTCTTTGAGTCTGGTAAAGTACAAGACATGTGTGGCGAAGATGTCTCATTCTGTCTAGATGCCAAAGAAGCAGACGTTGAGACTTGGTGCGATCCTCGTATCAGAGTCGGTCACGAGAAGATGCGAGTTATCTAATGTCTTACGGAACCCTTTATAACCTTTATTATAATGGTGAGGTACTTTATCAGTGTCTCACCGAAGAGGAACTGGGTGAAGTTATACAAGATTATGCTGACCGCTTTTTCTCGGATAAAGATAATAATATTGACCCTGACAAAATTGATGTACAACCACAACGGAGATAGTAATGCCCGTCAGAACTAAAACAGGAAACTTTGGATCTGTAACTGTATCAGAGACCACCCCCAAAAAAACTCGACAAGGAAGAGGCAAACATACAAAATATGCCGCAACCTCTCGAAATAGTGCCAAAAAAAGATACAAAGGACAAGGAAAATGAACGTCGCAGACTTAATCGCCGCAATCCCTCGTTTTCCAGATGAATATAAAGACATGCGGAGAGGAGAACTATCTAAAAGACAGATAGAACTTCTTGATGGTGCAGAGATTAAGTCACATGAAGGAATGATATATGGTCAAATGTATGCTGATTGGAAAGTAAAGAAGGGTTTTGAAGATGCGAATGAATGATCAGACCAAATTAATGTACGCCCTAGAGCATATAGATCACCTCTATGACCTAATAGAGGATAATTATTGGGAAGAGTATCTCTACGACAATATAAGAAGTATGGAGGTTGTTTTAGAGGCACAATTAGACGAAATAAATAAAAAGAAATTCCGAAGATAAATATATACGGCATACGTCCTTGAAATATGGATACCTGGCATAATCCTGGTTACTTTAAAAGGAATAATGGAGGCAAATTAGTGGAAGTTGACAATAGGACTCTGATTACAGAGACTGACTCGGATCATCAGTTAGAAAAAATTGCTAAACGCAATGTAAATCTACCCAAAGAAGAACTATACGATCCTTCTGTGGAAATAACTGATTGGGAAGTGACTAAATAGATATTAAATAATAGTATTAAATAAATATCATGCCCTTAGAGCGATCCAGCATTGGATTTAAGGACATTAGTTTGTCTTTAAAGCGTAATCCACTCACAAAGGACATTTTAGTTCTTAAAAATGAGAATGCTATAGCTCGTTCTGTGCAAAATCTTGTTCTTACCCTTCAAGGTGAGAAAATGTTCGATCCAGATCTTGGATGTGCAGTAAACAGACTACTATTTGAGAATGTAGATATGTTTACAGCAGATAATCTAAGAAGAGAGATTGAATCTGTCATTGAGAACTACGAACCTAGGGTAGACATTGATACAATCACTGTAGAACCTGATTTTGAAGGTAATGCAATGGATGTAAAAATAGTATACGTGATAATTGGGATAAATGCTTCACCTCAGCAGTTATCTTTTGTCTTATTACCGACACGATAGATGGCATTAGTAAACTTTTCTAATTTAGATTTTGATCAGATAAAGACTCAAGTCAAGAGTTATCTGCGAACTAACAGTGACTTCACAGATTTTGACTTTGATGGGTCTAATTTCTCTATTTTATTAGATACGTTAGCATACAATACGTACATATCAGCGTATAATGCTAATATGTTGTCTAATGAGGTGTTTATTGATGGTGCTACTTTAAGAGAAAACGTTGTATCTTTGGCAAGAAACGTTGGTTACATGCCTAGATCTAATGTAGCAGCAAAAGCAAAGATATCCTTCTTCATATCTACTAGTACTTTAACAAAAAACCCTACTACAATCACTCTTAGGAAGGGTATTGTAGCAACAAGTGCTTCAAATTTTGGAAAACAAAGTTATACATTCTCAATTCCTGAAGATATTATAGTTCCAGTCTCTGGTGGTATTGCTACTTTTGATGCAATAGGTGTTTATGAGGGTATTTACCTAACAGAAACCTATACTTATAACAGTTTAAACAAAGATCAGAGGTTTATTCTCAATAACACTAACATTGATACCTCTTTATTGAGAATTGAAGTAAGAGAATCTAAAGAAAGTTCAATAACTAGGAAGTATAAGTACGTAAACAATATTAGTGAGTTAAACAATACTGATGATGTCTTCTTTTTGAATGAAATTGAAGACCAAAGGTATGAAATATTCTTTGGTGATGGTATTTTTGGAAGAAAATTGCAAGATGATAACTACATTATTGCCTCATATATTGTTACTGCATCTGAAGAAGCAAATGGAATATCAGAATTTACCTTTGTAGGTAGATTACACGATAATGATGGTAATATAGTTAAGGTCTCATCACCTATTGTGACTGCAGATGAGTCTTCTGGTGGTGGTACTGCTATTGAAACTGTTGCTTCAGTTAAGAAATTTGCCCCTAGAGTCTATGCATCTCAAAATAGAGCAGTAACAACAACAGACTATGAGACAATTTTACCCCAAATATTCCCTGAAACTGAATCAGTTGCTGTATTTGGTGGTGAAGAGTTAACTCCACCTAAGTTTGGTAAGGTTTATATCACTGTAAAACCTAGAAATGGTACATATTTACCAAATAATATTAAAGACAACCTAAAAATTGCTCTTAAGAAGTATGCAGTAGCAGGAATTCTTCCAGAATTTATTGATTTGAAGTACCTTTATGTTGAATATAACTCTTCTGTTTATTATAATGAGAATTTGGGTACTGCTCAACAGTTAAAAACAACAATAACTAACAATATTAACAAGTATTCTGCATCAACAGACCTAAACAAGTACGGTTCTAGGTTTAAATATAGTAAATTCCTTAAGATGCTCGATGATTCTGATCGTGCAATTACCTCAAACATCACAATGGTTAATATGAGGAGGGACTTAAAGGTCTTGATTAATGAAGTTGCTGAATATGAAATATGTTTTGGTAATGAATTCCATGTAAAAAATGCAGCAGGGTATAACTTTAAGACTTCTGGAGTGTCAGTTAGTGGTATAACAGGTACTGTTTACTTTAGTGACATACCAGATCCAGATCTTTTAACAGGAACTGTAATTATCTTTAAGTTGGATGCTACACAAACACCTATAGTTGTACGTCAAAATGCAGGTAAAATTGACTATAAAAAAGGTGAGGTTACTATTAATGCACTAAATATTACTGCTACTACCAAGAAGGCATCTGGAGACCAAATAATTGAGGTCTCTGCAATTCCAAAGTCAAATGACATTATTGGAAAACAGGATTTATACTTACAATTAAGTTCATCATCATCAAGTATTACAATGGTATCAGACACCATATCTTCTGGAGCGGAACTCTCAGGATCAGGATATATAGTATCATCTAGTTACACCGACGAAGAGTACGTAAGGCTGTAAAGATATGCAAAAAAATAGAGTAAAAGCCCGCCATTTAGTACAGGATCATGTGCCTAATTTTGTTAGGGACAATTATCCAGAATTTCAAGACTTTCTTAGAACCTATTATAAGTCTGTAGAATCACCAGGTGGTGCTACCGATATACTTAATAATATTGATCAATATGTAAGATTAGAGAATTTATCAGAACTAGTATATTTTACAGATACTACTTCTGGTATTGGATTGTTTAATGATACAATAAATGTAAGTGACACTACAGGGTTTCCAGAAAAGCATGGTTTAATTCAAATTGATAGTGAAGTTATCAGTTATGAATCTAAAACTGCAACTACTTTTGTTGGTTGTGAGAGGGGTTTTAGTGGAATAACATCATACAAAGGTGAGTCTGATGATAGTTTAACCTTTAGTGATACAGAAGTATCTGAACATGTTTCTGGATCAGTAACATATAATTTACATGCTCTATTCTTATTTGAGTTTTATAGGAAGTATAAAGCACAATATACACCAGGATTTGAAGACATATCCTTCTTTGATGCAATTAATGAGAAAATTATAGTTTCTAGATTAAAAGATTTTTATGCTGCTAAAGGTGCTAGTTCTTCTTTTGATATACTTTTTAAAATAATTTTTGGTGTTGATATATCTGTTGTTAAACCTAGAGACTTTTTAATACAACCATCCGATGCAGATTATAGAATTGTTAGAGATTTAGTTGTACAACCACTAGTTGGTGATCCTAATGATTTAATTAATAGGACTCTTTTTCAAGATGAAACTGATGTTATTCAAAAAGCAACAGGTTCTATTACTGCTGTAGAACAATTAATTAAAGACAATCAGGTTTACTATAGATTAAGTCTTGATTATAACCCAGATATTGAACTTTTTAAGTTTACTGTTCATCCCAAAACACGACTTACTGAAGCAGTTGGTTTAGGACAAGATTTTATTGATGTTGACTCTACTACAAGTTTTCCTGAATCTGGAACTCTTCAAACTACAGTTGCTGGTGTTATATACGATATTCCCTATACTTCTAAGTCATCTACTCAGTTCTTTGGTCTAGTTGCTCCTGTTGCACTTGATAATTCTGCTAATATAACAACACCAGACTATGCATATGCTGTAGATAATGATGAAAATGATATAAGAGTTAAAATAACTGGTGTTCTTGGTGATTTAATCTATGATGCTGAGGCATCAAATTATTATTCTCCAGGAGATCAGGTAGAGATTGTATCTTTGGGATATGACACTCAGGAACAGTTATATAAGAGTTGGATTTTAAATATTACTCCTGAATATGATGTTCAGGAAATAATACGATTAACCACTGCTATTAATGGTGCTGCACAGTATAGAATTACTACTTTTGATCCTCATGTATTCACTTTAGGTGATATTGGAACTTTAACTTCTAGTACGGGACAGGTTTATCAGGTAAGTGTCCTTGCTGTTAGTGATGAGAGAAAATTTGATGTTAATTTACCTGCAAATATTAATCTAAGTGAAACCTTTATCGTTAGAAGAGGAATTTCTAAGGTTTCTGCAACAAATCTTCCAGATTTGACAAAAGTATCTGCTAATATGCAGAATGTGTATACTCATGAGAATAATGCAGGTGGAAGAGATGCATATGTTGTATCTTCATCATTACCAGATTACTTTAATACTCCGATTGTACCAAAGGATCAATCTGTACTTTTTGGTGGATCATTTAATGGATTTGAATTAAATATAGGTTCTAATCCGTTTTATAGTGGTGATGCTGTTTGGTATAGTGCTAATAATAACATTCCACTCAATATACCTGAAGGTCAATATTTCATTAAAAAAGTAAATGCAAGCACAATCAATCTTGCAACTAGTAAATCAAATATTGCAAATGGAATATTTGTAAGAGTTTTTGGTACAGTAACTAATAATAAATTTGAATTGATAGATTTTTATGGTAAATCTATCAAACCACAAAATATAGTTAGAAAATTTAGTAAACCTGAGGTCTCAGATTCTTCAGAGGTTACAACTCCAGGTCAGACTGGAATGTTCCTTAATGGTGTAGAAGTATTAAACTATAAATCTAGTGATTTAGTTTATTATGGAGAACTTGATGGTATTAATGTTGCTGCAGTTGGAGATTCTAATTATGATGTTATTAATCCACCATTACTTCACATTGAAGACCGTATAGGTGTTGGTGCAACTGGTGTCTGCAACCTTACTGGATCATTAAAAAGAATTGACATTATTGATAAGGGTTTTGACTATGTAACAGATCCAACTGTAACAATTTTTGGTGGTGAAGGTAATGGTGCAGAAGCAAAATGTAATTTATCTAAAGTTACTCATAAAATATACTTTAATGCTGCATCACAATATACTGATGTAAATCTTACTAATAATACTATTGGTTTTAGTACATATCACAAATTAAGGGATCAAGAAGAAGTAATCTATAAGAATGAAGGACAATCTGCAATTGGTGGATTAGTAGATAAGTCAATTTATTTTGCTAATATAATTGATGATCGAACAATCAAACTTCATAATACTTATGAAAATGCTATTTCTGGTATAGGTACTGTTGATCTTACTTCAAATGGAGAAGGTCTTCAGTTTATTGAAGCATATAATAAAAAGAGTATAGTTTCTTCTATAGAAGTTGTTGAAGGTGGTACTGGATATCAGAATAAGACCTTATACTTTGGTCCAGAACAAGTTAATATAAACAATAATTGTCTTGAATTAAAAGATCACAATTATAAAGATAAGCAGACTGTAATATTCATAAATGAGGGTGGTTCATTCCCTGTAGGTGTTGCATCTACTACGCAGTGGATGGTAAAGGTTTTAGATAAGGATAATATTAGACTTGCAAGGAAAGTTAATGTTGGTACTGGTGAAAGTCTTAGTTCTGATCACTTCTATGTGAATAATAGATTCTTTGATTTTAGTGACAAAGGAACAGGTAATCACAAATTAACTTATACTCCAATTACAGTTACTGTTGATGGTCCTATAGGTGTTAGTACATTTGCTGGTCAAGATTTTAGAACAAGAATAAGACCTTTATTCACAGGATATGTTGATTCAATATCATTAAGTGAAAGGGGTACTAATTATGGTGATAGTGAGGTTATGAACTATAACCGTCAACCAGTTATTACTTTGATTAATGGTAACTATGCTCAGTTAACACCTCTAGTATCTTCTGCTGGAGAAATTATTGACGTAGTTATTAATAATTTGGGAGAAGGATATAATTCAGTACCAACTATTGAGATTGATGGTGATGGATCTGGTGCAATCTTGACTCCTATTATTGTAGATGGCAAGGTAACTGCAGTTAAGATTATTAATAATGGATTTGGATATAAAAGAACTAATACTTACTTAAGAGTTGTTGAGACTGGTAGTGGTGCTAAATTTGAAGCAAAAATTAAAACTTGGAATATTAACCTTGTTCAAAGACTGTTATTATCAGGACAGATAGCTGCTGATGATGGTGTTCTTGCATTAGGATTAGCATCAAACAAAGAAATTGAATATTGTCATGCATTCTCTCCAAGAGAATTACGTAGGAAATTACTTTCCACATCAGTTGATATAGATGGAAGTACTCTTTTTAGAGCAGATATTTTTAATGAAACCAATACTACAAAATATCACTCACCTATTGTTGGTTGGGCATATGATGGACATCCAATTTATGGTCCTTATGGATATGCTAATAGGGAAGGTGGTGCTGTAAGAAGACTTAATACTGGTTATGAATTAAGAGTTGATGTGTCTGGAATTAGACCTCCAAGTTATTCATCTGGTGTATTTGTAGAAGATTATGTCTTTATTGGTGGTGGGGACTTAGATCAGCACAATGGACGCTTCTGTAAGACCCCTGAATTCCCTAATGGTACATATGCTTACTTCTTGACGATTGACTCTGCTCAGGAGGTTGCAGGACCATTTGCGGGTTATCTAAAACCTGTATTCCCTTATGTTATTGGTCCAACTTTTAAAGGTTCATCAAATCGTTATAACTTTAGTCAATTCTCTAGTTTAGACTTTGTTGATATTAATACTACTGATTGGACTAGGTATACCAGCAATTATTCTATTAGAGGTAAAAACTCTAGATATTCTGGATTTATTCAACCTAACATATTCAGTGAAGGATTTACTGAGGTTGTCTCTACAAATGCAGGATCTGTTGATTCACTTAATATTATTGCTCCAGGTGATAACTATGCTATTGGTGATAATATATTCTTCAATAATGAAGGAACAAGTGGATCTGGTGTATATGCTCGTATAGAATCAATTCAAGGTAAAAAAGTTAATAATATTTTTTCTTCTGTATACGAAAATAGTCAAGTTCAGTTTACTCCTGTACTTGGTAAAGGTAGATATATTGGAATAGGATCTACTCCTCACAATTATAGTGGTGGTGATATTGTATCAATTCAGAATTTAAATATTTTAGCAACAGAGTTTGCTAAAACATACAGTGTTGGTATTGCAACTAATAGATTAACATTAGTATCTGATGTTCCTGCTTCAAGTGCTACTGGAATTACTACTTACATTAATGTTACTGGTACTTTAACATTTCCAACAATTGCTGTAGATGATATTTACGAATCAAAAGATGAGCAAGTTAGAATTTTAAGTATTGATTCCAAAAACTCTAGAATTAGAGTAAGAAGAAATATTACTGGTTTAGCAACAGAAACGAGTCATTTATCTGGTGCTTTCTTAAATGAAAAACCAAGAAAGTTTACTATTAATACTGGTTATACAACAACTACTCAATATAAACTTGATCGTATTCTTTATTTTGAACCAGAAGAATCTGTTGGACTTATAAGTGAGAATTTAGTTTTATATTCTGATCCAGTATCTCTCAGTGCAAGTACTTGGGGTAAGACAGAAGTAGCTAATGGTATAGGAACAATCACTTATTATGCTGATAAGACTCCAGATGGCAATATTGCTGCTGCTAAGGTTGGAATTGCTACAACAGTATCTGCTACTGATACATTTGTATTAGAGAATGGTGTATTCTCACTTTCAGGTAATGTTCATACAGTATCTGCTTTCTTAAAAGGAGAAAATGGTGGAGAAGAAGTATGGATGATTCTACGTGATACTGCTGTAAATGTTTACTATCATCAAAAGATAACTCTTGGTAGAGAATGGAGAAGATACAAGTTTACTGCTACAACTAATGCTAACCCACATAAAGTAGGGTTTGGTGCTAATGGAGTCGCTGTAGGGTCAGGAACGACTATTAGAGCAACATTGAATAGTACTCCAACATTCTATGTTTGTGGTGTACAGGTAGAACAAAGTGAATTTATGTCTCCTTATGTTCCAACATATGATACACAAATTTTAAGTTCTGCTAAAAAGGTTGGTAAAACATATTTACAAAATCCTGCTGCAAGTGTAGACAGTTTTACTCCTGTCCCAAATGCATTTTATATTCCAGGACATGGTTTATTAACTGGTGAGAAAATAATTTATAATGTTGGTGCTGGTGGTAGTGGTCCAGCAGTTAGTGTTGGTTCTACAAGTTATTGGTTAACTGATAATACAGAATTATATGCTGCTGTTTATAACGATGAATTTGTTGGTATATCAACTAATCAAATTGGTATTGGAACTACTGGAACCTTTGTTGGTGTTGGTACAGATGATGTTGGAGTTTTGAATATTGATAGTTTTGGATCTGGAACTGAGCATAGCTTTAAAACAACATATAATGAAATAATTACTGGTGATATTATTAAGAAGACAGCAACTGTTGCTACTGCTTCTACACATGGTTTAACTGATGGTGATATTGTTGATCTTAAAGTATTATCTGGAATTCAAACAACATTTGTTGTTAAGTATGATGATGGTAATAGAAGATTGCTTATAAACCCTGTTTCATTTGCATCTACTAATGTTAATGTAACAAACAATTCACTTTATATTCAAAATCATGGATTTAGAATGGGTGAGAAGGTTATCCATAACTCATCTACACCTGCTGGTGGATTAGTTGATTCTGCAATTTATTATATTGTTGTTATTGACGAAAATACCTTTAAATTATCCAATTTATTTTATGATGAATTAAGTTCAGATAAGGATATTTCAATTGTTGGTATAACCACTCAAGGAGATGGTAGATTAAGTCCAGTTAATCCAGAAATTCAAGCATTTAGAAATAATACTGTTATATTTGATTTGTCAGATAGTTCTTTGGCAAATAGTGGATTCCCTGCCTTTGAATTTGATATTTACACTGATAAATCATGTACAGACCCATTTTTTACTGTAAATGAGAATGTAGGAATTACTAGTATTGTATTAGATTTCCAAGTTACTAAATCTGGTGTTATTGGACAACAAAATGCTAACTTGAGTTTAATTATTGATGATAAAACACCATCAAGTCTTTATTATAATGTAAAACCTCTTAAGAACGCTGGTGCGTCTGCATCTAAAGTTGAAGCATTTAGTGATGACTTTAATGTTCTTAATCCCAATAGATTAACTATTGTTGGTAGTAAGTTTGATTCTTATACAAGGATTACTGGAGTAACTACAAATACATTTGATTATACTATAATAGAAACACCAGAAATAAGTTCTTACGATGCTACTCTTGGTGAGGCAGATCTCAAGTATAATACTACTTCAACATCTGCTCGTGGTCCTGTTGGTGATATATCATTAGATTCTAGTGGATCTGGTTATAAGAGATTACCTTATCTTGATAAGGTTGTTAGTGTTGCTGGAACTGGAGCACTATTCCTTCCTAGAAGTTCTACTATTGGACAATTAACAGAAGTTGTTTTAACTGATATTGGATTTGATTATCCTGCAGATAATACATTAAGACCTGCTGCTGCTTTACCTGCAACATATAAGATTGAACCTTTATCTAAGTTTGACCTTATTAGAGTTAAAGATCCTGGAACTAATTACTTCATAGCACCAGATATAGTTGTTGTTGATGGATTTACTGGTCGTGTTAATACTGAAGCATTCTTAAGATATGATGTTGGTGATACTGAAGTAGAAATTGTTAGAAATACAACTGGTTTATATAATGTTACTCCAGTTTTGATGCCAGTTAATAATCCAAATGGTACAAGAATTGATAATATAGTATTTGATGCAAATACTGGTGATGTTGTAGTTTCATTTGCAGTAACATTCACTAGTGTAGAAGATTATCCATATCAGACTGGTAAACGAGTAATTGTTGAAAATACTAATACTCAAACAGCATTTACTGGTAGAGGATATAACTCTTCTGCTTATGAATATAAACTATTCACGTTAACTGATGTAGATGCAAATATAGGCGGTGATTTCCCAACAATTACATATAATATTAAGGAAGATTTACTACCTGGAGAAGATCCTGGTGTATTTGATAGTTTTGATTCTTTTGGAACTGTAACTCCAGAAATATACTTCCCAGAATTTGAGGTATTCTTAGAAAAAGACAAATTTAAAAAAGGTGAGTTTATTACTGCTCAAGATAACAATACTGGAGTGGTTCAAGAGTATGATGAGAAGAATGAGTTCCTAAAAGTTAGATCTAAGGATCAATTTAACAAAGGTGATGTTATTATTGGGCAATCTTCACAAAACCAAGGTTTAATCTCATCTGTTGATGGTATTAGAGGTCAATATAAGATTAGTTCTAATAGTATAACCAAAAAAGGTTGGAAGAAGGATACTGGTAAGTTAAATCAATTCTTCCAGAGAATGCATGATAATGAATATTATCAATACTTCTCATATTCTGTAAGATCTCCAATATCTCTTGAAAAATGGGATCATTTGGTAAGTAATCTAAATCATACTTCTGGATATAAAAAATTTGCTGAGTTAATAGCAGATTCTTATGACCCATCAATAGTTGGAATGGGTACAGGTCAGGATCTTAATGCTTTTATTGCAGTCTCTGATTTAACAAGTATTGTTGATCTTAATACTATAAAGGATTTTGATACTGCTAGAGAAAAAGCAATCACAGTAAGTAATAAATTAGTCTCTAATGAGATTCTTTTTGGATTACCATTTTTAGCAAAATATCAAGAATTTATTGGTAATAGAGTTCTAGCTATTGATGATTTTAGTGTAGATTTTGATGGTGATAGGAGAGACTTTGGATTATTCTGTGACGGGTCTCCAATTTTTGAACAAACCTTTAATGGTAGTGATGATACTATTGTTGATGTAAGTGAGGAATCAGTTAATCTTGGTAATCATTACTTTGTATCAGGTGAAGAAATTGATTATATTCCACCTAATAATGACTTTGCAAATGCAATTGATATTGTTGCTACTGACTTTGGTCCTGGTATTGGAACTACTACTAAACTACCTGGATCATTCCATGTGGTTAAATTGGATAATCAAAGAATACAGGTTGCTGCATCTGCAACAGATTCTCTTAGATTTAATCCTGTAGTTGTTGGATTTAATTCTGTTGGTATTGGTAGCACTCATAGGTTTAGAGGAAAGTCTCCAAATAATAGATTATTGATAACTGTTAATGGAACAATACAGTCTCCAATTGTATCTACAGCAAATACTCTTGCTATAGGTTCTGTAACGGTTGGTGTTGGTTCTACACAAATAGGTGTAAGTGGTATTACATCAATCTTCAGTGGTGATTTAGTCAAGGTAGAAGACGAAATAATGCTTGTTGCTGGTGTTGACAAACCAAACAACTTATTAACCATTAGAAGAGGATGGATGGGTACTACAGATGCATCCCATTCTGGATTCTCAACTATTACGAAATATACAGGTAATTACAATATTGTTAATAATGACATTCACTTCTCCGAAGGAATGTGGGGTGATATTCCAGTTGGACTTGGAACAACTGCTACTAGCAGCAATAATATTGATTATACAGGACTTACAACTAGCAGTAGATTTAGTGGTAGGGTATTCTTAAGATCTTCAATTAATGAAGCATTTACAACTAGTTTTGTAAAAGCATATAATGAAAACATTGTATTTGATGACTTATCAACTAAGTTTAATGGTATTACAACATCATTTATTCTTCAGGGTAATGGACAAGATATTACTACACTTGATGCAGGAAATGCTATTATTTTAATAAATGATATCTTCCAAGGACCACAAAGATTAGGTAACCAAGTTACTACTATTCCTGGTGATTATAAGATTGAAAAAACTAACGGTGATACACAAACTCTATTAGGATTTAATGGTGGAGTAAGTGATTATAGTAGTAATAATGACATTAATGTTAATAATATTCCAAGAGGTGGAATTATTGTTAGTGTTGGATCAACTGATGGATATGGGTTCCAACCATTAGTTGCTGCAGGTGGTACTGCTGTTGTATCAAGTGCTGGTACTATTACTGCAGTTGCTATAGGTCTTACTGGATCTGGATATAGATCTGGATTGCAAACAGTTGGTGTTGCTATTCAAACTAGAAGTGTAGGAATAGCAAGTTACACTTATGTTGGTAATGCAACTGTAAATGGTGGACATGTTACAGATGTAGTTATTGACAAGATTGCAAGGTTCTACAAACCAAGAAATATCATTAATGTTGGATATAGTTCAATTACTGGAATAACCACTGTACAGACAACCCAGAAGCATGAATTGGGTCTTGGTGAAGAGATTACTATTGTTGGTGCAGCATTTACTTGTGATTACTATCCACCAATTAATATTAGTAATGCAATCTATAATAATACCACTGGTATTATGACTGTAACAACAGGAATTAGTTCTGTTAACGTTACTAACTTTGTTTATACAAATACTACTGGTATTGGAACTATTACTACTGCAACTCCTCACGGAATTGTAAAACAGACTGCTATTGGTAGAACGTTTGCTTTAGCAGGTATTGCAATGACCTGCGTTGGTTATGGTCAAACATTTGCAGTACATAGTGCTCAATATGATCATACAACAGGTATTGCTACAATCTTTACTGTTGGTAATCATGGTTTAACTGCTACTGATGATGTTAAACTAAGAGAGTTAAACTTTACATGTCCTGTTGGTGGTGCTGAAGGATATGGACAACAATTTGGTATTAATAACTTTACGTATGATAATATTACTGGTTTATGTACTGTAACTACAGCAACATCCATTAGTGGTGTTATTGGAGTAGGTAGTGAAGTTAGGTTGGATAATATTGGTCTTAACTGTGCATTTGGTAACTCAGTATATCCAGATGGATCTCAGGGATATACATTTACAGTACTCTCACAACCCGCATCAAATAACTTTACCTTTAATGCTGGTATTTCAACTCTGGCACACACATATGTGTCTGGTGGTACAGTTAATGCTGGTCTTACTACATCTATATTCCCAGATGGATCACAAGGATATTCATTCAAAACAATTGGTGTAGCAGCAACATCATTTACTGCTAATGTTGGTGTATCAAGTATTAGACATACATGGAATGCAGGTGGTATTGTTCAAACTGGTATTACAACTGATATCTTCCCAGGAGATGCTCAAAACTCTCCAACTGGAGATACCTTCCAGCTTATATCTGCTCCAAACGCAAATACATTAGTCTTTAATGCAGGAATATCTACTATTCCATCAACTTATGTAAGTGGTGGTAGTGTATTACTAGGTCATAAGATGAAAGTTGGTGCTGAGATTGCATTAACTGGTTTGGGAATGACTTGTGGTATGAGTACTGAAGTTCATACTTATCCACGTAATAGAGATACTATTACAGATACCTCTGTTGCAATTATTTCAGATGGTACAGAGCATACAGTAAGTAATGCAGTATATAACCCAACAACGGGTATTATGACACTTACAAGTAATGGTCATGGATTCCATAATGGTGATAAGATTAAACTTGCTGAGAAGTCCTTAACCTTTACATGCGATAAAGATAATAATTTAACAACACACTCTTATCCTAGAAAATCAGATCCTCTTTATAATAGATGGGTTGGAATTGCTAATACAACTGTTAATACCTTTAAGATTCAGGTATTAGATTCAATTCCTTCTACTAATACAACAGCACATACATTTGTATCTGCAACTGCTAGTGGTTTAACTCATAATACTGGTAATATTACTTTAAATGTTGGTCCTTCTGGTCCTAAGCATCAGTTTACTCATACATTTGATGGTACAGACACCTTTACACCTACTGCAGCAGCATACAACCCTAATACAGGTGTAATGACACTTACCATCGCTAATCATCCATTTAAGAATGGTGATTTTGTTGGAATTGCTCAAAGTGCATTAACCTTTACTTGTACTGCTGGTAGTGGTAATCATGCTTACCCAAGAGCAACTGATCCAATCTATGATAAGTGGATTGCAGTAACTAATATCACTACAGATACTTTTGATGTTCAAGTCTTAGATACTATTCCATCTACAAACGTTGGTGTTCATACTTTTGTATCTGCTACAACTGGTGGAATTAGTAGATCTGTTCTCCATACTGGTGGTGTTTATAATCATCTATTTGTTGGGGCAGATAATAATTCAGTTAGTGTTGCTGGAACAAATACTAGATATACTCCAACTGATGCTCAATATACTGCTTCTAATGGATCTCTAGTATTGACAATTCCAGGTCATAATCTATCTGGTGCAGCAGCAACAACTGCAACAGCAGCGACTTATGATGGTTCTGTTGGTATTATGACAGTTACTGTTCCTGGACATAGTATTGCTAATGGTGATTATGTTAAGTTTGTAGATGAAACATTCACATTTAAGTGTGAGTTGGATAGTTACGCTACAGATCATAAGTATCCAAGAGCAGCAGACCCAGCAGGAACAAATTGGTTAAAGGTATCTAATGTTGGTGCAGGTAAGTTTGAAGTTAATGTATTAGAAAGCATTCCATCTACAAATACTGGAATTCATAGTTTTGTCTCTGCTGCTTCTAACGGTATTTTACATGCTCAAAGCATGATTGGAATTGCAACAGAATCTATTAAACTATCATGTGATATGGATGGTCATGGTAGTGAGCATGTTTATCCAAGAACAACTGACCCAATTTATACAAAGGATATTGGTGTTGCATCAACAACTGCTAATACAGTTACTATTGATGTTGGTATATCAACTATTATTCCTTATGGTGTATCCAGTGCAACATATGATCCTGCATCTGGTAATTTAGTATTGGGTATAGGTACACATACTCTTAATAAGGGAACAACTGTTAAAGTTGCTACTGGATCTTTAGTATTCACATGTTCTCAAGATAGTAATGCTACTAAGCATCGTTATCCAAGAGCAGGTGATCCAACTTATGCTGGAACTACAGTATCAAGAATTAATTCAAATACTGAGTTTGAAATTAATGTTGGTGTTGCCAATGTTCCAACTTATTATAAGTCTGGTGGATATATGGAAGAAATTATTCTTGCACCTAGAGCAAATAATAATTCTCCAACAGGTCAGGATGTCGCTTTTGATGGAACTGCAGTAACTAATATTATTGATGAATATACCTTTGAGTGTGATTCTGGTGCATCTCCTTACCCACATTTCTATAAGAGAGCAGGTGAAGTTACTCAAGATATAAAAGTTAGATTTGATTCACCTCTTGGATATGAAAACATTCCTCTACTTTATTCTGATGATTCTAAAGTAGGATTTGGAACAGGTGCTACTGCTGACATTCGAGTTAGTAATGTAAGTGGTGTAGCAGATTTTGAGATTACAGATTTTGGATATAATTACGGAACAGATGATATTCTAACTGTTGCTATTGGTGGTACTGTTGGTATTCCAACGTTTATTACTAAAACATCAAATGCAGTTAACCCAGTAGTCTCTGGTGGTCGTTATCCACATACATTTGTTGGTGCTGCAAGTAGTGCTGTTATAAGTGGTGGTGGATATGATCATACTTGGGTAAGTTCTCTTACTAATGGGGTATCAGTAACAGGTGTTGGAAACTTTACACCTACTGATGCAACTTACAATCCAACAACGGGTGATATGGTTCTAACCATTGCGGGTCATCCATATACAACTAGTCAAACTGTTGGATTTACAACGGGTGCAATTACATTTAAATGTTTAATGGATGGTGATGCAACTCTTCATTCTTACCCAAGACCTGGTGATCCTGTTCTTGGATATGGTGTAACTGCAATTACGGCAAAAGATACAAATACTATTACTGTTAATGTTGGTGCATCTACTACTGTTGGTTATTCTGTTGATAACGCTACATATAACGCTGAAACAGGTGAAATGGTACTTACGATCCCTAATCATGGATTAAAGGGTTCTGAGGACTATACAGTGACCCATGCATTGTATAATGCTGGTACTGGTGGAATGACATTAACATTATCTGGTATTACAACACTTACTGCACTTAATGTTGGTGATAGAATTAAATTTGTAGATAATTCAATTAGCTTTACTTGTGCAATGGATGGTAATTCAACTGTTCATTCTTACCCAAGAGCAACTGACCCTAGTAGCAATAAGTGGTTACCTGTTGTTGGTGTTGCTACTGATAATATTGAAGTATTAGTTGGTGCATCTGGCACTGTTTACCATACACCTGTTGGTGCTGAATATAATTCAACTACTGGATATATGACTCTTGCAATTGGAGAGCATGATCTTATAGGACCAAGTAATCACACAGTAACTAATGCCATATATGACCCAATGGCGGGTATAATGACATGTACTGTTCCTTCACATGGATTCTCTAATGGTGATAGGGTTAAGTTTGAAGATGGATCAATATCATTCAGTTGTAACTTTGGTAGTGGTGGTACTAAGTCTTATCCTCGTTCTGTAGGTACTGGTTCAACTATTACTGACCCAATTAGTGGTAAATTTATTGTTATCTCTGATGTTACTGATGATACTTTTAATGTTGGAGTTGGAACTGCTACTTTAGGTATAAACAATCCACATACCTTCGTCTCTGCTTATACAAATGGATTACAGAAGGCAGGAGAACCAGTATTGATTGCACCTAATAGTATTAACTTCCAGTGCTCTCAAGACAATTATGCAACTACTCACCAGTATCCTCGTGCAGGTACTGATCCTATTGCTGGTGTTGGTACTCCTATTACTGGTGTAGGTGATACTACAATTACACTCTTTGTTGGTATTGGAACTGATTCTGATCATAGATTTGTTGCTGGACTAAGTAGTGCAACTAATGCAGTAAGATCAGGTGGTAACTATCCACATACATTTACATCTGCAACTTCAAATGGTCTTAAGAAGGCAGGTGAGTCTATTCGTTTAACTGAAGATTCTCTTACATTTAAATGTGAGATGGACGATTATGCAACCGAACATACTTATCCACGTTCAAATAAGAATAAGCATAGATTTGTAAGAACTACTGCTGGATCTATTCTACCTAATGTAGGAACAGCACTTACACCAACTGCTGCAGATTATGATGGTAATACTGGTAATTTAATATTATCATTCCCAGAGCATAATTTAACAGCAGGTTCTAATACTGTTGGAATTGCAACAGGTGGTATCACATTTACTTGTGAGTTGGATGATCATCGTACAGAGCATGCTTATCCTAGAACAACTGATTTTGCACATAATGCAACTATAGGTATTGCTGCAACTACTTTAACAACTATTACAATTAATGTTGGTAAATCAGGTATTACTACCAGTGATCCAATGTATAACAATGCAGTTTCTGTTGGATCAACAAGTTCTAATACAATAACATTGAATATTGGTAAAGCACCTGCAGAAAAGAGATTTAAAGTTGAAAATGCAACTTATGATGGATTTACTGGATGGATGACATTAACTGTAGGACAACATAGTTTACATACTGGAGAGATTGTTAGACTTGCTAACGAATCAATACTCTTTAGTTGTTCTAGTGATAATTATGGTTCTATAAACCCATATCCAAGAAAAACTGATCCAATTTATGGTGGCGTTGGTATTGCATCTACAACTCCAACAACAATTAGAATGAATGTTGGTGTTGCTCCTGTTGGTAAGAGATATGCACATACATTTGTTGGAATTGGATCTTATAAGGAATTCCAGTTAACTGTTGATGAAACTTATGCATCTAAGTTCTCTGGTTGGAATGTTGGTGACTTCTTAGTTCTTGATGATATTACTGCATACTTTAATGGTGATAGAAGATTATTCCCATTAGCACTTAATGGCGACAGAATCTCATTCTTTGCGAGAGCAAATGCTGGTATTAATTTACAATCTAATTTACTTGTATTTGTTAATGATGTTTTACAAACACCTGGAGAAGGTTATACCTTTACTGGAGGTAGTACTCTTAGATTCACTGAAGCACCTAAGGGTGGTGTTGCAGGATTCACTACTACAGGTGATAAGTGTAAACTAATGATGTACACTGGTACTCAATCTATTGACGTTAAGACTGTTGATGTTCTTCCAACTGTTAAAGTTGGTGATGATGTACAACTTTATAGTGATAGAGATGTAACCTTTAATCAAGAAGAACGTCTTGTAATGGATGTTAAGTCTGCAGATACTATTATAACAAATAACTATGCAGGTCAAGGTGTAACACCTGATGAACTTCTTCAAAGACCAATTTCTTGGTCTAAGCAAGATATTGATAAAATTATTGACAATAAATTTATATCTAAGGATAGAGTTTACTATGAACCAATTATTAATCCACAGTCAAATATACTTGAAAATGTTGGTGTAAATTCAACATCTGCATTTGTTTGGTCTGTAAGATCTCTATTTGATGATCCTAAGGAAGCAATGTTGGTATTGGATAGTGAAAAGGTACAAATTTTAACACAAGAAGAAACTATTGATGCTACTGCAACTACAATTATTGGTAGTGGATCAGTTCAATCTGTTAATATTACTAGTGGTGGTATTGGTTATACTGCTGCACCAACAGTATCAATTCAAGCACCATTTAATGAAGTATTAAGTACCGATGCTGCTACTGCAACTGCTTCTATAACTGCAGGAATAGTTACTACAATTACTGTTGGTAGTGGTGGAACGGGTTACCTTTATGGTCCTTTAACATCATTGGCAATTAGTCAGCAAGGTATAGGATTCCCATTCTTAGAAAATGGAACCAATACATTTGAAAATGCCAAGTTAAAATCTAAGACTGGAATGGGTAGAGGTGCTACTGCTAATATTGAAATTAATATTGTTAACTATCAAATTGGTTCAGTTGCAGTTGCTGAAGGTGGAACAGGTTATCAACCTGGTGATGTTTTGTATGTTGATACTTATGACAATGTTGGATTAGGTACTACAAATAGAAGATGGGCATTATCACAAAATATGGAATTTACTGTTGGTGCTATTAGTGGTCCTGAAGTTCTGATTGCTCCTCCTACAAGGAGAATTGAAGAGTCACCTAAGGCAACTTATGAAGGTGATTATGGAATAATTGTTGGTGTTGGTACAACTTCTATTGTAGGTGTTGCATCAACTGGTATAACATTTGATTTATATATACCTCAGAATTCTAAATTAAAGTCTGGATTCTCTTTAGTACAAAGTGGAATTCAAACTGGATACTTATTTAATATTATAGGATCAGGTGTAAATGGTACGGTTACTACATTAAGAGGAGATAATTCTGTTCTAGGTATAGGAACTACATGTATGGATGCAACTTATGAAGTTGCAGATTACTCTCATACTACTAGGTTCATCCCATCAGAGATAAGTGGTACTTCAGTTGGTATAGCAACAACAGTTACAACAGTTATTGCTAAGATCTCTAGTTTTGATAATGTTGTTGGATTTGGAACTACATCATTCTATGGAAGTTACACTTGGGGTAAAGTGAACTTCACTGTTAGAATGTCTAATAAACAGGCATTTGAAGCAGTTCATGGAACCAGTCAATCTGGTATTGGAAGCAACCCTGTGGTTAAGCGGAAAAATCCACTTAAATATGACGGTTATATTACATAATAAATAAAACATAGCAAAACCTTATACTCGAAAATGGCTGCGATTATAACTGATCAGTTGAGAATCAAGAATGCAAGGTCTTTTATAGACAAAATTCGATCATCAACAGATTCATTTTATACCTTTATTGGTCTCCCTAACGCTACGGAGAATAAAGCGGATTGGGATACAAGTCCTCCTGCTCCGAGAGATTGTTTCGATGACGAGCATTTTTATTGGGATACGATGATCGCAATGAAAAAGATCTCTGCGGATGACATTAGACCTGTTGTTCGTAAATTGTCTTGGGCATCAGCAACCATTTATGACATGTATAGGCATGATGTTAATAGAAATAATTTATCAGATTCATCAAATAAAACCAGTTTATATTCATCTAACTTCTATATTGTAAACAGCGAATTTCGAGTATACGTCTGTTTAAATAATGGTATAGATCCAGAAAACCCAAATGGTAAACCATCTTTGGATGAACCAAAATTCACTGATTTAGAACCTCGTGTTGCTGGTACTTCTGGTGATGGATATGTTTGGAAGTATCTTTACACTATTAGTCCTAGTGATATTATTAAGTTTGACTCTCTTAACTTTATTCCTCTTCCTGTAGATTGGGAGACTAATGCTGATTTTACACCTATAAGGAATAATGCAAAAACTAGTGGTCAAATAAAAGTTGCTACTATTGCTAATAGAGGATTCTTAGTTGGTCCTGCTAACACAACATATACAAGAGTTCCAATTAAAGGTGATGGAACTGGTGCAGAATGTACGATTGTTATCAATAACGACTCTAAAGTAGAATCAATTACCATTTCAAATGGTGGTAGTGGATATACCTATGGTTCTGTTGATTTAGTTGGAGGTAATGTTCCTGTTGGTAGTACAACTCCAATATTCAATGTTATAGTTCCACCTCAAGGTGGACATGGTTATGACATCTATAAAGAATTGGGAGCATCCAATGTTTTGATATTCTCAAGAATTGAAAATGACGATTCAAACCCAGATTTTGTTACAGGAACAAAAGTTGCTAGAATTGGAATTGTTGAAAATCCACAGGCATTTGAATCTACTTCTATCATTACTGATGACAGAGCAAGCGCACTTCAAGGAATTGTATTGAAGGGTTTATCTCCTAATGATGATGATTACAAGACAACAACTTTTTCAAATAATAGTTACGTTACACAACAAGTTGGAACGGGGCAAACTGCTGTTGGAAGAGTTGTATCATATGATAAAACTACTGGTGTTCTTAGGTATTGGCAGGATAGATCTTTAGTTGGATTTAATACTGATGGTACTAAAAAAGCAGATCCTACATATGGGTTTAATCTTAATAAATTTACTGGAGAACCAGTAGCTGGTGGAGAACTTAAAATTACAGGTGGTACAAAAGACTTATACATAGATTCAGGATTCGGATCAGCTGCAAATCCTGGTATAAGTACTGTAATAAATAATAGAACATATTATTTGGGACAGACCTTTATCAAGGGTGTTGCTAACCCTGAGGTAGAAAAATACACTGGTACGGTGCTCTACGTTGATAACAGACCTTCTATTACAAGATCTGCTAACCAGCGAGAAGATATTAAGGTTATTTTGCAATTCTAAGGTAATACAAGACAATTATGGCACAAGAAATTAATCTCAATGTATCGCCTTATTTTGACGACTTTGATGTAAATAAGGATTTTTATAAGGTATTATTTAAACCAGGATTGCCAATTCAGGCAAGAGAATTAACTACCTTACAGTCTATTCTCCAGAATCAGGTTGAGCAAGTTGGTACTCACTTGTTTAAGGAAGGATCTTGTGTAATTCCAGGGCAAATTAACTATAATAATACACTTTTCACTGTTGAAGTTGAGACTACATTTTTAGGTATTGATATTAAAAAGTATTGGGATGTTTTAATTAATGAGGTAGTTAGAGGTTCAAATTCTGGTGTAAAAGCTAAGATTGTTCATGCAATGAGCAATGAGTCTGAAAGAGGTTATGTTACATTAATAGTTTCTTATCTTGGACAAGGAGTTAATGATAAAGAGGAATTTGATGATGATGAAACTTTATTACTTGATCAAAATATTGTAGAAGAAACTAATAATATATCATTACAAGCAGGACAAGGATGTGCTAAAACTGCTCCTTCAAACGCTTCAAGTATTGGATCTGCCGTATTCCTATCTGAAGGTGTTTATTTTTTAAGAGGAACTTTTGTAAGAGTTCAAGATCAAACATTAATATTAGATGCACGTAGCGATACACCAACATATAGAGTTGGATTGCAAATAACTGAAAGGGTTATATCTTCAAGTGAGGATACATCTCTTACTGATAACGCAAAAGGTTTTAATAACTTTGCTGCTCCTGGTGCTGATAGACTACAGGTAACAGCAAGATTAGTTAAAAAGTCATTAGATTCTGAAAAGAATGAGAACTTCGTTGAATTAATGATTGTCCGTGGTGGATCAATATCTCATATTGATGATAAAATTAAGTATAATGAACTTGGAGAAGAATTAGCAAGACGTACATATAGTCATACTGGTGATTTTTATGTAAAACCATTTCAAATTGCAGCAAAAGAGTCTTTAAATGATAAGCAAGGAAATAATGGTGTATTTAATGCAAATCAATTAACATATAGTAATAACACTCCAAGTAAAGATTTAGGAACCTATAAGATATCTCCAGGTAAAGCATTTATCAAAGGATTTGAAGTTCCTGTAAGAAATGTTGTATATCTTGATTTTGAAAAGACAAGAACAAAGAAAACTTTAAAGGATCAAGCAGTAAACTACTTTACTGGTCCGACTTTAACTGTTAATAGGGCATATGGTGCTCCAAGAATTGGATTTACTACAACTTCAAATATTAGTCTTAGAGATTCCAGAATTGGTGCAGTAGGTCATGTAGCTGCTGGTAAAGAGATTGGTGTTGCAAGAGTTTATGATTATGCACTAGAATCTGGATCATATTCTGCAGCAATACCAGCAACAAACGAATGGGATGCTACTTTATACGATATACAAACATATACAGAACTTACAGTAAACCAAGCAGTAACTTTATCTTTACCAACATTTATTAAGGGTAAAGCAAGTGGTGCTACTGCTCACTTAAGATTTGCTACTACAACTGGTATTGTTACTGCATATAACTCAGTTGGTTCATTCACTCCAGGTGAAAAACTAATATTCAATGGTATTGATGACAATCGAATTGCTATTGGTGTAACTGCATATTCAATATCAGATGTAAAATCTATTAATAGTTCAGTTGGTGTTGGTACATATAACGCTGATATTAAGAATTCTGGTAAAGTTAATTTTGGATCATGTCAAATTGCTCCTAAAATTGGTACAGCACCTGGTTTATCTACGGTTACAAGTACAGGTATTTCATTCTTCCAGAAGATAAAGAAGGGTGATCTTGTATCTTATACTAATCCAGCAGTTAATACTGGTGCATCTCCAGTTAGATCTTTTGCTATTGTTGATTCTGTTGTCAATGCTGATGCAATTAGAATTGCTGGTATTACCACTGTAGGTGGTATTTGTGATGGTGGATTACCTACAGCACAAACAAACGTAACAGATTTCCAATTAATTGGTGCTAAGTTCCAAACTTCTGCTGACAACACCTTATATACACCTCTACCTAAGAAGTGGATCTCAGATGTTGATGTAACAGAGTCATCTATTACAATCAGGAAGGAATATGATGTAACTATTACTGCTAATGCTACTAATACAGTTCAGTCTGGTCAGAATGAAACATTCTTACCTTATGATGAAGAACGTTACATATTGGTAAATGATGCTGGTGTTACTGAAGAATTAACTGCAGATAAACTTCGTTTTACTAATGGTGGTAGAGAATTAAGGGTATTTGGATTATCTGCTACTGCTGGATCTGCAAGATTAGTTGCAACACTATCTAAGATTAATATTAAAAATAAGGTTAAAAATAAGGTTAGAACTAATTCTATTATTGTTGATAAATCCAAATTAGTAACTTCTGGTATTGGAACAACTACTTTAAATGATGGATTATCTCATGGATCTTATGGTTATGGATTAAGAGTTCAGGATAAAGAAATTTGTCTTGGAGAACCTGATGTAACCAAAGTTTATGGTGTATTTGAATCGGGAGCAACTGCTGATCCATTACTACCAACAGTTAGTCTGTTTAACATGAATGGACCAACTGGACGTGTAGATGACTTAATTGTTGGTGAAGAGTTTGTTGGACAAACAACAGGTGCTATCGGTTTGTATATTGAACGTATTAATAGTCAAACTGCAGCATTTGTATATCTAAGTGATTTAAGACTTGAATTAAATGAGCAAGTTAATTTTACTGAAAGTGGAATAACAGGTACTATTAATGATTTTGATCCAGGCGATCCTGATATTAAAGATAGATTTGTTTTAGATAGTGGACAAAGAGAAACTATTTGTGATTATTCTAGATTGGTAAGGAAGACTAATAGTAAAGATCCTCGCAAAAAGTTAAGAGTTATTTTTGAATCTGCAGAGTTTGCATCTACAGATGATGGTGATATAACTACAGTTTCTTCTTATGATCAGATTGATTTCTGTGTACTACCTGATATTAAAGAAGGTACAAGGTTAACTGATGTTATTGATATTAGACCTAGAGTAACTAATTTTAATTTAAATTCAACTGGTGTATCTCCATTTGAATATAGTGCAAGAGTATTCACTAATGCTACCAACTCTGCTAAAAATATTTTAGCATCTGACGAATCAATTAGAATACAATATTCTTACTATCAACCAAGAATTGATAGATTATATTTAACTAAGGATGGTGACTTCCAGTTAATTAAAGGTATTCCTGCAGATGATCCTTTACCCCCAATTCCTATTGAGGATGCATTAGAAGTTGCAACATGTAAACTTCCACCATATATTTGCAATGCTGAGAATGTAGAGATACTTCTTAAGTCTCATAAGAGATATAGAATGCAAGATATTGCATTATTAGAGAATAGGATTCAGAACTTAGAGTACTATACTGCACTCTCTCTTCTAGAATCCAATACAGAAAGTTTGTTTATACCTGATAATGCTGGTTTAACTAGATTTAAGTCTGGTATCTATGTGGATAACTTTAGTGGAACAGCGACTCAGTTAAAACCAGGTAAGGTAACTAACAGTGTTGACCCAGTAAACTTAGAATTAAGACCAACACACTATACAACTGAAGTTGATATGCTAATTGGTTCTAAGTCCTTAATTGGAATTGGAACAACAGCAAGTGCTACTGCAGATCCTAGATTTGTTACTGATTTAGTTGGATCTGGTATTAGAAGAACAGGACAGTTATTAACACTTGATTATGATTCACAACCTGAAATTAAACAGGTTTATGCTACTAGAGTTGAGAATGTTACTCCATATCTTGTAACAACTTACACTGGTAATATTCAATTATTCCCATCATCTGATATTTGGATTGATCAGGTTAGATTAGCACCTCAGAGAATAGAGGTTGATAACTACACTCAAACACGTAGACAATTAGAATTTGATGGTTATGACCCACAATCTGGTTTAGGACCAGTTAGATGGGGTGCATGGAACACTGCATGGACAGGATCTAGTGCTGCTACAAATTCATCAACAATACAGACTGGATCAACATCTAGAAACAATGGTAGTGCAATTGTAACTACAAATAACTTCCAGACTACAACTACAACTACAACTACTAGAACTGGTACTTCAACTAGAGGTGGTAATAGATTAAGAATTAGTGAGCAAACTGATGTTGTAAATGAAGGTGATAAGGTAGTAAGTACCTCAATTATTGCATTCATGAGGTCTAGGAATATTGAATTTACTGGACGTAAGTTTAAACCATTAACAAGACTTTATGGATTCTTTGATGGACAGGATGTAAACGCATTTGTCATACCTAAACTTTTAGAAATTAGGATGATTAGTGGTACATTCCAAGTTGGTGAATTGATCACAGGAACAATGGCAACAGGTGCTGTTACAGGTACTAGTCAATCTACTCCTAGGTTAACATTCAGAGTTGCTCAGTCTAATCATAAACTGGGACCAATATCTGCTCCAACAGATGTATATACAACGAGTCCTTATGATGATTTATATACTATTCCTGAAACATATTCAAGTTCTTCTGTTTTACTTAATGTAGATACTGTATCTTTAGCAGATAATACTCAAGGTCTCTACAGTGGATGGTTAAGAACAGGAATGAGGTTACGTGGTGCTAATGGTGAAGCAGAGATTACAAATGTAAGATTATTCTCTGATCAGGTAGGAACAGTTCTTGGTTCATTCTATGTTCCAGATCCAAATGTTCCATCTAACCCATCGTTTGAAGTAGGAATTAAGATATTCAGATTAACAAGTAGTTCTACTAATAGTACTATTGGTGGAATGACAGGAACTTCTGGTGAAGAGCAATACTTTGCTCAAGGTACTCTCAACAATATGCAAGAAACAATCAGGTCTACAAGGAGACCTAGATTTGATATTGTTGCTGCTACTGAATCCAGACCTGCAACAGAAGTTACATCGACACAACAAGTAACGACAAGCACACAAACGAGTGTAGTGCCGTTGCCCCCGCCACCTCCACCTCCACCACCACCCCCAAATCCCCCAAGACCTGTTCCACAGGTTCCACCAAGAGATCCCCCAAGACCAACTGGTGGTGGTTTAACAACTACTCAGGCAGCGATAGCAAGGTTTGAGGCAAGGAGAGCAGCTCAGCGCACTCCTCCTGTCCCTCCAAGACCGCCAAGACCTCCACGTCCACCTGATCCTCCTGTTCCACCTCCACGTCCTGCGAGGGGTGGTAAAGATCCATTAGCTCAATCATTCTCAGTGCAGAATGGTGGTGGATTATTCGTTACTGAAATTGAAGTATATTTCAGAACAAAAGATCCACTTCTACCTGTAACGGTCCAGTTAAGACCAATGATTGCTGGTGTACCTTCGGAAGAAATATATCCATTTGGTGAGGTAATTGTCGAACCTGCGGATATTATAGAATCAGTAGATGGTGGAACACCAACTACTATTGTCTTCCCATCACCAGTTTACTTACAACCTGGAACTGATCATTCAGTCGTTCTACTATCACAGTCTAACGAATATACTGTTTGGATTTCTAGGATGGGTGAAGTTGATGTTAGTACTTTATTACAACCAGAATCAAGACAAGTAATTGTGTCTGCACAACCAATGCTTGGTTCTCTATTCAAGTCACAGAACGGATCTACATGGAACCCAAGTCAGTATGAAGATCTTAAATTTACACTCTATGGTGCTAAGTTTAAAGATCAAGTTGGAACAGTATCCTTCTTTAACCCAGAATTAGCAAAAGGTAACAATCAAATTGCTACTTTAGTTAATGATGCGTTTGAGTTTAACTCTAAGAAGTTACTTGTATCAACTAATGATATTGTAAACACAAGTGGATTGGTTTTAGGTAATACAGTTATCCAAAAGAATGGTAATGCTCAAGCAGATTATGTTGGTGCTGGTGGTTCTGCCACAGGCGATTTAAGCATAATTAATGCTGGTATTGGTTATACACCTTCAGATGGTAATCAATTTACATTCTCTAATGTTGCATTAGCATCCTTTAGTGGAATTGGTAAGAACGCAACTGCTGATATTACTATCGGTGCTGCTAGTGGTTCAAATGGAGTTGCAATTGCTGCAACCATTAACTCTGGTGGTACTGGGTATCAAGTTGGTGACGTTTTGACAGTCCCTACAATTGGTAATGATCAGTTGGGTAGAAATATGCAACTATCATTGGGTGCTATTACTGGAACTAATGAATTAGTTTTAGATAATGTTCAAGGTGATTTTGAGATTAGTTCTACAAAACCATTACAATTTATCAGTCCAACTGCTGGAATTACCACTATGGTATCCGTTGGATTTGGATCAGATGTTGTAATTAGTGACTATGCTTTAAATTCTTTAGAAGAAGATGGAATGCATATTAAAGTGAACCATAAGAACCACGGTATGCATGAAGGAATTAATAGAGTCGTTATTAGTAACGTCCTAACAGATTCTAAAGCAACTACATTATCTGCAGAGTATTCAAACTCTAGTTCTGCTGCTATTGGCATCGCTAATACTACAGGATTTGAAACCTTTGAGAATGTTGGCGTTGCTGCTACCAATCCTGGTTACATTCAGATTAATGATGAGATTATCTCTTACACTGGAATTTCTGCTGGACAGTTAACTGGAATTACTAGATCTATTGATCAAACAACTCCATTTACATATCCTGTTAAAACTCCTGTTGAGAAGTATGAGGTTAATGGTGTCTCCTTGAGACGTATTAATAAGACTCATACATTACAGGATGCGACACCTACAAGATCTATAACTCTTGATTCTTATTATGTGAAACTTGATATGTCTGCTACCTCTGGTACTGATAGAAGTACTGGTATCGGATTCCCCAAACTATTCATTAATGAGTCTAAATCTGCTGGTGGTGCAGAAATTAATGCAACACAGAACATCCAATTTGAAGCAGTTAAACCTATTGTTCAGACTATGGTATTACCAAATACCTCAGTTAAATCTGAATTAAAGAGTACTACTGCACAAAGTATTGATGGACCTGAGTCTTCATTTGTTGAGACTGAGACTGTTCCTATCAATATGGATGAGGATACATTCCTTGATTCTCCAAGGATGATTGCTTCAAGAGTTAACGAACTCCAGCAATTAGATACTCGTCCAGGCAATAAGTCAATGGAAGTGATATTTACATTATCAACTGCTGATAGTGATATATCTCCAGTTATTGACTTAGATAGAGTTGGTATGGTACTCATTAGTAATAGAGTTAACCAACCAATTAGTGATTATGCAGGTGATTCTAGAGCATCTACAATAACGGAAGATCCAACAGCATTCATTTATGCAAATAAACCAATTGCATTAGAGAATTCTGGTACTTCCATTAAAGTTCTTTTAGCTGCTTATTTAAATACATTTAGTGATATTAGAGCGTTCTATTCAATATCTGATGATGTTGAATCCGATCCAATATATTATCCATTCCCTGGATATGGTAACTTTGATGTTAATGGTAATATCATTGATATTGCTAAAAACAGTGGTCTCCCAGATAAGAAACTTCCTAAGACAGATGTACTGGCACATGGAAGTGATGACATTCCATTTAGTGATTATGAATTTACCATAGATAATTTACCTGAGTTTAGATACTTCAGCATTAAGATTGTTGGAACATCTACAAATCAGGCATATCCTCCAAGGATAAGAGACTTGAGGGCAATTGCATTAGCATAATATGGAACAACGTTTTCTGAAGGTTGAAGGACACAGTTATCTCGTAAGAGATACTGAGTCCAATGCAATCATTAATACTGATAGAAAAGGTCATGCTTCATATGTTGCCCTAAGAAGGTCTAAAAAATTTGATGTGCAAAGGGTAAATACTCTTGAATCTGATGTTCAAGAGTTAAAATCCAATTTAAGTGATATTAAAAGTATGTTAAGACAACTGTTAGAAGAGTAAGATGGCAAAACCAACCAGTCGCCAAACTTTAATAGACTATTGCAAGAGGCAACTAGGTGCTCCTGTATTGGAGGTCAATGTAGCTGAAGAACAGATTGATGATCTGGTAGATGATGCTATTCAATTATTCCACGAACGTCATTTTGATGGTACTACTCAAGCATTTTTGAAGTACCAAATAACTCAAGATGACATTGATAGAGGTACTGTTGAAAATCCACATGAAGGGGGTAAAGTTGGTATTGCAACTACTTCTGTATCAGAAAATATTCCTGGTCAAGGTAATGTAACTTTTGATTGGTATGAGACTGGTAATTATATAAAAGTTCCACCCTCAGTTATGGGTGTATCAAAGATATTTAAATTTGAAGGTGGTGGTGGACTTTCTGCTGGAATGTTCAGTATCAAGTATCAGTTATTCTTGAATGACATTTATTATTTGGGATCAACTGAATTATTAACATATTCAATGACCAAGAGTTATCTTGAGGATTTAGATTGGTTATTGTCAACACAAAAACAAATAAGATATAATCAAAGAGAAGATAAATTGTATCTTGATATTGATTGGAAGTCTATTGAAGTTGGTACTTATATAATCTTAGATTGTTATAGGGCATTAGATCCTGCAACTTCTGATCAAATATGGAATGATAGATTTTTAAAACCTTATTTGACTGCTTTAATTAAGCGTCAATGGGGTGTTAACTTAAGTAAGTTCCAAGGAGTTAAATTACCAGGCGGTATTGAGATGAATGGAAGACAAATACAGGATGATGGGCAAAGAGAGATGGATGCCATTATCGAGAAGATGTCTTCTACATACGAATTGCCACCTTTAGATATGATAGGTTAGGAACATGGCACTTAATCCATTCTTCCTTCATGGATCTAAAGGAGAACAAAATCTTGTTCAGGACTTAGTGAATGAACAACTAAAGATGTTTGGTGTGGAAGTTTATTACATACCAAGAACTTATGGTGCAGAGAAGACAGTTATGGAGGAAGTCTCCAGATCTAACTTTGCTAATGCTGTTCCTTTAGAAGCATATGTTGAGACGTTTGATGGATATTCTGGAGCAGGAACACTTCTATCTAAGTTTGGTGTTCAAGAGTTAGATGATCTAACATTGATTATCTCTAAGGAGAGGTATGAGGAAGAGATACAAAAACGTATAGAACCAATAAAAGGTATTAAATTAGCAAGTAGACCTAAGGAAGGGGATTTAGTATATTTTCCGTTAGGTGATAGATTATTTGAAATCAAATATGTAGAGCATGAAAAACCATTCTATCAATTACAAAAGAATTATGTTTATGAGTTGAGATGTGAGCTATTCATGTACAACGATGAAGAGGTTGATACTGGAATAGACTTTATTGATGATAATGTTGAAGAGGAAGGTTATATACAGTCAATGACTCTTGCTGGAATAGCATCACAAGCAACTGCTGTAACAACGTTAGTTGATGGTGGTGTTCGTAAAGTTATAGTGTCTAGAAGAGGATCTGGATATACTCATCCACCTCAAGTTGCATTTTCTTCTGCTCCTGCTGGAGGTCAAACAACAGTTGGTGTAACATCAATGATATCTGGTCTTGTAGATTTCTGTGAACCAAATGCAGATCTATCAAGAGTTCAAGCAGTTAATCTAACAAATCCAGGTGCTGGATATACAGTAGCACCAAGGGTTGGTTTTATGACTGATACTGGAAGTGGTGCTTATGGAATAACAAATATTGCAGATGGAGTTTGTGGTATTATTACTATTACTAATGGTGGTGGAGGTTATGTTGGAATTCCAACTGTAGCATTTGCACCTGATGGATATAGTGGTATTGGTAGTACAACTATACCAGCGGTAGTGCATGCTGTTGTATCTGCTGCAGGTTCAGTTACTGCACTTGTTTACGAAGATTGTGGTGGATGGTATACTGATTCACCTGAGATATTAATTGCACCACCAGTACAAACTGGAGGAACTGGTTCATTTAATAGAGGAGAAGATATAGTTGGTACAGCAAGTAGTGCAACTGCTCAAGTTAAGACTTGGAATGCTGTAACTAGAGAATTACGAATAGGTCAGATTGTTGGAACCTTCCAGAAAGGTGAGTACATTGTTGGACAAGAAACTTCTACAAGGTTCTGTATAAGTGATCTAAATAGTGATGATCTTCCAGAAACTGGATATCCTCAAAATGCAACTATAGAATCTGAAGCAGATAACTTATTAGATTTTAGCGAAAGTAACCCATTTGGAAATGTATAATTATGTTTGATCATTTTTACCACCAAATTTTTAGAAAAACTGTAATTGGATTTGGTACTCTTTTTAATAATATTACTATTCATAGAGATGGTGATTCTACAGATCCATCTGCGATTATTAAAGTTCCATTGGCATATGGACCTACTCAGAAGTTTTTAGCGAGAATTGAACAACAACCAGATCTGAATAAACCAGTATCTATTAGTTTACCCAGAATGTCTTTTGAATTTACGGGTCTTGAATATGATACTACTAGGAAAGTGGGTGCAACACAGACCTTTGTAACCACAGTAAAAACTGATAAAAAGGATGTTCGTAAGGTTTATATGCCTGTTCCTTACAACATGCAATTTGAGTTGTCGGTAATGACTCTCTTAAATGATGACGCTTTACAAATCGTAGAGCAAATACTTCCATATTTTCAACCTAATTATACAATTACAGTTGACCTAGTAGACACTATTGGAGAGAAAAAAGATATTCCAATTACTTTAGATCAAGTTGGATTTGAAGACAACTATGAAGGAGATTATACTTCAAGAAGGGTACTATTGTACACTTTAAGCTTTACTGCTAAAACATACCTATTTGGTCCAGTTCCAAGTACACCAAAAGATCTTATCAAGAAGGTATCTATTGGTATTACACCTGGAGAAGCAAGTGCAGCATATGGTTCAGGTCGTCAACTTACATATGCTACACCAGTTGCTACCAAGAATTACACTGGAGATGTTATTGCAAACCTTGCAGAAGATGTTCTTGCGACAGCAGTTACTATTCCAGTAGATGATTCTGCAGGATTAGCAGCAAATACATTTATTGATATTAATAATGAGACAATGTATATTACCGATATTACTGGTAATAAACTAACTGTAAAACGTGCTTCTTATAATACAACTGCCATAGAACATGTTCGTGGTAGTGATGTCAAAGGAATTACTAGTGCTGATAATGCACTTATAGAAGCAGGGGATGATTTTGGTTTTAACGGATAATGAAACCAAACTATGTGAAGGGTTATCATCCTAATTTATTATCTTGGAATGAATTTGAGAATATAATAAACATACGTCCATTAATGACACAGGAGAGAGTTCATATACTCACTTCTGATCTAGATATGTCTTGGGATAATGATGTATGGACAACCAATCCAGGATGTTATCCACCTTCTGTTCTTGAAGAAGCAATTCAAAATTATACTTGTTGGTTTACTGAGATGTCTCGATCTACAGAGACTTTAAATAATGCTACTCATAAACTTGAGCAAGAATTTAATTCGGCAGTTGATGCTCATATCTATTCATGTAGAAATCTAGATTATCATCCCTTTGGAATTCATTTTGATAGGAGTGATAATGTTATAGTTCAGTGTGAGGGAACAACTCATTGGAAAATATGGGGTGAAGTATTTGATAGGGAGCAATATTCAAAACAAATGAACATAGTAAGTGACCCTGTAATAAATACAGTTATGGAACCAGGAGATGCAGTATTCATTCCTGCATATCATCCACACCTAGCAACGACTATGACACCTAGATTATCTGTAAGCTTTGCAATGCCAGTGCCTACTGAACCTTGGGGTGGTATATACCAAGAACGACATTGGGTAAGATTATGACTGATAAATTTAAAGATTTAAACGACACTTTTGATATAGAACCTGTAGTGGAAACTGAGGTTGTAAAGGACAAACCTAAGAGACCAGAACCAGTTGCTAAGAATAAGGATAAGGATATTGAAAAGGATTATGAGTATACTCGTGGCAATCTTTACAGTATTATAGAGAAGGGTCAAGAAGCATTAGATAGTGCTTTAGAGATAGCAGTTGATCAGGGTCAAGCAAGAGCATTTGAGGTTGTTGGTCAACTTATTAAATCTGTTGCTGATACAACAGATAAGTTGGTGGATCTTCAGAAAAAAATTAAAGAGATTGAAGAAGAGAGTCCAAAAGGTCCAACTAACGTGACTAATGCAATGTTCTTTGGTTCAACTGCAGAATTATCTAAGTTGTTGAAAAAGAATAAAGCAGAAGAAAAAGATAAATAGAAAAAACTGCGTTTACATATGACGAGTTTTGCTATTGATAAAAAATCTCATAAAGATGCTTCTAAGCAATCTAAAATTAGGAATATGACTAAATCATCTAATCCTAATGAAGTTGCTGTGGCAAAAAAGAAATTAAAATCTAAAATCGAACTTCCTCCTAATCCACAGATTGAAGGACTTAAGATTGTAGATTTAATTGTTACTGAGATTAATAACGACGTATTTGAAGACCATATGCATAAGTCATGTGGTAAAGGTAAATACTATTGTTATACCGATAAAAAGTGTAAAAAAGTTCCTTCTGGATACCATGTAGGTGGTAGAGGTCGTCTTGTTCAAGACGATGATGATCAGGATGAAAATGACACTAATGGTAATGGTGGCAATGGTGATGGTGGTGATGGTGGTGGAATGGGTGAGAATGTAATTCTTCGCACATGCACTGGTGAAAAATTTGCTGAAATTATTGATCTTATTAGACCTGAGGATGTTATGCCTAAAATGAAGGCAGCAGATCAATGGGTTAATGAAGAAGATACTTATAATCAAGCAAAAAAAGAACTCAAAGCAACTAAAAAGGCAAGAGATCAAAGACATAAAAGCGTTCATTCACCTACAGATACCAAAGGTAATGTAGATGTTAATGAAAGTCTTGATGATAAAAGACGTGCAAATGTTGAGAAGCAAAAAGCAAATGTTGCTTCAACTACACAAAAATCACAGGCATCTCAATCTGCTGTAAGAGGTGTGTTTGCAAAAGCTGCTGCAGCAAAAGCAAAATCAAAAGCAAAGCAAAAAGAAAGGAATGACATCTCTAAGGAGATACAATCCACAATTAAAAATCAATCGGAGGAACTCCAAATGACAGTTGATGAAGCAGTAAGGCTACCATCAGAATTTGGTCACATAGTTATGGTGGGTGTGCAATGGAGAGGTAAGATGTATAACATTAGGATGTTCTTCCCTCAAGCAAAAATGCCTTCTAGGGGTGATGTACAAGATGAAATTATAAAAGTATATCCTGGTGGTAAAGTTGTTTATTTCCAAAGGGATGAACTTCCAAGTAATGAAGCACAGTTTGATAATGATAGGAATCCTCTTATTAAGGTAACTAAAGAATCTGCGGAAGTAGAAGAAGCATGTAAACCAAAGTATGACAATACTAAATCTCCTGATTACGAGAAGAAGAAAAAAGCTCTTGCTAAAAAGCATGGTGGAGAGGAGAACATAAAAGGTCATCCTCAGTATGAGAATCGCTTTGCATCACATACTGCTGGTATGTCTGATGCTCAAAAAGACATGGCAAGTAGTCAAGTAA
>MDTB01148860.1_pt1 | contig 35659 bp, 36 predicted proteins | sample 811161 | NCBI WGS metagenome assembly MDTB01 (sample SAMN05326650, study PRJNA326480) | marine metagenome | isolation source: seawater | place: Mediterranean Sea | collected 2009 | reverse complement strand
TGCACATTGGTCAAAACACCATTCATTTAAAAAATTAAAAAATATAAATTTTTTCTTAGGAGATGAAAGGTGTGTTGATTTTCATCATGAAGAAAGTAATTTTAATTTAATAAAAAAAAATCTTTTCAAAGATAAAATTCCTACAAATTGTTCCTTCTCAAAACTTTTCTTTGAAAATAAAAGTATTGAAGAGACTATTAACTTTCATGAAATAAGTTTCCCTGAAAATCCAACTCTTCTTTTATTGAGTTTTGGTATTGACGGCCATATTGCATCTATTTTTCCTAAAAGCAAACTACTAAAAAACACAAAAAAGATAGGGTTTCACAAGAGTAAATTAAAGATTAATAGACTTTCAATCACTCCAAAAATCATTAAATCTTCTCAAAAAATATTTGTTTTAGTTGAGGGCGAGGAAAAAAGAAAAAAATTTAAAGAAATAATGATACAAAAAAAAGATATTTTTTCTCATCCATCTCATCTTCTTGAAGATGCTTATTGGTTTTTGATAGATTAAAATTAAAAAGATGAAAATTTTGATTAGTACAGCTTCTTTCGGCGATTGTAGCAAGAAACCCTTTTCTTTACTTAAGGAGAATAAAATTGAATATAATTTAAATCCTTACAATAGAAAAATGTCTGAGGATGAAATTTATTCTTTGATTCCAGAATATGACATATTAATTGCCGGCACAGAAAAGATTTCAAAAAAAGTTTTAGAAAACGCCAAAAATCTCAAACATATATCTAGGGTTGGAGTAGGGTTGGATAATATAGATTTAGAATATGCTAAAAAAAATAACATAAAGGTAAGTTATACTCCTACAGCGCCATCTTTTTCTGTTGCTGAATTATCTTTAACATTGATTTTGTCTCTTATCAGGCATGTGCAAATTTCCAATTTGAAGCTTCACGCTGGTATATGGCATAGAGAGCTAGGCAAAAGCTTGTCAGAGCTTTCCATTGGAGTAATTGGAGCCGGAAGGATAGGAAAAGAACTTATTAAATTACTTTCTGTATTGGGTACAAAGGAAATTTTAGTAAACGATATTAAAAAGCCAAAAAAATTCTTACAAAATAAACAATTAAGATATGTCAATTTTGAGGAACTATTAAAAAAATCAGATATCATTTCTATACACCTTCCTTTGAACAAAACAACCAGTAATTTATTTTCAAAAAATGTACTCCTTAAAATGAAAAAAAATGCGATTTTAATTAATACCTCTCGAGGTGGTATCATAAATGAAAAGGATCTCTATGAAGTTCTTCTTGACAACCATCTATCTGGAGTTGGTTTAGATGTTTTTGAAAATGAACCTTATTTTGGGAAATTATCAGAAATTGATAGAGCTTTATTGACGGCACATTTAGGCCCAATGTCTTTTTTATCAAGGTCTGAAATGGAGTCACAAGCTACAGAGGAAGCAATTCGATTTATAAAAGGAGAAGATTTACTTAATTTAATTCCAACAAACTCCTAATAGTAATGAGTACAAGTAAGAAAGGTAAAGTTTTAGTTATAGGCGGCTCAGGTTTTATGGGAAGTCATACTGCAGACGAATTAACAAAACAGGGATACGAAGTTTCATTGTTTGATATTCAACCTTCAAAATGGAAATCAGAAGAGCAGAAGATGTTCATTGGTAATTTTATGTCTCTAGATGATTTGAAAAAGGCAATGGAAAATGTTTCTTATGTATATCACTTTGGAGCTATAGCAGACATTGGAGAAGCCAAAGAGAATCCAGTAAAAACTCTTGAGTCAAATATTATGGGGATTATTAATATCCTTGAAGCAGTAAAAGAATCAAAAATAAAAAGATTTATGTTTGCTTCAACTGTTTATGTTTACAGCTCTCATGGCTCCTTTTACAGAGTTAGTAAGCAGGCTGCAGAATCTATTATTGAGTCATATCATGAAGAATATGGTTTGAATTATACTCTTTTAAGATATGGGTCTTTATACGGCCCTAGGTCGCAGTCTTGGAACGGTATACGTGGGTTTGTAAAACAAGTTCTCAAGAAAAATAAAATAGAATATGCGGGAAATGGAGAAGAAATAAGGGAGTACATTCATGTTAGTGACGCTGCTAAATTAGGAGTGGACCTTTTAGATAATAAATACTCAAATTCAGCAGTAATCATCACAGGCCATCAAACGATTAGAGCAAAAGATTTATTCTCTATTATTTTTGAGATATCTGGGAAAGAGGATAATATTAAATTTCTTAAAAATGATGTTAGAGCTGATCATTATGGCAACACTCCATATAGATACTCTCCAAAAAGTGCAAAAAAAATAGTACCCTCGGAGTTTGTTGATCTTGGCCAAGGTCTCTTGAATATTATTGAAGAAGTCCAACAAGAACTTTATGAAGAATCAGATTAGGATTGATAAATACGATCATATATTTTTTGATTTTGACGGCGTAATAAAAGACTCAGTTGAAATAAAAACAAACTGTTTTTATGAAATGTTTTTGCCTCATGGAGAAAAGCTAGCTAAAAAAGTTAAAGAACATCATTTAAAAAATTCAGGCAAATCAAGATATGAAAAAATTCCTCTTTACTTAAAATGGGCTGGATTTAGCTTAACTCCTTCTCTTGAGAATAGGTACTTAGAAAATTTTAAATCAAAAGTAGTTGATGATGTTATAAATTCAAAATGGGTGAAAGGAGTTGAAAAATTTTTAAAAATGAATGTTTATTCTCAGTCTTTTTACTTAGTTACAGCGACCCCTCAAGAAGAAATAGAATTAATTTTGTCAAAAATTGGTTTAAATGATGTTTTTTCTAGCTATTTCGGATCGCCTCTTAATAAAGCAAAAGCCTTAGATAAAATTATTAGTAGTAAAGCATTATTAAGGAATAAATGCTCTATGATAGGTGATGCTGATGCTGATTTAGAGGCAGCAAGAATAAATAAAATAGATTTTGTTTTAAGAGAGCACGATCATAATTCATTTCTTTCGTCAGATAAAAGAATTAAATATAAAATAAAGGATTTTGAAGGGTTCAATGAATAAATTAAAAAAAATACAAGTTATAAAAAAAAAATTAGCTAATGATATTCCTTCAATAGGTAGCTGGATTCAAATACCTGAAGCCTCTTCCGCTGAAATATTAGGAGATGCTGGTTATGATTGGGTTGCAGTTGATTTAGAACATGGTCTAATTGGTGAAAATGCTCTGCCCGGATTGTTTAGAGCTTTAGAACTTGGCGATACTTTACCATTGGCAAGAATAGCAGAAGTGTCAAAAGATAATTGCAAGAAGGCTTTAGATGCTGGAGCCGGAGGACTTATAATTCCTATGATTGAGACAGCTGAAGAGTTGAATACTGCCATAAACTTTTCTTGTTGGCCTCCAAATGGAGAAAGAGGTGTAGGATATTCCAGAGCTAACCTTTTTGGAAAAAGATTTTTCAACTATATAAAAGAAGCTCAAAATCCTTTCATTGTAGCAATGATAGAAAACAAAGAAGCTCTAGAAAATATAGACGAAATCACTAAAGTAAAAGGCCTTAACGCCATCCTCATAGGCCCATATGATTTATCAGCATCTTTAGGCAATGCTGGAAACTTTGAAACTAAAGAATTTTTGAAGGCGCAGGCAGAGATCTTGGCGTACTCTAAAATTTCAAAAGTGCCATGTGGCGTTCATCAAGTTGCTCCAAATAAAAATGAATTAAAAAATTTGATAAAACAAGGATTTACTTTTATTCCATATTCTATAGATTCAGTTTTTTTAGAATATTACTCTAAGTATCCTCTTTAAGTTAATGGAAGTTTTAGCAATTATTCCTGCACGAATGAATAGTTCAAGATATCCGGGAAAACCGATGGAACTAATAAATGGAATTCCTATGATAGAGCTTGTTTATCGGCAAGTAATTAAATGCAAAACTCTTTCTCAAACAATTGTTGCGACTTGTGATGAAGAAATTTATGAGCACATTCTATCAATTGGAGGAGAAGCAATAATGACCAAAAATACTCATGAGAGAGCTTCTGATAGATGTGCTGAGGCATTGATTAAAGTTGAAAAAATAAAAAACAAAAAATATGACATAGTGGTCATGATTCAAGGCGACGAGCCGATGATACATCCAGATATGATAGACCAGGCTCTTTATCCTTTAAAAAGAGATAAAGAAATTTTAATTTCGAATTTAATGTCAGAGATAAAAGATCTGAATGACTTGTATGATACAAATTGTATAAAAGTAGTTTTTGATAGAAATTTGTATGCTTTATTTTTTTCTAGACAACCCATACCTTCAGTAAACTTAGATTCTTCAGTAAAAATTTATAAACAAGTTTGTGTTATTCCATTCAGAAGAGATTTTCTAATTAAATATAATAAATTACCGCCAACACCTTTAGAAAAAGCAGAATCAGTTGATATGATGAGAGTTTTGGAACATGGATTTAAACTAAAACTTGCTTTAACCAAATTTTCAACTCAAGCAGTAGACACTCCTGAAGACTTAAAAAAAGTAGAAAATATCCTCAGTCAAAAAAATACATAATGAATAAAAGGCTTGTAATACTTCAATCAAAGCAGGATTGTGAGGAATATAAAAAAAACTTTTTTAATCCTCAAGATATTGTTATTCCTATAGGACCTGATCCTATTTTCTTTGCAAATAAAAATAAAATGGAAGCTTGCTTTCTATATGAATTAATAAGTGAAAATGAAAATAATTTAGAAAGGAAAAAATCAGATAAAAAAATCAATCAATTAATAAAGGATCTTAACAAATATTCAAAACAAAATTATTCAGGCAATCTTGAGATAGGAAATTACTTTAGTTTTCAATTGAAGATTTTAATTGATCAAGTTTTATACAATCTTATGATCGTTAAATCTATAAAAAGGAAGTTTCCGTCTAATGACCTCCTAATTTTTTTGAATAAAAATCCAAGTAATTTTAGAGTCATAAGACCAGATCCTCTAGGACTGTTACCAGAAATTCTGTTGAATTCAAAACTTTTTAACAGAGAGAAAATTCAAGCTATAAAAATTAATCAGTTTTATAAACCACTATCATTAAAAGAATTTGTAGTTTTCAAACTTTCAATGAAATTAATATATTTGATTCGTAATATTAGGGATTCTCTAAGGCTTAAAAGATTTGATTTCTTTAATTCTCCCAAATCAAAAAAACTAAAACTTGCTCTAATTGGAGGAGGTTATGAATGGTTTGATTTCATTCAGCATGAAGAAGCAAATACAAGATTTTCTATTGATATAGTTAGGTTGTTCATCAAAAAAAACCAAAATCTAAATAAAAATTCTATCTCTGCTTTGGTAAAGATAATAAATGAAAATGTTTATAAAGATGAGATAGTTCCATATAGCTTTGATAACTTTGCTAGATATATTTTATCTTCCTTATATCAATTCGAAAAAAAATCAGAAAAATTTATAAAAATACTTAAGAAATACGATGCAGTAGTATCTTCAATTTTATGTTTTCCAGAAGAAAATTTTCTTGCTCATATAGCAAACAAAATAAATCTTCCAGTAATTCTTTGGCAACACGGAGAAAAGGGACAATCCTATGACGACTTTACTTTTTTTACTGAAATCTTATATGCGTCTCATTACTTTGCTTATGGAGAGGAGGTAGTTCGACAATACAAACATTGGATCGGAAAAAGAAATTTTAAATATCCAATTAATGTTGGTTCTATTCAAAAAGACATTTTATGGGAGGGTACTAACTCAAAAAAAATAGTTTATGCGACAGGAAAATGGCAACTTACGGCAACCGGATTTAATGAAGTTATAGATTTAGATAGTCGGCAATATGAAGCCCAAAATAAAATTTTACAATTTTTAAATACGGATAAAGAATGGGAAGTTTTTTTTAAAGCAAATAATACAGAAGGTTTAAATATGATTCCTTTCGCGGAAGAATATGAAAATGTAGTTTTTGATTTTAAATCACCTTTCACGGATTTATTAAAAAAAGCAGAAATTATTATTTTAGACACTCCTGCAACAACCTTAATTGAATCGGTAAGCACTAAAGTTCCTATTTTTGTTTTAGGGGGGAGAGCCAAGTACTTTGATGATTTTATAAATGATATAAAAAAAAGAGTTATATGGTGTAATTCTCCTGAAGTTTTGATTAGGAAATTATACGAATATATGAAATCTGGTTTTTATGAATCTAATTTGGAAGACAAAACTTACTTAAGAAACTATTTTTCTGAAAATGAAAAAATCAATACAATCCAAGAAGTTAACAACTCTTTACAAAGTATAATAAAAGTTGATGAATAATACTAAAACCAATTTAGAGAATTCTCACGTTGGAATTCCATTACATGGTGAGAGAAGAAGAGCTTTTAACAAACTTAATGAGGCTATTTATTTACAAGAAATAAAATTTAAAAAAGTATCTAAATGTTTTTGTGGAGAGTCAGATTTTGAGCAACTCAGTAGATTCGATAGATTTGGTCTGCCCTTTGGAACTCAAATTTGTAGAAGTTGTGGCTTAATAACACAATCGATAAGATTAGAAGAAGATTCTCTTCCATATTTTTATGACAAAATTTATTGGCCTCTAATTTCAGGAAAAAAAACTAATTATCAGACAAATCCTGAAAGTAAGAAATATATTGAATTCATACTAGCTAATATAGAATTTTCAAAAAAAGATTTAAAAGTATTTGAGGTAGGGTGCGGAGCTGGCCACAAATTAAGCTTATTATCAGAAACGCTGAACAATAAAAACTATGAGGTATCTAGCTTTGGATGTGATTTTTCTGATGAGGCACTTTTACAAGCCAACAAATTGAATATTAGAACAATAAAAGGAGGGATGGAAGAATTAAAAAGGTTTGGTAAATCAGATATTTTAATACTTAGTCATGTTTTCGAACATTTTTCTGACTTAAGAAAAGCAATGGAGGATATAACTTCTATAGTTTCAGAAGAGTCTTTTATATATATTGAGGTTCCTGGAGTAAATGATCTAAAGAATAAGAAAGAATATTCTTTTGATTATCAATTGTACAATGTATTGGCTCATACTTATAACTTCAGTTTAAAATCTCTTGAAAATGTTCTTTCTGAAGGCGGCTTCAAGCTAATTAATGGTAACGAATATATAAGATCAATTTTTCAATTGACAAATAAAACTAGGCCTTACCTAAAAGATTCTAAGATTTACATAGAATCTTTAAAGAATCTCGAAGAAGCTAAACTGAAAATGAAAAAATTAAATAAATTAAAAGAAAATTATTTTTACAAATATCTCAAGAACTTAATTAAGTCTCTTTTAGGTAGGTCAGAATAGCATGTTGGCTTTATTACCCATGAAAGGTAATTCAGAAAGAATTCCAAATAAAAATTTGAAGACGATATGTGGGAAACCTCTTTTTTTTTCATATTGCTGATAAGCTAAAAAAAACAAATTTATTTGATAATTTAGTTATCAATACAGATAGTAATGAAATTATCTCTTTAGCTAATGATAGATATAAAAGCTGGGTTACAATAATAGAAAGGCCCCATAATTTAAGAGGTGATAATGTATCTATGAATTCAATAATAGAGCATGATTTATCGGTGATGGGATTTGAAAATGATTATTTTCAAACTCACAGTACAAATCCTTTATTAGAAACCCATACAATTAAAAAGGCAGTTAAAGAATTTTATGAAAATAAGAGGAATTTTAATGTGGAGAGTATCTTTTCAGTTACTCCTTTCAAAAAAAGACTTTATGATCATAATTTAAAGCCTATAAATCATAATCCAAAAAAATTAGAGCAGACCCAAAACCTCAAGTTAACCTTCGAAGAAAACTCTAATTTTTACATTTTTTCTGGAAAGTCTTTTTTAGATAACAATCACAGGATTGGCAAAAAAAGTAAATTTTTCATCATGAACCAGGAAACTTTTGAAAGCCTAGATATAGATGAAAAAAATGATTGGAATCTGGCAGAAATACTTCTGAATCTTCAAGAACATGTATAAAACAAAAAAAACCACCACTATAAGCCACGAAGATGTTGAAGAAGAGGACATGTCTTATATTATTCAATCTTTGAAAAATGAATTTTCAGTTTTATCAGGAAATAATATTTTAATAACTGGGGGAGCAGGTTTTCTTGGTTATTATTTTGTAAAGTCTTTTATAAAGTGGAATTCTCTTAAAAAATCATCTTCGAAAATATCCGTAACGATTTTAGATAACTTTTCTAGAGGTATGCCTGAGTGGATTTCAAAAATGAAGAAAGATGCAAATTTAAGTCTAATCAAAATTGATATTACAGAACCAATTAAATTTTCAAAGCATTTTGATTACATAATTCATGCAGCATCAATTGCATCTCCAATTTACTACAGAAAAAATCCTATTCAAACAATGGACGCAAATGTGAGTGGCTTGAGAAATCTACTAGATTATTCTTTGAAGCAAAAGGAAAATGGTAAAAAATTAAAAGGTTTTTTATTTTTTTCTACAAGTGAAATTTATGGCGATCCCGATCCATCAAATATTCCTACAAAAGAGGACTACAGAGGGAATGTCTCATGCACAGGTCCAAGAGCCTGTTACGATGAATCAAAAAGATTTGGTGAAACTTTATGTGTAACCTTTGCTAATCAGTTTAAATTACCAATAAAAATTGTAAGACCTTTCAATAATTATGGTCCCGGACTAAAAATAACTGATGGCAGAGTAATATCTGATTTAATTAAAAATGTTATTAATGAAGAGGATATAGAGTTATATTCTGACGGCTCGCCAACACGAACTTTTTGTTATATTTCCGATGCAATTATTGGTTATATAAAAGTACTGGTCCATGGAGATAATGGGCAATCTTACAACATTGGAACTTCAAAGCCTGAAATATCAATTTTAGATCTAAGTAAAAAAATTAAAAGAATTTCAAAGAAAGAGCTTAATTATGAAGGAAAGGTGACAATGAAAGAAAACTTGGATAAAAACTATCTTACTGATAATCCAAATAGACGGGCTCCAGATATTTCTAAAGCAAAAAAAGAAGTCAAATATTTTCCTAAAGTTTCCTTAGATGAGGGTTTAAAAAAAAGTATTATTTGGTATTCATATAATAATTATGGAGATAATTTATAAACTATGAAAATTTCAATAATTGGTTGTGGTTATGTAGGCTTAGTTTCTGGCCTATGTCTTGCAGAAAAAGAACATAAAGTATTTGGCATAGATAAGGATATTGAAAAAATAAATTCTTTAAAAAAGAATGACCCTTTAATTTATGAAAAGGGTCTAAAAAAATTGTTAAAAAAACATAATTATAAGAATTTCATCGTTTCAAATGACATTAATAAAAGTATTCAAGAAACTGATGTAACTATGATTGCTGTAGGAACTCCTTTTTTTAAAAATAAAATAGACTTAAGTCTTATTAAAAATGTCGCTAAAGAAATTGGGATAGCTATGAAATATAAAAATTCATATCACTCAGTTATTGTAAAAAGCACAGTTGTTCCAGGAACAACTGATGGATTAGTAAGAAAAACTTTAGAAAAATACTCTTCTAAAAAAGCTGGAATAGATTTTGGTTTGGGCATGAATCCAGAATTTTTAAGAGAAGGTTCCGCAGTTTTAGATTTTATGAATCCAGATAGACTGGTTTTTGGAGGATCCAATGCTAGGATTCATAAGGTACAAAAAGAAATGTATTCTAAATTTAAAGGAGTTAGCCTCATAAAGACTAATAATAAAACTGCCGAGATGATTAAATATTCTTCAAATTCTTTTTTTGCCACTTTGATATCATTTTCAAATGAAATTGGAAACTTATGTGAAAAGTTAGAAGAAGTGAGTTCTAACGAAGTTTTAAATGCAGTAAAACTAGATGGAAGAATTTCCCCAATTCTTAGAAATGGGAAAAGGATAAGCCCTCAATTAGAAACTTATTTAAAATCTGGATGTGGGTTTGGAGGGAGCTGTTTCCCCAAAGATCTTAAAGCCTTGGTATCTTTTGGTGAAGATCAAAAAGAGTCAATGGAATTAATGAAATCTGTTCTTGAAGTCAATAGTAATCAACCAACAAAGGTAATAAATAAACTTAAAAAACATTACAAAACCTTTAAAGGTAAAAACATCACAATTTTAGGCCTATCCTTCAAACCAGAAAGTGATGATATTAGAGAATCACCATCTATAGAAATAATTAAAAAACTTTTAAAACTTGGCGCAAAAATTAAAGCCCATGATCCAATGGCTAATAAAAATACCATGAAATTATTTAAGAAAAATGATTTAAAATTTTTTAATAATTTAAAAGATGCAATCGATGGTTCGGAAATTATTTTAGTATTAACAGCTTGGAAACAATTCAAATCTTTAAACAAAATAATTGATAAAAATAAAACAACTCCTCTAATTGTTGACGGTAGAAATTTTCTTGACGTAAAAAAATATAAAAATATTGAAGTTTTAGGAGCTTAGGGATGACGAATGTAGTAATTTTAGCTGGGGGTTTTGGAACTAGGATTTCTGAATATACTGAAACAATCCCGAAACCAATGGTACCAATAGGTAACAAGCCAATAATTTGGCATATCATGAATAACTTTTCATGCTTTGGACTAAACAATTTTTATTTAGCTTTAGGTTATAAATCAGAAAAGATTAAAGAATATTTTATGAATTACCATTATTTAAATTCGGATTTAGAAGTAAATCTATCTTCTGGAAAAATAAAACCTCTTAATGAAGTTGAAAATGGTTGGAATGTAAGCCTCATAGATACGGGCTTAAAAACAATGACTGGAGGAAGGGTTAAAAAAATCTTTTCTCATATGAAAAAAGAAAAATTCATTTTAACTTATGGAGATGCATTAAGTAATGTAAATATTGATAGTTTATTAAAATTTCATGAAAGTCATAAAAAAATGGTTACAGTGACTGCTGTCAGGCCTAGTGCAAGATTTGGGGAAATTGATTTATATGAAGATAAAGTTATATCTTTTAAAGAAAAACCTAGAACAAAAACAGGTTGGATTAATGGGGGATTTTTTATTATGGAACCTGAATTTGTTGATTTTATTAAAGGAGATGAGACAGTTTTAGAAAAGTCTCCTCTAGAATTAGCTGCAGAAAACGATCAACTTATGGCTTTTAAACATGAAGGTTTTTGGCAATGCATGGATACAAAAAGAGATCACGAATCCCTAGAAAATCTCTGGAGCACTGGCAGTCCTCCTTGGCTGGAAGACTTAAAATAGATGTATTCAGCTGATAGCTACAATGAGTCCATAGGTTCTTTTTATAAAAAATATCCTTATTTTGCTCAGTTAAGTCCTACCTTATGCAGGTGCGAAGGTCAGTCTTCTTCCTTCTTAAAATTTGTAGGTAAAAAACCAATAACAAAAAATAACTATTTTTCTTTAGTTTTTATTTTTTTTTTAAAAATTTTAAGAGACATTATTTATACGCTATATGCAAAAAAATTTGATCAAAAACTTTTTTCAAACAAAAAAATATTAGTTTTTTCTTTTTTTGATTCCAGATCGAATAATAATGGAACCCTCAAAGAAGAATATTTCAGAGAAATACTTGAAAATAATGCAAATGTAGTATGTATTTATAAGTTAATTACTCCAAAGTTTTTAAGAGGATTAAATTATATAAATACCTTACAAAATTTAAAAAAAAATCATTATGGAGTGTCCGAATATTCCTTCTTTAATTTAAAAATAATTTTTAAGTCAATTTTTTTATCCATAAAATTTTTTTTTGTTTTACAAAAAATAAAATCAAAAATACAGCTTGATACCAAATTAAAAAAAATTATTTTAAGAGAAGTTTATAGAGAGATATTTGGAGGCATAATTTATCAAAGCTATTCTTCAAAACTATTGTATGAAAAATTATTAATTAATAAGCCTATCCTCATACTTTCAGTTTGGGAAAACCAGCCATGGAATAGGATTTTAGAAAGTGTAAAAAAAGTAGTTTCTCCTCATACTCTATCAAGAGGGTTTCAGCACACTGGCTTCTCTAAAAAACTACTTCAACATTTTCCATCCAAATTTGAGATCAACTTAGACTCTTATCCAGACGAAATTCTTTGTAATGGAAAAATTAATAAAGATGCTTTAGAAAAATTTTACCCAAATATTGACGTAAGAATTGCTTCGGCATTGAGGCAAAATAATTTAAATTTGAATAGCTTAAGTAAATTGCAAAATCTAGATAAAAATAAATTAAATGATATCGCTTTTGCTTTTTCTTGGGACGAAAACTCATATGCGAAAATTCTCAAAGAACTAGAACAAGTTCCAAAAGAAATTAATATTTATTTAAAATTTCACCCAAATTATCCTCATTGGAAAGATAGGTCTAATTTCCAATCAAATTTTATAAATTGTAACTTATCCTGGGAGGCATTAAGCAAGATATGTCCTTTAGTACTTGTTAACGATAACTCTATAATGTTTGAATCATTTTTTTATGGGATGCACTCCATAATCTACGAAGATTATGATCTTGCTGATTTGGAAAAAAGAGATTTTCAATCTCCAATCTTACATATTGATAAATCTCATTTAAAAAAAATTAATAGTTTAGAGTTAATAGATTTAATAAATATTTCAACAAAATCCGTTCTTGAGAGTAATTACTTAATTGATTACTTTAACTTTCTTGATATTGATTCCTCTAGGAAAATTTTTTTAGAGCTTAATGAGCTAAAATAAATTAAAGAATTTATTTATCTTATTAATATAAAGCTCTTTATGTCAAAATTTTTACAAAATAATTATATTTATTTTTTAACTTTTATTTTTTTTACTCTTTTATGGAGAGTATTCTTGGATGAATCCTTCAGAGGAAATGGTATTTTCTTTCAGGACGATCTTTATTACTATTTAAAAATAGCAAATCAATTTTGGAATATAGGCTATTTTTCTTTTGATGGCCTTGAGAAAACAAATGGCTTTCAGCCTTTATGGCAGTTTGTTTTAGTATTTCTATCAGTATTTTTTGAAGGAGAAAATTTAATCAGATCATCTTTAATACTTAATATTTTTTTGATTATTTTGTTCTTCTTTTGTTCTTTTAAGCTTCTTCAAAGATTACGATTACCATTATTACCCCTATATATTTCTATTTTTTGTGTAATTTCTTTACCTACACTAGGACAATTTTTATTTAATGGAATGGAGACAGCATTGTTATCTTTTTTTATTATTCTAGCCTTAAATAAATTCTGTGATATCAATGATTCAAAATTTCTTTTTTCTAATGCATTTTTATTTGGAATATTTTCTGGATTTTCAATGCTTTCTAGACTTGATTCCTTCATCTTTTTTATTATTCCCTACTTATTTTTATTGATTAAATATAAAAAGACTTTTTTTGTTTCCTCATCTTCTCACTTGCTTATTGTAGTTCCATATTTGATTTGGATTTATTCTGACAGCGGCAGCATTCTTCCAATTAGTGGAGCTGTCAAAGGTATTTATTCAACTTTTAATAATATTTATACAAATCCCAGTTTTAATGATTATTTATCATACTCTTATGTAGCCTTTTCTGATTCCTTGCCTTATTTAAAATATTCTTCGTTCTTTGCAGGGATACATATCTTAAATATTTTAAAATTAAATTATTACATTCAAGGCCTTCTTTCTCTGCTGAATATTCTTATTTTTGTGATCCCAATTTATTTAATTTTTGTCAATAGAGTTTCTGATAAGAGATTAGTAAAAATAATATTTTTTTCCTTTCTCAGTTATTTAATTTTTATAATTTATTTTTACAATTTTTATCAAATCGGGTTAGATAATTGGACTTATGGATTTTCAGGGTTCTTTCTTTTATATACTGGATTTTTAGTCTTCGGATTTAAAAGAATTGAAGACGCGATTTATTATTTTTTTAAAAAATTCAATCCTTTGTTATTTTTTCTAGTTATTTCTCTTTCTCAAGTATACCCATATTTAAGTTATATCGACTCAAAAAAGGAACATATCACTTTTGGGGGTAAAAATAATAACTTATATATAAAAGCCTCTAACTGGGCAAATGAAAATCTTCCTGAAAACTCTATTATTGGTGCTTGGGCCGCAGGTCAATTGGGATTTAATTTAAAGTTCAAAACAATACAATTGGAAGGTTTGGTAAATTCTAATGATTTCATTGATGTTTTATCTAAAAAAGAATTTCATAGATATACTTGTGATAAATCAATAGATTACATATTTTTGAGTGCTCTTTATCAAAACCAAGGGTCCGAAAATTTTTCTACCTCTGATCTTTATAGAAAAAGGTCAGCTATTAGAACGTATCGGGGGATTTATTTGGATCAAATATGGGAATATTTAAATTTAGAGTGGGTTTCTGAAGAAAATTTCTCAACTAACAATTCTCTCTATAGTTCTTTCTTCATCTGGAGTGTAGATAAAAATCTTTGCGATAACTTGCTATAAATGGAAATTTTTTTAAAAAAAATAACTTTCTATATTCAATCTATGAGAATTTATCAATGGATAAAGAATTTCTTAGTTTTTGTTCCGATGTTTTTAGCAAATCAAGTCAATCTTTATAATTTTACATCATCATCAATAACTTTTATTTCATTTTCTCTAGCAGCATCTGCTGTTTATATTTCTAATGATATTTTTGATCTCGAAAAGGATAGAAAACACCCAAGGAAGAAAAAAAGAGTTTTAGCTTCGAGAAAGATAACTATTACAGAGGGCTACTTTCTTCTTTCTTCTTTAGCAATTTTAAGTTTATTGATAGGAATTTGTTTTTCAAACATAAAATTTACAATCTTATTAGTTTGCTACTTCTTATTAAACTTTCTCTATTCTTCGTTTTTTAAAGGTCTTAAATACACATCCTTAATTTTACTTTCTTCTTTTTATGTTATGAGAGTTATTTCAGGAGGTTTTTCTTCTAATTTAGAAATATCAATTTGGTTACTTATTTTTTCCTTAAGTTTCTTTTTTGGATTAGCCAGCCTGAAAAGATTAAGTGAGATGAGAATTTTGTCTGAGGAGGAATTACAAAATTCTAAAAGAGGATTTAAATTACAAGACTATGATGGGCTGAAATTTCTTTCAATATCTTCATCTTTACTAGGAAGCTCAGTACTATTAATTTATTTATTTTCTAATCAGGCTGCTAAGATTTATGAAAACTTAAATCTTTTGTACTTCATGCCAGTCCTTCTATTTATTTGGTTTATAAATTTATGGTTTGCAGGCATTAAAGGAAAAATTATTGATGATCCAATAATATTTGCAAGCAGAGATAGGAAGAGTTTGTTTGTTGCATTTTTAATTTTCATTTTTTTTATCTCTTCCATCATTTAAGTTTGAATCAGGACACTAAAAATCTTTTAAAAAAATACTATTTACTTGCTTTTATTGCGATTTTTATAAACTTGCTCTCTCAAGAGATATTTTTAATTATCTTTTTAGATTATCTTTATTCTTCTTTGTTATTTGGGACTTTAACTGGATTTTTATCTAAATATATTTTAGATAAAAAATATATCTTTTTTAGTAAATCCTCTTCTTATTCACTAACTGAATTTTTATCTTATTTTTCTACCGCTATATTAACTACTATTATTTTTTGGGGGTTTGAATTGTCTTTTTATCTTATATTTAATGACACATTCATGAAGTTGCTTGGAGGGTTTATTGGGCTTGTGATTGATTATAATTTAAAATATTACTTAGATGACAAATTCACATTTAAAAACAAAAAAACTTAGTGGTTGGGGAAATTTTCCTTCTAAATTTTGCAATTTCCAAAAACCTCACAACGCTGAAAGTTTTTTGGTTAAGAAAACAGATTCTCTAATAGCTAGGGGACAAGGAAGATCTTATGGAGATAGCTCCTTTTCAAGCGAGTTAACGCTTGGAACCCAAAATTTAACTTTTTTAAAGTCTTTTGATGAAGAAAAGGGCATTGTTACCTCTGAATCTGGTTTAACAGTTGATAAACTTTTGCCTGTAATTGTTCCTAAAGGATGGTTTCTTCCTGCTTCTCCAGGAACAAAATTTGTATCTATTGGCGGAATGGTAGCTTCAGATGTACATGGAAAAAATCATCATAAGGAAGGTAGTTTTGGTAATCATGTTATTGAATTGAAAATACTTTTATCAAATGATGAAATTTTAATTTGTAATAATGATCTAAACTCTGATTTATTCTGGGCAACTATAGGTGGGATGGGATTAACAGGAATTATATTGGAAGTAACTTTTAAATTAAAAAAAATTACCTCTTATAAAATGAAACAAGATACTTTAAGGGCTAATAATCTTAAAGAAGCAATGTCCATTTTTGAAAAAGTAGATGATCAAACATATTCAGTTGCTTGGATAGATTGTCTTGCTTCTGGAAAAAGTTTAGGAAGATCACTTATTTTTAGGGCTGAACATTTCGACGAAGAATTTAATAAAATAAAATATTTCTCGAAGAAATTATTTGATTTACCAGTTTTCTTACCAAGATTTTTCCTCAATAGATTTTTTGTAAAATCTTTTAACTTTTTATATTTTTTATTTAATACTGTTTTTAAAAAAAAAATCGTTGATTCTGATTCATATTTTTATCCTTTAGATAAGATTTTAAATTGGAATAAATTGTATGGGAAAAAAGGGTTCATGCAGTATCAATGTTTTATACCAAAAAAAAATTCATATGTTGCGTTAAATGAAATTTTAAGAGTTGTATCCAAGTCTAAAAGCGCGAGTTTTCTTGCAGTTTTAAAGCTATTTGGGCCAAAAAATTCAGGAATAATGTCTTTTCCCGATGAAGGATATACTTTGGCAATGGATTTTCAAAATAGAAAAGAAACATTCGATCTTTTAAATATTCTAGATGAAATAGTAATAAAAAATAATGGCAGACTATACTTATCCAAAGATAGCAGACTATCATCCAAAAATTTTAGATCAATGAATTATGATTTAAGCTCTTTTATAAAAATAAGAGAAAAATATAAATCTCATAAATTTTGCTCTGAGCAATCAAGAAGGTTAGAAATTTAATGAAAAAAACGGCTTTAATAATTGGAGCTAGCTCTGATATAGCATCTGCTTTTGCTACGCTTTTATCTACAAAAGGTTTTAATTTAATTTTAACTTATAGAGATAGAGATAAACTTCAAATAAATGACAAAGAAAAAAAAGAAAAATTAAATAAAGAGTCAATTTTTTTTGATATTGAGGATATAAATTATTACGACGTTTTTATAAAAAATCTAAATGTAACCCCCGACATTATTTTTTTTGCAATTGGTCTTTTAAACTCAAAAGATGATTTAGATTCTAGTAAAACATTAGAGAAATTAATAAATGTAAATTTTGTTTATCCTGCTATTTTTATTAATCAATTAATGAATAAATTAAAAAATTCCTCTAAGAAGATTAAATTGGTTGCGTTAACTTCTGTAGCTGGGGAAAGGGGAAGAGCAAAAAATTATATTTATGGTTCGGCAAAAGCCGGTCTAACAACTTTTCTTTCAGGTCTTAGACAAAAATTTTCAAACTCAAATATATCTGTAATGACTGTAAAGCTAGGATTTGTTCAAACAAAAATGACAGAAAACCTTGAAATGCCTAATTTTTTATCATCTGATCCTGAAGAAATAGCTAATTTAATTTTTAAAGCTTACCAAAAAGATAAAAATATCATATATTCGAAATATTGGAGACTTATCATGGCCTTAGTGAGAATAATTCCTGAAAAGATATTTAAAAGACTTAACTTCTAAAAATAATCTTTATGAATATTAAAGAAATAGATAATTGTGAGGTTTGTGGTTCTAACGATCTTATTTCAGTTCTAAATTTAGGATACCTTCCTATGTGCGATGATCTCATTCCTATAGGAAGCAATAGGGAGTGTTTAAATTATCCAACAGAAATTTTATTTTGCGAAAGTTGTAAAACTGCTCACCAAAAATATCAAATTGAGAAAGAGATTTTATTTAATGATTCTTATCATTACAGGGCAAGATTTACTCTGGATGTGATAAACGGAATGAAGGAATTAGTTTTATCAACTAAGTCTCACATTGGAGAATTATCAAATAAGAAAATTCTCGACGTCGGCTGTAATGATGGAAGTTTATTAGATTTTTTTAGAAATGAAGGCGCAGAAACATTTGGTGTTGAACCCACTGATGCTGTTTTAGATGCTAAAGAAAAAAAACATATTACTTATAAAAATTACTTAACTCCTGAGGTCTCTAATAGAATAATCAATGAAAATGGCAAAATGGATATTGTCTCGTTTACAAATGTATTTGCACATATAGATGATCTTAAGCAACTTATAAGATCAGTTAAATTATTGTTGCACGAAGATTCAACACTTGTAATAGAAAATCATTATTTAGGATCTATTCTAAATAACTATCAGTTTGATACTTTCTACCATGAACATCCAAGGACTTATAGTCTCTCATCCTTTATAAGCATAGCTGATTCTTTAAACATGAAAATTTCTAAGGTTGAATTTCCATCTAGATATGGAGGTAATATAAGAATCTTTATAAGAAGCAAAAATATTGATGAAATTGTTTGCGAAAATATAGATATATCATCAGTTTTAGATAATGAAAAAACATTTTCCTTCCTCTTTCAAGAAATGAAAGAAAAAATTGAAATATGGAAAGAAAATAAAACCAATCAAATAAATAACCTTCTTAAAAAACATAATAAAATTCTTGCAAAGGCTTTTCCTGGAAGAGCAGCTATTTTAATGAAAATGTTAGAATTAGATTATCCTGAAGTAATTGGTGTTTTTGAGAAATCAGGTTCAAAAAAAATTGGTCATTATGTTCCAGGAACAAGAATTCCAATTCTATCTGATGATGATCTTTTTAAAAAAAATAATCTAAACAAACCTTTGATGAATTTAGCGTGGCATATTCCTGATGAGATAAGAAGCTATTTGAAAGAAAATAATTTTAAAGGAGATGTATTTGAGATTATAAATCTTAATGATTGGTAAAAATTTGGAAAAAAATTCAAATAATCTTAGTAAAAACGTTTTAATTTTTGGTTCTGGAAGATGGGCTAGAGTCTATATAGAGATTCTTGTGTCACTAAAAGATGTAAAAAAAATATATGTGTACACAAAAAATAATAATAATTATTTATCTCGTTGGATAAAAAAAAACTCATATTCTTCTAGAATTAAAATTTTTAAAAACTTCAATAAGATAAATTTTTCAAAAGTAGATGCATGCATAGTAGTTAATTCTCCTGAAAACCATTTTAAATATAGCAAGATTTCAATTGAAAATAATATCCCGGTTCTAATAGAAAAACCTATATCTACATCACTAAAAGAATTAGTTGGACTAAATAAAATTTTTAAAAGGAAAAAAAGTTTTATTAGCGTTTCACAAGTTTTTAACTACACTGATTATTTGAGTGAATCAAAAAAACTTTTAAAAAAAATTCCATTAATTCATGAAGTAAGTATTAAATGGCATGATCCAGAGATTGAGAATAGATATGGGGAAGTTAAAAAATCAAGCTCTATATCGAGCGTCTTGGATTTTATGCCACATATTCTATCTATTTTAGAATCTTTATTTGGAAAAAATTTAAGTTTGGACAAAGTTATTTCTTATCAAAATAATTCAACTAAAACAAAATTTACGTTTGTCTTGAATGGTATTAAAACAAGAATTTCTCTTCATAAATCTGCAAAAAAAAGAAATAGAATTTTTAAATTTTTTGGTAAGAATAAAAGATTTGAATTAGATTTTTCTGAGGACAAAGCATTTTTAAAACTCTCAAGCAAAAATAAAATAGAAAAAAATACTTTTCCTATTTTAGAAGGATCTTTAAAAAAAATGATTATAGATTTTCTTAAATTTGACGATAAAGATTTTAGTTATTTAAGAAGTTTTGAAAATCACAAAATTATCTTCTCTCTTTTAAATACGGGCCAAAATTGAATAAAGATAAATTGCCTTTAGTAAGTATTATTATGAATTCATATAACTCTGAATCATTCTTATCAGAAGCAATAAATTCAGTGTTAGCTCAAGAATATGAAAACTTGGAAATAATTTTTTGGGACAATGCCAGTACTGACAGTAGCCCAGAAATTGTTAAAGACTTCAATGATTCAAGAATTAAGTATTTTAGAAGTTCGCAAACAGATAAAATTTACATGGCAAGAAATTTAGCAATAGAAAAATGTTCAGGCCAATTCACTTGTTTTCTAGATTGTGATGATATTTGGCCATCAAATTCTATAGTTGATCGCATAAATGCATTTGATCAAGAAACAAAAATCGTCTATGGAGGATTTGAAATTATCGATGAAAAAGGAAATAAATCTGGAAAAATAGTTAATAGCAAGAAAGCCTTTAATACCTTCAATCAATTATTATTCAGAAATACAATTTCTATTGGAGCCGTAATGATTGAAACTAAATTACTTAAAAAATATTTATTTGATTCCAACTATCACTTAATGGGTGACTTTGAATTATGGTTTAGGCCTTCTCTAACCCATAAATTTAAAAATTTAAATAAAGTTGTTGAATTATCTAGAAGGCATCACAAAAACATATCTTCAGTATCTAAATCTTCTTTATGGATTTCTGAAAGGAGGAGATTTTATAGAAATTTTTTTAAGCACAGCTCAATATTAAAGCATCCAGAAATAATTTTTTATATTCTTCTCTCTGAAATTCAGGCCTTGATCTTTAAAAAGTAGGCAAATTTAAGTACTTTTAAGTATTTAAACTACTAAATCAATAATATTTATGTAGACTAAAAAAACTAATCATCGTTTTTAAGTTTGTTTAACATATCTAGCTGAGCATGTACTGGTCATCTTTAATTTTTATTCCTTTATTATTTTCTCATTGGATAGGTCAGTTTTTAACCTTTATATATTTAATAATTATTTTTCTGACATATTTTTTAAAAAGACTCAAAGTAAGTAATTTTAATTTCCACTACTTATTTCTATTCTTGATTTTACTATTATCAATTTTTTTTGTTGTACAAGCAGATAAAATTTTATTCTCTCCAACACCTCTTAATATAAGGTATACGATTCAATATTTAAGCTTATTTACTTTAGTTGGAATATTCTGGTTCAATTTAGATTTTAAAAATTTAAAGATAGATCAAATTGCGAAATTAATTTTTTGGATATCTTTTCTGTCAATATTCTTGGAATTTATCCTAGTAAATTTCTTTGGATTGAGTAAAGCAGTTTTCCCCACAGCAAAAATGGAATCAATAACTTATTTTTCAGATGTGTATGGATTTCACAGACCATGGGGGTTAACAGGCTCACCAAGCGCTAATGGAGGAATACTTCTCCTTTCTTACTTATTTTTATATGAGCTCAAAATCAAATCTTTTAAATATAATTTTTTAACTTTTATAGCTATCATTATGACAATAAGCGGCCAAGCTATCTTAACTAGTGCAGTTATAGGAGGATATTTATTTATTAAAAATTTGCCCGTTACGAGAGTTTCTAGAATCACTATTTATATAATTTTTGCTTCGTTTTTTTATTTAATTCTTCAGGCTGATCTTCTTCAAAAAATTTCATTGAATTATATTTATACTACTCTAATAAGATTTTCTAATCTTGATGCGACTTTATTCTCTCTTAATTCATTAGAATGGCTGTCTGGAACTTTAGGAGATATAGTTTTGAGAGACTACAATACAAGTGAAGTTTATCCCTTTACATTTATTTTTCTGCGGGGAGCACCTTTGTTTATCTTTTTTTGGGGTGCAATTTATTTTTTTGTTTCTAAGACTAAAATGCCTCTGTTATGGTTTATGGCAATATTTGTTTCTTCTTTACATTATCCAACAATTCTATTTATTGAAGCTCAACTAATCATTGTTTTACTTTTTTTAAATTCTTTCAAAGAAAATTTATTTAAAAGTAGATGAAATTTATATAATTATTCTTATTAAATTATGGAAAAGATTACCGACATATTTGTAAAAGATACTTCAAGATTTCAAACTGATTTAAAATCTCTAGAATTTGAACTAAAGGATACTGTCAAATCGAACTCTTTTCTTATTCTAGGTGGAGCTGGATCCATAGGTAGCTCCGTAACAAAAGAGATATTTAAAAGAAATCCAAAAAAACTCCACGTTGTGGACATAAGCGAAAATAATATGGCTGAATTAGTAAGAGATATTAGAAGTAGCTATGGATACATCAAAGGAGACTTTAAAACCTTTATTCTTGATTGTGATAGCGATGAATTTAACGCTTGGATAAATAATTCTGAACCCTATGATTACATATTGAATTTATCAGCTTTAAAACATGTAAGGAGTGAAAAAGATCCTTACACTCTAATGAGAATGATAAAGGTGAATATAGTCAACACAATTTCAACTATACAGATAGCAAAAGATATGGATGTGAAGAAATATTTTTGTGTATCAACCGACAAAGCAACAGATCCCATTAATATGATGGGTGCAAGTAAAAAAATTATGGAATTATTTTTATTTAAAGAATCAGAAAATATTAATATTTCTGCTGCCAGATTTGCTAATGTAGCCTTTTCAGATGGTTCTTTGCTAGATAGTTTTAATTATAGATTTCTAAAAAAACAGCCAATCGTTGCACCTAAAGATATTCAAAGATATTTTATAAATCTTCAGGAAGCCGGTGAGCTTTGTTTATTATCTTGCTTATATGGAAGAAATAGAGATATCTTTTTTCCAAAAATAGAAAAATCGTTAAAGTTATGGAATTTTTCAGATATTGCTAAAGAGTTTATCAAGCTAAAGGGTTTTAAAATTTATGAGTGCGCATCTGAAGAAGAGGCAAGAAAGGATGCTGCAACCTTTATCCAAAAGGGATATTGGCCTTGTTTTTTCTTTGATACTGATACTACAGGAGAGAAAGAATTTGAAGAATTTTTTTCAAATAAAGATGTTATTGATTTAGATAGCTTTGAAAATATTGGAATAGTAAAAAATGAAATTATTTCAAAAGGCTTAAACAAAAATTTGGAAAATTTCATTAAAAAAATTAATGATATTAATCTCTCTAAGGAATGGAAAAAGTCAGATTTAGTTAGGATTTTTCAACTTATTCTTCCTAATTTTAAACATTTGGAAAAAGGAAAATATTTAGATGAGAAAATGTAAAGAAAAAATATAGTACATATATTTCATTTTGCATAAGGTTTTTATAAGCTTTGATTGGGATAATTCAAATCTCTTACAAATGATGTCCTCAATCAACGAAAATTTAATGATTACTATTAAAGATTTTGAAATGCTGGATTCAGAATTAGAATCTATATGGATAGATATGGAAAACAAAAATTCATTATCAGTTTTTCAATCTTATTCTTGGAACAAATATTGGTATAAAAAAATTGCTATTACTGATAACACCCTTATTCCTTTTGTAAAAGTTGCATATTTAAAAAATAAACCTAAAGCAATTTTTCCGTTTGTACTCAAAAAATATTTATTTTTTAGGATAATTGAATTATTCGGAGGCGATCAATCAGATTATAAATCTCCTATTTTTGAAGATCTTTATCAAATAGAAGAAATTTGGAATGAAGTAAAAAAATCGTTACCAAAGCATGATTTAAAAATATTAGATAGAATCCCTGACTTTCCGGAAAATAACTTTTATGAAACTTTAGCTTCAAAAAGGAAATTTTTTGAAGAAAGTTATCAGGTCCTATTACCATCAAGAGAAGATGAGATTGAATTTTCATCGAAAAGACTTAAAAAAGAAATTTTAAGAAAGAAAAGAAAGCTGTCTGAACAAGGTGAATTAATAATTTCAGAAGCTAATAATGAAGAAGAATTTACTAGAGTAATAAATGAAACTATTGAACAGAAAGAAAAAAGATATACAGAGACAGGCGCTAGAAATATTCTTTCTAAAAAACATATTAAAAATTTTTATGAAGACTTTTCTAAAGCAAATCTAGGCAACGTTCGTATTCACTTATCTTACTTGTCTCTAAATAATGAGATCCTCTCATCGAATTTAGGTTTTATTTATAAAGATACATTTTATTGGATATTTCCCTCTCATAAAAAAAGCCAATTTGATAAATTTTCACCTGGGCAAATTTTACTATTTGAATTGATTAATCTATCTATTAAAAAAGGTTTATTGAAATTTGATCTTACAGTTGGCTCAGATATATTTAAAAATAGATGGAGCAATTCTTGCATGCATTTAAATTCGTTTATTGAGTATAAAAATTTTCAAGGAATGATTTATGCTTTTGTTACTAAATTAATTTTTTTTCTTAAGAGGAATAAAAAGATAAAACTATTTTTAATGAAATTAAACAATAAAATTAATTCTATAAAAAAATAAATTACCTTAACCTAAATAAAAATTATATGCCGCTTCCTTTTTTTACAATTTCTCTTGATTTTGAATTATTTTGGGGGATGAGAGATGTCACTACAATTGAAAAGTATGGAAAAAATATTCTTCAAGGAAGAAAAGCTATACCAGAGATTCTAAAAATTTTTAAGGAAAGAGACATTCACGCAACATGGGGTGTAGTTGGAATGATTACTTTTTCAGAGAAAAAAGATCTTTTAGATTCTCTTCCAGATATTTTTCCAGAGTATTTAGATAAAAATCTTAACCCTTACCAAGATTTAAATAAGATAGGAAAAAACGAAAAGGAAGATCCATATCATTATGGCTATTCTTTAGTTAATCAAATTATTGATACAAAAGGAATGGAATTAGCTTCTCATTCATTTAGTCATTTTTATTGCAAAGAAAAAAATTTTAGCGAAGAGAGTTTCGATTCAGATTTAAAAGCTTCAATTAGTTCATTGAATAATTTAGGCGTAAAACCAAAGAGCTATATTTTTTGTCGCAATCAATTTGAAGATTTCCATTTAAATGTTTTATCAAATAATGGATTTAAGACCTTCAGGGGGAATGAAAAGGGAAGAATTTTTGATTCAAAAGCAAATAAATTATTTCGCGGGATAAGGCTTTTAGATACTTATTTAAATCTTAGTGGAGATAATTTTTCTGAGCTTTCTTCCAAATCAAATCTTGTGAATGTTCCTTCAAGTAGATTCTTCAGACCTGTCCAAACTAACTTTCTGGAGAAACTTAAGGTAAGAAGAATTATTAAATCTATGTCACAAGCTGCAAAAAATAACCAAGGTTTTCATCTTTGGTGGCATCCTCATAATTTTGGCAATAATTTAAATTTAAGTATTATTTCTTTAATTGAAATTCTTGATCACTTTAGAATCCTTAATGAAAAATATGGTATGGAATCGCTGACAATGTACGAAGCTTCAAATTTGTTGTCGAATGATTAAAGTTTTGTTGGTTTCAACTAATGCTGATGAGGCTGGAGCTCCAAGGCATGTAGAGGGTTTAGTTAGTCTATTAGGAGAAGAAATAGATTTTTATTGTATTTTTGGAGAGCATGGATCGGTATCTAGACGATTATCTTTAAGATTAAAAGAAAAAGTATACATCCTCAAAGGAATGCAAAGTTCCTTAAACTTTATAAAAGATTTTTTTTTGTTCTTTAAATTTTTATTTCTTGTACAAAAAGTCAAACCAGACATTATCCACTGTCATAGCTCAAAAGCTGGAATTTACGGAAGAGCTCTTTCTCTCTTTTCGAAAAAAAGAATTTTGATGACCATTCATGGCTGGCCATGGAGAGGATTTAATGGTTGGAAATATAAATTAATAATCGCAATAGAAAAATTTTTTATGAATTTTTCAAATTGCCATTACATAGGAGTTGCTTATTGCCTAATTGAAGAAGCAAAAGAAGTTGGGCTCAAAATTAAAAAAAGTAAATTTTCTCTTATCTATAACACTTCCTTAACCTTCAAAAATCTAAATAAATTGAAAGAACACTCTATTTTTGATGAGAATTATTTCTTAATGCCTGCAAGAGTAAGTTCAGCAAAAAATCATAAAAAATTAGCTGAAGCATTTGATAAATCTTATTTTAAAGGAAAATTAGTTTTTGCTGGAGAAGGTACTAATAGTAAAAAATTCCAAGATACTATTTTGTCCATTATGGAATTTAAAAAGAATGACATATTTTTTTTAGGCGAAAGGAATGATATTCAAAACTTAATTTACAATGCTAATTTTGTAGCTTTATGTTCTAACTTTGAAACGTTTCCATTGATAATTCCAGAAGCTAGTAGTATTTCAAAACCACTGATCCTATCAAAAGTGGGAGGATCTTCAGAAGTTTTAACTGATAGATATGATGCAGTCCTAGCAGAATCTTTGGATGAGTGGACTGAAGGTATAAACTTTCTTAGTTTGAAAGAAAATATAGATTTTTTATCTAAAAACTTAGGAAAGACATATAAAAATATTCTAAATCCAAATAAAGTGAAAGTTGAATTAATAAGTCTTTATTCCAAACTTATTAGAAAAGATTAATATTTTCAAAAGGTGTTAAAATATTCTTTTTATAACTTGGTATCACATTGATTCTTTTGACGGGCGGAACGGGTTTCATTGGTTCTCACATAGCCGTAGAGTTATTAAATAACAATAAAAAGATTTATATTTTAGATAATTTTTCAAATAGTTCTGAAGATGTTTTACAAGGTATAAAAAAAATAACCGGTAAAGACTTTAAATTCGATAAGGTTGACTTAAGAAATAAAGATTCTCTTGAAAAAGTATTCAGAGATAATCGCATTAATGCAGTTATTCATCTAGCTGGACTAAAATCTGTTAAAAAAAGCAATGAAAATCCTGCAGATTATCTTTCTAATAATGTTGAGGGTACCAAAAATCTCTTAGCTGAAATGAATAAAGCTGAAGTAAAAAAGATAGTTTTTTCATCATCAGCTACTGTTTATGGAACTCCAAAATATTTGCCTATAAAAGAATCTTTCAAAGTAGGCAAAACTAGCAGTTTTTATGGCGAGACAAAAATCATGGTAGAAAATATTTTAAGAGATACTTTTAATAACGATAAAGAATGGAAAATATCAGTGCTAAGATATTTTAATCCAATTGGCGCGCATAAGTCAGGCCTTATCGGAGAGAACCCTAAGGGAATCCCTGATAATTTAATGCCCTATATATTTCAAGTTGCAATTGGTAATTTACAATTTTTAAAAATTTTTGGAGATGATTATCATACACCAGATGGCACTGGAATAAGAGACTACGTTCATGTTGATGATTTAGCTAGAGGACATATAGCTGCTTTGAAGTTTTTAGAACTAAAAAATACAATTTCATTTTTTAATCTTGGCACGGGAAAGGGTTATTCCGTATTTGATATATTAAAAACCTTCAAAAAAGTTTCAGGTATAGATATTCCATATCAAATAGTTGCTAGAAGATCGGGAGATGTTGCTGAAATATACTCAGATGTATCTCTCGCAAAAAAATATCTGAAATGGAAGGCGAAAAAAAATATAGATGAAATGATAGCCGATGGCTGGAATTGGCAACAAAACAATAAAAAAAATAACTGATTATTAATGAATGAAAAGATAGCTGTTGTAGGAGGGGCCGGATTTATTGGAAAAAACCTTTGCTCAAAATTATCTAGAGAAGGATTAGAATTTTCTGTCTTTGACAAGAATATTGATCCTTTAAACAACCATAATCATTTTATTTTAGATATTGAAGATCCAAAAACTTTAAATAAATTAAAAGGTCATACAGTTATAATTCATTTAGCTGCGGAACACAGAGATGATGTAAAACCAAAATCAAAATATTTTGATATAAATGTTAAGGGGACTGAGAACCTTCTAAAGGCAGCAAATAAATTTGAAATAAAAAAAATTCTCTTTTTAAGCTCAGTTGCGGTTTATGGTTTTTCCAATAAAGAATTAAACGAAAATAGTAAAATAAGTTATTTTAATGAATATGGAAAAACAAAATTTATGGCCGAAAATTCTTTAAGAAAATGGTTTAAAAGAAATAAAAATAATAAAAAACTTACAATTATTCGCCCTACAGTTGTTTTTGGAGAGGGAAATAAAGGGAATGTACATAATTTGATAAATCAAATATATAGAAAAAAATTTTATATGATAGGGAATGGCAAAAATAAAAAATCAATGGCATATGTTGATAATCTTTCAGCTTTTATTATTCATAACTTAAGATTAGAAAAAGGTTACTATCTATATAATTATTCTGATTCTCCAGACATGGATATGAATGAACTGGTAACTTTTATAAAAAAACAATTAAAAATGAATCCAAAGATTCTTTTAAGAATTCCAAGGTTTTTTGGAATTTTGGCCGGATACGTTTTTGATATCTTGAGTCTAATTTTAAGAAAAAACCTTCCGGTAAGTTCTATCAGAATTATAAAATTTATGAACAGTTCAATTTATTCTAAAAAAAGTATTGAAGGATTTATACCTCCATATACTCTGCAGGAAGCTTTATCAAAAACTATCGAAAACGACTTTATAAATAAAAATAATACCTTATGAAAGTAAGTAAAGTAATTGTTCCAATTGCAGGGCTAGGCACAAGGATGCTTCCAGCTACAAAAGCAATTCCAAAAGAAATGCTTCCAATAGTAAATAAGCCCATTATTCAAATAATTATAGAAGAAATAGTTAATGCTGATTTTGAAGAAATTATCTTTATAACTCATTCGAGCAAATCTTCAGTAGAGAACCATTTTGATAATAGTTTTGAGCTAGAAGCAACACTTGAAAAAAGAGTAAAAAGAAGTCTCCTTAAAGAAATTAAATCATTATCAAATCTTAAAATTTCTATCCAAAGCATTAGACAAGGCCACGCAAAAGGACTGGGGCATGCAATTAGCTGTGCAAAAACTATTTTAAAGAAAGAACCTTTTGCAATTGTTCTTCCTGACATGCTATTTGCAGACCAATCAAAGAATAATAATTTATCTAAACTAAAAAAAGAATTTGAAGAAAGTGGATTTTCTCAGATTCTTCTTGGAAAAATAGGAAAGAAAGAATTATCAAACTATGGGATAGCAAAAGTTTCAAAAAATAAAATTTTAAAAATTTTTGAAAAGCCAAAAATTAACAAGGCACCTTCAAACCTTTTTATTGTAGGCAGATATGTGTTTACAAATAATTTCATTAATTACATTTCTAAAGAAAAAAATAAGATCTCAGATGAGATAGAGCTAACTGATGCAATCCAAAGATTCATAAATGATTCTAATGAAATCCTATTTTCTAATTTAAAAGGAAAATTTTATGATTGTGGAAGCAAATTGGGATATTTAAAAGCGATAGTAGACTTTGCTTTATCAGATAAATCAGTTAACAAGGAATTCAAATCATATTTAAAAAAAATTAAATGAATAAAAAAAGCACTGCCTTAGCCTTTAGCGGACTAGACTCTCTTCATGATATACACGTTTCTTATTTAAAATATGAAAAAATTCTTGTAAGAAATTAATTGTTCTGTTTAAAAGTGATAATTAGCTAATTAAAAAAAATTAATGAGCTTTCAAAAATATCATCATAGAAATGAAATTTGGTTAATTAACAAAGGAGCCTAAATCGTGAATCATAGCAAAAATAACGAAGCCCATAAAAAAGAATACAATTTAGAAAAGCAAATATATTTTTATAAAAAATGAATTGTATTAAATAGTAAATTCACATGATGAAGTCTTTAAAATTATTGAGATTCAATATTGAGAAATCTTTGACGAAGAAGATACTGAAAAGACTGTATTAATTTGAAGAAAAAATAAATGACATGCCAATACTTTCTTTTTTAAGAAGACAGTTAAAGAAGAAAAAGCCTTCTTTTTTTGTCACAAATAACAAAACCTTAAAAATGATGGATCTAAAACTTTCAAAGTCTAAAATTATTGGGATTGATACTGAATTTGAATGGAGAACGACTTATTTTCCAAAACTTTCTATAGTTCAATTATCTACAAGAAATAACCTTTTTTTAATAGATTGTTTAAAGGTAAACCCTAAAATTATTTTGAAAAAATATATTGAAAATCAAAATATTCTTAAAATATTTCATTCAGCAAGAAGCGATACAACTGTTTTAAGTAAATGCCTTGGTTGTATAACAAAAAACGCTTTTGACATTCAAGTGGCTGAAAAGTTTTTACAAAATGGAGAAGTTAAGGCATATGGTAAAATTGTAAAAAAATATTTTGGAATAAATTTAAAGCAAGCAGAAACAAATTCTAATTGGCTTAAGAGGCCTTTGACTAAAGATCAGATTAGCTATGCTTTTGAAGATGTAGATTATCTAATTGACATATATTATTTTCAGGAAAAAAAGTTAATAAGAAATGATCTTTTAAAGAAAGTATTACAAGCATCTAAAAGGGAATCAGACTTAGGGAATGAATCCTTAAAAAAACTTAGAATTATAAAAAAACAGAAAAAATTATCAAACAGGAGTATGAATATTTTTAAATGGCGCGAAGAAATTGCTGAAACTCAAGATGTCCCTCCAACTTATATTTTTCATGATAAATATTTAAATAAACTATCAAAAATATCTCACAATAATAATTCGTCAAAAAAACAAATTATGGCAATTATTAGAGATACTAAATTAACTGAAGAATTTATATCGAAATTTTTATGATTTTTGTTTGGCTCTTATATTTCTTTTTTTCTTTTTTAATTGCTTATTTTTGTACTTTTTTCGTTGAGAAGAGATTTTTAAAAATTTTAATCTTTAGTATAGTTTTGACCAGCATAACTTCATTTTGGTTTAAAACTCCTGGAGAAAATTCTCTAGCGCCAATAATTTCAATATTTTTTTGGAAAGTACAATTTTAGAAAATAATGGATATTTAAGAATACTCAGACCTTTAGGCCTCTTTTTTATAGTGATATTTGTGTCTTCTTTAATTTTTTGGAAAAAAAAATCTAAAAATTAATTATTTTTGGCCGAAGATTATTTAAATCAATTATTCCAATCTGATTTTTTCCCTTCATAATCCCAGCGCATTCTCCCGGATTAAAGATAATGCAGTTCATTTTTTTTTCGAGTCTATATAGGTGAGTATGACCGTGTAAAATCAAATCATGATCTTTAACCATTTTATTATCAATTAATTCAGGATGGTGAAGGATTAGAATATTTATATCTTTTAGGCTAAAAGAGTGAGGTTCTTCAAATAATATGCAGTCAAATTTTTTGGAAGCTTCTTCAAGATCCTTTCTTTCTTCGATATCATTGTTACCAAATACTGCTAAGAGAGGGCAGTTTAAATCCCTGAAGGCTAAAAGAGACTTGGGAAGAGAAATATCGCCGGTATGTACAACTAAATCCGCACCATTTTGATTAAAAATAGCGCAGATTTCTTGAATATTTTTAAGATTATTATGCGTATCGCCAGTTACGCCTATAACCACTGGTTTAGACTTTCTCTAAAATATGAATTCCACATGCTGTCCCTAAGCCAATAACATGCGTCATTCCAAGTCTAGCCCCCTCAACTTGTCTATCACCAGCTTCTCCTCTTAAGTGAGTACAAACTTCGTATATGTTTGCTATACCAGTTGCACCCAAAGGATGACCTTTGGATAGAAGTCCTCCTGAAACATTCACGGGAACTTTTCCACCTAATTCTACATGACCTTCATCTATCATTTTTCCTGCTTCACCATCTTTACAAAGACCTAGGTTTTCATAATGTAGCATTTCTGCTGTCGCAAAACAGTCATGTAATTCAACAAGATTTATATCCTCCGGACCAACCCCAGCCATTTCATATGCTTGTTCAGCAGCTAATCTAGTACAAGTATTAACGTCAGGCATAACTAAATCTCTATCAGTGAAAGGATCACTTGCTAAAGCAGAAGCTATTACTTTTACTGCTCGTCCCATACCTAATTCTTTTGCTTTTTTTTCTGAAACAAGAACTGCTGCAGCAGATCCATCAACATTAACTGAACACATAAGTTTTGTATTAGGGTAAGAAATCATTTCAGCATTCATCACTACATCCAAAGGGGTTTCTATCTGATACATAGCCTTTGGATTCATAGTTGAATGGTGATGATTTTTAACTGAAATCTTTGCAAATTGTTCGAAGGTTGTCCCATGATCTTTTGAGTGTTCCATTCCGGCTTCAGCAAATACGCATGGCATAGTACCTGAGCCTAAAAGACCTTCTTTTGAAATACCTTCTCCACCACCGGCGCCACCTAAAAGACCCTTACCCATTTGCTCAACTCCTACAGCAAGCACTACATCATAAATACCGGCTTTGATTGACATCCAAGCTTCTCTAAAGGCAGTAGCTCCAGTAGCACAGGCATTAGCAACATTCACAACTGGCATACCTGTTTGACCAATTTCTTGAAGAATTCTTTGGCCAACCATAGCGTTGGCTTGACCTAAATTTCCACAATATAAAGCTTGCATATCTTTAATACCTAAACCAGCATCATCGAGAGCCATTAGTGCAGCTTCTGCGCCAATATTTGGAACACTTCTATCTGGGAATCTTCCAAATTTAATCATGTCAACTCCTACAACATATACATCACTCATATTTTCACCTCATTTAGGCTGGTTCAAAAAAATAACTAAGATAAGAATTACCTTCTTTATCCTTTCTGCCCAAAGCATCACCATAGGTAAGCTTAACCGGCATATTAAAATCTATATTATCAGGATCTGGATCAATATTGATAAGATTTCCTTTAATAGTTCCACCACCTTCTAGATCCACAATAGCAGAAACGTATGGAACATCTATTCCAGGAAAAGATCTATAAACGATAGCAAAACTATGAAGTTTCCCATTGTCAGACAACTTTATAGTTTCCATTTCATCTCTTGCAAAACATTTTGAACAGACATTTCTTTCACCTAGAAATATGGCCCCACATTTCTTGCATTTATAGCCTTCAAGATAAGGCTGCCCTTTTTCTGGAATTTTTAAATAGTCAACGACTGGTAGAGGTTTAGATTCAGTCATATTTCTCCCCATAAAATTTAAACGTATAATAATTAAAACATAGCGATGACAAAAAATTAACAAAAAATATTGAAAATATGAGTCTTATCGGAGGATTAGTTGGAGGTATGATTGGATTTACTTTCCTTGGTCCTTTAGGTGCTTTAATTGGAAGTGTTTTGGGCTCAAGAATGGGCATAAATTCAGTTCGCAGGAAAAATCCTAATAATTTTGATCACCAAGTTGCTTTTTTTGCTGCTCTCTTTGCTTGCTTGGCAAAGATTGCCAAAGCAGATGGACAGGTCACTAAAGAAGAAATTAACAAAATAGAAGACTTTATAACTCAAAAGTTTAATTTAGACGGAGATCAGAGAGATTTTGCTATTAATATTTTCCAAAAGGCCAAAGACGATAATGTGTCTTTCGATGCTTACGCAAAACAATTGGCAAGTTTGCTCAAGAGTAGTCCTAATTCGCTAATGATTTTTTACGAACTTTTGTTTGAATTAGCAATGGCAGATGGAGAATTGCATCCTAATGAAGAAAAGTTATTAAAAAAAGTTCCAAAGATTTTTGGTTTTAACGACGTTTTATACAATCAATTATTTCAAAAATATGGACTGAAAACTCAAAATTTCTACGAAGTCCTTGGTGTTTCAAAAAAAATGTCGTTTGAAGAAATAAGGAAGGTTTATTTGAAAAAAAGAAGAGAATTTCACCCTGATAAGCTGATTGCTAAAGGCTTACCAGAAGAATTAATAGAAAAAGCTCAAGAGAAATTTATAGAAATTCAAGAAGCTTATGAAGAATTGGAAAAAACTCATAAAAAATGATAATTTGAATAATGAATTTTTTATCTTCTATAAATCAAAAATTAATTAATTTAATCTATTTCGATTTCATGATTCTGCTTTTTTTCAGGCTTTACCTCGCTTATGTGTTTTGGTTTGCCGGCATAAGAAAGATTGCTTGGGACAATGGAATTCCTAACATTGATAGATTTGCAGGATTTTTAGCTGCTGGTGGAGAAGATAATTTAAATTTTGTCTTACCTCACTTTTTTGGCTGGTTAGCAGTTCTTGCTGAAGCAGGGGGCGCTATTCTTTTAATATTAGGACTCTTCTCAAGATGGTCGATAATTCCATTAATTTTTACAATGTTGGTAGCTTTTTACTACCACTTTCCAAATGGTTGGAATTCAGATTCTGGAGGAGTTGAAATGACAGTGACTTACATTCTAATGTTGCTCGTGATTTTAGTTTTTGGACCAGGTAAATATTTTTCATTAGATTACTGGGTTCTGAGAAAGTAAGTTGTTATTTCATTCAGATATAACTGTTGAACCAATTCTTAGAGTTGTTGAAATTCTAAACAAAGCCATGACCTTGAATTTAGTAGATTGGAATGCAATGAACCTTGCGACTGTAAACGCTGAGGGTTCTCCGTCTTCAAGAATGGTTTTGTTAAAAAAAGTAGACGATAGAGGTTTTGTTTTTTACTCAAACTTTAACAGCAGAAAAGGTAAAGAAATTGAAATGAATAATTCAGTGGCACTTAACTTTTGGTGGAGAGAGCTTAAAGAGCAGATCAGAGTTGAAGGGAAAATTGAAAAACTCACCGCAGAAGAATCAGATGAATATTTCAATTCAAGAGCACTGCAATCTAGGGTTGCTGCAATAGTTTCAAAGCAAAGCGAGAAAATAGATTCTTATGAAAATTTAAATAAAGAAATTGAATTAATGACAAAAAGTTTTGAAGACAAAGGCGAAGATCCTAAAAGACCTGAGCACTGTGGATTGTATTTGATAGTTCCAAGTTCTATAGAAATTTGGAAAGAAGGAGATTACAGAACTCATTTAAGAGAGAAATTTACTTTAAATTCAAAAAATACTTGGGAAAGTTGTTTTTTATCTCCCTAATTTTTAAGTTATAATTGTTCTATAAGGCCGTTCGTAAAGGCCGTAAAAAATGATAGAAATCACTCTTCCGGATAATTCAAAAAAACAATTCGATAATTCTGTTTCAGCAATTGAGGTAGCTAAATCTATTGGCGCTGGTTTAGCAAAAGCTACAGTCGCTGCAAAAATTAATGGAAAATTAGTCGACGCAACTGACTTGATAACAGAAGATGCTTCTTTAGAAATAATTAGGGCTCAAGACCATGAAGGTTTAGAGATAATTAGACACAGCTGCGCTCATTTATTTGGCCATGCTCTGAAACAATTGTTCCCCAAAGCAAAAATGGCAATCGGTCCAGTCATTAAAAATGGATTTTATTATGATGTGGATTTAGAAAATTCGCTTACGCAACAGGATTTAGAAAAGATTGAAGCTCGAATGAGAGAATTGGCTTCAACCAGTTATAGTGTAAGAAAAGAAGTTGTTCCAAAAAAAGCTGCAGAGGAAGTTTTTAAAAAAAGAAAAGAAAGTTATAAGTTGGAAATCTTAAAAGACATTGACGATGAAGAAACAGTAGGACTTTATCACCACGAAGAATATGTTGACATGTGTAGAGGACCACATGTTGATTCCATGAGACATGTTAAAGCTTTTAAACTTTCTCATGTTGCTGGAGCTTATTGGCGCGGAGACTCAAAAAATAAAATGCTGCAAAGAGTTTACGGAACTTTATGGAATTCAGATAAAGAATTAAGAAAACATTTAAGTAATCTGGAAGAAGCTTCAAAACGCGATCATAGAAAACTAGGACAAAAATTTGACTTGTTTCATTT
>MDTB01206822.1_pt1 | contig 35669 bp, 33 predicted proteins | sample 811161 | NCBI WGS metagenome assembly MDTB01 (sample SAMN05326650, study PRJNA326480) | marine metagenome | isolation source: seawater | place: Mediterranean Sea | collected 2009 | reverse complement strand
TTCATAGCAGTACCTTCTTTCTTCTCACGTGCGTACTTGGCCCAAGAAAGGCCCCTTTTAACTCCAGGAACATATTTTTTTACAAAATCTGGAATCTCTTTAGCGATTTCCTCTTCTTCAGCCATTAAACCTCAAACAAAGATAGCATTAAGGAATTTACGCTCAGTCTCGATAAGTGTCTGGGTAAAATAACAATAGAACTGTGATTATCTCCAACCTTCCTAGCATCATTAGTGCTGAAAGAAAGAGAAGCGTAGAGTCACTAAGAGCACCATAAGTCTCAGTAGGACCAATTACGCCAATACCGGGCCCAATATTTGCTAAGCAAGAAAGCGATATAGATATTCCATCCATCACTCCAACATTGGGATTATTGCCTTCGAGATACAAGGTTATCAAAGAACCCATTAAAAATAATATAACAAAAATAAAAAAGAATACACCTACGTTACGAAATAAATCTTCATCCAGAACTTTATCTCCAATTCTTAATTTAATAACTGCACGTGGATGAATGACTAAGATTAGTTCCCTCTTTAATGCCTTAAAAAGTAGCATAATACGGACAATTTTTATCCCTCCCGTAGTAGATCCTGCACAACCTCCTGCAAACATAAAAAGCAATAAAACAAATATAGACATTGGAGGCCAATCCATGTAATTTGTTGTAGTAAAGCCAGTACCTGTTAGTAATGAAACTGTTTGAAAAGAAGCATGTGAAAATTTAGAAAAATTACTACTAAAATTATCCGTATCAACTAGCAAATTAACAAAAATTAATGAAAAGGAAAATAATAATAAATAAATATAAAAAGTAAATTCTTCATTATCTCTTAATGTTTTAAACGACTTGATCATTCTTTCCATAAAACCTTTTGAAAAATCAATCAAATTATTAAAAACATAATAAAGAATAACAAAATTTACACCTGATATTAACATAAAGAAAGTTACAACCCCCATGACGAAAGGGCTATCATATGAACCTATAGATTCTCTTTGCGGAGAAAAACCACCCGTAGATACTGTAGAAAATGAATTACAAATTGCATCGTATAAAGGCATTTCAGATAGAAATGATAAGAGTAAAATCTCAACGGTAGTCATTACAAAATATAAACTCCATAAGAGACGGGCTGTTTGAGCCATTTGCGGCCTCAAACGAGTTATTCCAGTACCTGGCATTTCTGCTTGAAGAACTTGGATTCCTCCACCAAAAAGACGTGAGAAAATTATAGTTGCAAGAACGATAATCCCCATCCCTCCCAACCATTGGATTTGAGATCTCCAAAGTAGAAGGGACTTAGGCGCATCAAAATAACCTTCATTATATTGCTCAACATTGACTGGATTACTGCTCTCTAAATCTAATACTGTAGCACCAGTAGTTGAAAGACCTGACATAGATTCAAAGATAGCTCCTGCAATACCTATCTCATAGGACATCAAGGCCAGTCTTTCTGATGAAATGAAAGGAATAGCACCCACAAATACCATAATAATCCAAACTATTGTTACAAGAACAAAGGCTTCTCGGTTTCTAATATCTTCATTTGAATGGAAATAATAATGTAAAAAAGACCCTAAAGATAGAGAAATTAGCATAGGTATTCCGAACATCCAAAAAATGCCCATAATATTTTCTCCAAACCAAAAACCTGCAATTATGGGAAATAGGAAATTACAACCAAAAAAGGCTAAAATAGTACCTGTAAGACTCAATATGAGTTTTAGTCTCATTTATTAATGGAAGAAGTTTTCCACCTCAGGAAGCTTATTTTTTAATGTAAATACTAAAACATGATCCTTTTCTTCCAGTATTGAATCTGAATCTGGAAAAATGGCATCGCCATCTCTATTAATCATAGCAATCAAAGTATCATCTGGAAGATTCAAATCTGAAATTTTCTTGCCAGTTTTACCATTCCCGCTTTTGATGAGAAATTCCCTGACTGAGGCATCTCCGCCCTCTAATTCTTCTAATCCTTCAATTTCATCTGTTGAAGTTGCCCTATTGACTATGGCATTAACTGTGACTCTTTTTGGATTTATCAAGGTATCAATACCGGTATCTTGGACAACATACTCTAATTCAGTTTGATAGACTAAAGCGACTGTGCGTTTTGCGCCTTCTTTCTTTGCCAAAAGACAACTTAATACATTCAAATCTTCTCTGTCTGTTGCTGCAATAAACAAATCTTCGTAACGAATGCCTTCTTCTCTTAAAAAATGGCGATCCGTAGATGAACCAACCAAAACTCTAACATTTTCTGGTAGCTCTGCGCTAGCTAAATCGGCCATTTTTTTATCAGGTTCGGCAATGTAAATCTCCAAATCACTATATTCTTTGGATATCTGTTCTGCTAAACGAATCGCAATTCGGCTAGTACCTGCAATCATAATCCTTTCTACGTTTCTTTCATCAGTTACTTCTTTTGGAATACCTAAGGCATCAGATAGATCATCAAGCTCACTATACTCACTTAATAAAATTAAAATCCTATCTCTAGGCATTAAAATATCATTATTATCAGGAATCTTAACTCCCTCCTCCCGAGCAATTAGAACTATACGGCAGTGGGGAGGTAATGTAATGTTCCCAAGAGGCCTACCAACTGACGGAGAACTATCGCTCAATCTAACTTCAAGAATTCTCAATTTACCAACTGAAAAATGATCCAATTGTGTTAAGGCAGGTCTCGATAAAATTTGCCAAATTCTATGCATTGCCAATTCATCTGGAGAAACATAGGCATCAACTCCAAAAAGTTCTTGAGGGCTGTAATTTTCAGGCATTTCTGTTAAATCTGGATTATTAATACGAGCTATCGTAGCGCAACCCTCTCTTTTAGCAATAGAACATGCGGCTAAATTAACGACATCTTGTCCAGTAACTGCGATAAATAAATCCGTATTTTTCAAAGAAGCTTCGTCAACTAATAATTTAGCTGAAGCGGCGTTACCTTGGAATACTTGAGCATCTAGAGTTTGAGCTCTTTTAACTGCTGCAGAGTCGGAATCTACCATTGTGACCTCATGACCTCGGAAAACTAAATCCCGACCGACACGGAAGCCGACTTCTCCGGCACCCACTATGAGTACTCGCATTGTTGCCTTCAAAAAGGGGGTTTCTTAAAAGCTCTTGTAGGCCTTAATTTGCTAATTTCTTTTCAATATACTTTATTCCGTAAGATGATAAAGCACCAAATGTAAAGAAGAAAAAGGTAATAACAAGAGATATGAAATTAAATTCTTCACTTATTTGATCAAAAGGCAAATTTTCTGGTAAACTACCAGTACCATACTCTTCCTTCCACGGCCAAAGTGTGATTAAAGAACCTACCATTAATCCTGTTAAAAGGGACATTGTTAATTCTCTATGATTATTCAACATGTTACTCATAAAAGGAACAAATGTGAACAAAGAGATTATACCACCCAAAAAGAAATACGACAACGGAATAATTTCTACATTATGGACATAACCAACTATTTCCTCATAAAGTCCTAATGTCAAAAGAACTAAAGCCCCACTTATGCCAGGAAGAAGCATTGCCGTAAGGGCTAAAATGCCGCTAAGAACAAGCAAAGTACTGCTTGTGTCATCTATTGGAAAACGAGTGTAAAAAAATACTACAACTGCACCTACTAAAGCAATAAAATAATTTTTAAATTCAGGATTGTTGACAAAACTCCAAGGTTCTTTAATGCTCATTAGGACTAAACCAAAAAAAAACGAAAAGATGTAAGGGGCTGTTGATTTATCCATTAACAGGCCAGGGCTGGAATCTGAACCTACCAATAATTTAGTTATGACATAATAAGAAACAAGCATACCTAAACCAAGCGGTAGAAGAAAATAAATAGATTCTAAGAATTTATCACTCTTATCATTAGGAAAGCCCTTTCTTACAAAGGAAACACAAATTGATAAGTAATTGAGAAGTCTATCGTAAATTCCTAAAATCAAAGCAATTGTACCTCCACTAACGCCAGGAACTGCATCTGCCATTCCCATTAACAAACCACAACCAAATATTTCTTTTGGATTATTATTAGAGGAATTCTTATCCATTACTCTCTCCAAAAAAATCTATTTTTGATGCGATGGCCACTTTAGCTGCCAATTTCCTAGAAGCTTTACCTTTTTCTTTACCAAATGCCTTCTTGACATTTGGATGTTGGTAAATTACTCCATGCTTTGGTGGAGGACTTCCATCTGCAAGATGACGAAAAAGCGCTTTTTCAGCGCCTAATAATTGAATCGTTGAGGCGGGCATACGTGCTAATTTTGAGAGCCCCCCGGCTAACGAAACAATCCTGGCAGCTAATTGCGTCCCTAATATTTCGACTAAATTCGAAACTATTTTAGGAGATTCATTATCCAAATAAGTAGACATTTGCGATATTAATTCTTTGATTGCTTGTATATTATTCCTTAGAGGGATTATTTGTGAAGGTAACTCCTTTTTTTCTAATAAAGTATCTAATTTAGCTCTTGGGTTTCCTGTTAATTGTGAATACCAAGTTATGAATCTCTCCGACGAAATATTAAAATTAGAATGTGCTTCATCAAGAGCTTCAATAGCTTGAATCAAATTTTTATCAGGTGTTAAGCCATCTTGTATATCTTTTTTAGCTTGAATTATACTTGCTTCTCTGAGTAAAGATAGAGATAAGTTTTCAAAATTCAATTTAGAAGAGTGATCCGCTAATAACTTGGATAACTCCTCAGAGCTTACTGGAAAGTCATTTCCACCATTCGATGATAAGTTCGTTGTTGACACGATATCTAAGGAATCATCATTTTCTTCTAATAATTCTTGACAGCAAGGATATCAAGAGAATTACTGAAATTAAACTTGGGCCTGGTAGCAAACCCTCTTCTTCATCAGACGTAGGCTCTTCAATGACTAAGTCTGATTTCAAAACAGTAAAGGGTAATCCTTTCTTTATTGTATTTGAAGAATCTGTGCTTAATGTTACGTTTAAAGTACCTGAAGCTTCAGTAGCTGCCTGCATTACTGGTGGCTTTACCTCTATAATTATTTCCTCAAAAAATCCAGGTTCTAAGCGAATACTGTCTGTAGGTAAAGTAAACCATGAAGCTCTTTTACCTTCAATTTTCAAAGTTAATTTTTCAACTGTATTACCATTATTAGTAATTCTCACCTTAAAATTCCCAGTTGTTCCTGCCATTACATCTCCAGCTGTTGTTTTAACATCAACATCAATATCTGCCTTTTCATCAATGTATACTGTAAAACTAATTTCTATAGATTGACCTGATTGATCTGAGTTCACTGATACTGTAATTAAGTTTTCTCCACCATTAACATTCTCAGGTATATCTACATTTAGATAAATTGTTTTAGAACTTCCTGGAGCAAGTGAAAATGAAGATTCTGAAAACTCAGTAATCCAATTTGCTGGAGCTGAAGCAAAAGGTAAATTTACCTGGTCTGCTGCATTACCATCATTAGTAACTGTAATCTGGAAGGGGGTTGATTCTCCTTCATCACCCTCTTTGTAATCTGAAGGTATTTCTACTGATAAATCATACACGGGATTTGTAAAAACTGTGAAATAAACGTCATGAGTCTCTTTGTCATTCAATCCTGAAATTGCATTTAATTTAAGGTAAACTCCATTAACTGTATTGGCCGCTTCATCCTCATTAGTAGTTATTTGTAACTCAAATGAAGCTGTCTGCCCCTTACCTACTGAAATATCAGATGAGCAAATTGAATTTACTAGAATACATGCTTCCCAACCTTCGGGGAGCGTCATGATTTCCAATTCGATATTATCTTCTATATTTGCATTGTTAGTTATGTCTACTGCAAAAGTGTGAGTTACGCCAGGATCACCTGAAGATTCTGACACAGGAATTGCCAATATAAATTCTGCATAATATTCAATCATTATTGAAACTTTAACTTCAGCAACTTTGAAATTATCATTATCTAAAATCACATCAATTGTGAAATTAAAGAATCCTGGATTTTCATTATCTGAAACTGTGAAACTTATGGTAAAATCTTCATTTCCTCCGTACGGATCCAAAACATCAGTCTGGTGAGGGATACCTACAAAACTCCAGCCATTTGGCAGCTCATCAGATTCGAAAGTATAGGATTGATAATCGTTTCCCAAATTAGTGATTTCAATGTCAATGAAAGAACTATCTCCTGGATTCAAGAGGTAACCCGAATCCCAATCAACCATACGATTCAAGACTTTATCCACTTTAGTTATTGTAGATACTGAAGCTGTCACGTCAACGTCAGAAGAAGTTGCTACAATCGCCATTTCAGCTGAATCTGAGTGCCTGGCTGAACTAGGTAAAGTCACATGGAACTCTACGTCAAAAACCTCTCCATCTTCTAAATCAGTAATTACATATTGACTTAATTCCACGCCCCAAGCATCACAACCGTCGCATCTTACTATCTCTAAAATAAAGTCATCAGGATCTGTTCCTGTGTTCTCAAGACTGACTGTGTATATCACCGTAGTACCGGGATCTCCACTTTTTTCGACTGCATCAACTGTAATCTCTAAATCCCTTACAGGAATTCGAACTGAAGTATTCATTTCTCCTAAATCATCTCCAAACTGATTTCGTGTTTGAGAAATTATTGTTATGTGTGACAACGACCAATCATTTTCTACTGAATCGTCCGGACTTGTGACGTTCATTGTAACAACTGTTTGCTCACCAGGTCCCAAGTTTTCTATAGTAAATTGACTTAAATTCGAACCCCAGCCTTCTGACATCACATCATTTAATTCTAAGTCATAAGAATCTACACCATCGCCATCATTAGTAACATATAAAGAATAAAGTATCTGACCTCCTGGAATTACTTGCTTTTGATAAGCATCCGGAATAATATCTACTGCATACACCAGCCCATCATCTACAGATGTATTTGTTGTTCCAAACCCGTAAATGTAACTGTAAGATGACGTTTGAACACGGGCTATCAAATTAATTTCTGCATACTCCTCTTCAGCTGCCGTATTTGGAATGTCAACCTGCATAGTTATTATGGCTGAATCGTCAGGATTCAAATCAAGTGTCGTTTGGCTAGGTTGAGCCTCCCAGTCCCAAGGCAAGTTTCCAGCTTCTATAGCAAACTCTTCGCTTGTTTCGCCGACATTCGTTACTTCAATTGAATAGAAAATGGAATCTCCACGATCTCCTGACTGTGGAGGGTCGCGTACTGACACGTCGACTGCATAAATCATATCAACATCTAAAGTCTGTAATCGACTGTCACTAGTTGTTGTAGAATTTTGAGATGTGGCTTTGACTGTGAAATCCATAGAATCATAGTCATAGATGCCTTGAACTGGCGCATGGAAAGTAAAAGATACGGTCTCTTGGGAATTTGATAAAACTGTCACCGATTCCTGGTTTGGAGATGCATCCCAACCTAGATTATATTCGTCATTCCAACTAACTGAAAGATTATAAGTATCATGAAATGTACCTAAATTGGAAACCATAAATTCTCCTGTAAATTGACCATTACGTGTTATTTCACAGGGACATTGGTTGCTCTCAGCAAAATCAATTTCAACATCATAATCTCCTCTTGCCGAATCGATTAAAACTTCTGACAAAAGAGGCGAATTTGAAACTGCAATGCCTCCATTGATGCCTGCAATTGGAGAAACCAAAAGCAATGCAAGTAGCGAAACTATAAAGGTGGATGAGCCTTTAGTCATAAATTATAGATGAAGTAGAAAGTTTATATAACTATTACTCGCCGTTTTCTTCATTATTTTTATCTTTTTCTAAGCTCTTAGAAATAACCATTATTTCTTTTTCAAGATTATGAACGTCATCCCTAAGCTTGAGCATAGATACTTCAAATGGTGTAAATCCTTGATTGGAAAGGGCTCTCGTTGCGATAAACATACCGATTAGAATGCCCCCTAATACTGAAGCTAAAAGCACTGTAAAAACTTGGAATGAATAATATGTAAGTAATCCACTCACATCAAGAGCTATAAATCCTTCATTAATCAAAAGCATTAGTAATAAAAAAGAAACTACTGCTACAACTGTAGCTTGATAAATTATAGGTAACTTCATTATATTCATTTTTTAAACTCCAACACTTTATTATGAGGTAAGGGCCACATTAACTCCACTTCATCATCACCTTGCCCTACTAAAACTTCTGCAGTAAATTCATCTTGATCAATATCCTCCTCTTTTATCACTTGAATCTTACACTCATATTCCCATTTTACTTCTCTTAAATCTGCTGCAAGATACAATGAAAAGTAGCCTTCATCATCTGTTATATTTTCCATATCTTTAACAAGAATATGTTTTTGATGGCTAAATACTGAAGATAAAGTTTCATTATCTTCGCCAATTGTAATTGTCAAATTACCCATCTTAACTCTAGGAATAGAATAAAGGTAAATCCAAATATTATCTTCATCTGAATCAAGTTGAAATGAAACTATCGTCATACTAGGATTTGATTCTTGACACCCTGTAAAAGCGATTGTTAGCATCATTAAAACAATGCAAACGTGTTTGTACACTTAACCGATTCTAGAGAAAGGGGCTAATAAGAATAACCATCCAATTAAAGGATAGTATCAATAACTGCCCTTTCTGAGGGTAAATATGCCTGCAAAAGGTTTTCAAATAATAGGGATTGAAGCAAAGCGTCATAAAAAATCCGGACCTCAGAAACAAGTTAGAATAGACCATAACACAAATATTATTTCTGTACGGAAAATTACAGAGAGTGATTTAGTTGTAGAAGCCCGTTACACTGTCTCATATGGCATATTAGGTATTGTTCAATTGGACTGTGAGGTTAGTTATCAAGACGAGTCTAAAAATAATATTAAAGAAGCTGAAAAAAAATGGCAAAAAGAACACAAATTGCCAGACAGTATCGCTGAAAAAGTTCATAATAGAGTACTGGGACAAGGCTCATTTGAAGTTTTAAATATAGCAAAAAAAATAAATCTCCCACCCCCTTTTAAAATCGAAATACCGCAGATAAAAATTGGGAAAAAAGGTGAAGTTTCTAAAAATAGTGATAACAGCCCTGAAGTAGCATAAGAATGGCAAAAATTGATTTTGAATGCCCAGATTGTAAAAAAAAGAACACTTTTGTTTTAATGGGAAATGATAAAGGAATATTTGAGAGAAAATGTCAAAATTGTAACAGTGAATTAGAAATTGAAAAGAGTTCTGAAGATGTAAAAGTCAAATCTTTACAAATGATTATTAAAGAAAAAATAAATAAAATGATTAAAAGTGTACCTTCTGATTATAAAAAATACAAGCCTGAAAAAAATGAACAACGAATAGCGCGATTTATTGCATTTCTAATACTTACATCTTCCATGATGGGATTATATACTGGAATTGAAACCATCTATTATTTTGATCGTGATTACATAGAACAAGATAACATAAAAATAGAGATTGTAGTAAAAAATAGCAGCACCTATATTGAAAATGCTGAAATTATTTTAGATAATGAAAAAATTAATACTACGCATTTAGGAAACGGTACTTACAATATTATGGCAAAACCAGGTAAACATTCAGTTAAAGTCACAACTCTTTTACACAAGAATTCAACTATGCAAATATTTATTCCACCACAAGAAAATGGACTTGAGTGGAATGGACAAGGATTAAATGGATTTAACAAATTTATTTTCGACATGGAAGAAGGTAAGGGTGATATAGCCTTAGAGTCCACCTATTCTACTATTGAAACTTGGTGTCCCAATTTAATTATTCTTTTTTCTCTAATTGGAATATGGGGGGCATGGGTAACTTATACTCTCCAATCTTACAATAATGCTCAGATTGGTACATTCTTTTCCATCTTATCATTAGGATTTCTATTTGTTGGCCCTATTATAGGCATAATCGCGTTGTACTACCTTCAAAAACACAAGAAAATTTTCACCGCTTCTTTTAAAAACTAGAATTATGCAGCTATTTTGTGAGTTTAAAGGCTGGACTAGAAATTCATCAGCAGCTTGATTGTGGAAAACTGTTTTGTAAATGCGATTTACTTGATACCGGAAAAGATGCTGTTTTTACCAGAAGATTACATGCTACTTCAAGCGAAATGGGTGACATTGATGCCGCTGCCCAAGCCGAAGGAATAAGGAAATTTACCTATTTTAATAAAAGTTGTAAGTGCTTAGTTTACACCGATGAAGAACCTCCAAGGGGGCCTAATTACAATGCAGTAGAAATTGCACTTCAATTTGCAAAACTTGTAAAAGCCAACATTATTGAAGAGATACATTTCATGCGGAAAATTGTTGTTGATGGATCAAATACAAGTGGTTTTCAAAGAACTGCACTTATTGCTACTGGCGGCCAAATAGAATATGATGATGGATTAATAGAACTTGACCAAATTTGTCTTGAAGAAGATTCGTGTAGGCATGGAGAAAATAAAGATGAATATTTGTTGGATAGATTAGGAATACCGTTGCTGGAAATTACCACAAAACCACAACTAAAAACTCCAAAACAAGTTCAAAATGCTGCAAGAGCTTTAGGTAGACTTTTACGTGCATGTAAAGTCAGGAGAGGATTGGGAACAATCCGCCAAGATGTTAATGTTTCTATAGACGGGGGTGAGCGTGTAGAATTGAAGGGATTTCAAGATCTTTCAACCATGGCGAAAGTTGTTGAAAACGAAATGGAAAGACAGTATAATCTGAAAGCATTGAAAGGATGTGAAATTTCAAAAATAGAAAATGTTACAGAATACATATCTAAAGATCGAGGCATTGCACTGGCATGTAAATTACCTGAATGGAAAAATAAACTAGGGACAAAAGAGTCCCCTAGTGGACACATTAGAATGGGACAAGAATTATCTGACCATGCTAAGAAGGCAGGAGTTAAAGGACTCATGCATAGTGATGAATTACCTGCGTATGGCATTAGCCTTGAAGAAACGGAAATAATACGCCAGCAATTGAGTTGTAATAATGATGACGCGTTTGTTTTAATATTCGGGAATCAAAATGTTGCCGATGATGCAATGGATAGAGTGATTAAGAGAGCCAAGATTGAAGGAGTACCTAAGGAAGTAAGAAGAGTAACACCCGAAGGAAATACTCGATTTCTTAGGCCAATGCCTGGAGCATCAAGAATGTACCCTGAAACTGACATACCACCAATGATACTTAATGGAATTGAAGTAGATATTCCAAAAACATTAGATGAACGGGAAGAGGAACTACCTTTAAACGAAGAAGAATCAAGGCAAATTGTCTCAAGAAACCTTGACGACGAATTTTATGATTTAATCAGCCAATATGAAAATCCCAAAATAATTTCTAGATTGCTTTTACACACTTTACCAAACTTAAAAGATAGCCAGAATATAATAATAGACGAAACTGCCATTTTAGAAGTACTTAAGTTACTAAAGGAAGATAAAATTGCTAAAGAAGGGATTGAAAACGCTTTATCTCAAATTAGTAAAGGTGAGGAAATCGATCTTAAAAGCGAAAATATTGACTCTGAGGTTGAAGAATTCATTAATACCTTGATTGAAGAAAAGATAGTATTCGTAAAAGAGAGAGGCATGGGAGCTATTGGGCCTTTAATGGGACCTGTAATGTCTGAATTTAGAGGCAAAATGGATGGGGCAAAAATAAACGAATTGCTAATAAAGAAAATAAAGAAGGTATTATGATTGAAAATGCATTAATTTTAGCTGCCGGAAAGGGTACAAGGATGTGGCCTTTAACAGAACACATGCCAAAGCCATTGTTACCAATTTCAGGTATTCCTATAATCAAAAGACAAATAGAGGAATTGAAAAAAATAGGTGTGAAAAAGATTTTCATACTTATTGGATATCAAATGAAAGAAATTTCAGATTATCTTGATAAAGCTGAAACTGAAATTGAAATTAATTATATCATCCAGGAAGAGCAGAAGGGTACTGGACATGCTGTTAAGATGGCTGAAGGGAAAATCAAGGGATCTTTTTATTGCCTAAATGGAGACATAATAGTTGATGTACAAAATTTGAGAAAAATGGAGGATTGTAAAGAGATGGCAATGATGGTTACAAACGTCGATGATGGTAGTAATTTTGGAGCTATAGAAGGAAAAAACGGATATCTTGTTTCAATAATTGAAAAAGGAAAAAGTGGAAAATGTAAAATTAACGCGGGAATTTTCGTATTTAACGATAGCATATTTACTGCAATTAGAAAAACTAAAAAATCAATAAGGGGTGAATATGAACTCACTGATGCATTAGAGATTGTCTCTAATCAAATACAACTTATTGATTATGATGGAAAGTGGAGAGATATTGGAAGTCCTTGGGATTTAATCTCGGCAAACGAAGATTATATCGGGAAAAATGAAGAAAAAATAAATGGAATAATAGAAGATAATGTTTTTGTAAATGGAAAAATCGAATTGGGAAAAGGATCTATAATAAAATCTGGAACATATGTAGAAGGTAATGTATGGATTGGGGAAAATTGCATTGTAGGGCCTAATGCTTACCTAAGAAAAGGAACTGTACTTTGTGGATCTAATAAAATAGGAGCATTCTCTGAAATTAAGAATTCGATATTCCTAAAAGGTGCAAAAGCCCCTCACCATAATTATGTTGGGGATTCAATCATTGGTGCAAATAGCAACTTAGGCTCTGGAACTAAAATAGCTAATCTGAGATTCGATAAAAGTACAATCCAAGTAACGCACAAAGGAAAGAAAATAGATTCCGGTAGAAGGAAATTAGGAGCCATCATAGGAAGTAATGTGAATACAGGAATTAATGCCTCAATTAATGCCGGGACTATTTTGGGAAATGATATTAAAGTAGGACCAAACGCACTGGTATCTGGAACTTATGAATCAAGAAGCACTATAGCATAATGCACATATTACAAGTAACTCCATATTTTTATCCCCACTTTGGCGGTGTTGAATCCCATGTCTTAGGACTTTCTGAAAATTTAATAAAATTAGGACATGAAGTTGAAGTCGTTACATCAAGATACAGTAGAATGCCTGAAATTGAAAAATTAAACGGTATAAAAATAACGCGATTACCTCAATGGATTAATATGTATAATACTCCTGTAGTAACTGCTATCCAGGCTTTTGTAAGAAGAAGCCATGCAGATGTTGTACATGTCCATTCACCACCTCCTTTCACTGAAAGATTTGCTGCTAAAGGGGCGAAAGAATCGAATAAACCTCTGGTAGTGACACATCATTGTGATTTGGAATTGAAAGGAGTTTTTGGAAACATTGCTGTAAATTTATACCAATCCATGTTGGGAAAATACCCTCTTCAAATGGCAGATAAGGTAATTTCTACGACAAAAAGCTACGCTACAACCTCTCGAAGCTTATGGGATATCGATGTTGATGTAGTACCTAATGCTGTAGACATAGAAAGATTTCATCCTAGAAATGATGGAAGACATATACGTGATAAATATGTTAAAGATGATGAATCACTGGCTTTGTTTGTTGGTAGATTAGTACCTCACAAAGGAATAGGAATATTAATAAGAGCAATAAAAAATACTCAAAATGGGAAATTATTAATCGTAGGAGACGGCCCATACCTCTCATGGCTAAAAAAATTAGCTAAGAAATTAAATATCGAAGAACGTATTATTTTTGTAGGTCCAATTTCTGACTATTGGCTTCCTGCATATTATGCCGCCACAGATGTAGTAATCTTACCTTCCACCTCTCGACTTGAAGCATTTGGAATTGTAGGTTTAGAAGGCATGGCAACTGGAAAACCTCTAATCCTAAGTGATATCCCCGGTGTTAGAGACGTTATCTCTAACGAGGAAGGTTACATCGTTGAACCATTGGATCCTGAAGCGATTAAGGAAGCAATTGAAAAGATTTGGAACTCACCTGAAAGGGCGAAACAAATGGGAAGAAAAGGAAGAGAAAGGGTTGAAAAATTGTTTTCATGGGAAAAAGTTTCAAAGGATGTTGAAAACATTTTTTACGAAGTTACATCTAAATAGATAAATCTGAATCTATTGATTCAAGAGCTTTGTTATAGTAAGAATACTCTTTATCTTGTAATTTTAAAATCAATGCCTTACCAAGTAAAGCATCTGGATTAGTCATATCGCAACCCAGTGCACCTTCAAAATATTTTTCAGATTCTTGGTGATTTTTTAATTCGAAGTAACACCAACCACATAAAATCCAACCTTCAATATTGCTAGGCTCTAATTCAAGTGCTTTCTCTGCGAAAAGGATAGCTTCCTCATATCTGGCTAACTTTTTCAAAGCTTGTGATTTTAAAATCACATTGTCATGATTTTCATCCGACAAATATCCAAGCGCTTTTTCTGGAAAATCATCTACTAATTTTAAACCTATTAAAGATGAAATAACTTTACTTTCTTTAAGATTATCAAATCTAATTTCTAAATTAGCCATTATTTCCTTAGAATCCATAGTCGTAATCAATAACTTATTTCCTGTAATAGATTCTGGATCTATTGCTAACCCTTTATCAATTAGAGATTTCGCATCTGCCAGATTATCATAATGAATTAAAAGTTCAGCTTTCTTGAAATAAGGCCTACTTGTTTCAGATGCTACAGATATGGCATTTGTATATTGCCTAAAGCCTTCATGTATGACTCCTGCTTGATCTAAAATACGCCCTTTTTCAATCCAATCTAAATCTCTCATTCTATTCCTTGAAAGTATATCTTGGGCACTTACGGCTTCGTCATAGCATTGTAATGCTCGATCCTCGTTTCCTATCTGGTAATTAACATCTCCAAGAGCCACCCAGCATGGCACATGCTGACCATCAACTGAAAGGCCTAAATTCAATATTTGTCGAGCTTTGTCAAATAGTTTCAACTCTGCATAACAACGAGCTAAAGCCTCATGGTAATCTGGATCTTCATCGTCTAGTTCGATAGAAGTTTCGATATATTCCAACCCCTCCTCTGGCTTTTTCAACCTAGTTAAAGCCCGGCCTTTTGCCATCCAAGCATAATGAAACGTAGAATCTAAGTCAATTGCCTTTTCATGATAAGGAATAGATTCTTCATATCTGTGTAAATGGTCTAAAGCATTACCGATATTGTTAACAGCTATTACATAGCCCGGATCCAATTCTAAAGATTTTTTGTAAATTTCTATACTTCTTTCATATTGTCCTTGATTATAATGAACGTTGGCTAAATTATTCCAAGCTATTTTATCTTCCGGATCAAGCTCTACTGCTCTTTGATAATAATCTTTGGAATCATTAAGTCTACCGGATAATTGTAAGGTATATCCATAGTTGTACCAGGCTACTGCATAACTAGGGTCTGAGCGCATTGATTCATCATAACATCTGAGTGCTTCATTCCAACGATTTATATTGAAATTAGCAAACCCCCTATTATTCCATGCTGGGGCATTTTTGGGCTCCAAATCTAGCGAACGTGCATATGATTGAATTGCATCTTCAAATTTACCTAAACGTTGAAAAGAATCTCCTAAACGCATATGATATCTTGATACGTCGGGAGCTAATTTACAAGCTTCAGTGTAATACTCTTGAGCTTTTTGCGAATTACCCTCTGACATTTCAAGCATCCCTAACCTATTACTTAATTGAGGATCCTCTGGTGCTAAAACTAAAGCTTCGAGAAATTTGTTCCTGGCATTCATTATGTCTCCCTTTTCATAAAAAGATTCTCCAAGTCTCACCAGGTCTATAATGTCCATATTAATCTCCAATTATTTTATTAATTCTACTAATTGCTATGTTGGTATCTTTTTTTAATTTTTCCCACTCATCTCCATCATGTTCGTTTGGACTTGGCTTATGTTCTAGTGCCTTTTCATAACATTCAAAAGCTTCACGAGGTCTATCAAGTAATTCTAAAACATATCCTTTGTTATGCCAAGCCCAAGAATAATCTTTTTTGAGAGCAATCGCCCTATCATAGCAATCTAAAGATTCTTCCAGACGATTTAATTGTCTAAGTGTTACTCCTCTATTATTCCATGCACTTCTATTTTTAGGATTAATATCTGTAGATTGCTTAAATGCTTTAAGCGCTTCATTTAAGTCACCTACTCTAAAGAGAGCTTTACCCAAATTAAACCAACATACTGCATACTTAGGATTAGATGAAAGAGCTCTACGATAACTATCAATTGCCTTATGATTATAACCTAATCTAGTAAGTGCGACACCCCTATCATTGTAAATTACTTCGTCCTCAACTGACAAGCTCTTACTAAGTGATTCTGATGCTTCTTTAAACTCATCCAACTCATCGTGGGATCTACCTTTAGCCTCAAGAACTTCATTATCTCTCGGCCGAAATTCTAATACTTTATCAAATAAATCAAGTGATTCTCTATATTTTCCCAAAATATGGAAAATTTTCCCTTTTTGATATAATGCATCTCTGTTTTTAGATTCTCTAGATAAAACCTTATCAAACTCTTTTATTGCTTCGTCATATTTTTCTAACTGACGGAGAGTCTGTCCCTTCAAAAAATGAGCTTCGATGTAACTTTGATTTTGTTCCAATGATTTGTCTGAGAAATAAAGTGCTTTTTCTAATTTTCCCATGCCTAGATAAGTAAATCCTAAATCTTTGTACAGTATATTCTTCTTGGATACTTGACCTTCTAATTTTAGCAAAATTTCTAAAGCATCTTCAAAATTTTTAGATTTAAGTGATATTTTAGCCAATTCATGTAACAGACTTTTACTACTTGAATCTAACTCAATAGCCCTACGGATTGATTTTTTAGCTTTTTTATATTCTCCCAATTTGCAGTAGGCTCTTGCTTCTGCTTTTAGTCCGCGAACTTTAACTGTCTTAGATTCAGACACAATGCCCCATAATAGGCCAATAAAAAGTAATCTGAGAATTAAAAAGTTTATTTAGCACCTAATTAATAAGTTAATAATGACTGTTATACTTAACGGAGATTCTTTAACGATTGACAAATTAACAAGTGTTGCTAGAAATAATAAAAAAGTTAAAGTTTCTGACAATTCTTGGAAGAAAATTGATGCTTGTAGAAAAATGCTTCAAAGTAAAATTGATGCACACGAAGTAATGTATGGAATAACTACTGGAATTGGCGAATTTTCAGAGGTAACATTAACGCCTGAGCAGACCCAAGAATTTCAAAAATTGCTAGTTAGGAACCATGCTGCCGGTATTGGAGAACCTATGGACCCTGAACTTGTAAGGGGGGCCATGTGTGGCCGAATAAACGTACATGCTAAGGGACATTCTGGTGGCCGAAAAATAATAACTAAATATCTCGAAGAAGTATTGAACAACCAAATTACACCTGTTGTCTGTGAAAAGGGTTCTGTTGGAGCCTCTGGTGACTTAGCGCCAATGTCGCAAATTGCACTAGCACTGATGGGTGAAGGTGAAATGTTTGTAGGAGGCAAAATCGTTGATTCTAAATCAGCTCTCAAAAATATTGGCTTAGCTCCACTAGATCTTGAAGCTCGAGACGGATTAGCACTAATTAATGGAAGTAATGTTCTTACAGCTTTGGCTGCGCTAATACTCTATGATGCTGAAAGATGGATGAAAATGCATGATATCGCAGCTGCAATGACTCTTGAAGCATTGAAAGCTAATATGAAGCCATATGATGAAAGAATACACCTCTTAAGAGGATTTAAGGGCTCTCAAGAAATAGCTTCGAATCTAAATTTATTGACCGAAGAATCTGAAATATTATTTAGTGGTGAAAAGAAAGTTCAAGATGCTTATTCAATGAGATCTACACCCCAAGTGGCTGGAACTCTTAGAGATTCTCTAAAATATGTAAGAACGCAAGTTGAAACTGAATTGAATGGTGTGGGAGACAATCCTATCTTTTTAACTGATGAAAAAGAAGTCATGACTGGGGCGAATTTCCAAGGAACTCCAGTCGCACTGCCTATGGAAATGATTGGAATTGGATTAAGTATGGTTGCTGTTTTATCTGAAAGAAGACTTAATCGATTAACGAATCCTGCATTGTCTGTAGGTCTTCCTCCATTTTTAACCGAAAAACCAGGATTACACTCTGGTATGATGCTCTCACAATATACTGCTGATGCATTGATTGTAGAATCTAAAATATTATCTCATCCTGCTGCAAATCAGTCTATCCCTGCCGCTGCAGACCAAGAGGATTTTGTTTCCATGGGCCTTACAACCTGCCAAAAAGTAAAACAAATAATGGATAATTGCTTTGCAGTTTTAGGTATTGAAATGATGGCTGCGGCCCAAGCACTAGACATTCGTGGAAAAGGACTCGGTAAAGGGACTGGAAAAGCCCATGAAATAATAAGGAAATATGTCGATTACCTTGATGAGGATAGACCTCTTTACAAAGATCATAATACTATGAAAACTCTTCTTGAATCCAATGAGATATTAGAAGGTGTAGAAGCTTACGTAGGGAAATTGAATTAATTTTCCGTAAAATTCTTTATTGCTTCCCGAACTATATTAATTAGTAAATCTATTTCCTGAGAGGTTATTCTAAAATGAGGCGTAAATCTAAGTGCATTCTCACCTCCGTGAATAACTCCTAAACCTCTGCGGCGACACCAAGGTTCAACTGCATCAAAACCTATGACTGGTAAAATATCTGGCTTAAGCTCGATACTGCATAGTAATCCAGTACCTTGTGCCTTAAGGACGTAATCAGGAAATTCAGCTTCTAAAATTTTTAACTTTTTCAAAAATTCAACACCTCTTTCTTTAATATTTTTACGTAAATCGGGAGTTATACTGTCAAGAACTGTTGAAGCTATTTCCAAAGCTCTAGGATTTGTAGTCATAGTATTACCATAAATTCCTGTGACATAAAGTTCAGAAGCTCTAGAATTCATGCCCAATACAGAAAGTGGGTACTGGCCTGCATTCAGAGCCTTAGACCAAGTTTCAAGATCAGGTTCCTCACAATCTTGAAAACCTTCATAATCTATAATTGAAAGGCATCCTTGACCTCTTATTCCTGCTTGAATGGAATCTACCAATAATAATGATCCGTGCTCTTTCGTTAATCTTCTAGCTTCATCATAAAATTCGCGACTAACGCATTGCCCTGGATTACCTTCGCCCTGAACGGGTTCTATTGCCATTAATTCAATGAATACATTATCGTTTTTCGCCATTTCAAAAGTTTCTCTTAATGCTTCAACATCATTTGGTGGCACAAGGTACAGATTATCTCTATTTCTAAATGAGGCTAAATTTTTATCATAGCTATCCTTACAAGAATGTGACATTTGCGCGGGCCTATCAGTTCTTCCATGAAAACCTTGTTCAATTGCAAGAAGCTTGATTTCCTTACCTTCGTGACGAGCTCCTGGGGAAGTTAAATGGTTTGCATTAACGTCTGCGATACGCAAACTAACTGTTACTGATTCTGAGCCGCTATTCATGCAAATAAAATGTGTAAATGGACAATGACCTCTGGAATAACCTAGCTCCCTTCTGAGACTTTTTTCAAGTCGTTTCTGAGAAAAAGAGGGAGTCATTACATTTGCCATCACCCAATTCTTTGACATTGTATCAATGACTAAATCGGGTCCGTGGCCTGAGCCAAGCATACCATAACCGCCGTTATCGTGTACCACTGCACCGTGTGAAGTTATAATCCAAGGACCTTTGGCTGCAATTGCAACATATTGATTAACGGTCGCAGGCTTGTAAAAATTTACAAAGCCCTCTTGTAAGTCCTTAATCAAAGTAGCCTCACTTTGCATTAATTTGTCTAAACCTAACTTTTCTCGAAGATGAATATGATATTCGTGGGCTTGATTAATGGCTATAGACAAATTTGGATCTGATGAAATAAAACTTGAAATTTCTGAATCAAGAAGGCCGGTTGTATCTGCTACTCCACTATTCTTTCTTATGTTTTCCAATTTAGAAAATGAAGAATCTAAAACCTCAGATACCTCTGTCTTCTCAGATAACATAATTTTACAATAAGTATCCCATAATTAAACTATTCGATAAGTTAAATTCTTTGTTTTAACATACTAACAAAAGTAGGCAATTCCTCTATGCAAGTTATATCCTTAGAACACAATGACATTAAATCTCTCCAAACCTGTAAATTAGGACTTAAATCGCAAGATACACCATATTTTTCTAATGCCTTAGCCAATTTAATTCCTGTACGGTCCCAATCCATCAAAATTACAAATTTACTACCTATACCTAATACTTTAGCTAAATTTTCCACAGTATGCAATATTGACTTACCATCGTTAAGTTGAACTAATTCACCACTATAACCTAATTGACGAACTGCTAAGATGTCTCTTTTACCTTCAACAATAACTGGAACATCAAGCTCATTCACAGACGCCCATATTTTATTGAATCTTTCCAAACGCTCCGTATTGCTGTTTCTCCCAATCTTGCTCATTAGCTGCAATGAAGAAAACGGAGCGGGGGTCTTAAGTTAAGCCATCAGTGACCGATGATGATTAAGGTTATTGGCTTAACTAAGTACTACGGAAATAAGCCTGCTGCAAAAGATATTTCTTTTGAAGTACAAAAAGGTGAAGTTTTTGGATTGCTAGGTACAAATGGGGCTGGAAAATCAACAACTATCAAAATGCTTTGTGGACTATTAAAGCCAACAAGAGGCTCAATAAAAATTGGTGAAGTAGATTTACAAAGAATGCCACTGAAAGCGAAATCTTTGATGGGTTATTTACCTGAGAATCCTTTAATTTATGACAAACTTACTGGCGCAGAAACATTGGAACTCATAGGTAAACTTAGAAAATTATCAAACGATATGATTAAACAAAGAGTAAAATATTATTCCGAAACCTTAGGATTAGGGGAGCAAATTTATCATGAGGTTGGAACCTATTCAAAGGGAATGAGGCAAAAATTAGCTATCGCAATGACTCTTATTCATGATCCTGAAATGATTCTTCTTGATGAACCAGCTAGTGGTCTAGATCCTAGGTATACTAAACTTCTTAAAGATTGGATAAGAAATTTATCTGCAAATGGAAAAACCATCTTATTATCTACTCACATAATCGAAATGGCTGAAACTCTATGTAATAGAATTGGGATTATAGATCAAGGGAAATTAATGGCTCTTGGTACTGTTAATGAAATACAAACCAGTACTGGTGTAAGAAATTTGGAAGATGCATTCATAAGATTAATTGGTACCTAATAATTAGTAATATGAAATTGAAGACGTACGTTTCTGGCATTCATCTATAATTCTTTTGGCCCATACTAATTTTTCTTTCTTCCGGGGACTATAATCACCTGAAAACAAACCAACTTTTTCAAAGTCAAATCCCAACAGCTTTATTGATTTACTGCCTAGTGAGAGACACATCATTACAGAACGATCCCCATCGGTAAATCCACCCCAACTTGGAGTATTACTTGAGGGATAAGTCGTAGTAATGCAAGTTGGATTAACTGACTCACAATATTGGAAAACTCTAGAGATATTGTCACCATGAGCATGTACAATTAAATTTGAACCATTTTCACGTGCCCAGATTATATCTGGAATGTAGCCATCTAAATCACTCACAATCCATTCTGGAACAAGACCTCTTTGTAATATGGGTCTCAAGGCCCCATCAGCTACAATTAAATTTTCTTGAGATATCTCTGGAAAATCGGATAACCCTGCTCCAACTAAAACAAAATTTCGGTTTCTAAAACTTAAGTCAAGAGATTTCGAAAAGTTACCAAATCTGGAAACTATTTTGGAAGCTACTTTTTCTCTAATTTTAGAAAAACCAAATTGTGCATTTATTTCCTCTTGTAGAGGCCACCACCAATCTACCTTAAAAGTCAAAGCTGACCAAAGATTTGGCTAATTTGCTATCTAGCTACCTAAAGTGCGTTGCCTTCTTCGTCACAGGGAACTTCTTCGCCAGTGTCCGGATCTATGTAGTAGAATGAACCATCTTCATCCTCATAGATTTCAACTTCAAATTCATCATCGTCATCGCCAAAGTCTCCAAAGTCTCCAAAGTCTGCTCCGCCAACTGAACCACCTGATGCTGCTGCACTCAAAAGATTCATTATGTTGTTCTCTACGGCTGCTGCGTCTCTAGCTTCTGCTGATGATTGAAGGGCATCTATCTTACGTTTGGTTGTCTCATAAGATTCTGTCATTTCAGTTAATTTCTCTAGCTGCTCATCACGTTCCATCTTCAATATGTGGGCTAGTTGCTCTTCTATCTTAGACAATTCACCACGTGCGTTGACAAGACGACCTAATGCTTCATGGAATCTCTCAGCTACCATTTCGATATCTGGATCTTCTAAGTCCAATTGCATTTGCTCTTCTTCTTTTGCCTTAGATTCTTCAGCTGCTTCAAGCTCCTTGAGCTTTTCTTCAGCTGCTATCTCCTGGGCTTTAACCAGGATCTCATTGAAAGCTGAAATATGTTCTTCCAGCTTTGTAGCCGCTCGGGATGCGTCATAAGCGGAGACTTCCAATAGCTCTTCACGCTCTGACAAACTCTCCATGCGGCGCTCTACACTTTCCAATCTCTGTCGGTCTCTTTCGTTCATTTCTTCATCTCCTGCTATTACACCTTGTGTCATCCTGAAGGATGTTACTGTTAGGATACTACCTAACAAGAAAAATCCAACAAGTGCTACAAGGTTATAAAGGTAAGAATTATCTCCCATTGTAACCGTGCGGTCGCCTACTTCTATAGTAGTAGTCTGTACTGTATTACCACCTGAATTGTCATATGCTGTTGCAGTTATTGTGTACTCTCCAGGCATTGTATAATTGTGTTTTACTGCAACTGCATTACGGCCATCTAGATCATCACTATCCAATGTGACGCTGTTTCCATCTCCAAAGTCTATAACGAATTGAGTAATAGTTCCATCTGTATCTTCAGGAACTGAAAATGAAAAGTCTTGCGCAGTCTGTGCTATTGTACCTGCTGGTGCATTAAGTGCTGAAACAGTAGGTTCTGCATTAGCAATAGTTGTTGTAAAAGTATGAGTTCCAGTCATACCATTGGAATCTGTTGCAGTCATTGTTGTGTACCATGTTCCTGCATTTGTATATACACCACTTGCAAAGCCGCCTGCATCGTCTGTAACACACGAGTAAGCTGCACTACCACAGTCACTAGTGTCTGTTGTCAATAATACTGTATTAAACGTATTAACTGTTACTGAAAAAGAACCTGAAGCTACTGAACCATCGATCACATCTACAATTGTGAAAGTTACATCTCCAGATGAACTTGCAGCTACTGTGAAAGCCATCGAACCTGTAGCTCCTTCAGCGAGAGTTATTGTTGAACTCTCAAAGCTTAATTCTCCATCTGTAGCTGAAACTGCAAATGTAGCTCCTACACCTGTGTTTAGAATTGTTACAGTTCCAGTAGCTGATGATCCTGCATTGTGACCATAGCTGTCAGAATCTGTAGAAACTGAAGCTGAACGTGTGCTGTCAGCTACTGTAATTGTTTGTGGACCGTATGATGCAGTCACTCCACCACCTCCTGCTACGCTAGCTGAAGCTGTGGAAGATGAACTGCTAGCTGCATCTGCTGGTACTGTCATTGTTAAGACTGAAGAATCTGATTCGCCTTCTGCTAAATTGAGGGTTGTGCCTGAACTACCACTCATCCATGAAGCGTCAAAGAACACTGTAAATGTATCTGCTCCATTACCTGTGTTGGTTACAGTGTAACTGGTTGTGAAACTATCACCTGGATTCAAAGTTGAAGGTAAAGTACTGGTTCCTAAAGTTATAGAGACGCCATATGTTTGCTCTGCTGTAGTTGTTGCAGTCCTACTTGCGCCATCTGGGAAACCTCCTCCTGCATCAAAAGTAATTGTATCTGAAATTCCACTGCTTGCACTTTCACTAACTGTGTGAACTACTGTAATTGTCTCAGAAGCACCCATTGCCAATGATGATGTTGTTCCGTCACCGCTACCAATTCCCCAAGTACTAGCGGAAGAGGTAGTGTATGCAAAGGCTTCGTCTGCATTACCTGTATTAGTTATTACGAAAGAGTATGACACAGAATCACCTGGAAGTGCTGAACCTGAATTAGTTCCTATCATTACTGAAACACCTGAAACAGAATCTACCGTTGTTTCACCTTCATGACTGTTTGTCTTGGTGTCATCATTACCTGCAACTACTGATGCTGACCAGTGATCAACAATCCCTGCTGCAACATGACTAACATCCATTGTAATTGTAAATGTTTCAGTTGCATCTTTACCAACTGTCACTGTTTGGCTTTCACTGCCTGAAGCAACCCAGCCATTATCACTTGCTGCAGTTACAGTGAATGTATCTTCAGAATTACCATTATTAGTTATGGTAAAATCATAATCATTTGAACCTGGTTGGAAATTTCCATTACTTGGAGCAGTCCAATCAAAACTACTTGTTCTAGTAACTTCAATAGTTAATCCAAAGTCATCAGGTGTCTCTGCATTCCAATTATCATCTTGTAATCTGAAGCTAACTGCCCTTACTCCCCCCATCTGATCAATGATGTCAACTTCAGGAATTGTAGCTGTACAAGTACCATCTACCTGACAGAACATCTCAAGTTCGTCATCTCCTTCAACTGTGACATATGCTTTGAATGAATCGCCGTCATCGGAATTAGCATCAGATGCATCTACTTGGAAAGAAAAGTCCTCTCCATTATCTGCTCTTTCAGCTATTCCTGAATCTGCTACGAAAACAGGTGCATCATTAATTGATACTGAATCTCCTGTAACGCTACTTCCACTTTGTAAATCATTAGAAGCTGAAAAAATAACTGTTTGAGCACTGTCTGCCCAACCGACTGTAGTAGCTAATGAATAGTCAATTCCATTTTTACAATCATCATTGCTTTCACCTGCAGACATTGCAGCTGCAGCTGCAGCGCCTACTGTAACCTCTACTGTAGGTGTTCCGGTAGTTCCAGCATCAAAAACACAATATGTTACTGTAAATGTGATACTTTCATCTTCGCCAGCACTTGTTGCTGAAACTCCTGCATTTTTTAGCCATGGTGTTTCAGTATCTACTGTGAATGTTGTTGTACGGGTGTCTGCTGCATCATCATAATTATCTGTAGCTTCAACTGTTACAGTTAAAGTACCTCCAAGTTCTGTTGTAAAATCTGTGCCGTATACAGCACCATCTTCATCAGTACCTGATTGCTTTGATAGTGCCAGAGACTCACAAACATCAGATTCATCACAAACTGAAGTTGTAAAAATACCTGAATGTCCATCTGCATCTGTGTAAGTTATAGTTAAACTGTATGTGTCTTCAGGCATTCCTCCACCAGCTACTGCTGCATTATCAGTTAGAACAGGCACTGTATTAACGCGAACATCACAGTTATCTGTTCCGACTAAACAGGTATCGCCAGGTGCTGGCCAATGAGCTCCATCATCTGACTCATCCCAGTTAGCCCTAAATCCATAAGATATCTTACCATCACCGATGGAAGTTACGAGTGTACCTGCCTCCGGTGTGGACTCAAGTATAGTGTATGTACCGTCCTTTGAACCAGATTCACAAGTAGTACAAGTTAACTCAATAGGTGTTGCAACACCGTCAAACCAAACTTCAACTGATAAGGCTGTAGTTTCATCACCATCTGAATCAAAATCAACTGCGAAATTCATCAATTGTGAAGCATCTACGCGAGTCTCCTCAGGAAGTATTGTAGGATTAGATAGCCCTGGTTCAGCCTCAGAACCATTCAACATAAATGAAGCCAATACGGCCAATCCAATAGCGAACACGAATGCAATACGATTGCTTGTCATTTTATACACCAATTTGCTAAACTTCGAAATATGTCTCTGGCTTTTTACACCAAAAACCTTCAAAGTCAGCGTGACACTACAATCCCGCTTTATATAAATTTATTTGTTTCAATAATAAGCAGAACAACAGATAAATAATGCACTTACTCATAATAAAATAGTATGCTAGATGAGACCCTATTTGATCTGACTATTTCCGGACCTGTAATTTGCGTTGCATGTTCTGATGATGGAAATAAAATTGTTGTAGGTGACCGTAACGGTAATTTAACCTTATTAGAAAAAAATGGCCGAATCATTTGGGAAAAAAATATTGATGAAGGAGTACATGGTCTAGCAATAATTGGTAATGGAAACAAAGTGATTTGTGGAGGTAAAGACTGTAAGCTTCGGATGTTTAGTTCGATGGGAAGTATAGAATGGGAACAAACTATTGGAAAATCAATTTGGTCACTTGCTGCAGACCCCAACGGCCAATTCATAACAATTGGAACTGGTGATTCTATAATTCTTTTTACTGAAGGTGGATTGCAATTATGGGAATATCCTACCAATAGAGCAATGGTAGGAACTGGAATTTCACGAAATGGAGATACCATCGTGGGTTGTGGTGATGAATATCTGTATTGCCTAGACAGTGAAGGGCAACTAAAATGGGACAAGCAAAGAAGTGATTCTCTTTGGGATGTTACTGTAGATAAAAACGGTGAAAATATTTTTGTTGGTGGCTGGGATGAAAAAATACACTGTCTAGATCTGAATGGAAACGATATTTGGGATTTCAAAACTGAAGGTTATGTAAGAGCTGTAGAATCATTAGAGAATGGAGGAGTTATTGCAGGATCACATGACGGTTGCATATATCGACTTTCAAATTCTGGAGAGATTTTAGGTAAGATAAACACAGACGGAGAAATTACTAGCGTATCTGTCTCAAAGTTAGAGGATTTTACTGCTGTAGGCTTATCTAATCGAATATGTGGATTTGAAATTGATTCAAACGCTACACCTATTAGACAAGACAGGGAACCAGTCCCAGTTGAACCTCAAACGCTTAAAGAAGAAAAAATCGAAGAAGAATACGAACCAATGTTTGGAGTTGGAATGTTTGATGAACCTATACCTGATACTACTGGCATATTGAACCGTGAGGAATCTATTCCTGAAAAAAGAACATATGATACTTACAGTACTTCATCACCTAATTCAACTAACTATTATAATGATAGTACAGAAGAAAACTTAGGTGGAGAATTTAGGAAATTTGCATCTGAGGTCGTAAAAGGCGATGTAAAGAATTATCTACGCTTGGGCAATTCTGCTTGGATTGAGAAACGATTAGAAAGAGCTGCTGAACATTACAAGCGAGCAACTGAAATTGATCCTGAAGAACCCAGAGCATGGCATAATTTGGCAATATGTAACTATCACTTGGCATTAAAACGAAATCCTGAAAATATCAGGGGTGCAGTACAAAGCGCGTACGCAGAACTTGAAATGGCAAAGAAAAAAGGCGGTGCTGAATATACGGCTCCGAATAAAACGCTAGAATATTTCGCATCGCAGCTAGGTTTGGAAACTGAATAGTTAATTAAATTTCTGTAATTACCGATTCATAGTAAACATAGGCGACATAAAGTATCCAATCATTCCCTTGGTCTACTTCACTGAGAAACTCAGGGACTATGGAAGGTGCATCGTTACAAGTGATTGAAGTTGACCACTGACCTTGTCCTTTTGCACTAGTGTAACCATTTTGGAATAAATATTGCTCTACTTCTTTTTCTGAACCTAAAGATAAAATTAATTCTGAAGGTGTTGTTGATAAAACATCAAAATTAATTTCTAGATTGCCTGAGGTTCCATTCTCTGATAAATTGAAAAGATAATTGGTTGAAACTCCAAGAGAAAAATCATCCGGAAATAAAGTACCTACTATTGGATTGTCAGGAGAATCAAGATCTTCATCCTCCTCCCATTCTAAATCATAATTTACAGTAGTAAGATTGTAAGGATAAACATGACTTTGCGTAGTAGTTGCACCTTCAGCAGTGTAACCTGCGAGTGCAGGGACTATGACAGTATTATCTCTAAAAGTTATACTGTAAGTACGTATTTGAACTAAAACCCAAGTTTGTGAAGTACTAGAAAGATTACCTTGGTCTGTAACTACTAATGTAACTGTAAAATTACCTGCCGAGTCGTAAAAATGATTAGGGCGAATGCCATCACCAGTGTTACCATCTCCAAAGTTCCATGAAAAAGATAACACATCGCCATCTGGATCGCTTGATGAACCACCATCAAAAAAAGCGATACTGTTTACTTTTATGGTTTGCCCTAGACCTCCATAAGTAGAATCTAAACTTGCTACCGGCGCTTCGTTCTTATGAAGAATAGTTATTTCTCTTTTAGCTACACCTACGCTCCCCTCACCATCAATGACTGTTAACGTAATGGTATATTCTCCTTCTTCCATAAATATATGGTTAACAATTTCACCTGACCCTCCTAAATTATCTCCAAAATCCCACAAATATTTCGCCCCACTTGGTTTAGAACCATGGGCCCTTATCTCGGCCGAATCACCTTCAACTATCTCATCTGGCGCCAAAATTTCAACTCCTTCTAATGTCTCGGGGGCTGTATCCAAACACCCCGGAAAAAGCATCAAAATTGCTACAGCTATAACTTTGCGCACAGTGTGCCAAATAGTGGACGTTTAATAATTAAGCCACCTACCGATACCCTTTTTTACCATCTGAGACCGTGGCAAAAAGGGAATTTTATGCAAGCAGGACACATGGCTTATGACCGAGCTATCACAGTATTTTCACCTGATGGACGATTATTTCAGGTAGAATATGCTAGAGAAGCAGTAAAGAGAGGAACTACTACAGTTGGAGTTAAATTCAAAGATGGAGTTGTATTAATCGTTGATAAAAGATTAAGCTCCAAATTGATTGAACCCGGAAGTATAGAGAAAATTTTCCAGATTGATGGACACATTGGTTGTGCTACTTCTGGATTAGTAGCTGACGCTAGAGCACTAGTAGATCGAGCACGCGTTGAATGTCAAGTTAACTCATTCAACTACAGCGAAGATTTAGCAGTGGAATCTCTTGTGAAAAAATTATGTGACTTTAAACAAAGTTACACTCAGTATGGAGGTGTTAGACCTTTTGGAACTGCTATGTTAATAGGAGGAATCGATAGTTCTGGACCTCATCTATACGAAACTGATCCTTCCGGTGCATTGATGGCTTATAAAGCTGGAGGAATTGGTGCTGGAAGAAATGAAGTTATGGAAATATTTGAAAAAGAATACAAGGAAAACATGACTCAAAATCAAGGAATTAATCTAGGGCTTAAAGGGCTCTCAGCTGCGAATGAGAATAATTTGAAAGCTGATGTTATCGAAATAGCTATCGTTAATACTTCTAAAGGATTCCACACTTTGGACTCAAAAAGCGTTGGTGAGGCTGTAAAGAAAATTAAGTAATGGTTTCACTTGAAGAAGCAGTTATAGCCAGATACGAAGCTGGAGGTAACCGTTTTGAAATACTAATTGACCCTAAATCCGCTCAAGAATACAAAGAGGGTGACGATATTGATTGGGAAGATGCCATTGCCGCTGACGGTATATGGGCCGATAGTGCAAAGGGCGATAGAGCTCCAGATAATTTAGTTAGTGATGCATTTGACTCAACTGATTTAATTGAAATATATAAGAAAATTCTTACAGAAGGTACAATTCAATTAACTTCTCAACAGCGTAATGAAATGGTTGATCAAAAGAAAAAGCAAATCATTGCACACGTAGTAGCAAATGCAATGAATCCCCAAACTGGCGGACCTCATCCTCCTCAAAGAATTGAGAATGCAATAGATGAAGCGAGATTTTCAATAGATCCTATGGAAGCTATGGAAAGGCAGGTTGAAAAACTTATAAAATCTATAAAACCACTTATACCTATTTCTTTCGAAAAAATAAAAGTGGCTGTTAAAATCCAAGCAATATACGTTGGAAAATGCTATGGTCAAATCTCTAGTTTAGCGAATATCCAAAGCGAAGAATATCAAAAGGATGGAAGTTGGGTTGGAATGCTTGAAATGTCTGCCGCATCTTTTGTTAAACTTGAAGACGTCTTAGGATCATTAACCAAAGGCACTGCAGAAACAAAAATGCTCTAGTAGAAACAAATCTTCAAATAGGGGTGAGTTTGGAACGTATCGTATTAGAAATAAAATAAGGATGATTCATAATGAGCGAAGAATCAAGTAGCGAAAGCGTAAGAAAGTTAGTTTTACCTGGTGACCTTATGGAAACCAAGAGTAAGCCTGGTAGAGGAATATTTCGAAAAGATGGAAGAGTACATGCTTCTGTTGTAGGTCATTCAATTGATAAATCTGGTTATATTAATGTAAATGGAATAAAAGGTAGATACAATCCCAAAACTGGAGATAAAATTATAGCTATATGTGCTGAAACTGGGCCTTCTGTATGGCGCATGGACATTGGTGCTTCTTTTAATTCAACACTTCACCACAGTGAATCTGGATGGAAAGTACCTTTCGGTGATACTGCCAGATTTTTGTCAATAGGTGATGCTGTATGGGCTGAAATATTCATGGTAGATGCTGCAGGATCACATCAGATTAGTTTAAAGAAAGATGATTGTAGAAAGTTATATTCTGGAACTATCGTTAAAATTGACCCTACGAGTGTCTCTCGTGTTATTGGTAAACAAGGATCTATGATTACTGCAATTAGAGAAAAGACCCAGACCAGAATTCAAATTGGTCAAAATGGTTATATTTGGATTGATGGAAAAGGTGATAATATTTCACTAGCTCAAAAGGCTGTTGAAATGATAAATGAAGAAGCAACTTCTAAAGGATTAACAAAAAAAATAGAGAAATTATTGGAGAAATAAAATGGCTGGCCAAACTGATATGGAATTGATAAAAAACGGTGTCCGATTAGACGGAAGAAAACCCGACGAGATAAGGGAAGTTAAAATTGTCGCAGGAGTTTTAGACAATGCTGACGGATCTTGCTACCTTGAATGGGGAAATAACAAAATTTATGCAGGGGTTTTTGGACCTATGGAGTGTCACCCTAGGCATAAGCAGAAAGCTGATAGAGCAATTGTTCAAGCAAGATATACAATGGCTCCTTTTAGTGTAAATGATAGAAAGAGACCTGGACTAGATAGAAGATCTAGTGAGATTTCATATATTGTTTCACAGGCTTTTGAAAAAGTAGTTATGGTTGAAGAGTTTCCAAAAGCATCTATCAGAGTTGATATGCAAGTTGTAGAAGCTCATGCAGGTACAAGATGTGCTGCAATGACGGCTGCATCTGTAGCTCTAGCTGATGCGGGAATTCCTATGAGAGATATGATTCCTGCTTGCGCTTCCGGAAAAGTTAATGATGTTGTTGTTGTAGATTTGAATAAAGAAGAGGATAACTACGGACAAGCTGATTTACCATTAGCAATAATTCCAAGCACTGGTGAAGTAGTCTTGTTGCAATTAGATGGACACTTAACGCCAGATGAGTTCGAAGAAGCTATGGATTTAGCAACGCGTGGTTGTATGGATTTATATGACAAAATGCGAGCTGCTCTGGAAAACCGATACGGAGGTAAGAAATGAGTAACGATCATGTTTCTAACTTAATGAAAGGACATATGGAATCCTTGGCTTCTGAAGGTAAAAGGGCAGACGGTAGAGGAATTAATGAATTTAGAGAAGTTAAAATCGAAACAGGAATGATTAACACTGCTGAAGGTTCAGCAATGGTACATCTTGGAAAAACAAAAGTCCTCTGCGGAATAAAAATGCTAATCGGAACGCCTTACGGTGATTCACCAAAAAGTGGAACTATGACTACTACCACTGAATTAGCACCATTAGCTGATCAATCTTTTGATCCTGGACCTCCACGTGAACGATCTATTGAATTAGCAAGAGTTGTCGATAGGGGCATTCGAGAGTCAAGAATGATTGATTTTGAAGCATTATGTATTGAAGAAGGAGAACGCGTATGGATGGTTTACATTGATTTGCATATCCTTGATAATGATGGAAATCTTTTTGATTGTTGTACTTTAGCTGCAGCTGCAGCACTTTCAAATGCAAAGATACCTAACGTTCAACATGGTGTTGCTGATGAAGATGTTGATTTGCCAGTAACCTGCTGGCCAATATCGTGTACCTTTGGAAAACTTGGAAATTCTGTTATTTTGGATGCTACTTCTGATGAAGAAGGAGTAATGTCTGCAAGATTTACTGTAGCTCATGATGAAAATGGAAATCTACGTGCAGCTCAGAAAGGAATGAATGGCGCTTTTACAGATGCTGAAATTAGAGAAGCTGTAAAAACTGCAAGAGCCAACGATAATGTTTTACGTGAGGCCCTAAAAGGTATACAATGAGTCAAGGGACAAAAAAAGTTGGAAGTACAGGCCGATTTGGAGCAAGATACGGAGTATCTGTTCGAAGGAGATTAGGAGCTGTAGAGAAAAAACAACGCCAAAAATATGAATGTCCTTCATGCTCAAAAGTTAATGTAAAAAGAATATCTACCGGAATATTCAAATGTAATAGCTGTGATTATCAATTTGCTAGTGGAGCATATTATCCCACACAGGAGGACTAAAAATGGTCAATTACAAATGTGCATCATGTGGAGCTAAATTAGATATGGATTTGGAAGTTCTTGGACTTACATGCCGCGTCTGTGGTGAGAAGATTTTTTATAAAATAAGACCTTCAACCAAGAAAACTGTCATATCTGATTAATGAAAGCTCAAGTGAGCCTAAAAACCGGAAAAAACACTAAGGCCATTGCTGAGGCTTTACTAGTTGAAGCTAAGGAAGGATTGCCTAAAGTTAATGTAAATATTTTACCAGCTGGAGAAAAATTAAAAATTGATATTGAAGCTGAGGATTTTATAGGTCTCAGAGCTGCACTAAATTCCTTTTTAGGATGGGCTTGTTGTGCTGAAGGGGTCATTATCAATGAGTGAAATAACACCTGAGAATGTTCAAGAAAAATTAAACCTTTTCCAACAAATGCAACAACAAATTCAATCTCTTTCACAACAAGTTTCCCAGATTGATATGTCTATTGGAGAAACTGAAAGAACTCTAGAAGAAATTAAAGACGTTAGTAAGAAAAATACTCTTTACAGAGCAATTGGCTCAGTTATGAAAAAAGTAGAGGATCCTGAAAAACTAAAGATTGATCTTGCAGAAGAAAAGGAAAGAATGGAAATTCGAAATAATAGTTTAAAGAGCCAAATACAAAAAATGAATGAAGAGTTAGAAGAAATGCAACAGAAATTAGCACCTATTTTACAAAATATTCAAGAAACAAAGTGAACAATGCTCTTAAATGATAAAATAAAAAAGGCCCTTGACGACGATTTATTACTTTTAGTACATCATCATGCTGATGTTGATTCTATTGCTTCAGCTATTGGATTGAATTCAGTTTTTAAGAAATCTACAATATGTGCCTCTGATGGAGTAAGTTCTCATGGCCAAAAGCTTGCTAGTGTAATGAACATTGAAATAGTGGAAAAACCTCCTGAGAGCTGGGGCGGAACTGTTGTTGTCTTAGATAGTCCAAATCCTGAGCATTGTAATCCAGTTCCTAAATCTGAAAGCATTGTAGTTATTGATCATCATACGAAAATTGAAGGATGGGAAAAAGAAACTGAAGTAATACATCAGCCCCAACGAACAAGTACTGCGGAAATTATTTTAGATTTAATCCTTGAATTGGATTTAGAAATTAGTAAATCGTGTGCAAATGCCCTTTTGTGTGGGATTTATACTGATACTGGCCAGTTTAGACATGCCAATGGAGAAACGTTCAGAGCTGCAAGTGAATTGGCAAAGGTTGGTGCAGATCCTCAAGAAGTAATCAATATTTTGGATAGCGAAAGACCTATGATTCAAAAAACTACTTTTCTAAAAGCTGCCCAACAAATGAAATGGATACAAGAAGGAAAATGGATTATTGCAGAAAGTAGAGTTGGATCTTTTGAATCTGGCTCTGCAAGATTACTAATTGTGCTCGGCGCTGATATTGCTTTGGTTTCATCAGGAAATAAAAAAGGAGATATGAGAATCTCAACTAGAGCATCAAATCGAATTGTATCTGAAGGATTTAACCTAACGACTATTTTAGAAGAAATTGTCGAAATTAATGGAGGCTCTTCAGGAGGCCATCCCGGTGCTGCAGGCTATAATGGCAAAGGTGATCCTGAAGCTATAAGTGAAATCACAAAACAAAAGTGTATTAGATTAATAAGGCAATTACCTTAACCGCAGGTTTTCATGACGTTTTGTGAAGTATAGAGCTATATTCAGAATTTACGGTCTAATTTTGGCCAATATGCTCCTTCTTATGGGTGGCCAATTGGCGTATCTTTACCTTGTCGGACCAATATCTATGGAAGACGGGAGGCCGATGACTCTACCTGAAATTCCTCTCTTAGGATTTTTAATAATGATTTTGATGCTGGCTGGTAGTATTGTAATAGCAGCTATACTTCAGAGAAAACCACTTCCAATAAGGTATGTAGCAGTTAACAAAAATAATGAGCCTAAATTATCAAAAGAAGAGAATGTAGAAAAAGAAACTCAACAATATAGGCCAATTTACCCGGGTCAATTTAGTGAAAATACCAGTGAAAGATACTATGACCGTTATACTGATAAAAAGAAATTAAATTGGGGTGGAGATGAACCCGGACCAAAAATAACCGATAAGAAAATAGGCTCTTTTGTTAAAAGAGAATTGCAACTACCAAGTTCTAGTTTTCTCCTATTTAGTTTTTTATTTTCTTTAGCGTTAGGTTTAGTTTCTCTTGGTGAAAGAGGGCCTTTCATCTATTTATTTCCCATAGCCTTTGTAGTTGCGTTCACTTTTCCAGGTTTAATTTGGGTAAGCTACATATATGATAGATCAATAAAATCTCCCGAACCTCAACGATTGGTTTTAATCGCACTAGCGTGGGGAATGTTTTCCACATTACCTGCTAGCTTACTGAATGACACGGGTGCACGAATAATCGAAGTAAATCAAAACGCTCTTTTAGGAGACGGAGATTTTGGAACAACTGAACTAATTCTAGTATCTGTCATTGCACCGTTTGTAGAAGAATTATTGAAACCAATAGGGCTAATTTTTGTAATGAAAAGATTGAGAACTCCTTACGAGGGCGTTTTGTATGGGGTAGCGTGCGGCATGGGTTTCGCAATAATGGAAAATTTACTTTATGAATTATTTATCCTTATTTGGTACGGTGCTGATGCTTGGACGATTAATGCATTTGCCAGAGGGGTTGGATCTACTGTATTACATGCAGTAGGTCCTGCTTCTGTAGGATATGCAATTGCATTATCAAATCAAATGCAAATTCCTAAAAATAAAACACTGCCTATCGCTTATCTTTTTGGCTTCATTATGCATGCTCTCTGGAATGGATTTGCAACGATGCCATTCATGGTTGATGGGGCAATATGGGTATACACTTCTTACTCATTAATCATCCTTATGGCAATATTCTGTCTAATTTTTATAGTCAAAATACATGAATATGGAAAAGAATACTCACAGATTGAGTTAGAAGCTTCAAAATTTGAAGATAATGAAGAAGAACCAACAAATAGTGGGCACTAAGTGCAATTAATACCGTCCTTAGCTCAGACTGGCCAGAGCGGCCGGCTGTAGGGGTCTATCCCTTTTACCCGTGAGTACGGGAGGCCGCAGTTACCGGCAGGTCCCC
>MDTB01016680.1_pt1 | contig 35672 bp, 32 predicted proteins | sample 811161 | NCBI WGS metagenome assembly MDTB01 (sample SAMN05326650, study PRJNA326480) | marine metagenome | isolation source: seawater | place: Mediterranean Sea | collected 2009 | reverse complement strand
TAGGCTTAGGTCAGATAAAAAGCGTAATCAGTCTTATGTTTTCGGTTTTTTGGGTTTGGAGTAGATTAAGCGCTAATTTAAGCAATTGATTATACTGTGTTAGTATTAGCTGTGGGGTACTGACACCCTGTAATTAGTTGGGTGTGCTGGTTGGGTCTCCTATTAGCTTTACGTCCTTCACGAAAAATAATCTCTCAACGTTTAGATTGTTTACGGTCAATAAGAGTAAAAGATACTCATCGTTTAGGAGATGTAACACTAGATCTTGTGCTGATGGAAGCAAAATTTTGACTGAAGATTTTGATTTTGGGGTCGATATCTTTCGGGAGCTAGATGACATCGGGGTTTGGGATTATGGCTAAAATTGCTGTTTTCAATCAAAAGGGTGGTGTTGGAAAAACTACCACCTCACTTAATATCACTGCGGCTCTTTCACGCCGTGGACTAAATCCGCTGTCGATTGATCTTGATCCACAGGGGCACCTCTCGTACGTATGTGGAGCGACAGTCAAGCATCCAGACGATTCAGTCTTTAGTTTTTATCAAAGATCTAAAACCTTGACCGAGTTAATCAGAGAGGGTAGTTCTGGTTGGTTAGTAATACCTTCACATGTTGAACTTTCTCGCGTGGACAGTAGTTTCGGGAAGGGACCCAACGTATTAAATTTATTAAACAGAGGTATTGTTGCAGAAAAGCTAAACACAGGAAGGCCAATTATTATGGATTGTTGCCCAATGTTAGGTGTTTTGAGCCTATCGGCAATTTTCGCCTCCACAAGAGTCCTTTGTCCGGTATCGGCGGATTATCTGGCTGTGAAATCTGTAGCAGAGGTGGAGAAGACACTAAAGGCCTTGGAAAGAGTTTTAAAAAGAAGAGTAGTCAGACGCTTCGTTATTACTCGCTTTGATGTTCGAAGGAAAATGTCTCACCAAATTTACGAAGAATTACATGAAAGGCTCGGACATGAGCTATGTAACACCCGTGTTTCCGAGAATGTATCATTAGCCGAGAGCCCTGCAGCGCTCAGCGATATTTTTTCTCATGCGCCATCCAGTAGAGGAGCTGCCGATTATGAGTCTCTGATCGAAGAATTAATGGCCGATGGATTTATGGATAATTAGATATTAATGAACTTGCTTTGGTAGTTTTATTTTTCATCCTCTTTTGAAATCATCGATATAATATTTTCAATGCTGGCGTTGTCTTCCTGTGCATGGGCATTCATAACCTTACAAAAAATTATGTCGCAATTAAGATAAACTTTTCTAATTTTGTCGCAAGCATGTTCCTCATCACGGGCATGAACTCCTAGATTTTCGACTAAAAGACCGTCTTTTGTTCTTATTGCTAAACTAAATTTCAACATTGTTCTACCAAATATTTGATATATCTTTTTGAGTTTTCAATATAGTGATTAGCAGAATTTTTAATTCTGGTTATCTCGTCATCGGTTATTTGCCGTACCACTTTACCAGGAGCACCCATTACAACTGAACCATCAGGAATTTGTTTGCCCTCTGTGATAAGCGTGTTAGCGCCTATGAGGCAGTTTCGCCCTATGCGGGCTCGGTCCAGTATTATTGCTTTCATTCCAATTAAGCTTTCTTTCTCTACATGACATCCGTGTAGCATAACCTGGTGACCGACAGTTACATTTTGCTCGACTATCAACGGTAAGTTGCTATCGGTGTGTAGGACGCATCCATCCTGAATATTACTCCCCTCGCAAATGTGAATAATATCATTGTCACCTCTAATTATCGCATTAAACCATACACTGGAATCACGCTCTAGGATTACTGATCCAATTACTGTGGCGTTTTGTGCCACCCATGAATCTTCGTCTATGTTGACTTTTCTGTCTTTTAACGAATAAAGCATCTAAATTCTTTCTCTGAGAGGGTATTTTCTTTACTACTTGTCGATTATAGGCGTTATTTGGTTTAATGCGTAGCGATGCGCCACTTTTATTTCTATTAAACTGGATTTTTTTGTCACTCATGATGATTTTTAATTTCTCTATTGCTTTTCCCTTTGTTTTTGCATTAACTGCGATGGCAACTGACGTCGATTTCGAGTACTTTAGAGATTGCTCGGATTGCCCCACATTGGTAAAGATACCAGCGGGCGAATATGCCATGGGAATGCCTCCTGTTTTTCAAGGCCGACCGTATGATAAAGGTGAAATGCGAAGAATTGTGATTGAAAAACCCTTCGCAATAGGTGCCTTTGAGGTAACTTTTGAACAATGGGATAAATGTGTAGAGGCGGGAGCATGCGTCAAAACAGATGACAGAGACTGGGGACGAGGGAGGCGACCAGTCATAAATGTTTCGTGGGAACAAGCCGTCAAGTATACCAAGTGGCTTAGGCACGTAACAAAGAAAAGATATCGTCTTCCGACTGAAGCTGAGTGGGAGTACGTGGGTAGGGCGGGGGCCGGGATGGCGCGTTTTTTTGGAATAAAACCGGATCTGGTGTGTGTATTTGCAAATATATATGACATTAGTGCTTGGAAAGAATTACAGTACGAGTGGGATTACTTGCCCTGTATCGATAATTTTGTCGGAACGGCTCCGGTTGGTTCATTCAAGCCAAACCAGTTTGGTGTTTACGATATGCTGGGTAACGTTTGGGAATGGACGGAAGATTGTTTGGCATACACTTTTCGGCCGTCTAATGGAACTAGTAGTGGTGCAGTGATACGTGGGGATTGTAACCAGCGGGCCTTTAGGGGAAGTTCTTGGTTGAATCACCCTTTGCCCTATATTCGTCCACCTGACAGGTATAAGTTCAAGGGCGCCAAAGAGGCTGATCTGGGCTTCAGGGTAGTAAGAGAATTAGATTAAGGTGTTTCATAGTTTTTTATACCGGCTTTTCAGCATAGCAATACCCCCCACCATACCACCTAAGTGTGCAAAATGAGCTATGCCTTTTGCTGTACCTGTTATCCCAAGAAACAACTCTAGACATCCATATAAGACTACAAAATATTTTGCACGGATTGGGATTGGGGGTATGAGGAGGATTAAACGCTCATTAGGAAATAGAAAACCGTAGGCGAGTAAGAGGCCAAATACCCCGCCAGAAGCGCCCACTGTCGGATTTTGGTTTAAGTTACCGGCAATGTTGGTAGCCAAAAGATGAGTTACCGCCGCTGCTATTATACAAACAAAATAATACTTTAGAAACCAGATGGCGCCGAAGGCTTTCTCAATACGCTGACCGAAAACAAGCAGTGCTAACATATTGAAAAGCAGATGACTGAAGCTACCATGAAGGAAGCTATATGTTACTAACTGCCAGACGTTGAAGGATGGTAAGTTTGGATGCGGAATTATGGGCCACAGTGCTAATTCTATTATCAAGGCGTTGCCACTTGTAATTTGGTATATGAAAAATACGACATTAAGGATTATCAAAGTTAAGGTGGCCACTGACATAGTATGTTTTAATTGGTATTGGTGTTAAACAACTAATTATATCAATAAAGGTAGAAAAAACAGCCGAGAAGGATGAACAAGAGTGGTTCCCCAACTGAAATATTTACTGCCTGTGCTTTTTTTAATGAGAATTTTAAAGTTCCAGCTTCAGGCGCTCGCAGTTCCAAAAGGAAGAGATGTTCGTGATCGCAGATTTATCGACGGTGAGAGGTTATTTCAAGAAGCCAAGTGCGCAGTTTGCCATTCGCCAGTGCTCAAGATGGCTGAGCAATTTAAGAAACTTCCACAATTGGCAAACCAGACTTTTCACGCTTATACTGATCTTTTGCTACACGATATGGGAGAGGGATTGGCCGACAATAGACCAGATTTGCAAGCTGGTGGCAGAGATTGGAGAACACCGTCTTTGTGGGGAGGAGGTCTATCCCAGAAAGTATCAGGGAGTCAGTTGATGCTGCATGATGTTTGTGCCCGTAATTATGGGGAAGCGATCTTGTGGTACGGAGGAGAGGCAAATGTATCAAGGGAATTTTTTAAAAACATGAAAAAAAGACAGGGAGAGTCTTGTATTCTTTTTAAAATCTATTTAGGGGGGTAATACATTGTGAGAACTTTTTGTAAGCCAAAATTAGTATTTGGCATATTTAGCATTTTAATTTTGTTTGGATGTGGTGACGGTGATGCTCCTGTGCAAGAGACCATTGATGCGACAGATGTAAAGGCTAACTCTGTGCAGAAGACAACGTTAAAATTGGTTAGTGTATTTCCTACTAGCCTGGAATTACTTGGTACCAACTTACATGTTTTTGTTGATCAAGTAAAAAGGGTGTCAGGGGGTATGTTGGAAATCAAAACCTATGAGCCAAATGCATTGGTGCCACCTTTAGAGTCTATTCCAGCGGTTTCAAAGGGATCAGTTGATGTCGCGTGGAGCACGCCCGGTTTCTGGTCGGGAACAGATTCGGCGTTTAATTTTTTTACAACTGTGCCGTTTGGTCCGAGGCCAGGGGAGTTTTTGGCTTGGATGTATAACGGAGGTGGGCTTGATTTATTGGATGAAATGTTTGCAGAACATAACCTTAAATCTATTCCCTGCGGTATACAACCGCCTGAGGCCTCAGGATGGTTCCGAAAAGAGATTAAGACTTCAGCCGACCTTCGAGGTTTAAAGATGCGCTTCTTTGGTTTAGGCGCAAAAGTTATGGATCAGTTAGGAGTTGCGACTCAATTGCTTGCACCGGGCGAAATATTTCAGGCTTTGCAATTGGGTACAATAGATGCCTCGGAATTTGCTAATCCATCCATAGATAAAAATATGGGGTTTTCGCAAATTGCAAAGTATTACTACTTTCCGGGGTGGCACCAACCAACTTCGATACTACATTTTATAATTAACACGGGTAAGTGGGATAAATTAGCAGACCAACAGCAGGCGGCTATAGAGTACACTTGCGGCAACATGATAGTTAAAATGTTAGCGGAAGCGGAATCGAATCAATGGTCAGCAATGAAGGAAATGCAGGAAAAAGATAATGTGATTCTAAAAAGATGGCCACCGGAGATTATTGCGGAATTTCGAGCTGGTTGGGAGAAAGTAGTAGAGGAAGAATCAGCTAAAAATCCAAATTTCAAGAAGGTGTATGATTCTTACGCGGCGTTCAGAGAAAACTATAGCTTATGGGCTGATTATGGTTATCTTCGTTAAACAGTTTAGAAAGCCAACTTCTGCGAAAGAGTTTTCATTTGACCATGTCAAGGGTATACAAATTACATATCCGCGTTTATGGATAAGCTGATCTCTATTAGTGAGAGCATCAATAGGCTCTTAGAAAGACTGGCCAAGGGGGCCGGTCTTTTGTTCTTGCTAACAATAGCGGTGATCGTTTTCGATGTTTTGTCCCGTAAGATTGGTTTTCAAATGCCAGGGTTAGGCTCTACTAGATTACAAGAATTGGAATGGCATTTGCACACCGCCCTTTTTTCTTTTTGGTTAGGTGTTGCTTATGTTAAAAATGCTCACGTTAGAATTGATATTCTCGTGGCTGGTTTGAAACCAAAAACGAAGGCATGGGTCGAGTTAATTGGTTGTTTTGTTTTTGCTATTCCGTATTGTCTCCTCGCGATTTATTTCAGTCTGGACTTCACAATAACTGCATTTTTAGATAATGAGGGCTCACCTTCTTCTAATGGACTTCCATGGCGCTGGATTCCAAAAGGTTGTATTTTTTTAGGGCTTTTAATGTTGCTTTTAGCAGTTATCGCTGTTATTGCGCGGATACTTGTTTTTCTTTTTGGACCGGAGAGACTTAGAGTAGCCAGCTCCTTTGGGACTTTTAAGCTTAGCGAAAAGGATACCTAAATGATTGCATGGTTGACAGAATACCTCTCTTTGATACTTTTCTTGGTTCTCGCTCTGTCGTTATTTTGTGGATTTCCGGTAGCCTTTGTTTTGGGTGGTATAGGTATATTGTTTGGGGGCCTTGGAATTTTACTAGAGGTTTTTGAACCAATACAGTTTTTTAACTTATTACCTCGCATATGGGGAACAGCAGCTTCAAACCCGATATTAGTTGCCGTACCCATGTTTATTTTTATGGGAACCATGCTCGAGAAGAGTGGCGTGGCTGATGATTTGCTGCACTGTTTGCAGGTCTTACTGAGGCGTATTCCGGGTGGCTTGGCAATGTCAGTAACAATTATGGGAACAATTATGGCTGCGACCACAGGTATTGTCGGGGCTTCGGTAGTAATGCTTACTATGATTGCCCTTCCGTCAATGTTAGAAAGAAAATACGATACCCACCTAGCGGTTGGCACTATCGCCTCAGCGGGGACCTTAGGTATATTGATTCCCCCATCAATCATGTTGGTAATAATGGGTGATTTACTATCGATTTCAGTGGGAGCTTTGTTTGCGGCTGCCGTTATTCCGGGAGTGATGTTGGCAGGACTCTATCTTAGTTATATTTGTTTAACAAGCTTTTTGGACCCTAGTAAGGCCCCAGCGCTTCCATCATCAGCTGGGCCTAAAAATGAAAAAGAGTTGATAAAGTTAATATGTAAAAGTTTTATTCCTCCGGTTTTTTTAATTTTTTTAGTTCTAGGATCAATTTTTGGCGGATGGGCTACTCCAACTGAAGCTGCTGGCGTGGGATGCCTTGGTGCATTAATTTTGGCAAAGGCTAGCGGAAAATTGAGTATGGCCACGCTCTGGTCAGTCATTGAACGTGCTGGACTTACAAATGGGATGGTCTTCTTCATAATTTTTGGAGCAACCCTATTTTCATACGTTTTTAGATCGCTTGGAGGAGATGAACTAATAGTAGGTCTTTTGGCTTCTTTGGGAATCGATACTGGTTGGGAAATTTTAGTTTTCATGCTGATTTTAACTTTTGCGTTAGGTTTTTTCTTTGACTGGATAGAGATAACTCTAATCGTACTACCGGTTTTTGCCCCGATTTTACAAGGAATAGACTTCGGACCTCACCTTGGCGATGGGGGGCCAATTTTGTTTTTGACTTGGTTTGTTATTATGCTGTCTGTAAATCTTCAAACTTCTTTTCTAACGCCCCCGTTTGGGTTTACATTGTTCTACATGAAAGGCACTGTGCCGTCTTCCATAGAAATGGGTCAAATATATCGAGGAATCATTCCTTTTGTGTTACTTCAATTAACAGGTTTGCTGCTGTTAATATTTTTCCCCCAGCTAGTTTTGTGGCTGCCAAAGACGGTGGGATTCCTATAAAAAAATGGCGAGAAGATCTCATCGACCATTTTTGTACACGATAAATGGCCACTAAACTTGCGTTTTTTTCTTGGCAACATAACCGTATGAAGCGTGCTTCTTTTACCCTCCATTGCCACATAGTCAGCTTTGATTTGCGAAATTTGGTCGTGACGAAATAGTTTTTTCCAGTCAACAACATGCAACATGACCATAAAGCAAAACAAAAAATGTTAACGTTATCATAGATATATTACTGTTTAGCATGATTGGTGGTTTCGAGATGCATGAGAATAGAAAATTATTTTTCTTTACAGTCTAAGTTTTTGGATACTACTTTGTTATATAGATGGTAAATTTTAACTTTGTAATTAGTGATATTGGTTTAAGATTTCGTTATCCTTATGTTTGTGATTTTTGTATGAGTCTTAATAGTAGCTTCCTCTTGAAAGTATGTTGAGAATATGCCCGTGAACGCTGAAATTAACCGATTATTATCTCTTATAAATTATGCTCAGGAGGTAATGAGCTCCCGTAATCGTGCCATAACCGACGTCTCAGATCATGGCAATTTTTTTCTTTCAGAAGATGACGCACTTACCCTTAACGGGATACAGTTATCGAGAGGTAACAGTGATAGAGAAAACATTGATGATGAATGGTTGAGAATTGCGAAACCTCCTCTGGAGGAATCAGTTCCCCAGCCGTCGTCGCCATTACTCGTGCCTTGGCTGCAGCTATATGATTCTCCTGATGAATCGCCAAAGCTAGCGGAGAAAGTGCCCTCTAGCGTTTTAACAAAGCTTGAACAAGATTCAGCTGATCCTTTGTCCTTCGCCGGGGTTAGAGAGGGAGGTGGAACTGATGATTGGTGTTATTTGCAAAACTATTCCCTAAAACAAGAACTGGAACGAGAATTTTCAAATTACTCTAAGACCACATGGAATTCGTGGGCAGCCAGGGAAAAGAATCGTAGACGTGCGGTTAAAATATATACGAGTTTGTTTACCCTTTACCAACAACTGGGTGGCTCGCTAGCAGAACATCGGATGGAGTTGATTTGGGGTATCGGTATGGCCACCTATCTCAGCAATGATCAAATTGTAAAATACCCGGTTATCTCTCAAGTTATGGACTTGTCCTTTGATGACAAAAGTGGTGCGGCTGTAATAAGACCAAGGAATATTGAGGCCCGGTTTGAATTGGATGTTTTCATGCCTATTCGCGCTCTTACTGCTGCCCTAAAAAATATTCATGGGATGAGAGAAATTGGTGGTATTGCTGCAGTTAACCCATTTGAAATAGACAGCTATACTGAATCGTTAGGTATTGCAAAGGACATATTGACAAACTATTCGCCAGAGTCTGAAATAGAATTCCAGCGATCTTGGGTTTTGTTCGCAAGGCCGAGGAGTTCAAATATTGCGGTGCAGGACTTGGAAAGATTTAGAGATTTTCTATCCAACCTGCACGATGATTATGTCTTGCCGCCGGCCATTCAAGCTATACTGAATTCGCCGCCTGATTATGCTCAAAATAAGAAGTTTCCTTCTTACAGGGGAGTCAGCTTTACTCACCAAAAATCTGACTTTAATGGGTCTGCTCCCGACCTTTATTTTCCAAAACCATATAACTCAGAACAAGCTCGTGTAGCTAGTTTGCTCGAAGTATCTGATGGTGTAGTGGTCCAAGGACCTCCCGGCACTGGTAAGACGCACACCATAGCTAATATTATTTGCCACTCCCTAGCAAACGGAGAAAGGGTATTGATTTCTTCTATGAGAGAGCCAGCTTTGGCGGTCTTGAGGGATATGCTCCCGAAAGAGTTGCGCCCACTGGTAATTTCTTTGCTAGCGACAGAGCACGACGGTATTAACCAATTTGTGGAATCGGTTGAACATATTGCTTACGGTGTTCAAAGATTAGACCAAAATAGAGCTCGTTCAGATATCAAGATTTTGGAAGAGCAAATTGATGCGTTGCATGGGAGAATATCAGTCGTTGACGAAAAGATTAGCCGATGGGCTGAGCTCAATTTATCTCCCGTACAAATAGACGAAGAGTCAATTTATCCGCAGGATGCCGCAAACGAGATACAACTTGCTCGGGGAACATTTGAGTGGATTCCTGATAAATTAGGTATTGAGAAAAAATTTGAACCCCAATTCTCGATTGACGATATTGTTCGACTGAAAAGCTTACTGAATGATTTGGGTGATAATCTAGTATTTTTGGACGATGTTCTGCCGGATAGCTCCAGATTCCCAGATTCACTCTCGTTAACTAAGGTCCATGGAGATTTGCAAAGATTCACGAGGCTGACAGATAAAGCGCGTAAAACCGAATGGCCTTGGCCAGAAAATGCTAACGAAGGTACTTTGCAATCTGCGAGGGATCTAGCAAAAGAGGTCAGACGAGTTAGTTCGAAATGGGGGCATTTGCTGGGAGCACGTATGCCTTGGAGCGATGCAGTGGTAATGCGTATTAGAAGAGGGGAGCCTAAAAGATTTTTTGATACACTTGATGGGCTAGGTAAAGACCTCGAGAAACTTAGTGTTGAGCGTGCTGTATTTTTAAAAAAACCGGTAACGGTGCCGGAGGCTGCCTTGCTTGATGCGACTTTCTTGATGGCGGTTACGAACCTTGCTGAGGGGAAAAGACCATATTCGATTACAGTGAGAGGAAAAAACAAAATCAAAGGGTGGTTATCCCTTACGCGTATTGGTGGAATGGCGGTTCAAGGCCAACATAACTGGGCCCACGTTTACAAATACGTCATTCTTTATCAGAGTCGGCAGGAATTAACTTCTCGATGGAATGTATTGGCGCCTGAAATTGGTTTACATCCGGTTTTGTCGGTAGATACGAAAGGGCAATTATCGGCTGAGGGACAATTTGCTTTTTTTAAAGCACTCAGAGAGCTTACGAAAGAGCAAAGGAAATTGGCCCTAAAGTCTTCAGAGGTCTTTCCTGATTGGGCTAGGGCTGCAGAGTTAGTAGTGAATCCGCTTATTATAGACGAGTTGAGCTATGCCTTGGAGTATCACCTTAGTCGGCATGGGTTATCTACTGTAAGTAATTCTGTCGACGAACTCAAAGCGATAGCTGGAGCATCCTCAGGCAGAGTCGCTGATTATCTAATAAAATTCCTTAGCGATAAGTTGGGAAATCCAGATGTTGAGGCTTCTATTATTTTACGAGAATGGGAGTTCATCCAAGAAGAAATCAAAAGAGTCACAGGGTTCTTAACGAAACTAAAAGAAGTGAAAAAATTAGTTAAAAAGGTAAGCGATTCTGGGGGGGGGGAATTAGGAGTTCTATTGTTAGTAGTTAGTGAGTCCAAAGTCGATCTTCTTCCAGAGGGAATATTGCGACATTGGCGGCTGAAAAGGTTGGAAACGTATATTCAATCTATAGATCCGCAAAAAGAGGTTCATAAATTATCGATGTTACGCGTCGAATTGGAGGGTGACTTGGTAAGTGCCTATGAAAAACTTTTGATTGAACGAACTTGGTTGCGCTTGACTAACAACATCACGCCAGCGGCGCGAGCCTCTTTGCAAAATTATTTGAATGCAATACAACGAATTGGTAAAGGAACTGGTAAAAGAGTTCATCGCTTTAGGAGGGAAGCTAGGACTGCTGCGCTTGAAGCACAAAAAGCGGTGCCGTGCTGGATAATGCCGCATCATCGAATTTCCGAAACTTTGCCTGCAGAAATTGGCTCTTTTGATTTAGTAATAATAGATGAAGCATCACAGTCGGATTTGTCAGCTTTACCGGTCCTTTTGCGTGGATCAAAGTTGCTCATTGTCGGAGACGATCGACAGGTCGCTCCACAAGCTATAGGAATGGAGGAGGATCGACTCAAAGAATTGATGAATAAACACTTGGAGGACCAAATCCCAGCGTTCCGAAATCAATTATCACCTGACCGCTCGATATATGATTTAGCGAGAGTGGTTTTTGCAAAAAATGGGGTTATGCTTAAAGAGCATTTCAGGTGCGTAGCACCGATTATCGAGTACTCAAAAAAACAATTTTACAAGCATGAGCTCAAGCCATTGCGTCTTCCCCTTGCATCCGAGGTAATCGCACCTCCGCTGGTAGATGTTAAAGTAAAAAACGGTCGCAGAGAAAAAACAATAAATTCCGCTGAAATAGAGTTTATTGTTCAAGATATTGCTCGTATTTGTAATGACCGAAGGTTTGTCGATAGATCAATCGGGGTGGTGTCTCTTCTCGGACAAGAGCAGGCAAACAAAATATGGGATCGTTTACTAGAGGTGTTGGAAACATCGGTATTGAAGAGGCACTGTATTGTGTGTGGGGACGCACGGATGTTTCAGGGAAGGGAAAGAGATATCATTTACCTTTCGATGGTTGTCGCTCCTAATGATTTAGGTAGTCCTCTCTCAAGCGAGGTTTTCTCCCAGCGCTTTAACGTGGCTGCATCTCGTGCTCGTGACCAAATGGTGCTAGTGAGATCAGTTGAAAAAAATGATCTCTTGTCTGGAGATTATCTCAGGCATTCTTTGATTGATCATTTCTCGCGGCCCTTTGAATCGATCGGTAACAACTTACACAGTATCGGACGAGATTTGTGTGATTCGCGTCTTGAGAGGGATATTTTTGATTGGTTGAAATCATCAGGGTATCGGTTCCGCCCAAAAGTTGCGGTAGGAATTCATATCGTCGATTTTGTAGTTGAAGGAATGTCTGACAAAAGACTAGCCATTGAGTGTGACGGCGACAAATATCAAGGACCAGAGAGCTGGACGCAATCAATCGAAAAGCAAAGGGCGCTCGAAAGGACAGGGTGGAAGTTTTGGCGATGCTTCGCCAGTGGCTTTATTGTAAGTAGAGATAAGACTATAGATGATCTCGAGGCGACATTGACAGATTACGGCATATTGCCTGACTCCGAGTTCGAATACGATGATAAAATAACAGCTAGTAAAGAAGTCAATGTGTCTGCTTCAGAGTTTATTGAACTTAGCAATGTGCGTAAATTTAAACGAACATTAAAAACCAGCAAACTTTGATTGCCGCACTAAAAAAATGTTATGGGTGGGATTAATTGGTTTCCCGGGCATATGCACTCTGCCCGCAAAGATTTCGTTGAAATAATATCGAAAGTAGATATGGTACTTGAGTTGGTTGATGCTCGAGCTCCTATGGCGAGCACTAATCCACTAACCAACGATATTTGTTCAAAATACAAAAAGTTGGTTCTTAAGGTTATTAATAAAGTTGATTTGGCTGATCCACAAGTCACGAAATCGTGGGTCAATTATTTTAAGCTAAATGATTTTGGTAAGACAATTCTTCTTTCCGCAAAAAAACAAAATATCAACGGTAAAATCATCGCTAATTGTCGCGAACTAATCGGTGAAAACTTATCGCCGGACTGTCATATAAAAATACTGATAGCAGGAATTCCAAATGTAGGAAAGTCAACAATATTTAATTCCTTGGCAAATAGAAAAGTCGCAAAGGTGGCTGATTTGCCAGCCGTTACAAGAAGGCAGCGTATATTAGGCTTAAACAGGGAGAAAATAAAAATCATTGATACTCCGGGATTGCTATGGCCTAAGATTCATGATGATAGAACAGGTAAAATTTTGGCGGCAAACAACAACATAGGGCAGAATGCATTCCAAGAGGTTGATGTTGCGCAATTTCTTGTAGAATTTTTAACCTCCCACTACCCAGAATGTTTAAATAAGCGCTATGGTATTGAGGAATTAAATAATGGCGGAGCAAGTCTTTTAACAGAAATTGCACATAAAAAAAAATTAGTTGAAAGGGGTAATATTCCGAACATTCAAAGGGCTGCAAATATGCTTTTGCGAGACTATAGAGCAGGTTATCTTGGAAGAATTAGTTTAGAAACGCCCACAAAATATAAAGATTAAATTATAAAATTCAGACAATCTTTAGTTTTTTCTTGGATTTTACGCCAACCCTCTAGTAGTATTCGATAGATCAAAATAAACCCATGTACAGGATTTAGATTATGAAATTTTTGTATTTAATTATGATTATGACTTTTTTGTTTGGATGTTCTGAGCAAACTGATGTGTCCAAAAAGGCTTTGGATAAGGATGAGTATGACATTCTCTACACTATTGGTGTGGAGGTTAGCCAACAGGTAAAGGTCTTAGGCCTTAATGCAGCAGAATTACAAGCTGTTCAGTCGGGCTTTTCGGATAACATACTTGAAAATGAGCTGCAAGTTGATACATCTCAGCATCGCCAGAAGTTGCAAGAATGGGGAAGTAAAAGGATTGAGGCCGCCGCAATGCGTTACAGTAAACAAGGGGAAGAATATGTAAAAAAATTCTTGGAAGATCCCTCAATAAAAAAGACGGTCTCAGGGGCTCTTATTAAGGACATCAGTGCGGGCACTGGGAAACAGCCCACTGGCAGTAGTAGAGTCAAAATTCACTACCACGGAACGCTGGTAGATGGAACCGTGTTTGATAGCTCGAAAGACCGCGGAGAACCAGGAGAATTTGCTCTAGGAGGGTTGATAAAATGCTGGGGAGAGGGTATTCCGCAGATGAAAGTTGGTGGGACTGCGCGTTTAGTATGTCCTCCGGAAACAGCGTATGGAGAAAACGGATCTCCTCCGGTGATTCCGCCGAATTCGACATTAATTTTTGACGTGGAGCTTTTAGACATCTTAGATGAAAGTTGATGCTAAATTCAATAACTAATATTTATGGAGATTAAATAATGATAATAGATATCAGGACCTATACATGTAGACCGGGAATGATAAAAAAACACATGGCTTTGTACGAAAAAATGGGTAAGGGTCCCCAAACAAGGCACTTAGGTCAGCCACTTGGTTTTTTGACCGGAGAAACTGGCAATCCAAATGAATATGTTCACATGTGGGTGTATGATAGTGCCGGGGACAGAGAGACTAAAAGGGCAGCCATGTGGGCGGATCCCGATTGGATAGCATATACCCAAGAGAGCGCAAAATTAGGAGCTTTAGTGGCTCAGGAAAACAAGCTGATGAATCCCGTTGATTTTTTTCCATCTCCAAAAAAATAGATGGATTCTCGTCTGATTCGGTCGGCGTGTAATTTATTTTTTATGTTTTGTTTTTTTGTTTGTGCTGTATCAAACGCTGAGACCGATGATCAAATGTTTTATCAAGGACTTAAGGCTTTTGAGCAGAATAAATATAAAATGGCCGCTGAATTATGGCTGAGAGCAGCCTCATCGGGTCACATTCGCGCTCAAAATGGGCTCGGGGTTATTTATCGTGACGGTTTGGGAATGCCGAGAAATACTGAGAAAGCAATCGATTGGTTCTATAAATCAGCTGAGAAAGGATACGCCTATGGGATGTATAATTTGGCTATAGTCTTTATCAGTAGAGGAGATTCTTCGAACAATAATATTGAGGCATATAAATGGTTATATTTAGCTACGGCATTGAATTTTGATGAGCAGGCAAATTATAGACTTTATATTCTGGCAAACCGCATGTCGAAATTGGAAATAAAGGAGGCCAGTGTTCAAGCTCAAAGGTGGTTTGATGGTTTTTTTTTTGAGGAGTATTAAAAAAAAGTTATTTTATCCATCCATATTTTTTAAAGATTTTTCTAGCGAAGAGGTTTGATCAATATAAGATTTTCTGTAGGATTCAAAATCTGTTTTCGATTCGACTTCAAGTTCACGCTGACGAAACAAGGATTTTTGTGCGATGCCTTTGTCCTTATTGACGATATTGCTAGGATATTCTAACTTTTTAAATTTTTCCTTATGTTTTTTTGAGTTATGTAAGGTGAAATTTTTAAATGACTGATCATGGTAATTACAAATATCTTTCAAAACTTTTGCTGAAATTGAATTTTCAGGGTTTCGAATTATTCGACTAGCAATTTCAAGAGAAGCTGAGTACTTATCGGTTTGATTAGCAGAATCTAATGCAGTGGCAATGGGAAAACATTTTTCTATTATTTCAGTTCCCCATTCTTTAATTGTTTGCAAATTGTCGCCTCGGAATATTTTGGTGTGCGGATCTCTACCATATTCAGCAACTACATGTTGATTATGATGGATATCTACCAGCTCTTTCGGGGAATCGGCAGGACTGTCACTTAATAAACAATGCAGCAGAAATATATCAATAAATCTGATCGTATCCTCTGAAATTCCTAGCTCTGAATAAGGGTCCAGATCTATAGCTCGTATTTCTACATATTCTACGCCTCGGTTATGCAGAGCGTGGAGTGGCCTCTCGCTTGGTTTGATACGGCGTTTTGGTCTGATAGTACTGTAAAATTCATTTTCTATTTGAAGTAGGCTAGTAGAGAGTTGGTTGTAACTATCGCCGTTTTTGATCCCTATGTAAGCGTAGGGTGGGTACGGTTCAGTAAGAGCAGCCTGTAGGGATCGTGTGTAGCTGTTCAGAGTGTTGTAGGTTACCGCAATCGAACTTTGAACATCGCTTTGATAGCCAAGAGGCCCCATTCTGAGGGAGGTTGCTTCCGGGAGATACATATCTCCTGATTTAAAGTTTTTGAGCCGGTGGACTTTTTTCTCAGTAAATGTTTTACAGACCGCAGGAGAACCCCCGAAAAGATAGAGTAAAAGCCATGCTTCGCGCTGAAAATTGCGAATTAATGCAAAGTAGAAATGATTTCGTAACTCTTCAATCGATTCACCACTATAAACGTCCTTTTGTAAGATTTGCCAAGCATTTTCAGGTATTGAAAAGTTATAGTGGATTCCTGAAATCATTTGCATTTTTCGACCGTATCGGTGTGACAATCCTCTTCGATACACATGTTTCGCTCTACCGATGTTGGAAGCTCCGTAAATCCCTATTGGTATTGCTTCTTCGCGTGGGAGATCGCATGGCATACTGCTGCACCACAAAAGTTCATCTTCTATATTTTCGTAAACAGTTTTATGAATTTGTGTCAACTCTCTAATGCAATCCTCGACTGATGAGTGGGTTTGGGTTATGAGTTCTAATTGTGATTCACTGAAATCAGTGGTGATGCTTGGGTGGGTCAGGGCTGACCCAAGCTTCGCAGGATGACATTTTGAAGATAAAACCCCTGATGGCGAAACCCTTAGACTTTCTTTCTCGATACCCCTTCGAATTCCCGCTAGTGTTTCTGTGTCGAATACCGGAACCTTTTTGTTCATTATTAATAAAAACTAGTTTGATTTATAATAGAGCATATTTTAGCGCTTATTGGCGAAATTCCAAATTGTTTGGAAAAAAGTGTAAGCATGTTAGATTTTACGGAGTGGTTATGTCAGAACTTGTTATAAGGAACGCGACAGTTGTAGATGGAACCGGGAGGCCGAAGTTTGTCGCCGATGTGGCTGTTGATTCGGGAAAAATATGTTTCGTTGGTAAACATGCGGAAAAGGGATACCGTGAGATTAACGCTGATGGTCTACTTTTAACACCGGGATGGGTAGATATCCATACACATTACGATGGGCAAGCCATATGGGATGAACTAATGACACCGTCATCGTGGCATGGTGTTACCACAGCAGTTTTTGGTAATTGCGGAGTAGGGTTTGCTCCAGTACGGAAGGGAACAGAAAAATACTTGATTAACCTTATGGAGGGGGTAGAGGATATTCCAGAGTCGGTTTTGTCAGAGGGTCTCGATTTCTCTTGGCAAAGCTTTCCAGAATATTTGGATGTGCTGGATCAGAAGGCCCGCATTATGGATATTGGAACCCAAATACCCCACGCAGCGCTTCGCTTTTTTGTCATGGGAAAGCGAGGAGCGGATCACCAGTCAGAACCTACAGACGATGAGATCGGTGTAATGGGTCATTTAGTCGAAGAGGCATTAAGTGCCGGCGCTCTAGGGTTTTCTACGTCGAGGACTATTAAACATAAGGCAGGAGACGGGAGCTATACGCCGAGTTTGACGGCTTCAGAGCCAGAGCTACTGGGTATTGCGCATGCAATGAGGAACGCTGGTCGTGGGGTCATCGAAGTTAACTCAGACTTTGGAGATGGTGATTTTGAGATTCTCAGGGAAATTGCGAAAACAGCTAAACGTCCTCTTACTGTACTTTTGCTCCAAGTCCATAATGCGCCGAACTTGTGGAAGGAGACTTTGGCTAGTATAAAAAACGCAAGGATGAAAGGTCAGGCGGTAACCGGTCAGGTCGGTAGTAGACCGATTGGTGTTCTGATGGGCTTTCAAAGCTCGATTCATCCTTTTATCAATCACCCTCTTTGGAGAAGCATGGAGCAACTTCCGCACAAAGAGAAAATTTCTAGAATAACTTCTGACGAAATTTTAAGGAAAAAACTGATTTGTGAGTTACCTCAAGATAAGAAGACGCAATGGATTGTGTCTCTTCTAAAAACGACTTTCAAGCTTGATGATCCCACTAATTGTGAGCCTGACTTTAACGAAAGTGCAGAGGCGTTTGCGCGAAGGAATAACTCAAATATATTAGAAGTAGTTTTGTCTTGGTTATTAGAAGATGAAGGAAAGGCTCTTCTTCTGCACACATTTGAAAACTACTATCATGGCGATTTGAGAGTAATTCATCAACTTCTACAAGAAGATTCGACAATATGTGGGCTTGGTGACGCTGGTGCTCACGTTGGATTTCTGTGTGATGCTGGTAGTATGACAAGTATGCTGGACTTTTGGGTGAAACGTAGAACGCGTGGACCAAGATTGCCGCTAGAGTATCTCGTAAAAAAACAGACTAAAGATACGGCTGAGACTTACGGTTTGTTTGACAGAGGGCAAATTGTTGAGGGGTACAAAGCTGACTTTAACTTGATTGATTTTGAAAATTTAAGAGTAACCAAGCCAGAAGTTGTATATGATCTCCCGGCCGGCGGAAAACGGATTCAGCAAAAAGCTGTTGGCTATCGTCACACTTTTGTATCGGGTGTTGAGGTTATGGTGGATGGACAGAACACCGGCAGTCTGCCCGGTAAATTAATTCGTGGATCGACTAACTTGGCGATCTAGAAGATGGAACTGTCTTCGCTAACTGCCTCTTTCAGAGCGGGATGTAATGTCCTAGTAATTGGTTCCAATGGCGGAATAGGCCAGGCTACAGCTCAACTATTAGCGACTCAAAATAATATTGGTAAAGTGTTCACTTGCTCACGGCACGATTCATCTATTCTGCGCGGGGTCGAAAAACATTTTTATCTTGATTTGGAAAGTGAAAATTCGATTGTAGAAGTTTCCGAAGAAATAAAGAAAATCATTGATTATCTTGATTTAGTCTTAGTTGCCACAGGCGTACTAAAAAGCGGATCGAAAATTTCACCTGAAAAAAATTTAGAAAGTTTGAATATGAGTCAACTAGAGCGTAGTTTCAGAGTGAACAGTATAGGCCCTGCGCTTTTAATAAAACATTTTTATCCGATTCTAAATAGTAAATCAAAATCAGTATTTGCAGCGATTTCGGCTCGAGTTGGTAGCACGACTGATAACAGGCTGGGAGGGTGGTATGGATACCGAGCTTCAAAAGCTGCTTTGAATATGTTTATTAAAACCGCTGCGGTTGAGTTGAAAAGAAAAAACTCTGAGATAATTTGCGTGTCTCTACACCCTGGCACGGTCGACACGCCGCTTTCGGCGCCTTTTCAAAGTAGCGTTATTCAAAAGCAAATGGTTTCAGCGGCTGATGCTGCGCAAAACTTAATGCAAGTTATAAATCAATTAAATTCTTCTGATAGCGGTGGTTTTTTTGCATGGGATGGAAAAAAAATTCCTTACTAGCTATAAAAACTGTTCTAACCTTCTATTTGATATATTCCACAAATCTGTTGCTGTTTTTTCGTTTGTGGCGTTTCGTGATGCCGGTTTTTGCACACAAGAGACAAAATATTTACCGTTTATTTGAGCTACTTTTTTTGAAATAGCAAGATAGACAGGTGTTTTGGCACCGTTTTTTATGCTATCTCCCTTCATACTAAAACCCTTATGTAATAATTTAGTACTGATTACTCCGGGATGGAGTGCATTAACGGTTAACTTTGTTTGGGATAGCTTTTCAGCTAAGCATTGGGTAAAAAGTATATTTGCCAATTTTGACGTTGCATAAGCATTAAAGCCGCTGAAATTAAGATTGAAGTCGAGATTATTTAAGTCTATTGATATTCCTTGGTGTGCCATCGAGCTTACTATAACGATACGACCGGCGTCCGACATTATTTTTTTGTTGATTAAATCATTCGTTAAAAGATGGACGGCAAAATGATTTACAGCCATAGTCTCCTCAAACCCATCAACAGTTACTACCCTCTGGTTTCTATATACTCCAGCATTATTAATTAGCACATCGACCTGAAGCGACATTGACAATATCTGCTCGCCTATCTGCATAACGTCGTGCATCTTCGACAAATCACCCCAAACGGGTATTGCCTTTCTATTTTTTTTACCATTAAATTTCGAGACAACATATTTTGACTTCGTTGCACTTCTACCGTGAAGGAGGACAATATTTCCTTTGTCTATTAATTCCTCTGCAGTTGCTAGACCTATGCCATCGGTAGCTCCCGTCACTAGTATTGTTTTAGCCATTTTTTATATATTTTGTTTTTAACTTTTGTTCAATAACTCTTTCTACGCCATTGTAAGAGAGATACGAACCCTACGAGAGTCAACCCAATCAAATCAGTTAGTTTGTCAGGAGCAAGTAGTGTTAGTGCCGCGATAATTAATAATAATCGTTCTATTATTTTTGCAGAAGAGAGGAAAAATCCTGTCAAGCCTCCAGATAGCGATATTACGCCGATTAATGCAGTTAAAAAAGTAGTGAAAACTTCTCTAATGGTTCCGATCATTAATAGAGGGGGGCCAAATACGAACATGAAAGGAATGATATAACCGGCTGCGCCAAGTTTAAGAGCGGCAATGCTTGATTTCCAAAGTTTGCCTTGTGAAATCCCGTTTGCCGCATAGACCGCCAGAGCAACGGGAGGTGTAATTGAAGATAAAATGGCGAAATAAAAAACAAACATGTGTGCGGCTTCTGTTAATACTCCTAACTTAACAAGTGCAGGGACCAGCAACGCAGTCTGCATAATGTAGGCCGCGGCAGTTGGCATCCCCATACCTAAAATTATTCCAGCTACCATGGTTAAAAGTAATGCCGGTAATAAATAATTAGAGGCAGCCTTAAGGACTAAGTTTGTAAACTCTAATCCGAGGCCCGTTATAAAAATTACCCCGATAACAATTCCCGCACATGCGCATGCTAGAGCAACCATCGTAGCGTTTTTAGCTCCTTGAGCCAATGCAGCGGTGATGTTTTTTAAACTAACAAATTGTCGAGTAGACTTTCGAATACAAGCGACAGGAATGGTAGAGATGATACCGCAAAGAGCCGCTAATGGTGGGCTATATCCGGCTAAGAGAACACCGATTAATACAAATAAGGGAACGAACAAATGCCCCCGAGACCTTAAAACTGAAGTAACGCTTGGCAAATCTTTTTTCGGCAACCCCTCCATTCCTAGCCGTTTGGCTTCAAAATGTACCGTAAAAAATAATGCTACGTAATAAAGTAAAGCAGGAATCAAGGCAAAGGCTGCTACTTCTAAATAACTTTTGGCCAAAAATTCAGCCATTATAAAAGCCGCTGCGCCCATTATTGGAGGCATAATCTGCCCCCCCGTAGATGCAACTGCCTCTACTCCTCCGGCAAAAGCAGGTTTGTAACCTATCCGTTTCATCATTGGAATTGTGAAGGTTCCAGTTGTCATAACGTTTGCAACTGCGCTTCCGGATACCGTTCCAAACATTCCGCTGGTAAGACAAGAGACTTTTGCCGGACCACCGGCCGATCTGCCAGTCAGGCTTAGCGCAAAATCCATAAATAGTTTACCTGTTCCAGTGCGCTCAACAAGAGCTCCAAACACGATAAATAGCACGACATATGTTGCGGATACGTAAATGGGAATGCCAAAAATACCCTGAGTGCCTAAATACATTTGTTCAAGTATTTGTTCTAATTCGATACCAGTAAAAAAAATAGCGTAAAACAAAAAACCTGCTGCTGTTAGTGGTAGGGTGGTACCTATGCTACGTCTGGTGGCTTCGAGTATCAGAAAAATTGCTAAAATACTCAAAATCCAGTCTTGAGGTTTTAGCGCGTCTACGTACATCATACGATTTATAAAGTATTCGTACTCTATAACGACGTAACCCGCTATGGTTATGCTTAAAAAAATAAAAATTAAGTTTGTCAAAAAAGCTAATTTTGGTTTGCCCTGTAAGTTTGTCGGGAAAACTAAAAACGTTATTATTAATGCGAAACCCAAGTGGACACTGCGAAGGATTAACGCATCAGCGGTTCCTACCCAAGCAATGTAAAGGTGATAAAAGCACATTATCACACTTACAGCGAGAATTAGAGAATCACCCGTTGAAAATAGTCTTCTGATATTTAAAAAAAACATATATACCCGATAAAATAAAAAGCTCTACATCGCACCTTTTTCTTTGTACCAATTTCTTGCGCCAGGATGTAAAGGGACTCCAATTTTTTTATTCATATCCTCTGGGGTAATACCCTCCATAACTTTTGTGATAGTTGCTAAATCTTTTATGTTTGCGAAAATATCGTCTATTAAATTATATACAAACTCAATATTTAAATCGCATCGACAAATAAGATGTGTGGTATAGCCGATAGTCTGGATTTCAGTATTTTGATCTCGATAGGTAGAGGCGGGTATAAAGGTTTTGAGATATCCGGGATTTATTTTTTTCATTTTTGTTAATAGCTGGTCATTAATTTCGAGTAGTTTGATTTTTCGCACGCTCGAGAGATCCATAATGGCTCCAGCTGGTATGGTTGTTCCTAAAGTAAAGATGTCAGCATTTGCGTCTTTCATCAATGCTACTGAATCAGTGTAGGATCCGTAGTTAACTTGTTGTAGATCCTCGTAATCTATTCCCTCAGCTGCGAGTAAATGCCTAGTAATAACTTCGGCAGTATTGCCGGGGCCTTGTCCCGCTAAAACCTTTCCAGCGATATCTTTAACATTCGTGATTCCAGATTTATTCCCAACAACAATTTGGAAATATTGTGGATACAGAGAAGCAATGTTGCAAATATTTTCGGATTTTTTTGAAAACGGCGCTTTCCCGTTTATTGCGTCAACTGTAGACACTGAATTTGCTAAAGCTAATTCAGTCTTGCCAGACTCAATTGCCTTGGCATTGGCTACTCCGGCGCCGGGTAATACTTGAATTTTCGTGCCTTCGATATTATTTTCGATTATAGTTTTAAGCGCACCACCTAATGGATACCAAGATCCTCCTTGCGGTCCGGTGGCAAGCCTTATTTTATTATCCGATGATTGCGAGCAACCAGCAATCGTAATTATCAAAAAAGTTGTAGCTATTAACTTAATTGTTCTGCATTTAATATTTGAAAAAAACATAAACATTTTTTCTATTTTTGATAACGTTTTAGCCGGCTATCGTTACCCCTCCATCTGCTACTATTGTTTGTCCGGTGACAAAAGCACCTGCTTTTGAGGCTAGAAAAACTGCTATGCCGCCTATGTCATCGGGGTCGCCCAATCTTTTTAACGGGGTTAATTCTTCGTAATGTTTTCTAATTTTCTCATTTTCCCAAAGTGCTTTAGCAAAATCAGTTTTAATTAAGCCAGGAGCGATACAATTTACTGTTATATTTTTGCTACCCCATTCAATCGAAAGGTTTCTTGCTAATTGCATATCTGCTGCTTTTGAAATAGCGTACGCTCCTAATTTATCTGTTCCTTTCAATCCGCCAATCGAAGATACGATAATTATTGTTCCATTTTTTCGTTTTGCCATGTCTGGAAGTACTAAATTCGCTAGCCAATGATTTGAGATTACATTGTTTTGGAGAATTTTTTGGAACGCCTCGTCGGGCAATTCTGACATTGATCCATAAAAAGGATTTGAAGCCGCATTACAAACTAGGATATCAATCTTTCCAAATTTTTTTTTAGTTTCCGAAATAAGGTTTTCAATATCATTTTTTTTTCCGATATTTGCTGGAATTGCGTGCGCTACACCTCCAGCGGATTGAATTCTTTTGGAGGCAGCTTCACAGGCCTCAGTTTTTCGACTAGAGATAATGACGGAGGCATTCTCTTTTGCAAGGTTTTCGGCGATTGAGTAACCAATTCCTCTACTAGATCCGGTCACTACTGCGACTTTTCCTGTTAAGTTAAAAATTCCCATATGTTTTCTCTCAATGTTATTAAGGATGTTTAAATTATTTCTCAGTAGTTATTCATAATAAATATTAACTATGAGTGAGACTAGTTACAAATTCTTTAAGTAATTTATTTACACTATCAGGAGATTCCTGCTGTATCCAGTGGCCGATATTAGGAATTAATTCGCAAATTCTTAAGTCATGCATCCAAGGTTTCATTTTAGCCACAAGGTCCACATTTGGGACAAATCTAAGCACGCTGTCTCGCTCGCCAGCAATAAAACAGGACGGGACGGAAATTGTAGCCCCTGCTAATTGAGTTAACTCCCTCCAATCAAGTTCTTGGGCCCGATATCGATTGAGTGTTGACGAAAAACCTCGTTCTTTGTACTCACTGATATAGTAATTTATATCCTCCGCGGTAAGCCATGCTGGAAACGGATTTGGATCCGGCAGTCCAGAAAGCATGTCGCTTTTGTTTGCCTTAGTCGTGGAGAAAATATTTTTAGGGGCATCGCCCGATCCTGAGTAGTAAATTTTTCGTAAGCTTTGCCCCACATCTTTGTCTAATTCTTTTTCAGCTTTTCCCGGTTGCTGAAAATATAGTTGATAAAAAAAACGATCTTTGTATATCGATTTCCACAGTTGAATAGACGAAATCTTGCCTCTGGGATGATATGGCACGCTTAGCCCGGCTACCCCCAAAACTCGACTAGGGTAAAGGGCAGCAGTGTTCCACACTATGGGAGCACCCCAATCATGTCCAATTAGAACCGATTTTTCAGTCCCAAAAGAGTCCATGATTTCCACTATGTCATTTACAAGATTAGTCATGGAGTAGTCTTCTATGCGGTCTGGTTTATCGCTCCCACCATATCCTCTAACATCCGGAATAATTACCCTGTAACCGACATCAGCGAGAGTTCGAATCTGATGTCGCCAGGAGTACCAGGACTCGGGCCACCCGTGAACCAAGATAGCAAGCGGACCATCTCTAGGTCCGGCATCCCTACACCTCAGAGTAACTTTGTTTGTTTTTACGTATACAAATTTTCCAGGAACGTTTATTTGTGTTTTTTTATTGAACATTTGCTCAACATCTTACTACAATAATAGCCGCTATCTTGCTAAAATGTCGCGAATTGAGAAAATTTTCTTCAAGGCATTTAAATTTGAATATTTCAAGCTATTTATTGCAATCGGCAAAAAAATACCCAGACCGCCCAATTATATCATTCGGCAGTAAGCCATATCTGTCTTATTATAAAATGGTTTCTCGAGTTAAAAAAGGCGCAGCAACTTTGAGGGAACGTTTTAAACTATCGCCGGGGGATCACGTCGCGATAATCTTGCGAAACAGTCCGTTTTATTTGGAAATTATGTACTCTTGCTGGTTTGCTGGTCTTGCTGTTGTTCCTGTAAATTCAAAACTTCATGCTCGTGAGATGGCATTTATAATTGATAATGCAACTATAAAGCTTTGTTTTACGTCAACAGAACTTGCAGACATTTTGGATTCTACTTCCAAACCTGAAGTAAAGTTTGTGGATGTTTCAAGTAAGGAGTACCAAGAAATTTTTTCACGTGATTCGGAGATTGATATTCAACCTTGTAAGGCTGATGATCCTGCATGGTTATTTTATACCAGTGGCACAACCGGAAAGCCGAAGGGAGTAGTATTAACCCATGAGAATTTGGAAGCGTTGAGCGTTAGCTATTTTGCTTCTGTTGATTCGATATCGCCGCAGGATAGTATTCTTCACGTTGCGCCAATGTCACATGCATCAGGATTTTATAATTTTCCTCATGTTTATGCTGGGGCGAATAACGTTGTTCCTGAGAGTGGTAGTTTCGATACTCGTGAGATATTTGAATTGACTAATGAATGGAAAAAAACATCTTTGTTTGTTGCTCCAACTATGTTGATGAGGATGGTCTCGTGGGCGCAAACATATCAACCAAACCTTGAGGGGATAAAAACTATTATTTTTGGTGGAGGTCCGATGTACACAAATGATCTGTTAGATGCAAAAAAGATTTTCGGCCAGCGGTTAGCACAAATTTATGCCCAAGGGGAGTCGCCAATGATGATTACATCGCTTTCCAAATGGCATATTAGTGACGAAAAAAATCCTAGATATCTTGAGAGAATTGGCTCGGTAGGCACGCCACAAATGGGTGTTGAAATAAAAATTTTTGACGATCGCGACAGGTCGCTTCCTGTGGGAGAGAGAGGGGAGATAGTTGTTCGTAGTGGTGCAGTTATGAACAGATACTGGGACAATGTTAATGCTACAAAAGAAACCCTCAGAGGAGGTTGGCTACACACCGGCGATATTGGCAGTTTAGATAAAGACGGATTTCTTACTTTACATGATAGATCAAAGGATATGATTATTAGTGGCGGTGTTAACATCTATCCTCGTGAGATTGAAGAGATTTTGTTACAACACCCGAACGTTAAAGAAGTGTCGGTGGTTGGTAAAAAAAGTGCAGAGTGGGGAGAGGAGGTTTGTGCTTTTGTCGTTCAAAATTTTACTGATAGAGATACGAGTGTTCAACTCGATGAGCTATGTTTAAAAAATATTGCTCGATTTAAGCGACCACGGCATTATCGTATTGTTAAAACTCTACCGAAAAACAATTACGGAAAGGTGTTAAAAACCCAATTACGGAAATTACTCTAGATTCTTAAGTAATTATTTTTTAAAAGCCCATAAAACTTCACAGTGTTTTTGGATGGCTTTTTCGAGAAGTTGCTGAAATGGAAAGGCTCTTGTTTTTAATGATGGTTCAGGTTGATAATGTTGTGTTTTTCGTTTATCCACCTGTTTATTGTCTTGAATTTGTAGATTTTGATCCAGAGTTGCTAAAGCATGAGGAATTTCTTCTGGAAGTAGCGCGCTGGGAATAACGCCCGAATGCCCTATCATTTTCAGCATTTGATTGGCATAATTATCCGGCACAACGAGGGTGCCTACATCGCTCTCAAATTTTACAAGTTTCAAAATACAGCACTGATGATTTGATTAACATTACAAATAGTCTTTTTAAATTAGCAAGTAGAAAATGTCAAACAAAAAAATAATTGAAATCGGACCGTTGACAGGTGTAAGAGTGTTGGACCTTACCACTGTCGTAATGGGGCCTTTTTGTACTCAAATTTTAGCTGAACTCGGGGCTGAGGTTATAAAAGTTGAAAGTCACGATGGAGATACTATAAGACATGTTGAGCCAAAAAAAAATCCTGGGATGGGGTATATGTTTTTGAGTCTTAACCGGGGTAAGAGAAGTTTAGTCTTGGACCTTAAGAGCAAAAAAGGTCGAGAAGTGGTATCAAAACTATTAGGCTCCGTGGATGTTTTAATTTATAACATCAGACCAGAGGCTATGACTCGGCTTGGGTTGTCTTATGAAAATGTAAAAAAAGAGAATTCAAAAATTTTATATGTAGGATGCTACGGTTATTCCCAAAAAGGGCCTTACGCGAAAAAGCCTGCCTACGATGATTTGATTCAGGGTATTTCGGGGATGCCTTGGCTTTTTACACAAATGGGGGCAAACCCTACGTATACCCCCGTAAATATGGCTGATCGGTTGACCGGGCTTCATGCTGTTTATGCAGTTACAGCCGGTTTATTCAGAAGAGAAAAAACGGGATTGGGAGAATCTATTGAAGTACCAATGTTTGAATCTGTCGCACATTTTATTTTAGGGGATCATCTGGCAGGGCACTCTTATGAACCACGAGATTCTGCTAGTTTTTATCGGAGGGCTCTTGCGCGTAGACCGTACGTAACTAGTGATGGTTACATTTGTGTGCTAGTTTATAATGACAAGCAATGGAGGAGTTTTTCAAAAATAATTAACCAGCCTGATCTGATGGAGGATAAGAGGTTCTCTTCTCAGGAAAACCGACAAGTCAATATTGAGGAAGTTTATGAGTTTTTAGATGGTGTTTTTAAGACCCGCACAACAAGCGAGTGGGTATCGGACCTTGAGGCCGGCGATATTCCAGTAGCCCGCATGAACTCGGTAGGTGATGTTGTGGACGACCCGCATTTGCAAGCAACAGGTTTTTTTAAAATTGAGACGCATCCCACTGAGGGAGCTGTCAGGGGAATGAAATCGCCTACCAACTGGTCAATTCACCACGTCAGTGATTTGAGGCCTGCTCCAAAACACGGGGAGCATACCGTTGAAATTTTAGAAGAGATTGGCTTCTCCAAAAGTGAAATAACGGAGCTAGAAAAAGAAAGTGTGGTAAAAACCGATTTAAAAGATTAGATCAGGGCATTTTAATATTTCCACCTCCGAGAATTCCGCCACCTGGGGTACTGCCGGGCCCCGCCCCCTCTGGTATTACAATCGATGATGCTGCCTCCCTCCTTAATTCTTGTAACTCCTGTGCCGCTTTTTCAACTGCCAATTTCGCAGCAGCAGAAAAGTTTTCAGCGGCTTCACCCAGAGATTTTGCCTCAATCTGAAAAGAAAGAGGCATAGCTCCCATAGGCGTCATTAATTGTGCCTCACCCATAAATACTATTTCCCGTTTGTGGTCATCATTACCGTCTTTATCGACAGGAGTAAGCATTTTTACGCTACCGGTTCTTCGGTCGGTGAAAGTTTCTTCTCTGAACATTTGACTCGGGTTCATTTTTATTTCTTCTTTGCCTGCGCTAAAGGAATCTACCATTGTTTAACACCTCATCAATTTTATTTTACAGTTAACGTTACCATTGTATATTAGTCCGAGTGTGAACAAAAATTTGGAGTGTTTGAATCATGCTTTTTGGTTTTCATGAGTAAATTAAACATCGGTGGGTTGTCATCTACCCTATTTTATGTCTTAATTCGATATAATCTTATGCTGAAAATGTGAAATCGTCCCTAATTTTCGATCGATCGGTTCCATTTGATCTGGATAGGAACGATAGCAGTAGTAGGTTTGTTGATCTGCGACTATTTAATCCCGGCCGAGGAAGATTGTTTTGGTCTTCAGCAAGGCTTCAGGGGCTTTAGTTGGATCTGCCATAATTGAAAATTGCGGCAAATAGAAAGATGACTCACCGAAAAGCGTCTTTTGGAAAAAAAATGTTTGGCACAATGTGCTCTTTGGTAAAGGCGCTGTCGATGGATTTTGGGGTATTTAGGTTTTCTTATGGATTTTTACCTCGATGAATCTTTTGTGGTTGAAAGTATTTTATTTAAGTGGAAAATTTTTTTTAATTGATATTGTGGTGGAAACATCCGGTTAGAAAGGTGATAAGTAAGTGAATAATTTCAAAATCGTATCGGGAGGGCAGCCAGGGATAACACGGGGTGCCCTAGATGCTGCTCTCGGAATGAACATTAGCTATGGAGGGTGGTGCTCACAGCGAAATTTGGACGCGAACGAATTAGTGGAAAAATATCCCCATATCGAGGTCGAAAGTTCTGAGGATAGAGAAAGTATTAGGAAAAACGTTTTAGAAAGCGACGCGTCAGCGATAATCTACTATCGGGTGTTAGAGGGATGTGCAGAGGAGACCCTAGACGATTGTGTTCAGCAAGGGAAACCTTATCGCTTGATAGACGCTGATGAAACTCAACCTGGGCAGGCTGCTAAAATGTTAGGAGAATTCATTAGAGACTGCGGAGCGAGTTCTCTTAACGTTGTTGGTCCAGAATCATTGGATAGTCCAAAGGCTTACAAGTATGGCCAAGATACTACACGGTTGTTGATTGAGTCACTTCGTCGAAAAGGAGGTGGGAAAAGAGGTAATGCAAAACGATCTAGACAATCAGATGTTTCAAAAACTAACGGTACAAGCAGACCCTCTCAGGGTAAATCAGGATCTAGGAGAAGAAACAGAAAGAAGCCTCGTTCTCGGCACTCCGATATGCCGGCCATGGCCGGAAATGCTAACAGTTCCTCTTCTGCTTCGAACGCGGGATCAGTAGAGGTCATCGTCCAACATAAGGTTCCGAAATTAAACATAACCGGGAAGGAAGATGGCAGCTAACGGTTGTCGTTACAGTTTAGTTCCATGGCCCCAAAGCGTAAGGGACCTCCCAAATAAACCCCATTATCGTTTAAAAAGAATTCCTGCAGTGCATATGCCTGATCCTCCATTTCTCTCAGCCCCTCGCAGGTGTTCAAAATTTTCCCGTTCTTAAATTGTACATAGTGGACAATTTCGTGCAACAGTATACTATCGTGCATAACTTCTTTTTTATTTTTTGTCGTGTTTGACATATAGATTTTTCCATTTTCGTGAAGAGCTTCCACCCTACATTTCTTGCCAGAGCAAATTTTATCTTGTAAAAAAGACTGAGGAACATATTCAACCACGGGAGTTTCCAAAGGAACAGGCAAGCTTAGAAATTGAGATGCCATTGTAACAAGCATAATAATTTTCTCACTCATTGCAAATTCTAGCTTTCTTTATCGTTAGGTTTTTTCGCTCAACCAGATCGACATGTTGAATGTGTAAAAGTTCAGAAAACTTTCTGATAATATGGTCTTCGTATTTATCAACCCTTTTGTCAGCTACTGCTATTTTCCACAGCCCTTCTATTACAGTAACTTTTTCGTCGTAGGAGAGTTTTTCATTGATGGTTTTTACAAAAGGGTGGTAGGAGGTGGGACGATTTTGAATCTCCAAAGCTTCATTTATAAGAAGCGTAGCCTGTGATGCCTTCAAACCGTAAGTTTCTATAAGAATTTTATTGGCTACTTTCAGATCAATTTCCGCTATGTCATAGTCAACTCTAATTACCTCTGAGATTAAAACTGAAAGAGATTTTTCTAGACTCTCTGGGGTGTCCCTGGGAGCATCAGATTTGGCAAAGATTTTTTTTAATATCATGCAAGGTGGAAATTATTTTTAGTGGTGGTTTTGTGGATAATATCCCAAATTTTAGCATTAAAAATAGACCGCCACACCCTTAAGTTCGAAGGGGGTAATGAAAAAAGGTGCGGCGGTCCGATCGCTAACTCTTAACTCATACTTTGTCCAAAGCCTGCTCAAGGTCAGCGATAATGTCATCGATATTTTCGATTCCCATTGATAGTCGAATCATATCGCCACTTACACCGGCATTTTCCCACTCTTCTGGTGAGAGTTGGCGATGAGTTGTACTTGTAGGATGACACGCAAGTGTTTTACAGTCGCCGATGTTTACTAAACGCGTAATTAAATTAAGAGAGTCTTGGAGTTTTATCCCGCTCGTTTCTCCGCCTTTAACCCCAAAAGTTAGAATCCCAGAAGCCTTCGTTTGCATGTATTTTTTTGCTAATGCGTAGTCTGGATGATTTTGCATAGACGCATAGTTAACCCAAGATACTTTCTTATGATTAGCTAGATATGCAGCAATTCCCTCGGAATTTTCACAAATGCGCTCCATTCTCAATGGCAGCGTTTCAACTCCTTGGAGTATCAAAAATGCGTTGAAGGGAGATAGGGCAGCTCCCATATTTCTTAACGGTACCACTCTTGCTCTACCAATATAGGCTGCATTTCCAAGGGCTTCTGTGTAAACAACACCATGGTAAGACGGATCAGGTTCATTCAGTCTTTTAAATTTTTTCCTGTGCTTTTCCCACGGGAAATTGCCTGAATCTATAATGACACCACCAATGGAATTGCCATGCCCACCTAAATATTTCGTTAAAGAGTGAACAATGATATCGGCTCCGTGCTTTATTGGCTGGCAAAGATATGGGGTGGGGACTGTATTATCAACTATGAGAGGAATGCCGTTTTTATGGGCTACCTCTGCTAGGGCTTTGATATCGGTAATGTTCCCCAGCGGATTTCCGATTGACTCACAATATATTGCTTTCGTTTTGCTATCAATCAAGTGAGCAAAAGCTCCCATGTCATTATAATTTGCAAACCTCACTTCAATTCCAGATTGGGGTAAAGTATGCGCAAATAGGTTGTAGGTTCCTCCGTAGAGAGCACTCGAGGCCACTATGTTATCCCCCACCTCAGATATCGTTTGTATTGCGTAAGTTGTTGCCGCTTGTCCCGAGGATAAAGCTAACCCTGCTATCCCTCCCTCCATCTCTGCTATTCTCTGCTCTAAGACTGCTTGGGTTGGGTTCATGATCCGTGTGTAGATATTACCTTCCACTTTTAGATCGAACAAATCAGCACCGTGTTGAGTATTGTCAAAAGCGTATGACGACGTCTGATAGATAGGCACAGCTACTGCTTTGGTGGTTTCCTCTGGGGTGTAGCCCCCGTGCACCGCGATCGTTTCTATTTTCATTTTGTCTCCTTTTTTAGCCATTTCAAAAAATTTGGGCATGGCAATTTGGAATAAATCCGCCCACAAAAAAACCCTCCACAAAAGAGAGGGCTGACATCCCGTTTGTTGTCCGATTTTGGTCGAACCACATTTGTCTCTGGACAGTCCACCTTGCCAGGGAAGGCAGGTTGGCTTGGGTTGCTTCCCAACTCCTAATGCTCTTTCAGCATACATCAAAACATGTCAATTTTGCAAGTCCCTTGAAATTGTTAGGGTACGATCAGAAAAAAAGTATATCCCAGTATGAACAAGAATCTTCAGCGACATATAGCTGTTCGTGGCGCACAGCAGAACAATTTAAAAAATTTAAATCTTAAGTTACCTTTAAACAAATTAATTGTAGTAACCGGACCCTCTGGTGCGGGCAAGAGTTCTTTGGCCCTTGATACAATTTATGCTGAGGGCCAACGGAGATTCATACAATCTTTCTCCCCCTATGCTCGTCAGTTTTTAGAAAGAATAGACAGACCAGCGGTAAAATATCTTGGGGATATCCCTCCTGCGATAGCTATTGGTCTTGCCAATCCAGTTCGCACGTCAAGATCTACGGTTGGCACAATGACTGAGTTAGCTGATTATTTCAAACTGTTGTTTGCGAAGGCTTCTAGCCTTTATTGTCCATCATGTCAGCAACTTGTTAGAAGTGAGAATCCACGTGAAATACGCGATATTGTGAAAACAGCCACCACCGAAATACTTGATCCCATAGTTGTAATATATTTTGAAATTAGCATCCCTAAAAATTTTGAAGAAAATGAGATAAGGAGATTTTTGTCCGTTCAGGGTTATACCAGAATACACAAGAGCAGTAATCATTCTTTGTCAGTTATCCAAGACAGGTTCAAGTTGAGAAGTGGGGATGAATTGCGATTCGTAGAAGGTATAGAGGCTGCGCAGAAAATTGGTAAAGGTAGGGTAACAATTCACGTACTGAACGGGCGTAAAGATTTAATTAAAGAATTCCATTTTAGCCAACAACTTCACTGTGCTACTTGCGACTTAACTTTTCGCTCTCTCACGCCAAGTGCTTTTTCTTTTAATTCTCCATTGGGAGCATGTGATGTTTGCAGGGGATTTGGTCGTGTAATTGGAGTGGATTTTAATTTAGTAGTGCCGGATAACTCAAAAACTTTAGGCGAGGGCGCAATTAAGCCATGGCAAACAAAGAGTTTCAAAGAATGTCAGAAAGATCTTGAGGACTACGCAAAAAAAGCTGGAATACCTCTTGATCTTGCGTGGAATAAATTACAAAAAAAAGAAAGGGACTGGGTTTTACATGGCGAGAAAGATTGGATAAGTTGGAAAGAATCTTGGCCCGGGAAGTGGTATGGAGTGAGTCATTTTTTTGAATGGTTAGAGACCAAGTCCTACAAGATGCACATACGTGTTCTACTCTCTAAGTATCGTTCATACACTCAATGTTATACCTGTAACGGAAGCAGGTTAAAACAAGAGGCATTGAATTGGCGTATTGCAAATTATGATCAATCTTCTTCTAAAAGGTCTCCAGACCCTTCTAAAAAAAATCTGGGAGATCAAATAGGAGGATTAAATATACATGATGTCATGACATTACCGATAACCCGATTATCTGAATTTATTAATTCTATTCAATTCAAAAGAGACACTTATGAGGCTTTAAAATTAGTAATCATTGAGATTAAAAGACGTATATCTTTTTTAGATGAAGTAGGTTTGGGATACATAACCCTGGATAGGCAAGCAAGGACATTGTCAGGTGGTGAACTACAAAGAGTTAATTTAACGACAGCGCTTGGCTCGTCTCTAACTAATACATTATTTGTCCTGGATGAGCCTACCATCGGTTTGCACAGTCGGGATGTTGAAAAAATTATAATGATAATGAAGAGATTGATTGTTGGCGGAAACTCTATATTGGTTGTAGAAAATGACCCTCAGGTCGTGATGAAAGCCGATTATATTTTAGATTTGGGACCTGGGGCGGGAAGAAATGGGGGAAGCCTTGTTTATGGCGGAAAACCAAAAGATTTTTTACTAAGTCAAACCAAATCCGAAACTGCTGCATATTTAAATCGAAACAAAAAAATTACAGCACCTACTTTGGAAAAAACGAAATTAAAGAGAAAAAATATAGAGATTAGCGGTATCCAAATCAATAATCTTGACGATTTAAACGTAAGAATTCCATTAAAAAGTCTAGTTGCGATTACTGGCGTCTCTGGTTCCGGGAAGTCTACCCTTATGATCAGTGCGTTGTACAAAGCATCTCTAGAATTTTTTAACAAAGGCTCCTCAGATATTAAATTCTACAAAAAAATTTCAGGTCTCGAGGAATTGAGAGACGTATTAGCAATTGATCAAAAACCCATAGGAAAGTCTGCTCGGTCAAATCCAATCTCTTACGTAGGAGGATTTGATGAGATAAGAAAAATGTTTGGTAAGAGTCTTCAATCAAAATATGCGGGATATCAAGCGAGCGATTTTAGTTTTAACGGAGGATCAGGAAGATGTCCTGTTTGTAATGGCACCGGATTTGAACATGTTGAGATGCAATTTTTATCGGACGTATATCTTGAGTGTGCTGCTTGTAAGGGACAACGTTACAAGGCAGACATCTTGTCTATTCGGTTAGATTTGCCCGAAAGAGCAAAGTTAAATATTACGGAAGTTCTTGATCTTACCGTGGAGGAGGCTATCAAATATTTTGATAAAAATAACGCCTTGAAAAAAAGATTACAAACTTTAGCTAGCGTCGGGTTGGAATATTTATCATTAGGTCAGCCGGTACCAACGTTATCCGGTGGCGAAGCGCAAAGATTAAAACTAGCAGCGCATCTTGTAAAAATTAAACCTGATCAACCTACACTGTTTCTACTTGATGAACCAACCACTGGTTTACACTTTCGAGATATAGCTGTTTTGGTAAGAACGTTGCATCGCCTTGTTGACGAAGGACATTCGGTTGTTGTTATTGAGCACAATTTGGATTTTATAAAGGCATCGGACTGGGTTATTGAAATGGGACCAGAGGGTGGACAGAAAGGTGGAAGAATTGTTTTTTCTGGACATCCGAAAGAGCTAACTTCGAACGGTTCAACAGCAACAGGCTTTGCATTATCAAAAAATGATAGGGAAATACAATTACCAGATAAAACTCCAGAGATTTTGAATAGTGGTGCTAAAAATCGAAGTATCAATATAATAAATGCTAGAGAAAATAACCTAAAGAATGTCTCTCTTGCAATTCCGCATGATAAGCTTACTGTTATTACTGGAATTTCCGGCAGCGGAAAATCAACGTTGGCTTTTGATATAATTTTTGGCGAAGGTCAACGGCGATTTCTAGAATCTATTAATGCCTATGCCCGCCAGTTCGTTCAATCTCCACCGAGGCCAGAAATTGACGCAATTTATGGAATACCTCCAACTGTCGCAATTGAGCAGCGAGTTAGTCAAGGTGGCATTAAGTCTACCGTAGCGACCCAGACAGAGATCTACCATTATTTGAGACTTTTGTTTGTAAAGTTAGGCGAGCAGCACTGTCCAAAGTGTAAAACAAAAATAGAATCGATATCTTCGGAAAATATCATTGAAAAAATTTTATATCAATTTGATGGACAAAGAGCAGGGTTGTTAGCGCCACTAGTCCAAAACCGCAAAGGAACTTATGCAGATGTGGCAGAGTGGGCACTAAGGCGGGGGTTTACCCATCTCAGGGTTGACCACGCGTTTGTTGCAACAGCTGACTTTCCCACAATAGATCGACACGTGGAACATTCAATAGATTTGCCAGTGGCAGATATATTTATTACACAAGACAACGTAGAAATTCTGCGAGAGCAAGTGGAAAAAGCTCTGCATTATGGGAAAGGAACATTTTATTTTATAGCGCCAATTGACAACTTCGAAAAGGACAGTCAGCGTACAAAGCAGCTTGTTTTTTCTACCAAGAGATCCTGTGCAAAGTGTGGAGAAGGTTATGACAATTTGGATCCGCGGTTATTCTCATTTAATT
>MDTB01052530.1_pt1 | contig 35683 bp, 35 predicted proteins | sample 811161 | NCBI WGS metagenome assembly MDTB01 (sample SAMN05326650, study PRJNA326480) | marine metagenome | isolation source: seawater | place: Mediterranean Sea | collected 2009 | reverse complement strand
GGGCGGTTAGCTCAGTTGGTAGAGCATCTCGTTTACACCGAGAGGGTCATAGGTTCGAGTCCTTTACCGCCCACCAATTAATTTTAAGTGTAAGATTATTTTACAAAATCTTTAATTCTTTGAAGTGTAGATTTTGCTGGTCCATCATATTCTATTGGATATGAATTAGTTTTGGTTAATACTTCAATTCCTTTAGTAAATATAAAAATAAAAAATATTATAAACAGTACTAAAAAAATTTTAGCCGGGTTATAATTACCTGTTTCAAAAACACTTTCCCTTTCTTTTTTTGCTTTATGAAAAAATTTGAAGGTAATATAAGTAGCTATAATTAATCCTACGTGCGCTAAAAAAAGACCGGTCCATCCCCAAATAAAAGTAGTCAAACTAAAAACATATAAACTAAAAACTGTAGTCCAGATAAATGATAAAACAATTAAAATTTGCAATCTCACAGATTTAGGTAAAGACCTTAAATCATTTTTTGAATCATCAAACATTATATTTGCGGTATCTATCATCCAATTTCTTAATTTATTTATCATTCTAATATTCTATATATTTTAATCTCAAAAAGTAAATTGTTATAATTGCCTAACTAACTTTCGCACTTTTTCCATATGATATGCAAATTTTTCATTTTTCATCCCTGGTAATACTTCAAAAAATCTCATATATTTTATTTTCATACCTCCTAATTTTAATACCCCAGCTTTAATTCTTCTAAAAGGCATATTTTGAAACCACGTTTGAATTGAAAAAAAGTTTCCACCGTATGACATTGACATGATTGCAAGTTTATTTTTCATAGCACCAGCTACAGGATACCCCCAATTACCTACTACTCTCTTGAAAGCAAAAAACCATTTCGGAGCTAAAACTAAATCAATCCAATTTTCTAAGATTGCAGTTGCTCTTAGATTATAACACGGAGAAATCATGAACATAATATCACAATTTTCTAATCTTTTTCTATAATCTAAAATTTGCTCATCTGGAGCAGATCCATCATAAAATTTAATTAGCTTCTCTTCATGCAAGTTGATCAAATCAATTTCATGACCAAGTTTTTTAGCCTCATCTATAAAAGTATCTCTTATAAATGCATTAAAAGAAGTTTTTGTATTATGATGTCCAAAAACTATAAAAATTTTTTTAGGCATATAATTAAATACCTAAATTTTAAACTATTGTCTTGAGAAATAAGTAGAATACAGACAAAATAACACTAGTTATGTTTAAAAAAAATAAGTTGTATTTAACTTATTTTAACAATATTAATGCGGTCGGCAATGGAATTTGCTTTTTCTTATTAATAAAAGATAATAGAACGAATCCAAAGCCATTTAAAAGTTAAAATGGGGGGTGTAGCTCAGTTGGTTAGAGCGCCTGCCTGTCACGCAGGAGGTCGCCGGTTCGAGCCCGGTCACTCCCGCCATTTTTACTGTGAATCATTCTCAAAAAGAAGAAATAATGTGACTAAGTTGACACTTAGATAACTAGGTTAATTTAATTATATAGTGTAAAAACTAACTATAGTTAAATACTATGATATATAATTTTTTATCAGATTACTTTTCGATAATTCTTTTTTTATTTATTGCACTCGCTTTAAGTATTGGGTTCGTCGTAATAAATTTTTTGGCTTCTCCAAGTAACCCAGACCCTGAAAAATTGTCAGCTTATGAATGTGGTTTTGAGGCTTTCGACGACTCACGAATGGAATTTGATGTAAGATTTTATTTAGTCGCAATTCTATTTATAATTTTTGATTTAGAAATAGCTTTTTTGTTTCCATGGGCAATTTCATTGGGAAACATAGGGGCATTAGGATACTGGTCTATGATGATTTTTTTAGGAGTGTTAACAATAGGATTTATATATGAATGGAAAAAAGGAGCTTTAGAATGGGAATAATATCTGGTCAAAACTCCGATAAAGAAAAAAAAATACCAGAAGAATTTAAAAAGCTTGCAAAAGATTTTAGTGAAAATGGATTTATTACAACATCAAGTAATAACCTTATAAATTGGGCTCGTACCGGATCATTACACTGGATGACATTTGGATTGGCCTGTTGCGCCGTTGAAATGATGCAAACTTCTATGCCCAGGTATGATCTTGAAAGATTTGGAGCCGCTCCAAGAGCTTCACCTAGACAATCTGACGTTATGATTGTTGCAGGAACTCTTACGAATAAGATGGCCCCTGCTTTAAGAAAAGTATATGACCAAATGCCAGAACCGAGATATGTTATATCTATGGGTAGCTGTGCTAATGGAGGAGGATATTATCACTATTCCTATTCGGTAGTAAGAGGATGTGATAAAATTGTTCCCGTAGATATTTATGTACCTGGATGTCCGCCTTCTGCGGAAGCATTATTATATGGAATACTTCAACTTCAAAAAAAAATACGTAGAGAAGGCTCTCTAGCTAGGTAAATTACTTATGAACTTAAGCCTTCAAGAACTTGAAAAATTAGTAAACTCAGAATTAACAAGTAAAATTAATAAGTCATCTATTAATTTTGAAGAGTTGTTAATTGAGGTATCACCGGAAGAATTAATAAATGTTTTAGTATTTCTAAAATCCGATGATAAATTAAAATTCAAACAATTAATAGATATTGCTGGTATAGATTTTCCTGAAGAAGAAAAAAGATTTAAACTTATTTATTTGCTCTTATCTCATGAAAAAAACGTAAGAATAAAAATATCAATAAATTTTGAATTAAATAAAAAAATTCCTTCAATTACAAAAATTTTTTCTTCAGCTAATTGGATGGAAAGGGAAGTTTTTGATATGTATGGTATTGAGTTTACCAATCATCCCGATCTTAGAAGAATCTTAACAGATTACAACTTTAAAGGACATCCTTTAAGAAAAGACTTTCCTCTAACAGGTTTTGATGAAGTTAGGTATAGCGAGAAGGAAAAAAAAGTAATTTATGAACCTGTAAAACTTGAACAGAATTATAGGGATTTTGATTTTTCAAGCCCTTGGGAGGGAACTAAATATATTAAGGAAGTGAGTGCAAAAAATAAGAATGACGAAAAAAAATAAATCTTTAACTTTAAATTTTGGACCTCAACATCCCGCTGCTCATGGTGTATTAAGGCTTATACTAGAGTTAGATGGAGAAGTAGTAGAAAAAGCTGATCCTCATATTGGTTTATTACATAGAGGTACGGAAAAATTAATTGAACAAAAAACTTATATGCAAGCATTACCTTATTTTGATCGGCTAGACTATGTAGCTCCGATGAATCAAGAGCATGCTTTTACTTTAGCCACAGAAAAATTAATGAATATAGATGTTCCAATCAGAGCTCAATACATAAGAGTTATTTTTTGTGAAATAGGTAGAATTTTAAGTCATATTTTAAATATCACTACTCAAGCGCTAGATGTAGGAGCTTTGACCCCATCCTTGTGGGGTTTTGAAGAAAGAGAGACTTTAATGTCCTTTTACGAAAGAGCTTCAGGATCAAGGCTTCACGCAAATTATTTTAGAACTGGAGGAGTACATCAAGACATTCCTCAAAAGTTAATAGATGACATAGGTAAGTTTTGTAAAAGCTTTCCAAAAATAATTGACGACCTAGAAAGTTTACTTACAGATAATAGAATTTTTAAACAAAGAAATGTTGAAATTGGAATAGTAACAAAACAAGAAGCCTTAGATCATGGTTTTTCTGGAGTAATGTTAAGAGGCTCGGGAGTTGCTTGGGATTTGCGAAAATCTCAACCTTACGAATGTTATAAAGACCTAGATTTTAAAATACCTGTTGGAAAAAATGGAGATTGCTATGACAGATACCTTTGCAGAGTTGAAGAAATGAGAGAAAGCGTAAAAATTATAAAAGAATGTATTAATAAAATGCCAAAAGGACCTGTAAAATCAGTTGATGGTAAAATTTCTCCACCGAATAGGGATGAACTTAAAGGTTCAATGGAGGCATTGATTCACCATTTTAAATTATTCACTGAAGGTTTTAGAGTTCCCGCCGGAAATGTCTACACCGCAGTTGAGGCTCCAAAAGGAGAATTTGGAGTGTATTTAATATCAGATGGCTCTAACAAACCTTATAGATGCAAAATAAGAGCACCTGGTTTTTCACATTTACAAGCGATGGATTATTTAATTCGAGGTCATATGCTTGCGGATGTTCCTGCGGTATTAGGATCTTTAGATATAGTTTTTGGAGAAGTGGATAGATGAGTTTAAAAAAAATTCACGATAAACAACCAGAAAGTTTTGATTTTTCTAAAAAAAATTTAGATGTATTAAATAATATTTTAAAAAAGTATCCAGCTGGAAGAAAAAAAAGTGCGGTAATGCCACTATTGTATTTAGCTCAACGACAAAACGATAATTGGATACCTTTGTCTGCAATGAAAAAAATCGCAAAATATTTAGAGGTTCCTTATATTAAGATTTATGAAATTGCTACATTCTACACTATGTATAATTTAGCACCAGTTGGAAAATACCATATTCAAGTTTGCACGACCTCACCTTGTTTAATAAGAGGTGCAGAAAAAATAGTAAAAGCGTGTAAGGAAAAAATATCACCAAATCAAAATGAAATATCAAAAAATGGAAATTGTTCTTGGACAGAAGTAGAGTGTTTAGGCGCATGTGTAAGTGCACCAATGATGCAAGTTAACGAAGATTATTATGAAGATTTAGATGAAAAAAATACTAAAGAAATCTTAGACTCTTTTATTAAAGATAAACCACTTAAACCGGGATCTTTTAGAGGCAGAAAAAATACATCACCTGAAAAAACAAATACTTTAAATGGGGATAAACATGCTTAAAGAAGAAGATAAAATTTTTAAAAACTTATATAATCAACTTGGATGGGAAATTGACAAATCTATTAAAAGAGAAGATTGGAAAAACACAAATGAAATTATCTCAAAAGGTAGAGATTGGATAATTAGTGAAATTAAAACTTCTGAACTTAGAGGCAGAGGCGGAGCAGGATTTTCTACAGGTTTAAAATGGTCATTTGCTCCAAAGGAATTAGGTAAGCGACCTCATTATTTAGTAATTAATGCTGATGAGTCAGAACCAGGAACTTGTAAAGACAGAGAAATATTGCGGTACGAACCTCAAAAATTAATAGAAGGATGTTTAATATCTGGTTTTGCGGTTAATGCTCATACTTGCTACATTTATATTAGAGGTGAGTATTATAATGAAGGTCGAAGATTGCAAGAGGCTATAGACCAAGCTTATGAAAAAAAATTCTTAGGAAAAAATGCATGCGGTACAGGATGGGATTTTGATATACATATTCATTTTGGTGCAGGAGCTTACATATGCGGTGAAGAAACTGCTCTACTAGAAAGCTTAGAAGGTAACAAGGGTCAACCGAGACTAAAACCTCCATTTCCAGCTTTAGTCGGATTATATGGCTGTCCTACTATTGTAAATAATGTTGAAACAATTGCAGTTGTGCCAACTATATTAAGAAGAGGCGGCAAATGGTTTGCTTCGTTAGGTAAACCAAAAAATACAGGGACTAAAATTTTTTGTATTTCAGGTAACGTTAATAAACCATGTAATGTTGAAGAAGAAATGGGAATTCCTTTAAAAGAATTAATAGAAAAACATGCAGGAGGCGTCATAGGAGGATGGGATAATCTACAAGCTGTAATTCCTGGAGGGTCATCAATGCCTTTATTACCGAAAAATATTTGTGAAACAATTACAATGGACTTTGACTCTTTAATAGCAAATAAAAGTGGCTTAGGAACGGCTGGGGGAGTTGTGATAAATAAAGATCAAGATATTTTAAAATGTATGGCTAGAATAGCAAGATTCTATAAGCATGAAAGTTGTGGTCAATGTACACCATGTAGAGAAGGATCGGGTTGGATGTGGAGGATTCTAGAAAGAGCTAGAAAAGGAGAAGCTACCCATAATGATATTAATTTATTATCAGATGTTACCAAACAAATTGAAGGTCACACCATTTGTGCATTTGGAGAAGGATCTGCTTGGCCGGTACAAGGCTTATTAAGACATTTTAGAAAAGAAATAGATAAAAGATGTAGATCTGAACCGCTATTTAAGAAAAGAAAAAAAGTTCCTTATTTAGTTGACCAACATTTATTGGAGAATGAAAATGCCTAAAATTATTATCAATGGAAAAGAAATAGAATTTGAAAAAGGTATGACCGTACTTCAGGCATGTGAAATAGCAAATGTTGAGATACCTAGATTTTGTTATCATGAAAAATTATCTATAGCTGGCAATTGTAGGATGTGTTTAGTCGAGATGGAAAAATCTGCTAAACCTATAGCATCTTGCGCGATGCCTGCAGCAGAGGGAATGAATATTAAAACAAATACAAAGTTTGTAGAAAAAGCGCGTAAGGGAATTATGGAATTTTTACTAGCAAATCATCCTCTAGATTGTCCAGTTTGTGATCAGGGCGGAGAATGTGATTTACAAGATCAATCTCTTTTTTATGGTTTTGATAAATCAAGATTCTCGGAAAATAAAAGAGAAGTAAAAGACAAATACATGGGTCCATTAATTAAAACCCAAATGACTAGATGTATTCATTGTACTAGATGTATAAGATTTGCTTCTGAAGTAGCGGGTGTTTCAGAACTAGGAGCGATTGGTAGAGGAGAAGATATGGAAGTAACAACGTATCTTGAAGAGTCGATGTCGTCTGAACTGTCTGCAAATGTTATAGATCTTTGTCCGGTTGGTGCGCTTACTTCCAAACCTTATGCTTTTGAAGCTAGGCCTTGGGAACTTAAGAAAACAGAAAGCATAGATGTTATGGATGCAATCGGATCAAATATAAGAGTTGATACCTACGGTTGGGAAGTAAAAAGAATATTACCTAGGCTTAACAACGAAATTAATGAAGAGTGGATATCAAATAAAACTAGGTATGCATGCGATGGATTATTAAAACAAAGATTAGATGTTCCTTATATAAAAAAAAATGGAAAATTAGTAAAATCAAACTGGGATGATGCAATCAATTTAATTGTAGAAAAAATTAAATCTATTAAACATGAAAAAATTGGAGCTCATATTGGTGATATGGTTCCATTAGAGTCAATTTACTCTTTTAAAAGTTTTTTAGAAAATATTGGTTGTCAAAATTATGAATTTAGGGAAAAAAAATTTTATATAAATCCTGAAAAAAAAATGAACTACTTATTCAACTCTTCAATTCAAGGAGTAGAGGAAAGTGATTTAATTTTGTTAATTGGAACTAATCCAAGACATGAAGCAACAATGCTAAATGCGCGTATAAGAAAGACATATAATCAAAATCAAACTCAAATATATTCTATAGGAGATGCGGGAAATCTCACATACGATTACACAATTTTAAGTGAGGATTTATTGGAGCTTAAAAAGATTTTTGATGGAAAAAGTGAGTTTAGTAAAAAACTCTCTTTATCAAAAAAACCATTGTTTATTATCGGTGAGTCTGCATTAAGTACAAAGAATGGAAAATTTATTTTAGAGGAAACCAAAAACTTCTTGAATAAAAATAACTTTATCAATGAAAAATGGAATTCATTTAACGTGCTTCTTCAAAATGCATCAAGTGTTGGTGCATTAGACCTAAGTTTTTATAACATAAATGCAGAAAATAATTTCTGTTTTTTTGATAATTTAGAAAGTAATAGTTTTGAATTTCTTTATTTACTAGCTTCAGACAATTTAGAGGTTAAAAAAAATAATGAGTTTGTTGTTTATCAAGGAAGTCATGGAGATAGAGGAGCAGAGATAGCAGATGTAATATTACCTAGCGCCGCTTATACTGAACAAAATGGGCTTTATATAAATATTGAGGGTAGAATTCAAGAATGTAGAAAAGCTTCATATCCACCAGGAGAAGCTAAAGAAGATTGGAAAATTTTTAATCTTTTACATAAAAAAATAAAAAATAAAAACTTATTTAGCGATCAAACAATAATAAAAAATGAATTAATAAAAAAAATACCTAATTTTTCAGAAATAGGAATTTTACCAAAAAAAAATATAGAAAATATAAAAAGTTTAAATTCAGAATTTATGAACGAGACAATTAAGATACAAGATTTAGACTATTATTATAGCAACTCTATAGCTAGATCGTCTAAAACTATGAGTGACTGCAGGAATATTAAAAATATAAACAAAAAGAATGGAACAAATAATTAAAAATGGAATATTTTAATTTAGTATTTAATGAAGTTTATAAAATATTTTTTATTTTAGTTCCCATTTTAGTTTCTGTTGCCTTAATTGTTTGGCTAGATAGAAGAATTTGGGGATTAGTTCAAAAAAGAAAAGGACCTAATGTTGTTGGTCCTTTTGGATTGTTTCAAACTATTGCAGATGCTTTAAAATATATTTTTAAAGAAGTTATTATTCCTGCAAGCTCTAATAGATTTATATTTATACTTGCTCCAATTATTACTATGACCTTAGCTCTTGCTGCTTGGGCAGTAATACCATTTAGTGAAGAACTAATTTTGGCAGATATTAATGTTGGTATACTATATCTTTTTGCAATATCTTCGTTAGGAGTGTACGGAATTGTTTTAGGGGGCTGGGCATCAAATTCCAAATATCCATTCTTAGGAGCTATAAGGTCAGCAGCTCAAATGGTATCTTACGAAGTTTCAATAGGAATTATTATTATAAATGTATTGTTATGTGTAGGTTCTTTAAATTTAAAAGACATAGTCCTAGCACAAGAAAAAATGTGGTTTGTGATTCCATTATTCCCAATGTTTGTAGTATTTTTTATATCAGCTTTAGCTGAAACAAATCGTCCACCATTTGATCTACCAGAAGCCGAAGCAGAGCTAGTTGCTGGATACCAAACAGAATATTCAGGAATGATGTATGCAATGTTTTGGTTAGGAGAGTATGCAAATATTTTATTAATGTGCGCTATGGGTACAATTTTATTTTTAGGTGGATGGCTATCTCCAATTAATATTTTCCCATTTAATTTTATTCCATCCTTTGCATGGTTTATTTTAAAAATTCTTTTCCTATTTTTTCTATTTGCAATTGTTAAGGCTATAGTACCCAGATACAGATATGATCAATTAATGAGACTAGGGTGGAAAATATTTTTACCTTTTTCTTTAATTTATGTAGTTTTAACTGCAAGTTTTTTATTTTACTTAGATAAACTCCCGGTGAGAGGTATTTAGATGAAACTCAATAGAATATTAAAAACAATATTTTTATCTGATTTTATATCAGGATTTTTTCTAGCATTTAAGGAAATCTTTAAATCAAAAAAAACGATTAATTACCCACACGAGAAAGGATCGTTAAGTCCAAGGTTTAGAGGAGAACATGCTTTAAGAAGATATCCAAGCGGAGAAGAACGTTGCATAGCGTGTAAGCTTTGCGAAGCTGTCTGTCCAGCTCAGGCAATTACAATAGAGTCAACTGAAAGAGCTGACGGAAGTAGAAAAACCACTAGATATGATATTGATATGCTCAAATGTATTTATTGTGGTTTGTGTCAAGAGTCTTGTCCAGTCGAAGCGATAGTTCAAGGACCAAATTTTGAATTTGCTACTGAGAGTCGTGAAGAACTTTATTATAATAAAGAAAAGTTATTAGACAATGGTGATAGATGGGAAGAAGTTTTGGCGAAGAATATTAAATTAGATAAAATCTATAGATAAATGCTAGCTCATACGATATTTTTTTATTTTTTTTCTATCGTTACTGTTGGATCTGCTTTAATGGTTATTGCAAGTAAAAACACAGTGCACGCTGTTTTTTTTTTAATATTAGATTTTATTTCAGTAGGTTGCTTATTTATAATGATAGGGGCTGAATTTTTGGGCATGATAATGTTAATTGTTTATGTCGGTGCAGTAGCAGTTTTATTCTTATTTGTTGTAATGATGTTAAATGTTGCTGATCAAAAAAAATCTTGGTTTAGAGGGTCGAAATCCACTCATATTCCTGTAGGACTTATAGTTAGTATTATAATTTTATTGGAAGTACTAGTTGTGGTTGGTGGTTGGAAATACAAACCAAACTTCATAAAAACAGGCTCAATTAATATAGACTTAAATATTTCTAATACACACGCATTAGGCAATGTAATATACACTGACTATATTCATCTTTTTCAAGTTGGAGGGATAATACTTTTACTTGCTATGATTGGAGCAATTATTTTGACTTATCGTAAAAGAGAAGGGGTAAAAAAACAGGACTATTTTACTCAAATTTCAAGAGAAAAAAAAGATTCAGTAAAATTAGTCAACGTTAAATTAAACGATGGAGTAAAAATTGATGATTAACATTGAATTAGGCCATTATCTCACTCTTGGAGGAATAATTTTTTTGTTAGGGGTAGTTGGTATATTCCTCAATAGAAAAAATGTAATTGTAATTTTAATGTCTATAGAATTAATCTTATTAGCTGTAAATATAAATTTAGTTGCTTTTTCTATTTACTCTAACGATATACCTGGTCAAGTTTTTACATTATTTATATTGACAGTTGCGGCAGCAGAGGCTGCAATAGGATTAGCTATCATAGTATCTTACTACAGATTAAAAGGATCAATACGAATAGAAGACATTAATGAGATGAAAGGTTAAATGGCATACTTAACAATTTTTTTGCCACTTTTAGGATCTATTTTTGGTTACTTAGTTAAACCATTAGGAGACAGATATTCAGAAGTAGTAACTTCAGTTTGTGTATCTATTTCCGCTCTATTTTCAATTATAATATTTTATAATGGAATAGTTTACGATGTATACGATAATTACAAAATATTAGAGTGGATAAGCTCAGGTGATTTTGTAGTTAATTGGTCAATTAATATTGATCCCTTAAGTTCAATTATGCTTTTAGTAGTGACTATAGTTTCTACTTTAGTTCACATTTATTCAGTTGGATATATGAGTCACGATCGTCATAAACCTAGGTTTATGTCTTACTTGTCTCTTTTTACTTTTGCAATGTTATCTCTTGTTGTATCAGACAATTTTTTACAATTATTTTTTGGATGGGAAGGAGTAGGATTATGTTCTTATTTATTAATAGGTTTTTGGTATAAAAAAAATACTGCTAATGAGGCAGCAATAAAAGCTTTTTTAGTCAATAGGGTAGGAGATTTTGGTTTCGCTATAGGAATATTTCTAATTTTTAAATATTTTGGTACAGTAAATTATTACGAGGTTTTTAATCAAATAGACTTACTTGCAAATAAAGATATAAATTTTCTAGGTGTAAAAATAAATTTGATTACAATAATTTGTCTAAGTTTATTTGTTGGAGCCATGGGAAAATCAGCACAATTTTTCTTTCATACATGGTTGCCAGATGCGATGGAGGGGCCTACCCCTGTTTCAGCTTTAATTCACGCAGCTACAATGGTGACTGCTGGAGTTTTTTTAGTAGCAAGATGTTCTCCAATATTTGAGTACTCTCAGCTTGCGCTTAATTTAGTCGCCGTAATCGGGATGATAACAGCTATTTTTGCTGCCTCAGTTGCTTTAGTGCAAAACGATATAAAAAAGATAATTGCTTATTCTACCTGCAGTCAATTAGGCTACATGTTCTTTGCAGCTGGTGTGGGTGCTTATCACGTTGCAATCTTTCATCTCTTTACTCATGCTTTCTTTAAAGCTCTGTTATTCTTAGGATCAGGATCCGTAATACATGCCTTTAAAGAGGAACAAGATATTAGGCAAATGGGTGGAGTATGGAAAAAACTTCCTTATACATGGTTGCTAATGTTAATAGGAACCTTAGCATTAACTGGATTTCCCTTCCTATCAGGTTTTTACTCAAAGGACGCAATCATTGAATTTGCCTACTTTGAACAATCTACTATAGGTAATTACGCTACATATGTAGGAATAATAACAGCTTTTTTAACATCTATTTATTCTTGGAGATTATTTTTTAAAACCTTTCATGGAAACTTTAATAGCAAAAATGTTTTAATGAAAGATATACATGAATCTCCTTTGATAATGATAATACCCCTTGCATTTTTATCAATTGGAGCAGTTTTTTCAGGTTTTTTATTTAAAGAAACTTTAATCGGTCATCATTTCCAAGATTTTTGGAAAAATTCTATATTTATTCTTGAGGAGATTAAACATGTAGACATACCTTTATGGTTTTTACTTTTAACTCCCGCAATAGTAATTATTGCTATTCCTATCTCGTATTATTTATTTATAAAAAACACTAGTATTTTAGAGGGAATTAAAACTGTAAATCAACCTCTATACAATTTTTTATTTAATAAATGGTATTTTGATGAATTATACGATCTTATTTTCGTTAGACCTTCAAAGTTTATAGGAATTTTTTTATGGAAGAGAGGAGATCAAAAAATAATTGATCGCTACGGCCCTGATGGTTTCTCAAAAATAATTAAATATTTTTCCTCGATGGCAGGTAAACTTCAAAGTGGATATATTTATGATTATGCTTTTATTATGCTAATAGGCTTGTCTTTTTTATTAACTTTTTTGATAGTAAAATAAAATGAATTTCCCAATTCTATCAACTATAACTTTGCTTCCATTTTTAGGAGCTTTATTTATATTTTTATCAAAGAGTGAAAAAAATGAAAATAAAAGCGCAATTTATGTCTCTTTATTTACAAGTTTTGTAAATTTATTTATCTCAATTTTTTTATGGTACTCTTTTGATAAAACAATATCTGAATTTCAATTTGTGGAAGAAAAAAATTGGATAAATGGATTCATAAAGTTTAAATTTGGTATTGATGGTATTTCTATTTTATTTATTGTTTTAACAGCTTTTATAACACCAATCTGCATCATCTCATGCATTAATTCAATCAAATCAAGACTTAAAGAATTTTTAATTGCAATTCTAATTTTAGAGACTTTTATGATAGGTGTTTTTTGTTCATTAGACCTAGTAATTTTCTATCTTTTTTTTGAAGCTGGTTTGATACCTATGTTTCTAATTATTGGTATTTGGGGCGGACCTAAAAAAGTATATGCTGCTTTTAAATTTTTTCTTTTTACATTGTTAGGTTCTGTTTTAATGTTAGTAGCAATTATTTCAATTTATTGGATTTCTGGCACAACCGATGTAACTCAAATATATCAAACTAAAATACCTGTTGAATATCAGTACGTACTTTGGCTAGCATTCTTCAGTTCTTTTGCAGTAAAAATGCCTATGTGGCCAGTTCATACTTGGTTACCTGACGCACATGTGGAGGCTCCAACAGCAGGTTCAGTAATTTTAGCAGCTATATTACTTAAAATGGCTGGATATGGATTTTTAAGATTTTCAGTTGGAATGTTTCCTGTAGCCTCAGAATATTTTATTCCATTAATCTACTCTCTAAGTATTATAGCAATTATTTACACCTCCTTTGTAGCTTTAATGCAAGAAGATATGAAAAAACTTATTGCTTATTCATCTGTAGCTCACATGGGTTTCGTTACTCTTGGAATATTCACTTTTACTAAGCAAGGTATTGATGGAAGTATTTTTCAAATGATAAGTCACGGACTTATTTCAGCAGCTCTTTTCCTTTGTGTCGGTGTACTTTATGACAGAGTACATTCTAGATTAATTAGTTCTTATGGAGGAATAGTGAATGTTTTGCCAAAATATTCTTTAGTTTTTGCAGTTTTTACCCTTGGTTCTCTTGGCCTACCAGGTACTAGTGGTTTTATTGGAGAATTCTTAGTTTTAATAGGAGCTTTTCAAAAAAACTTTTTAGTAGCTATTTTAGCTAGCGTAGGAATAATTTTAGGTGCTGCTTATATGCTTTGGCTTTACAAGAGAGTAATTTTTGGAAAAATGGAAAAAAAAGAACTAAGTTCTCTAAAAGACCTAGATATGTCAGAAAGTTTTGTACTTTTTTTACTAGTAAGCTTAATATTATTTTTTGGATTTTACCCAAATCTAGTTTTTGATACAATTGATGTTTCTGTAAATCAATTATTAATTAACTACCAACAAGATTTAATTACAAACGGAGTGAAATTAAAATAATGGAAAATATCAATTCAATTCTACCAGAAATAATACTTTCACTAAGTATTTTTTTAATAATTATATTTGGTGTATTTATAAAAAATAGTTACGGCTTAGTCACAAAAATTTCTTACATTATTTTAACAGCATTAATTTTATTAATTTTAAATTCTTTTTATCAACCTGATAAACTTTTCATGGGTAGTTACGTAATTAATTCATTTACAAATTTTTTTAAAATTTTAATTTTATTAAGTACTTTATTTGTAATTTTGATAACCCAAGAATATATAAAAGATAAAAAATTAAACTTTTTTGAATATCCTCTTTTAATTTTATTGTCAATTTTAGGAATGTTTATAATGATTAGCTCTAATGACTTAATCTTATTTTATTTAGGTTTGGAAATGCAGTCTTTATCTTTATATATATTAGCATCTATTGATCGTGATAATTTAAGATCAAGTGAAGCAGGAATAAAATATTTTATTTTGAGCGCTCTTTCCTCAGGCTTGTTACTTTATGGTTGTTCTCTTTTATATGGTTTTAGTGGTTCAACAAATTTTGAAATTATTCAGCAGAACATAACAACTACAAGCACTGGAGTAGTTTTTGCAATGGTTTTCATTTTAGTTGGCTTGGCTTTCAAAATATCAGCTGTTCCTTTTCATATGTGGACACCTGATGTTTATGAAGGTTCTCCAAGTTCAGTAACAAGTTTTTTTGCAATTATTCCTAAAATAGCGGGCATAGCTGTATTTATTAGATTTATTCAAATACCTTTTGGAGATCTCACAATTCATTGGCAAACAATTTTAATTTTTATATCATTAGCTTCAATGATACTTGGTGCCGTTGCTGCTATAGGACAAGTTAATCTTAAAAGACTAATAGCTTATAGTTCTATTGGTCATATGGGTTATGCTTTAGCTGGTGTTGCTACCGGGACTGTTTCTGGATACAGCTATACGATTTTATATATATCGATTTATGTAGTTATGAACATTGGAATTTTTGGATGTTTATTTTTAATGAAAAAGGATGGAAAATATTGTCAAGATATAAAAGATCTTTCAGGTATCTCTAAAGCTCATCCTCTAATTTCGATCTCATTATTAATAATACTTTTTTCACTGGCTGGAATACCACCATTTGCAGGTTTTTTTGCAAAATTTTATATTTTTTTAGCTGTAATAGAAAACGAAATGTACACTTTAGCTATAATAGGTTTATTAAGCACTGTTATTTCAGCTTTTTATTATTTAAAAATAATTAAAACTATTTATTTTGATGAAATTCAAAAGCCTTTTGATGAAATAAAAAATTTAAGCATTAGTGGTTCAATAATTATAAGTTGCTTCATACTTTCGTTATTTTTTTTATATCCTGCGATTTTAAATAATGTTTTGGGAAATTTAATTATAAATTAATGAATTTAAAGATTATGAAATTTAAAAATGTGAATAGCACAAATGATATAGCTATTAAACTTATACAAAAGGGTAAATTATCTTCAGGGTTAGTTGTTTCAAAAAAACAAAAGAAGGGAAGAGGTATGATGGGTAAAAAATGGATTTCAATTAAAGGAAATTTATTTTTATCTATTTTTTTTAAGGTAGATTTAAAAAAAATTAAAATAGAAAATTTTTTAGTTTTAAATGCAAATATTATAAAAAAAATTTTAAATCATTACTCTAAAAATATGATAAAAATAAAAAAACCTAATGACCTGATCATTAAAAAAAGAAAAATTTGTGGTATATTACAAGAAATAGTAAATTATAAAAAAAATAAATATTTAATCGTAGGAATAGGTATAAATACCAATTCATCACCAAAAAGTGAGATTTTTTTTTCCACTTCATTAAAAGAAATTTCCGGAGTGTCAATTAAAAATTTAAAAATAGTTAGAGAAATAAAAATAATATACGAAAAATTAATTGACGATTTAAAAAATTATAATTTTGCATTTATAAAAAAAAAATATATTTAAATGAATTATCTAGTTGCTGATATAGGAAACACATTATCTAAATTTTGTATAATAAATTCAAAATCAAAAATTATAAAAATTTATCAAGTTGAGACTGATAAATTAAACTATAGAATATTTTTAAATAATTTTTTTAGAAAATTATTTAAAAATAAGATAAAAAATAAAATATTGTTTTCTAGTGTTGTGCCAAAAGTTTTTAAAAAAATTAGATATTTTTTAAATGAAAATAATTTTAAACCTTATGAAATCAAAGAGCTTAATTTAAAAAAACTAATTAAAATTAATATAAAAGAATATAATCAACTTGGCTCTGACAGAATAGCTAATGCCATTGGTTCTTTTTCAGAACATCAAACTAACTGTTTAATTATTGATTTTGGAACAGCAACAACTTTTGATATTGTAAAAAAACCTGGTTCTTATGAAGGAGGTGTAATAGCTCCTGGAGTTAAACTTTCTATAACAAATTTAAATAAATCAACCGCTTCTTTGCCGATTTTTGATCTTAAGTTCAGTAATAAAAATTATGGCAAAAATACCAAAGATGCTCTTAATGCTGGATTTCTTTGGGGTTATCAAGGATTGATAATAAATATAATTAGAAAAATAAAAGAGACATTTAAATGTAAATTTCAAATAATTTTTACAGGAGGCTATTCAAAAATCTTTTCAAAAATTATTGATAATAATAAAGTAACAATAGACCCTAATATTACTATAAAAGGGATAATATATATTTATAAAAATTTAATTATTTAATGAAAAAAGATCAATTTTTATTTTGCCCTTTAGGCGGCTCTGGAGAAATAGGTATGAACTTAAACTTATATTCCTATGGCAAAGAAGACAATCAAAAATGGATAATTGTAGATATGGGAGTAACATTCGCAGATGACTCCATTCCGGGTGTTGATTTAATTTATCCTGATCCAGGATTCATATTAGATAAAAAAAATAGCCTCTTAGGATTAGTTTTAACCCATGCCCATGAAGATCACATTGGAGCTGTTGTTCATATTTGGCCTCAAATAAAATGTAAAATTTACGCTACACCTTTCACAGCCTTATTGGTGAAAGAAAAGTTTAGAGAAAAGAAAATAGATATATCCAATTATTTAAATATAGTTCCGTTAAACGGAAGTATCAAACTTGGTCCTTTTGATATAGAATTTATTACACTTACACACTCAATTTTAGAACCTAACGGATTGAGTATAAAAACTCCTTCAGGATTAATTTTACATACCGGTGATTGGAAATGTGATCCAAATCCATTAATCGGAGAAAAAATTAATGAAAAAAAATTAAAAGAAATTGGAAATCAAAAGGTTTTAGCAATGATATGTGACTCTACAAATGTCTTTAGTGAAGGTAGATCAGGATCAGAGTCTGACGTAAGAGATAGTCTTTTAAGAATAATTTCTAATTTAAAAAAAAAAATAGTTGTTACTTCTTTCGCCTCCAACGTTGCTCGTATGGAAACAATTTTTTATTGTGCAAAAAAAACTAATAGACAAATTTCATTAGTGGGAAGATCAATGCATAGAATTTACAAAGCAGCGCGACAATGTGGTTATCTTCAAAATTTGATTCCGCCTGTTGACCCTAGAGACGCTAAGAATATTTCTAGAGATAAAATAATATATCTATGTACTGGTAGTCAAGGTGAACCAATGGGGGCTATGAAAAGAATTGTAAGCGGTATACACCCTGATGTTTTTCTAGAAGATGGTGATACAGTAATTTTTTCTTCAAAAATTATTCCTGGAAATGAAAAAAAACTATACTCTATGCACAACGAAATTGTAAAAAATAATATAGAAATAATAACAGAGGATAATGCATTTGTTCATGTATCAGGCCATCCTAATAGAGAAGATCTTAAAGATATGTATAAATGGGTTAGACCTAAGACAATAATACCTGTGCATGGTGAGCATCGTCATATGATTGAGCAAGCTAAATTTGCTAAAGAAATGCAGGTACCAAACTCATTACAAGTAGAAAATGGCGATATAATAGAAATTTTTTCAGATACTAATCCAAAAATAATTGACCGAGCACCAGCAGGTAGAATTTATTTAGATGGTTCTATTGGCGTGTCAGAAGATTCTCAATCAATCAAAGATAGAAAAAATTTAGCAGCTAATGGGTATTTAGAAGTAACATTAATTTTGGCTAACAATAATAAAATTAAAAGAACCATTATTTCTTTTAAAGGTATTCCTGAAGATGAATTCATAGAGTCATTTAAATTCGATTTAGAAGATGAAGTTGTAAATATCTGTAGAACGTTTTCTTTACAAAGCAAAAAGCAGGAAAAAAATCTTATTGATTTATTAAAGTTAAATTGTAGAAAAATAGTTAAGGAAAAAACTGGAAAAAAACCTTTTACAACAATTAATATTGCAAGAATTTAATGGGAACTACCGGCTCTCTTATAGTTTATATATCAATTTGGTGGATAGTTTTTTTCTCTATTTTACCTATAGGTATAAAATCGCAAAATAAAGAATTTAACCCAGATTTGCAAGGAAATGATCCAGGAGCGCCAAAAAACCCAAAAATTGCCAAAAAGTTTTTAATAACTACTTTAATTACTTCAATATTGTTTTTAGTAATATATTATCTTGTTAACGTTGGTCATTTAAATTTAAGAGGTTATTTACAATAATGTTGTTATCAAAACTATTCTTGCCATTGGCTAAAGATTTGCCTTCAGATGCTAAAATTAAATCTCATCAATTAATGCTTAGGACTGGAATGATTAAGCAATCTTCAGCAGGTATTTATTCTTGGCTACCTTTAGGATTTAAAATAATGAAAAAGATAGAAAAAATAGTAAGACAAGAACAAAATAAAATAGGCGCGCAAGAGATGTTGATGCCTACTATCCAATCAGCAGATATTTGGAAAGAGAGCGGAAGATATGATGATTATGGAGATGAAATGTTAAGAATAAAAGATCGTCAAGGAAGAGAAATGCTCTATGGTCCAACCAACGAAGAATTAATTACAGAAATTTTTCGCTCAAGTATAAAGTCCTACAAACTTTTACCTCAGTTGTTATATCATATTCAATGGAAATTTAGAGATGAAATTAGACCAAGGTTTGGTGTAATGAGATGTCGTGAATTTTTTATGAAAGATGCTTACTCTTTTGATATCGATGAAAACGCAGCGAAAATTTCTTATAATAAAATGTTTTATTCTTATTTAAAAACTTTCAGTCGACTGGGCATAAAGGCTATACCTATGTCAGCTGATACTGGACCTATTGGCGGAGATCTTTCTCATGAATTTATAATTTTAGCTGAAACTGGTGAAAGCAATGTTTATGCAGATAAAAATATATTTGATTTAAAATTAGATGATTATAAACTTAAAAACGACTCTCTAAAAAAAATGAGAGAAGATTTTAGCTCGTTTTATGCCGCGACTGACGAAAAATTTAATCAAAAAGATTTTGATAAAAAAGTTCAAAAAAAAAACCAAATATTAACTAAAGGTATAGAGGTTGGGCACATTTTTTATTTTGGAGACAAATATTCAAAATCTCTCAATTGCTTTGTTGATACTCAAGATGGAAAAAAATCAGCAATAAAAATGGGTTCTTACGGCATAGGAGTGTCTAGATTAGTTGGGGCAATAATAGAAGCTAAGTACAATGACGGTGTAATGAAGTGGCCGAAATCTGTATCTCCTTATGAAGTAGTAATAATTCCAAATATCAATAAAAATAATAATCAAAGCCTTGAGAAAGCAATGAAAATTTATGAAGATTTAAAACGATCAGACATTGACGTACTTATAGACGATGTCAATGAAAATATGTCTTCAAAATTTAAAAAACATGATTTAATCGGCATACCTTTTCAAATTATAATTGGCTCAAAATCCTTAAATGATAAATTTGAATTTAAAGAAGTAGGTCTAGAGCCTGTTTTATTAAATTTAAAAGAAATTAAAAACAAACTAAAAAATAAAATTGTTTAATTTAGCTGAAAGATTAATAGCATCCAGAAACCTCAGACCAAAAAAAAAAGAAGGTTTTTTAAAAGTAATATCCATTTTTTCATTTTTGGGAATAATGTTGGGTGTAGCAATCTTAATCATAGTTATGTCGGTCATGAACGGTTTTAGAACTGACCTAACTAACAAAATTCTAGGTTTTAATGCTCACTTAATAATTAAACCTTATAACAATGAAGCAATAAGTAAAGATTTTAGAAAAATGCTAAGCAAAAAATTTAGAAACATTAAAGTAATCGACTCATTTTCTGGAGAAGCTGTTGTTATGAATAATGAAAATGCAAAAGGAATAATCATAAAGGGACTAGATCTTACTAGCGATAAAAATATTAATTTTTTAAAAAAGATTTTAAAAGAAGGTAATAATAATCAAATTAATAACGGACACGTGATTATAGGAAAACAATTAGCTTTAAATCTAAACTTAAGTATTGGAGACAGAATTAACTTACTTTCCTCAAGCTTTTTAAGCACACCTTTTGGAGGTTTTCCAAAACAAGAAAACTACGAAATAAAAGGAGTTTTTGATAGTGGATTTTATGAGTTTGATCAAAATGTCGTTTTTTTGACCTTGGATGACTCTTTATCTTTTTTCAATAAATCTAATAAAGATACAAATTTAGAAATTTATCTAGAAGACCCCATGGCAGCCAATGAAATAAAAAATAATATTGAAAAATTTGACAATGAATATTTTATTTATAGTTGGGTGGATTTAAATAAATCATTTTTTGCAGCTTTGAAAGTTGAGAGAAACGTAATGTTTATTATTTTAACTTTAATAATAATCGTTGCAGCATTTAATATAATTTCAGGTTTAACAATCTTAATTAAAAACAAGACTAAAGAAATAGCAATACTAAAAACACTTGGATTGAGCAATAATTCTATAATTAAATCTTTTTTTTTAACTGGGTTTACTATTGGTCTATTAGCTACGATAACCGGAATAGTTTTGGGTATTATATTTTCATTAAATATAGAAGAAATAAGAATGTTTTTGTCTATAGCATTCAATGTAGAAATATTTCCTGAAGAGATTTATTTTTTAGATAAAATGCCTAGTGAGATAAGTTTAATTTCAACTCTAAGTATTTTTATATTTTCTATATTAATAACAATTATTGCTTCACTTTTGCCTGCGATAGTAATTTCAAAAATGAGCACGATTAAAGGATTAAAATATGAATAAAAATATTTTGGAGATATATAAAGTAAAAAAAACGTTCTCTCATCGAAATGGTCTTATTCAAATTTTTAAAGAAGTGTCTTTGAGTATAAAACAGGGCGATCTAGTTGCACTTACTGGACCATCAGGGTCTGGTAAATCAACTTTTTTAAATATGATTTCTATTTTAGACACTCCAACATCTGGCTCTATATTATTCAAAGGTAAAAATTCAAAAGCACTAAATGAAAGTCAAAAAAATGAAATTAGAAAAAAAAATATTTCAATGATTTTTCAAGATAATAATTTACTTTCAGATTTTAGTGTAATTGAAAATGTTGCAATGCCACTAATTATTCGAAACGAACAAAAAAAACAGTCCTTTAAAAAAGCAGAAAAGGTATTAAGTTTAGTAAATTTATCTAAAAGACTAAATCATTTTCCCGAGGAACTTTCAGGTGGAGAACAACAAAGAGTTGCAATAGCAAGAGCAATAAATTCTGAAACAGATTTGATCCTTGCTGACGAACCAACAGGCAACTTAGACTACAAAACATCTATGGAAATATTCAATTATTTCTTAAAATTAAAAAAACTAAAAAAAACAATTATTTTTGCAACTCACAATAGAGAGCTAGCTAAAAAAGCTGATTATAAGTTGAGTATTTTAAATGGTAATATAAAAAGGGGTAATGGCTAGTGTCAAAGTTTTTAATAATTTCAAAATACATACCCAATATTCAATTTGTGAAGGAGCTATCAAAATTGACGAACTAGCTAATTATTGTAAGGAAAAAAAAATAAAAGCTCTGGGGATTTGTGATAGTTATAATATGTGTGGGGCTTTAGAATTTTCAGAGAAAATTAGTAAAATTGGCACTCAACCTATAATAGGAACTCAAATTAATTTTTTAATTGATAATGTTATTGGAAAATTACCTTTATTTGCTAAATCTCAATTAGGTTACAAAAACATAATAAAATTATCTTCAGAAAGTTATTTAGGGTCAGACCAAAAAAGTGACCCACACTGTGATTTTGCAAGATTAAATAGTGAAAATGATGATTTAATTTTATTAAGCGGAAATCATTTAGGACTTTTTGGTAAACTATATAAATTAAATAGACTAAAATTAATCGAAAAATCTTTAGAAAAATTAAAAAATATATTTGGTACTAGATTTTATTTAGAAATCCAACGTCATAATGATCCACAAGAAAAAAATTATGAAAATTATTTGATTCAAGTTTCAAAAAAAATGCAAATACCACTTATTGCTACTCAGGAAGTGTATTATTTAAATCCAAATATGTACGAGGCACATAATGCTTTAACTTGCATCGGCTCAAAAAGTTTTGTCGATGACTTAAAAAGCTCAAAGTATAGTGATCAACATTTTTTAAAAACCAGTCATGATTTGGCAAATTTATTTTCTGATATTCCTGAAGCTCTCGAAAATAATTATAATTTTACACAAAGGTTTAGTTTTAAACCAAAAAAATCTATTCCTGTTTTGCCAAAAATAGATAATAAAAAAGATATAAATATTGAAAAAGAAATTCTTAATCAAGCTAAAGCAGGACTTAAAAATAGATTAGAAAATTTTGTTTTTAAAAAAAAAAAAATAAATTCTAAAGAAGAGACTGTCAAAATTTACGAAGATAGACTTTTTCATGAACTAAACATAATTAATTCGATGAGTTACCAAAGTTACTTTTTAATCGTATCTGATTATATAAGATGGTCTAAAAAAAATAATATACCTGTTGGCCCTGGCAGAGGTTCAGGTGCAGGATCTTTAGTAGCATATTGTTTAGATATTACTGATATTGATCCTATAGAGTTTGATTTGATCTTTGAGCGTTTTTTAAACCCAGACAGAATATCAATGCCAGATTTTGACATAGACTTTTGTGAAGAAAAAAGAAACTTAGTTTTTGAATACCTAAAATCTAAATATAAAAATGGAGTGGCTCATATAATTACATTTGGAAAATTAAAAGCAAGAATGGCCATCAGAGATGTTGGAAGAGTTTTAGGCCTTCCTTATGGACATGTTGATAAAATTAGTAAAATGATACCTTTTGACCCTTCGAGGCCGTTATCATTGCAAGAGTCTATTGATAGAGAACCAAGATTTAAAGATGAAATAAGAAATAATAAAAAAGTTGAAAAGTTGATTGAGTTATCTTTAAAACTTGAAGGTTTAAACAGAAATATGGCAACTCATGCTGCTGGAGTAGTTATAGCAGGAGAGAACTTATCAGAAGAAGTTCCGTTGTATAAAGATAATAATTCTAATTTAATTCTTCCCTCTACCCAATTTGATATGCATTCCTCAGAAAATGCTGGATTAGTAAAGTTTGATATTCTCGGGTTAACTGCTCTAACAGTTATAAGTAAAACTGTTAAAATGTTAGAGGCTAAAAAAATTTATATTGATATTACTAAAATAGATTTAACAGATCAAAAAGTTTTTAAATTACTTTCAACTGGCGAAACAACTGGACTTTTTCAACTTGAGAGCACTGGTGTTAGAGAAACTTTAAGACAAATGAAGCCTAATAAATTTGATGATATTGTTGCTTTAGTAGCACTATATAGACCAGGACCTATGGGCAACATCCCTACATATAATGATTGTAAAAACGGGATAAAAAAACCTGATTACATACATGAAACTTTAGAGAAAATACTTAAGCCTACTTATGGTATTATAATTTATCAAGAACAGGTTATGCAAATAGCTCAAATTCTTGCTGGATTTACAGCTGGAGAAGCAGACATTTTAAGAAGAGCTATGGGAAAGAAAAAGAGAGCTGAACTAGAAAAGCAAAAAGAAAAATTTATAACAGGAGCAGTAAAAAACGGTATCAAAAAAGATGTAGCTAATTACGTTTTTACAAAAATCGAACCTTTTGCTGACTATGGATTTAATAAAAGTCACGCAGTCGCATATGCATTAATTGCTTTTCAAACAGCCTTTTTAAAAACTTATTATAAAGAAGAATTTATTGCAGCTTCAATGTCTACAATTTTAACTAGCACAGGTAAATTGAGAGAATACGTAGAAGAGCTAAAAAGATTAAAGGTTGAAGTAATTCACCCTTCCATCAACAATTGTTTTGCAGATTTTAAAGCGGATACAAATAAAATATTTTATGGTTTAGGTGCAATAAAAAGTGTCGGCTATGAGGCAATATCAAATATAATAAGAGAAAGAGAAAAAAAAGGTAAGTTTAAATCTTTTTTAGATTTTATTAATCGCGTAAATCCTAAAGACATAAATAAATTACAGTTGGAAGGCTTAGTAAAAGCAGGAGCATTTGATGAATTAGAAAATAATAGAAAGAAAATATTAATTTCTATACCAAAAATTATTCAAACAATTAAAAATAGACATGAAGAAAAGTTAGGCAATCAAGCAAATTTATTTGATGATGAAGCTAATTCAGAAAATGAAGTATTTGAATTTAACTCTTCAGAAGTATGGACAAAAAAAGAATTATTAGCAGAAGAATTTACTTCTCTAGGTTTTTACCTGTCGGACCACCCTTTAAATGAATACAAGGAATTTTTTAGTCATTTAAAAATTGAATCATATAAAAATTTTATGCTACAATCACCTTCTGAAGGTTTAGTAGCAGGAACGATAATGTCTATTCAAGAAAAAAAGAGTTCAAAAGGTACTCCTTTTGCAATCATTAAATTTAGTGACCATATAAGTGAATACGAATTATTTTTATTTTCAGATTTATTAATTAAAAATAGAGAAAAACTTAAAGAATCAAATTCTTTTGTTTTAACTTTACAAAAAGATAAAACAACCTCAGAACATAATTTACCTAGAGTAAATGTTCGAAAAGTAGTTGATCTTTCTGATTTAGTAAACAAAACTTATGACAAAGTTTCTATTGAGCTTAATTATAATGAAAATTTAAAAGAACTTGATGATTTACTCAAACCTGGTGGTAACACGAAAATAAATATAATTATAAAAAAAGAAAAGAAAATTTATAAATTTGAGCTTGAAAATACGAGAAAGTTTGATTTTGCTACATTTAATACTATTAAAGACAAGCAATTTGTAAAAAAAATAAGCTTTTAGGTGCTTGATTTGTTTATTAATTAACTATATGAAAGCTTAATTTCGCACACAGCCTAAAGGGCAAAAACCCTACCGGTCTCAACTGAGAATAGCTGTGGTGGATTAACCGGAAAATACTATGAATATACCAGAAGTAAATATTAAACAGTTATTAGAAGCAGGAGTACATCTTGGTCACAAAACTTTAAGATGGAATCCAAAAATGAAAAATTACATTTTTGGAGAAAAAAATTCAATACATATAATTGATCTTACTCAAACAGTAGTTTTCTTTAAGAACGCTTTATCCGAAATTCACAAATGTGTAGCGAGTGGTGGTAAAATACTGATTGTCTCTACAAAAAAACAGGCTTCAGAACAAGTTAGTAACTTAGCCAAAGATACAGACCAGTATTACGTAAACTATAGATGGCTGGGAGGAATGTTAACAAATTGGAATACAATTCAAAATTCTATTAAAAGAATGAAGATGCTTGACTCTAAGTTATCTAAAGATGAAACAGGTTTTACTAAAAAAGAAATTTTAAAATTAGGAAAAGAAAGAGATAAGTTACAGAGATCTCTAGGTGGAATAGCAGAAATGAAAAAAACTCCTCAAATGATATTTATTATAGATACTAATATTGAGTCTTTAGCAGTTAAAGAAGCAATAAAATTAAATATTCCAATAGTAGCTATTTTAGACACTAATTCTGATCCTACTGATATTGAATTTCCTATACCTGGCAATGACGATGCTCGAAGGTCAATCAATTTATATTGTGATTTATTGAAAAGCACTATTTTAGATGCTTCAAAATTAATTGAAAAAAAAACTATCTCTAAGGAAAAAGTTTTAAATACAAAAAAAATTGAAAAAAAACTTGAAAAAGAAAAAAAAGCTTAATTAAAACTTTACCTATGCCCAGCAAAGATCTACTCGAAAATGTAAAAAAACTCAGAGAAATAACTGGTGTGGGTTTTAAAGACTGTAAACTAGCTATAGACGAGACAGGCGGTGATATAGAAAAATCAATAGAATTTTTAAGAAAAAAAGGAATCGCAAAGGCTTCTAACAAAATGAGTAGAACAGCATCCGAAGGGCTGTGTTTAGTTGAGAGTAGAAATAATGAAATTTCATTAATAGAAATAAATAGCGAAACAGACTTCGTAGCAAAAAATAAAGAATTTATTTCTTTCTGTAAGGAAGTATCAAAAATAAATTTTGATAAAAAATCAAATTTAGAAGAAATCAAAAAATTTAAGATGATAAGTGGTCAAACTGTAGAGGATAGTCTTATAGATTTAATTGCTAAAATAGGAGAAAAAATAACCTTAAGAAGATCTATTTTTTTTGATAATCAAAATGGTATAAATTCTTTTTACATACATAATGCTTTGGAAGAAAATATCGGTAAGATAGTTTCTATAGTTAGGACCTCAAAGTCAGATAATGTTGATATTGGAAAAAAAATTTCTATGCACATATCTGCTATGTCTCCGTTAGCTCTGGACAAAGATAGCCTCGATAAAAAGATAATAGAAAAAGAAACAGAAATTATTAAAGCTGAATTGACAAATTCTGGAAAAAAACCAGAGATGATAGTAAAAATAAGTCAGGGAAAAATAAATAAGTTTATTTCAGATAATACGCTAATAAATCAAGTTTGGATTTTGGATTCAAAGAAAAAAGTATCTGATATCTTAAAAGAAAATAGTATTAAAATTTTAGATTTTGTGCGTTATAAAGTAGGTGAAGGAATTTAATTATGAGCTCAGCATTTAATGAAAAAAATTATTCATTAAAAATGGAAAAAACAATTCAATCTTTAAAAAAAGATCTTACTACTTTACGAACTGGAAGAGCAAATGCCGCCATGCTAAACATGATTAAAGTTGATGTCTATGGACAGTTAATGCCAATTAATCAATTAGCCAGCATTAGTGTCCCCGAAGCTAGATTAATTACCATTCAAGTATGGGATCAAGGTAATGTAAATCAAGTAGATACAGCAATAAAAAAATCAGATTTGGGAGTAAACCCTCAAATAGATGGAGCATTATTAAGGATAAGAATTCCAGATTTAACTGAAGAAAGAAGGAAAGATTTAATAAAAGTATTAAAAAATATCGGGGAGAAAAATAAAGTTTCTATAAGAAATATTAGACGTGATGCAAATGAAGAACTTAAGAAAATATTAAAAGAAAAAGAAATTAGTGAAGATGAAAACAAGTCTTTTGAAAAAAATATCCAAAAAGTTACTGATGAAAATATTGTTCTCATAGATAAAATATTAGCAGATAAAGAAAAAGAAATTCTTCAAGTATGAATAGAATTAACCACATTGCCTTTATCATGGACGGTAATGGCAGATGGGGTTTAAAAAAAAAAAGAAGTAGAAATCATGGTCATCTGGCTGGTGTAAAAGTAGTACAAAAAATTGTAAGTGCTTCAATAGAAGTTAATATACCAATAATATCATTCTACGTTTTTTCTAGTGAAAATTGGAAAAGACCAAAATCAGAAATAAAGTATCTGTTTAATTTGATAGGGGCCTATTTTAAAAAAGAAATTAATAATATTGTAAAAAATAACATAAAAATAAATATTATAGGAAGAAGAAAATCACTTCCTATCAAAATAAAAAAACTTCTAAGAGAAGTAGAAAAAAAAACGAATAAAAATAAAAAATTAATAGTAAATCTAGCAATTAATTATGGGTCAAAAAATGAAATAATTGACTCCATTAAAAAATTAAATTTAGAGTCTCGATCTATTACTGAAAAAAATATTGAAAAAAATCTTTACAAAAATTTACCTCATCCAGATATATTAATTCGTACAGGAGATAAAAAAAGGCTAAGTAATTTTATGCTATGGCAGATGGCTTATACTGAATTATTTTTTTTAAAAAAATTATGGCCTGATTTTACAAAAAATGATTTAAATAAAATTATTAAAGAATATCTAAAAGTAAAAAGAAACTTTGGAGCAGTATAGTTATGAAAAATGAATTATTTTATAGAATTTTTACGTCGATTATAGGTCTTCCGATATTATTTTACTTTACATATCTTGGAGGCAATACTTTAATTTTTTTATTAACAATTATTTATCTTTTGTCTTTTTATGAAATAATACGTAATTCTAAAAATTTAATATTCAATATAATTGCCAATCTGATATTAATAGGTGCTTCTATTTCTTTTTATCTTATAAGAGGCGTTGATTTAAATTCATTTATTTTATTGTGGTGGATTTTATCAATTGTAATCCTATCTGATACTGGAGGCTATATATTTGGTAAAATTTTAAAAGGAAAAAAATTAACAAAAATAAGTCCAAAGAAAACCTATGCAGGTGCATACGGTTCATTGTTTTTATCGACGATGTCTATACCTTTATTTAATTTATTACAAAATATATTTTATGAAGTTTATTTAATTAATTTTTTTAAATTTAAATATTTAATGATTTCAATTATTTTTTCCTTAATATGTCAAGCAGGAGATTTATACGTTTCTTACTGCAAAAGAAAAGTATCAATAAAAAACACAAGTAATATTTTACCTGGCCATGGTGGAATATTAGACAGAATAGATGGTTTGATTTTTGTTATGATATTTAGTTATCTAATTCAAAAAATTGGATTATTGTAAAATGAGTTTAAAAAAAATTGCTATTTTAGGTTCAACTGGTTCCATAGGCACAAATGCATTATCTATAATTAAAAAAACAAAAAATTCTTTTAAAATTGAGCTTTTGTTGGCAAAAAATAATTTTAAAAAAATTTCTGAACAAATAAGAATTTTTAAACCAAAAATAGTAGTAATACTTAATCCTATAGTTTTTGTAAAAATTAAAAAAAAATTTAAATTTAAAAAAATAATTTTTTTGAATAACTTAAATTATATTGATAAATACTTAAAAAAGATTGATATTACTATTTCAGCTATCCCAGGTATTGCTGGATTAGAACCTACTATTATATTTATTAAAAAAAGTAATAAAATTTTATTAGCTAATAAAGAGTCGATAGTCTGTGGGTGGGATTTAATAAAAAAAAATTTAAAAAAAAATAAAACTAAACTTGTAGCAATTGACTCGGAACATTTTTCTATTGAACAATTAACTAAAAACTATAAAAATGATGATATCGAAAAAATTTATATAACTGCTTCAGGCGGACCTTTTCTAAATTTAAATAAAAAAAAATTTAAATTTATAAAACCAAGACAAGCAATTAAACATCCAAAATGGAAAATGGGTTCAAAAATATCCGTTGACTCGGCTACACTTATGAACAAAATATTAGAGTTAGTCGAAGCTAAGAAACTTTTCCCTTTTGATTTTAAAAAGTATGAAATTGTAATTCACCCTCAATCATTAGTGCATGCCATTGTTAGGTTTAAAAATGGATTAACAAAACTACTTTACCATGAACCAGATATGCGAATACCTATTTCAAACGCTTTATTTGATAATAAACTTGAATCAAAAAACTTTATTAATAAAAAAAAAAAATAATATAAAAAATTTACAATTCTTACCTGTAGACAATAAAAGATTTCCATCAATAAAACTAATTCCTAAGATGAACCAATACAGATCTACGCCAATTATATTAAATGCAGCTAATGAAATATTTGTTGATCATTTTTTGAAGTCCAAAATAAGTTTTAGCTCTATTTATCAATATTTGTCTCTTGTTTTAAAAGACAGAAACTATATAAATTATGCAAAAATGCGAAGCGATAAACTTAAAAATATTCAAATTATAGATCAATGGTCAAGAAAATTGGCCTTAGATATTATAAATAAAAAAAACTAAAATGTTAAAATTTTTTATATTAATTTTTTTATATTTACAACTAATTCGTATTCCGAAGTAGTAAAAAAAATTGAAGTTGAGGGTAATAGCCGAATTAGTCTTGAAACTATAAAAGTTTACGGAGAAATTAATTTAAACTCCGACTATTCTAGTTTAGATTTGAACAATATATTAAAAAATTTATATTCAACAGATTTTTTTGAAGACATCAAAGTAAATTTGAACAATGGAACTCTTAAAATATCTGTAAAAGAATATCCTGTTATCAACATTATCGAGATACAAAATGAAAAATCAGAAAAAATTAAAAAAGGTATCCTTGAAAGCATACGTTTAAAAGAAAAAAGTTCTTTTATAAAAAGTTATTTAAATGAAGATATAGAATTTATTAAAAAACTTTATGCATCTCAAGGTTATAACTTTGTTGGTATTGATGCTAAGATAGAAAAATTTAGTGAGAACAGAATAAATTTAATCTATTCAATCGATAAAGGTGCACAAACAAGTATTGCAAAAATTAATTTTATTGGAGACAAAAAAGTAAAAAGTAAAAGATTGCGAGAAATAATAGTGTCGGAAGAAGATAAATTTTGGAAATTTTTGACAAAGAATACAAATTTAAATTACAACAATATAGAATTAGATAAAAGATTACTAACAAATTATTATAAATCTAATGGTTATTACGATGTTCAAATAGTTTCTAGCAATGCAGAAATAAGTAATGATAATATTACAACGCTTACATATAATATTAATGCAGGAACAAGATATCGTGTTAATAAAATTACTACAAATGTGAATGAAGTTCTGGACAAAAAACTCTTTTTTCCATTAGAAAAAGATTTTAAAAAAATTATAGGAAAATATTATTCGCCTTTTAAAATTAAAAAATTATTAGATGAATTAGATAATATAATTGTTGAAAATGACCTACAATTCGTTGAACATTCTGTAAATGAGATAATTGAAAATGAATTTATTGAAGTTAAGATTAATATTTATGAAGGTAGTAAACAGTTAGTTGAAAAAATTAATGTAAAAGGAAACAGCATAACTAACGAGTCAGTTATTAGATCAGAACTAATATTAGATGAAGGTGAGCCATTTAATTTTTTGAAATTAGAAAAATCTATTTCAAATTTAAAAGCTAGAAATATTTTTGCTGATGTTAAAAAAGAAGTGAAAGATGGATCTATTAAAGATCAAAAAGTTATAGAAATTAAAGTGGAAGAAAAACCCACAGGCGAAATTAGTGCAGGTGCAGGTGTAGGAACAAATGGAGGTTCTTTTGCCTTTGATGTTTCTGAAAATAATTACCTGGGTAAAGGATTGAGAGTTTCTACTAATGTAGAGGTAAATCAATCAACTTTAAAAGGGTCTTTAAATGTTATTGACCCAAATTATAACTATACTGGAAATTCATTAAGATACTCTTTAAGTAGGACGACCAATGATAAAGCAGATTCAGGTTATGAAAATGAATTAATTGAGACATCTGTAGGTACAAGCTTTGAGCAGTATAGAAATATATTTGTTATTCCATCACTCAGCTTTTCATATGATGATTTAAAAGTTCAGGATAATGCCTCAGATGCTCTTAAAAAACAAAAAGGAGCGTTTTCGGATTTGGCATTAGATTATGCAGTTCAATTTGATAGTAGAGATAGATCATTTATGCCAACAGATGGCTATGTATCTACTTTTAATCAAGTTTTCCCTTTGTATGCTGACTCTCCATATTTGAAGAATACTTATTCGCTTAATAAATATCATTCATTTGGTCCGAATGTTATAGGAGCTTTTAAATTTTTTGGTTCTGCAATAAATGGAGTAGGAGGCGATGATGTTAGGTTAAGTAAAAGAATAACCGTAAGTACTAATCGCTTAAGAGGCTTTCAATCTGGAAAAATTGGTCCAGTAGATGGAAATGATTATATTGGAGGTAATTACGCTACTGTAGCAAATATTGAAGCTAACTTACCTAATATATTACCAGAGTTTACTAAAACAGATATAGGATTATTTTTAGATATTGGAAATTTATGGGGGGTAGACTATAGTTCTTCAGCTGATGACGGATATAAAATGAGAGCTTCAACTGGAATTAACACAAGCTGGACATCGCCAATAGGACCAATGACTTTTGTATTTTCTCAAAACTTGTCAGCTAAGGGAACTGATAAAACTGAATCATTTAACTTCAAACTGGGAACTTCATTTTAGTATGAAAAATTTTTTAACATTTTTTACTTTTATTTTTTTAATTTCAAATCCTGTCTTAGCTGATATACCATATGTTATTGATATATCTAAAATACTTAACGAAAGCAAAGCTGGAGCGGAAGCTCAGAAAAAACTAAAAAACAGATTTACAGCCGCAGGAAAAAAATTTTCTGAAAGAGAAACAAGTCTTAAAAAACAAGAAAAAGAAATTATAGCTCAAAAGAAATTGATAACTAAAGAAGAGTACAAAAAAAAAGTTGATGAGCTGAGAAAAAAAGTAGCTACTTTACAAAAAAATAAACAAGAAACATTAAATAATATTGCTAAATCTCGTAATAATGCCAAAACTGAATTATTAAAGACTTTAAATCCAATAGTAAAAAAATATATGGAAGATAATAATATTAGACTAGTTTTAAAAAAAAATAGTATTGTTTTAGGAGATAACAATTTAGATATAACCCCAAAAATTATTGCTATTTTAAATAACGAATTAAAATCATTAAAAATTGATTAATAAAATGTCTAAGAACCTTTTTTTTGAGCAAAAGGGACCTTTTTTGCTACATAAACTTTTCGAGGATAAAAAAGTTGAAAAGAAAATAAAAATATTTGATGTTAAAACTTTAGATACCGCTTCTAAACTTGATATAACTTTTTTTGACTCTTTAAATTATAAAGAATTAGCAAAAACAACCAAAGCTGGTGCGTGCATTACTTCAAATGAACTAAAAAAACACCTTCCAACTGGCTGCGTTCCAATAGTAGTAAAAAATGTTCTTTATAGTTTGGCTAGTCTTACTAAAAAATTTTACCCTTATGCTGATATTGATTATCCAGATTTATCACTTAAAAAACCGGAAAAATCCTCTTATAGAGGAGTAAAATTTGGAAATAATGTTTTGATTGGAAAACATTGCAAAATAGGAAAGAATACTATTATTGGAAGCAACACAATCATAGAACAGAATGTATCCATAGGAAACGACTGCGTGATTGGCTCACAAATAATAGTTAAAAATACCATAATAGGTGACAACGTAATGATACAGGATGGATGTAAAATTGGTTTAAAAGGATTTGGATTTATACCTTTAAAAAATAAAAATTTAAAATTCCCACACATAGGAAAAGTTTTGATAAAAAAAAATGTTGAAATAGGTGCTAACTGCACTATCGATAGAGGTTCCATTGATAATACAATTATTGGGGAAAATACATATTTAGATAACCAAGTTCACATTGCACACAATGTAAAGATAGGAAGTAACTGTATGATAGCAGGTCAAGTTGGTTTTGCTGGAAGTACTAGTTTAGGAAATAATGTTTCTATTGGAGGTCAAGCTGGTATTTCTGGCCACTTAAAAATTGGAAACAATGTTAAGATAGCAGGCGGTAGTGGGGTAATTAAAGATATTGATGATGACCAGGTTGTAATGGGATATCCCGCTATTCCTTTTAAAAAATTTATTAAAAATTGGAAAAAAAATGAACGAAACTGAAATTGATAAAAAGAAAATAGAAAGCTTACTACCTCATAGAGATCCTATGCTTTTAATTGATAAATTAATTAATATAGTTCCTTTAAAATCTGCTACTGCAATTATGTATGTTAAAAAAAATGGTTTTTATGTCCAAGGACATTTTCCTGGTCAACCAGTGATGCCTGGAGTCTTAATAGTAGAGGCTTTCGGACAAGCAGCAGCAGCATTAACTGCTCATGGTATAGATCCTAAAGAATATGCAAATAAGTTAGTTTATTTGATGGGTGTAGACAAAGCTAGATTTAGAAATCCAGTAATACCTGACTGTGAATTACATTTAGATATTGAAGCTATCAGATCACATGGGAGAGTTTGGAAATATAAAGGCACGGCTAAAGTTGATGGTAAAAGAATGGCCGATGCTGAATGGTCAGCAACGATAGTAGATAGAAAAGAATGATACACAAATCAAGCGTGATAGATAAAAAAGCAAAAATACACAAGGAAGTTAAGATAGGCCCTTTTTGTTACGTAGGACCTAATGTAGAATTGTCAGAGAAGGTAGAATTAATATCTAATGTTCATATTGAAGGCAATACAAGAATAGGAAAAGGTACTAAAATTTTTCCTTTTGCATCGATAGGAACTCAACCTCAAGATCTAAAATTTAAAAATGAAAAAAATAGTCTTTTAATTGGTGAGAACAATCTCATAAGAGAATACGTTACTATTAATCCTGGCACAGCCGGGGGAGGTAGCAGAACAATAGTTGGAAATGATTGTTTGTTAATGATTTCTTCCCATATAGCTCATGATTGTAAAATTGGTAATAATGTAATAATTGCTAATAATGTACCTTTAGGCGGACACGTTACAATTGAAGATTCTGTTGTAATTGGAGGAAATTCTGCGGTTCAACAATTTACCAGAATTGGCAGATTAGCAATGATAGGTGGAATGACAGGTGTTTTAAAAGATGTAATTCCTTTTGGATTATCAATAGGAAATAGAAATTATCTTCAAGGCCTAAATTTAATTGGATTAAGAAGAAAAAAATATGAAAATCAAAAAATAATAGACTTAGATCAAGCTTATAAAAAAATTTTTTCTTCAAAAAACTTTCATGAAAACTTAGGTAAAATTTACGGAGAATTTAAAGATAACGAATTAGTCAATGAAGTTATTGCTTTTATAGAAAAAGACAAAAAAAGACCTATTTGTTCACCAGAAAACAAAGAGTAATATGATCGGACTAATATTTGGAGAAACTGACTTTCCAAAGAAAATCTTAAAAAAAATTAAAAATAAAAAAAATTATCTTATTATTGATTTAACTAAAAATAAAAACTTTAAAAAAGATAGAAATTCTTATTCTGTATCTTTAGGTCAATTTGGAAAAATTATTAAAATCTTAAAAGAAAAAAAATGTAAAAAAATCCTTTTTGCTGGCAAAGTAAAAAAACCAAAACTTTCTAAACTTCGACTTGACTTAAAAGGTGTTTATTACATGCCTAGAATTATAAAAAGCTCTAAGCTTGGTGATGCAGCTATTCTGAAAGAAATAATTAGTATTTTTAAAAAAGAAAAAATTAAAACAATTAGTTCTTTAGCATTTAATCCTGAACTGACTTTAAAAAAAGGAAATTATTCTCAAACAAAACCTAATAAAGAAAATAAAGTAGATATTGATAAAGCTATTCAAACACTTAATAGATTAGGTAAATATACCTTTAGTCAAGCAACTGTAGTAAGAAAAAAAAAAGTAGTTGCTATTGAAGGTAGAGGAGGTACTCAAGCTATGTTAAAAAAATGTAAAAATAAAAAATATAAAAATCAAGGAGTTT
>MDTB01044741.1_pt1 | contig 35689 bp, 28 predicted proteins | sample 811161 | NCBI WGS metagenome assembly MDTB01 (sample SAMN05326650, study PRJNA326480) | marine metagenome | isolation source: seawater | place: Mediterranean Sea | collected 2009 | reverse complement strand
CAAATCAACGAAGACTTTGATCAACTTGAAGACTCCTTCGCGACCGAACTCCTCTCTGGAGCGGCTGAAGACCCCACCCTTCTTTCCGACGAGGAAATCATCGCTCTTCTCTACTAGGCTTAAATTACCATGAAATCCCTCATCCCCCTCATCCTAACCATCGCGGCGAGCTGCGCAAAGACGCTCCCACTGGAGGTGGTGCGTAACACCGCACGCGAAATCAACGAAGTTCTGATGGCCGGTCAAAAAGCCAAGGGAATCAGAGCTAATCCGATTGCCGATGACCCCACCTTTGTTCGCCGAAGCTACCTCAATATCATCGGCCGACTTCCAACTCATGACGAAGCCCGTTCGTTCCTCGAATCAACCGAAAAAGAAAAACGCAGTCAACTCATCGACTCCCTCGTCGAATCTCCCGGCTTTAATTCCCGCATCTTCAATTTCTGGACCGATCTCCTTCGTGTCAAAACCAATACCGAACACAACGGTCTTGGCTGGCACGTTTGGTTGAAAGATGCCGTCGAGAATAACCTGCCCTATAATGAGATGGTTCAGGAGATGCTCGCAGCCGAAGGTCACATCGCCGAAAATCCCGCGGCTGGATACTACCTCCGCGATCGTGGAATGCTTCTCGATAACGTAAGTAACACCGTCCAGGTTTTCCTCGGCCAGCAGATCGGCTGCGCCCAGTGTCATGATCACCCCTTCGACGACACAACCCAGATGGAATATTACCAGCTGGCCGCCTTCCTTGGAGGCACTGACTATCGCTTTAATGGGAGTCGTGAAAAAATCAAGGAAACCATCGGCTTCGATCCGAACAAACGCCCCAAGAAACCTTTCAAAAAAATGACCAAAGAAGAGCGGCGAAGGTTCGCTCTTCAGGCAAAAAAGACGCAAGAGAGGGCTATGGCCAAACGCAATGAAGCCCGCGCCATTGGCCAAGTTTTTCGATATCACAATCGCAACGCTCTCGCTGATAATGTCAAAAAAGAACTCAAACTCCCTGTTGACTATCAGTATGACGATGGAAAAGCCGGCGACGTCGTGAAACCTGGTTTTCTTTTTGGGCTTGATGCCAAAGACGTTAAGCCCGAACAGCGACGCGACTACTTCGCCAAATGGGTCACTTCCCCCAAGAACCCCTACTTCACCAAGGTCATCGCAAACCGCATGTGGGAATACACGTTTGGATATGGCCTCGTTGCCAATCCTGACGATTGGAGCAATTCGCCCGAGCCTCATTATCCAGAGCTTGTTGACGATATCGAAAAAGCGATGCTGGCAACCGACTATGACCTCAAGCAATTTTTGCGTATCCTTTATCACACCGATCTCTTTCAGAGGGAAGTCACCACTGAAGAGCCATCTCAGGGATTCTCTTTTCACTTCCAGGGACCTGTTCTGCGCCGTCTCAGTGCCGAAGAAATCCGTGATTCATTCGTCACTCTTGCTTCCGGGAACATCGATTCAAACACCAACAACGGACTCGAAGAGGCTTGGGATGATTACGTCAAATCCTTCGACTTCCTTATGAGCACTAACGGGAAGCAATTAAAAGAAATCAGCACCGCGGTCATCGAAGGTGAAAAGCAACGTCGTGCCATTCAAAAGAAAATCTCTCTCCTCCGAACCAAGGCCGCGAAAGCACGGGAGAACGGGAACATGGTAGCCTTCCGAACTATCTCTGTCGAAATCAAACAAGTCCAACGGGCGGCCGGAAAAAGCTACCGAAATGGAAAAGGCATGAACAACAATAGCCCCACCGCGAAAGCTGCTCCCGCTCTTGCACGGCGGGCACGCCCCAATCGTCCAGACCAACCTGAATTCCGAATGCGCGCTTCCGAACTTCCTGTTCCCGCACGTGGCGGCACCTTTATTGCCGAGTTTGGAGGATCTGATGCGGAGAGCCCATCTTCCGCTAACACTGAAGCCACCGTTCCGCAAACCCTGCGTCTACTGAATGGACTGGAAACTAGCCTTCTTACCAACAAAAAGAACTCATTCGCCCGCTCACTCCGAAGCATCGAATCACCTTCCAAGCGACTTGATTTTCTCTTCTTAAGCCTATTTTCCGCCTTCCCGACCGAAGGTGAAAAAATAGCATTCCTCCCCGAAATGAAAACTTCCGAAACAACCGAAACTTTCGCACGGGCCATCCTCACCTCAAACCGTTTCCTCTTTGTCCAATGAATCCTTTTAACCAACTCAACGAACAATCTCGAAGAAGCTTTCTTACCAACACCGCCCGCACTGCCTTCGGGGTGACCCTAGGTGGGGCTTCCGCCTCTTGGTTCTCGTCGGCGGAAGCAGCCGAAGCCATCGAGAAGTCTAACGGGAAAGCTAAGAATGTCATCTACCTGTACATGGCTGGAGGCATGACTCATATCGATACTTTTGACCCCAAGCCTGATGCACCCTCCGAGTATCGTGGTCCTATCAAAGCAATCTCGACTAAGGTTGACGGGATTCAACTTGGCCAGCACTTTGAACGCACCGCCAAGCATACCGATAAAATAGCCATCGTCCGATCCATGACTTCCACCCAGGGAGCACACGCGCAGGGCAACTACCACGTCCACACTTCGTATACCCAACGGGCCTCTATCACCCACCCTTCACTTGGATCCTGGGCTAACAAGCTTGATGCCAATCGTCTCAAGGGGACCCTTCCACCTTATGTGACCGTTCACTCCGGCAACAACCATCCTGGAGCAGGATTTTTCGAACCCAATGTGGCACCTCTTCCAGTCGGCGATGCCGAAAAAGGACTCCAAAACTCCAAGCGTCGTAGCGATGTTTCCGAAGCTGACTTCAATCGTCAAATCGCTCTTCGTACTAAACTCGATGCCAACTTTGGCGCGCGCTTCAAAAAAGGACAGCGTAGCGTTCGTGCCTACGATGAAATGTTCAATTCAGCGGTTGGCTTGATGCAATCCAAAGATCTTGAAGCCTTCGACCTCTCTGCGGAGTCCAAGGATGCCCACGCCGCTTATGGCGGTGACAAATTTGGCAAAGGTGTTTTGCTCGCCCGGCGTCTCGTTGAACACGGCGTTCGCTTTGTTGAAGTCCAATTTGGCGGATTCGACTGGCACTCCGATAACTTCACAAAAGCCGACGAAAAGCTTCCCATCCTTGACCAAGCGTATGCCGCCCTTCTCGCTGACCTCGAACAACGTGGACTTTTGGAAAGCACCCTCGTGGTCATTGCTACCGAATTTGGAAGAACCCCTAAAATCGACGATGACGCCGGACGAAATCACTTCCCAAAAGCCTTCTCCTTTGCTCTTGCCGGTGCCGGCATCAAAGGTGGAACCGTTTACGGAGAAACCGACAAAACGGCATCCAACGTCATCACCGAAAAGACTACCGCATCCGACTTCAATGCTACCATCGCCGCTGCGATGGGGCTTCCACACGACCAAGTTGTCTTCTCCCCGACCAAGCGCCCATTCAAGATGGGAGGCAAAACCGGAAAACCGATCAGCGAAATCCTCGTCTAAGGACGGCGAGCCCAATTTCTTCTCAACAACCAGCGCCTCGATAAGGGCGCTGGTTTTTTTGTCTCAGCTATAGAAAACCTATTAACACCAGTAGAACCCTAGCATTTTATCAAAATCTCTAGACTTCCAATGCGCCCGGCGAACCAAAATTGTCGGCCAAATCACCCATCAACAAACCCCGCTGTTGATGCATATCATCAACCTGATGATAAAAAGCTACATGTCTTCTCAGTATCCGAATAAGAATCAGTTGGTATTGGAGGTCTCCTGCCAGTTATGCACAAAAAATCATTACCTTCTTCGGCATGTTTCCCCGCACTTACATTCTCGTTTTTTTATCGACTCTTCTTTCACAGGCCGAAATTTCTTTTAATAAGGATATTCGGCCCATTCTCTCTGCCAAATGTATCGTATGTCACGGCCCTGACGATGGGGTCGATGCCAAAGGCAAGGCAAATCGAAAGGCCGGGCTCCGCCTTGATACCCCAGAAGGGGCCTACAATAAAAAAGACGGTATCGCAGCCATTGTTCCTAACTCACTTGACGATTCCGAAGCTTGGATTCGCATCACGAGCAAGGATGATCCCATGCCTCCCGTCGATGGCCACGCCAAGCCTTTGAGTTTCAACGAAAAAGAACTCCTCAAAAAATGGATCGAGGAAGGTGCCGAATACGAAAATTTTTGGGCCTTCGTCCCCGCAAAAAAACAGGAAGTTCCTACCATTATTAATCTTACTTGGCCGCTGTCAGACAGCGATAAATTCGTTCTCGCCAAAATCGAAGCCAACGAAAAATCACCTAAAGAAAAAGCCGATAATCGCACCCTCATTCGCCGGCTTTCACTAGACCTAACAGGACTGCCCCCTACCCTTGAGGAAATTGGTCAGTTCCTTGCCGACACCTCACCTAATGCTTACCAAAAACTCGTCGACCGGCTCCTTGCAAAGCCCGCTTATGGCGAACATATGGCGAAGTATTGGCTGGATCTCGTCCGGGTTGCCGACACCAATGGCAACCACCACGATCACTACCGAGATCACTCCCCTTACCGAGACTGGGTCATTCAGGCCTTTAACGAGAATCTCCCCTACGATCAATTCACCAAATACCAGATCGCTGGCGATCTATACGAGAAACCCACACAAGAACAACTCATCGCCTCCGGTTTCAACCGGCTTCATCTCATCATTGACCGCGGTACTGCCCTTCCCGAGGAGAGCCACTTCAAAAACGTGGTTGACCGTGTATCCGCGGTTGGCACCGCCTTTATGGGCCTCACCCTCGGATGCGCGGTCTGCCATGACCACAAATACGACCCCATCACCCAGAAGGACTTCTACCAAATGTATGCCTTCTTTAACAATTTCGATGGAGCCCCCGAAACCGGTGGACGCAGTGGCCCCGACTTTTACCGTGGCCTCCAACCACCATACCTGGACCTTCCAACTGATGAGCAAAAGTTAAAGCTCGCCGAGCTCGACCGACAAATAAAGGTAACTCAAGAAAAAATCACCTCACTTAAGCAACTACAAGCTGCAACAGGAATACCCGCAGCCCCTGATGAGACTTCGAAACCTAAACCAGATCTGAAACCTCAGATTCCAGCAGCTGAAAAGCAAATTTCCGATCTTAAAAAACAACGCTCCAGCTTCCTTCGACAAGTCCGCGGCGCTATGGTCATGCGCGAACGTAGCGAACCTAAAAAAACCCATATTCGCGTCCGTGGAAACTACGACCAAATCGGCAAGGAGGTCACCCGCGATACCCCACGATTTCTTCCGCCTCTTAAAAAATCCGCTGAAGTCCCTTCCCGTATGGACCTCGCCAACTGGCTTGTCGAAAAACAAAATCCTCTTACCGCCCGCGTCGCTGTCAATCGCTTCTGGCAACAATTACTCGGAACCGGAATAGTCAAAACGTCCGAAGACTTCGGAGCTCAAGGCATGTGGCCTAGCCATCCTAGACTCCTCGACCACCTCACTCTCAAATTCGTTGAATCAGGTTGGAATATCAAAAAACTTATGAAGGATATCGTCCTCACTCAGACCTACCAACAATCCTCCGCCGCCACTTCGATCGACTTTAAAGACGATCCCCAGAACCGGCTTCTTGCCCGCGGATCTCGCACCAGGCTTGACTCCGAAGTCATTCGCGACCAACTCCTCGCCGTTACGGGAGTTCTCAACCGCGAAATGGGCGGTCGCTCTGTCAAAACGCCACAGCCCGCTGGCATCTGGAAAATGGTTGCACTCCCCTCATCCTACCCGAACTCTTTTCAAGCAGACCCCGCTCCCGCAGACCGGCGTCGCTCTATTTACACCTTTTGGAAGCGCGGCCTAGCCCCACCGCAAATGACCATTTTTGATGCACCGAGCCGCGATGCCTGCATCGCCCGCCGCGAGCGAACCAACACTCCGCTTCAAGCTCTTCTCCTCATGAACGAGCCCGAGTATTTCAAAGCCGCAGCCCACAAGGCAACAACCCTCATGGCCGAGGAAGGAAGCGAAGACGAAAAACTGATCCGCCTCCACGAAACTGTTACCACTCACAAGCCCTCAAAGATCTCTCTCAAGGTCCTCAAAGAAGGTCTCACAACCTTCCGCGAAGATGGCGACGATCACTTCGCTTGGACAATGATTGTTCATACCCTGCTCAATCGAGACTCCTTCAAAAACAAACAATAGGAAGCGCAACCATCACTTCCCACGCTTTCACTTTAAAAACTAACAGCCATGTTTGATCCACAAACTCGCCGCCAATTCCTCAATACTACCGGCATGGGCCTCGGTTCCATAATCCTAGGCGATATTGCAGCCCAGGCCGCAGCAACAAAAGGCGGAGTCGGCAATGCCTATCCTCAAACCTACCACCTACCCAAGGCACCTGCCAAGCGTGTCATCTTTCTCTTCATGGCCGGCGCCCCCTCCCAGCTCGACCTATTCGACTACAAGCCCGACCTTCACAAACGCTTTAACGAAGAACTTCCCGAATCCATCCACAAGGGTCAACGCGTCACTGCAATGACTAAAGGCCGCGCCAAGATCGTCGCCCCTTCCATGTTCAAGTTCAACCCCCATGGTAAGAGTGGGATGTATCTTTCCGAGGTTCTTCCACACCTTGGGTCAGTTGCCGATGACCTCGCGCTCATCAAGTCCACTTCCACAACTGCTATCAACCACGATCCCGGCAAGACACTCTTCTGCACAGGCACGGAAATTCCTGGCAAAGCTTCCATGGGGGCTTGGCTTTCGTATGGGCTTGGCCGCATGAACGAAAATCTCCCTGACTTTATTGTTCTCAACTCAGCCTTCTGGTCCGGCGATAGCCAAAATGTCCAAGGTCTCTACTCCCGCCTTTGGGGATCTGGATTCCTCCCTTCAAAACATCAAGGCGTCCCCTTCCAACCCTCAGGTGACCCCGTTCTCTTCCTTTCGAACCCCGCCAACGTCTCCCAAAAATCCAGAGCTAAGATGATCGACCTCGTCACCAAACTTAACGAAGAAGAGATGGCCAAAATTGGGGATCCTGAGATCCAGACTACCATCGCCCAACAGGAAATGGCTTTCCGTATGCAAGCCTCGGTTCCGGACCTCACCGATCTCACAAAAGAGAACGAAACGATCAACGAAAAACTCTACGGTCCGGAGGTCAAAAAATCAGGATCTTTCGCCCGAAACTGCCTTCTTGCCCGCCGCATGGCAGAGCGCGGAGTCCGCTTCATCCAGCTCTTCCACCGCGGCTGGGACCACCACGTTAACCTTCCCAAAAAAGTACGGGGTCAAGCTTACGACGTCGATCAACCCTGCGCTGGCCTCATCAATGACCTCAAGCAAAGAGGTATGCTCGATGACACCCTCGTCGTCTTTGCTGGCGAATTTGGCCGCACCACCTATGGCCAGGGCAAGCTTGCCCGCGACAACTACGGCCGCGATCACCACCCAAAATGCTTCTCTACCTGGATGGCTGGGGGGGGAATTAAGGGCGGAACGTCTTATGGCGAAACCGACGACTACTCCTATAATGTCGTTAAAGATGAAGTTCCCGTCCGCGACTTCAGCGCCACGATCCTCCACCAACTCGGCATCGATCATGACCGCCTGACATTCCCATTTATGGGCCTCGATCAAAAGCTAACTGGTGTTAATCCAGCCAAAGTGGTCAGAGGTATTCTCTCTTGAGTTCCAAATCGCTGAATCATAGGGCAAAATCTCAAAAAAGTAGCTCTTACCATAGCTATCCTTGAAAATTAAGAGGGAGCAGCCTAATGCAAGTAACCAGCTTCTAGCTACGTATCATTTTAATAATGAAATACGGCTTCTTACTCCTCGTGCTCACCTCTTTTGCCTCTGCTCTCGAATGGGAAGAAACCTTCAAACCTCAAAATGGGTGGACCACAAGCACAGCCGTAGATGTTGATGGCAAAAACATCAAAATCAAGAATACTGGCAAAGCTTACTTTTTCACCAACGCTACCTCACCCAAAAAAGCGGGTTACCTCCAAACGATCAAAAAATTCGGTGACTGCACCATCGAAGCTGAATTCCTTGTCCCTAAAGATTCTAACTCTGGCATCTATCTCATGGGCCGTTACGAGATTCAAATCCTTGATAGTCATGGAAAACAACCCGTTGGCTATGGTGATATGGGTGGCCTCTACCGCCGCTGGGATAATAACCGCGACCCAAAAGGCTTTGATGGCACGGCCCCCTTAGTCAATGCCGCCAACCCAGCCGGAGAATGGCAAAAAATGATCATCAAATTCCGGGCCCCACGCCTAGCCAAAGACGGACAACTCCTAGATTATCCTCGCTTTATCTCTGTGCATCTCAACGCTCAACTTGTCCAAAAAAATATTATAGCAAAAGGTCCCACCCGAGCCGCTCAACGCGCTGGCTGGGCAAGCAAAGATCATATTTTTATTCAAGGAGACCACGGTCCTATTGCTTTTCGAAAATTCAAAGTCACTCCCGAAGATTTTTCAAAAATCAAAAAGTGACACTTCCTTTAAAATTGGCATAAACTCGCAAATTAACAAACTTCCATCATTCGGTATTTCTCGGAACCTTAAAAAACACAAACATGAAAAACATCCTTATTGCCTTCTCGATCTCAGCTCTAGCCTTAACCGCTGCCGACAAATCTAAAACGTGGACTGATCCCAAACTGGCTCTCAAAGAAGACACCGACTTTTCCATTCAGGGTGAATATCATCGGGAAGGCGCGGCATTGGGAGCTCAAATTGTTGCGCTAGGAGACGGAAAATTTGATCTCTACCTTTTAGAAGGAGGACTTCCCGGACTTGGATGGGAGAAAAAAGATTCCCGAATCAAGATCTCCGGCAGCCTTGAAAAAGGGGCCGTCACTTTCGCTAAAACCAAGGAAACATCGGCACTACTGCAAGATGAAATCCTGATAATTCGACGAGCTGGCAAGGCGGCAATCAAACTTCCGCGAATCGCCCGCAAAAGCCCCACGCTCGGAGCTGAAGCACCCAAGGGCTCTACAATACTCTTCGACGGCACAAGCGTTGAGCATTGGCAAAATGGTCAAATGAAGGATGGCCTCCTTCAAGCTACCGGCACGACAAGCATGCCAAAATTCAAGGACTACAAACTCCATCTTGAGTTCCGCACTCCATACAAACCATTCGCACGTGGTCAAGGTCGTGGAAATAGCGGAGTTTACTTCGGTGGTCGTTGGGAAACTCAGGTTCTCGACTCTTTCGCACTTGAAGGAAAAATGAATGAATGCGGTGGAATCTACTCAATCTCAGAACCTGATGTGAACGCCTGCCTTCCGCCTCTAGTCTGGCAAACTTATGATGTCGATTTCACCGCCGCCAAATTTGATAAAGACGGCACACGCAAAGCTTGGCCGCGTATGACAGTAAAGCTTAACGGAGTGACAATTCATAATGATCGCGAGCTGCCTAAGGACAACACAACGGCTGCGCCTGGAACAGGAGCCCTCAAAGACGAGCCCCTTCCTGTCTTTCTCCAGAATCACGGAAACCCCGTAGTCTTCCGCAACATCTGGGTTCTTCCCAAGAAATAGTAAGAAGAGGTAGTTAAAGTCGCACCTCGAGCACCTTGTGCTTCAAAGCAGGCATCTCGGTGACATCACCAACGTTTGAACGCCGGAGGATACTCAGCAACACCCCAATCATTGCGAAGCTAAAAATAAGGCTGGAACCACCATAGCTCACAAATGGGAGTGGAAGGCCGGTATTTGGGAGAGAAGCCGTCGTCACACCAAGATTCATCATCGCTGGTATGATCAAAGCCGAAGTGATTCCGATCCCAAGCACCCCGCCAAAGCGGTCAGAAGCTTGCATTGAAATTCCTAGGCCAATTAAAAAAATCACCACGAAACAAAGAACGACCCCCATCGTCACAAAAACACCCAATTCCTCACCAATGATTGGAAAAATAAAATCGGTGTGATGTTCTGGAAGATTCATTTGCTTAACCACCCCATTTCCTAATCCCATTCCGCTGGTTCCGCCATTCCCAAAAGCTTGGGTAGCGAGCCACTGCTGCCAGCCGCGACCTTGCTTGTATGACTCAAGATCCATGAACGCAATAATCCTCTCCCAACGATTAGGATTAGTCCTCACCATTTGATAGGCTAGCGCTAAGGTAATAAACACCGAAGTTCCAAGATAGCGCATGCGGGTTCCAGAAACAAAAAACACGATCAAGCCGGCAGCACCCAAGCCAGCTGCTGTTCCCATATCCATTTCAAAGAGGATCAATAAAAGTGGAACTCCCAGAATAAATGAGGGAATCACAAAGCCCTTCCAAAAGCTCTTGGTCTCCGCCTGATGCTTAGCGAACCAAGAAGCAAGAACGACCATCACAATCAACTTGGCCGGTTCCGATGGTTGGATTCGGCCAATTACTGGCAATATAATCCATCGATTTTCTCCCTTTGCATCATCGCCGATACCCGGGACGTAGCAAAGAAGAAGCGCGATACAGGCACCAATAAAGAGTGGCCAACTCAGTTTTTGAAGAACCCGATAGTCCATTAAAGCCATTAAGGTCATAAGCACCACTCCAACTACCAACCATCTTGCTTGGCGAACCAAAAAGGAATACTGGTCAGTATCACTATCCCATTTCGCACTAGCACTCGCCAGCATCACCAACCCCAGAGTGATGAGTGCGGCGACCGCAAGACACAAAAAAATAGAAGCTGCTTTACCCATCTGTCTTAACTAAGAATTAACGGTTAGTTGGAATAACAAGCTTCGCACCAATTTTAAGCGCATTGGTATTCACGTTGGGATTCGCACGCTTGAGCTGATCCACCGTGACCTTATTATTGCGGGCGATTCCCCAAAGAGTATCTCCAGATTTCACAATATGTTGATTAGCTCCATTGGCCACCGTACTCGAACGTGCCTGATCGATACGGACAGGTGAAACCGGACGAATTAAGACTGCTTGTTCGATCTTTCCTGCCTCCACGCCTCCGACTTCAACCAAATCTCCGGGGCGACTTCCTGGAATACTCTCGTCATTGCTAGTCTGGATCAACGGGCGCGATTGAGGAGTGAACTTCAGCGGCTCGTCATCGACATTATTTCCCCCTGCGATCGCTACACTTGGGCCGACATTTGTTTTGCGAGCCGCTGGAATATTTATCTTCCAACCCGCTTCGTATTCTCCAATCCCTTCGTTTGCACTCATGAGCGAGTCTTGGGAGACTCCATACTCACGCGCAATCGAGGCAACCGTATCACCGCTGCTCACAAGGTGAAAATCAAGACTGGTAATTCTTTGCGGAGGCGCGTCGCCCTTCAGAGCTACCTTCGTTGCTTCAAGGTCGGCGCTTTCAGTCCATTTATCATGGATCCAGATACCGGCTATCGCAGCGACATGAAGAAGTAAGATCACAACCAGCGCGAGAGGAACCCCGACACCGGAAACTTCACCCAAATCTGCAGGAGCAGCTGTAGTCGAAGCACGTTGCCTTCTTTTTTTGGGGGATCGGGTGGCCGCATGCATAATACGGAATCCCTTTTTGGGACTGGTTCTTTTGGTTTGTAGTGTTCGTGGGGTTTTCATGATTAGGAATGGTTCACAGGGTTTTTATCATTTGGGGTAAAGCAGCTTTGAAAGCGCGACCGCGCTCCTCGTAGCCATTAAATTGATCAAAGGAAGAAGTGCCGGGCGAAAAGAGAATGGTCTCACCCCGCTCGGCCATAACAGCTGCCATAGCAACCGCTTCTTCGAGGGTCTCCACCTTTTGGCATTGAACGGTCGTCGCAAAAATGGATCTTAACTCTTCACCAATTTCACCAAAGGAGATCATCGCTTTTGCTTTTTGGGCGAGCAACGAAGTCAAGGGACGGTAATCCGAACCTTTTTGTTTTCCTCCAGCAATCAAGATTACAGGCCTCGTTTGAGAGCGTAGGGCAGACTCCAGGGCATGCAGATTGGTTGCTTTCGAATCATTGAGATATTCAACTCCATCGATAACAGCCACTAACTCGCATCGATGCTCAGGCGGGCTGTATTCTGAGAGAGCTTCACGAGCAACTTCGGAAGTCAACCCCTCAACCGCAGCGCATGCAGCCATTAAGTTTTCAGCATTGTGCAAACCACGCAACCTGGTTTCGGAGATCGACACAAATACTTCACCGTGGCAAAGAATATCGTCACCACTCAGAGACCAATCGGCTTCGCCTTCAGTAGAAAATGTCGTAATCCTCCCCCGCTCTGGCACTTGGGAGCCACTCCTGACCACAACCGGAGTATCGGCGGCAATATTATCAAAGATCCGCAACTTTGCCTCCCGATACTCATCGATAGAAGAATAGCGATCCATGTGATCAGGCGAGAAATTCAGCCAAATAACAAGATCTGGGTTAAAATCAATGATCGTCTCAAGTTGAAATGAACTCAGTTCAAGAGAAATGACATCGGGAGGAGAATCATAAAGAACGACCTCAGAAAGAGGGACCCCGTAATTCCCGCAAGCCACACAACTTTCTCCAGTTGCCTCCACCAAATCCCGAACCAATTCAGTCGTGGTCGTTTTCCCATTGGTTCCAGTAATTCCAATTGTCTTCCCTGTATAACACCGCCAAGCCAATTCAATCTCACCCCAGAGTGCCCCACTTCCTTTCGCAAAAGATTGTACGAATTCGCCATTAGTTTCAATACCCGGACTCACCACGACCAAGTCAGCATTCACCTCAAGTCCCATTTCTGGATTTGCCAAAACAGTTTCTTCGGCCTCACGGGAATCGTAAATTGTCACCGTAGCACCACAATGCTTCGCGAGACGGGCAGCGGCACGGCCACTGCGTCCTGCTCCGAGAACGGCTGCTGTTTTTCCAGTGAGATTAAGCATTAGATGACTTTTAAAAGGGCGAGACCTCCTAAGCTGCAGAGGATAGAAATAATCCAGAATCGAATGATAACTTGGTTTTCATTCCAACCACGAAGTTCAAAGTGGTGATGAATGGGAGCCATCGCAAACAAACGTTTTCGGCGGAGCTTAAACCCGCCAACTTGAAGAATAACCGAGACAGCTTCCATCACGAAAACGAAACCAATGATTACGAGAAGAAACTCCTGCTTAGCACAGATTGCGGTCATGCCGATCGCTCCCCCGATCGCAAGCGAACCGGTATCACCCATGAAAACCTTGGCTGGATGACAATTAAACCAGAGGAAGCCAAAGCAGGCACCGACAAGGGCCATCATAACAATGCAGAGCTCCGATAAGCCTGGGTTATGAAAAATGTGAAGGTATTCGGAAGCATCGGCCCGACCGCCTAGATAGGTAATCACCGCATAGGCGATAGCCACTGTGATAGTTACTCCCGTGGCGAGCCCGTCCAGCCCATCAGTCAGGTTAACAGCATTGGAGGTCCCCATGAGAACGGCCATGAAAAACGGTATGGCGAGCAGTCCAAAAGGAATACAAAAAGTCAAAAGTGGAAACCCAAAATCGGTGACTTTGGCTGCCTCCGCCCCTTCTTTTGTTGAATAAAAAACAAAAGTCGAAGTTTCAGGATTGAAGTAGAGAAAGAGACCTGCACCCAAGCCAACCACGGCCTGCCAGCCCAGCTTCAATTTACCACTCACTCCTTCAGAATTATTTTTAGCCACTTTCTGATAATCATCAAGGAAACCCAGAACACCTAATGCAAGAGTCACCACTGCTACGACTAGCACAAAGGGATTCAAAATGCGCCCACAGACCAAAATGGCAACCATCGTCGTACCCAAGATCATAATCCCTCCCATCGTCGGAGTTCCAGCTTTCCCGCCATGAAGTTCGGCTAATTTGTGGACTTCTTCCGCAGTTCTCAATGGCTGCCCAAACTTCATAGAAATGAGTTTTCGAATCACTCTTTCACCGATCAAAAGAGTCAGCATAAATGCAATCAAGGTGGCCAAACCAGCACGGACCGAGATGTAGCCTAGAATTCTCAGGAACGAAAAGGTTTCAGCCCAATCAGCGCCCGATTCCTGGGCTTCTTTCCAAAGTTGGTAAATCCAATAGAGCATGATTTGAGCAGAGTTATTCGGGGAAGGTTAGTTTCATGACCTGGTCCATTGCGGCCATCCGACTTCCTTTAAAAAGGACGATATCACCCGGGGATGTCTCGTTAGACAAACAAGTAGCAGCTTCTTCGTGAGTTTGAAAATGGTGATCCGCGCCATACTTATTTGCATCATCGCCGACCGTAACCAAAGTCACTCCCAGATCTCGAGCAATCCCGCCAATCCTCGGATAAGCTTCCAAAGCGTGCTCACCAAGTTCGCCCATCATTCCGAGCGCCGCAATTTTTCTACCATCTCCGGGTAGGCTTGCCAATGTTTCCAGAGCCGCGGTCACCGATTCCGGGTTCGCATTGTAAGTATCATCAATGACAGTCAAACCATGGCTTAAATAGCGGCGAAGCCGGCCACTAGTGAGCGTCGCCTTTGTGAGGCCGGCAGAAATTTCATCAAGGTCCAGTCCAAGCACAAATCCAGCGCCAGCAGCGAGCAGGGCATTGCTAATCATGTGCCGGCCTACAACGGAAATGGATGTCCTCTTGGTTCCAAGACCATCAATCGTAAGATCGAAAGCCGAGCCAGATTCTCCCGACACAGTATTTTCAGCGCGAATTTCACCCCCACCCACCGTGATCACTCTAGCTGGGGTCGAAGCACGAAAGTCATACAAGTCATCGCAATCACTGGGTAAGAGCAAGGTTCCTCTATCACTTAAGACTCGGGCCACGGTTCCTTTTTCAATCGCAATCGCCTTGCGACTTCCCAGGTGTTCGATATGGGCGGTCCCCACATTGGTAATAATACTAACATCTGGTCGTCCGATCTCGCAAAGAGAAGCTAGTTCACCGGAATGATTCATTCCCATTTCAAAAACACCAATCTCATCATTCGCCGCAGTCGCAAGAACTGTGAGCGGAAGACCAATATGGTTGTTGAGATTTCCTAGGGTAGAATTTACGCGGAACTTCTGACTGAGAACACTGTGCGTATAGTCCTTAGTCGAGGTCTTACCATTCGAACCCGTGATAGCGACCACGGGAATCCCCAACTCGCTTCGATACCACTTTGCTAAAGACTGAAGTGCCTCGAGGGTATCATTCACAAGAACCACTGGAATTCCTTCTGGCAAATCTGAATCATCCTGCAGCACAAGAGCTCCAGCTCCCGCTTCTACCGCTTCAGCCAGAAAATGATGTGCGTCGAAATTCTCCCCTTTTAGGGCGAAGAACATAGCACCGGCTGGGAGACGCCGAGTATCGGTAGAGACACCCGCCGAAATGACACAATCCTCTCCGCCCTGTAAAAGGCAGCCGTTCATCGCATGCGCGAGTTTCTGGAGAGGATAAGATTTCATTCCTGGTGCAAATGTCTTTCGCCTCCATCTTCCTTGGCGCGCTTACGTTCACGTTCTTCCCGTTCGGCTTGCCGTTTCGCAAACTCAACTTCTTCTGTCTTTTTTCGGATTTCAAGCGCCCGACGGGCGACCTCACGGTCATCAAAATACTGCCGCTTCCCATTCACTTCTTGATAAGTTTCATGCCCTTTTCCTGCGATCAAAATCAAATCACCAGGCAGGGCATTTTCTATCGTAGAATAAATTGCCTCTCTTCGATCAATGAGTACTTCATAACGAGCTGAACCAAGTCCCGGAATGGTCTCGTCAATAATCGTCTGCGGGTCTTCGTTACGAGGATTATCAGAAGTCACGATACAAAATTGGCTGTGCCTAGAAGCAGCTTCCGCCATTAAAGGGCGCTTCGAGCGGTCTCGATCACCGCCACAACCAAAGATTGTAATTAGGCGATTTGGATGAAGATCACTCAAGGTTTCACACGCCTTTTGAAGAGCATCAGGAGTATGCGCATAATCAACAAAAACCGAAACACGATCTCCACCAACAAATTCCATTCGTCCGGGAGTCTGTCGAATTTCGCCGACCGCTTTTACAAGATTACGCAGTGGCACTCCCGTCGAAGAAACAGAAGCTATAGCTGCAAGAGCATTCAAAACATTGAAACGCCCGACTACAGGGAGCCTTACAAGGAAGCTCTTTCCCCGGGCTTCGAGCGCAAAAACCTGCCCACGAACCGAAGGCCTAACTTCGCTCGCACGAAAATCAGCACCAACACTGAAGCCAAAGGTTATGATCTTTAGGCGATCAGAAAATTCTGCGGCAAGCTTCTCACCAGCAAGATTATCGATATTAATTACCGCAACTCCATCGCTGCCGTTCTCCACCATTTGCTCGAAAAGAATTCTTTTGGCCGCAAAATAGACCGCCATTGTCTTATGATAATCGAGATGATCTTGGGTCAAATTTAAAAAAACTCCGACATCAAAATTAATCCCCCTGCAACGCCCTTGCTCTAAGCCATGCGAAGACGCTTCCATCGTCACAGCCTTACAGCGATTCTCTTTCATCGTTTTGAGAATGCTCTGCATTTCTATCGCTCCCGGGGTAGTATGAGTTGCACCCTTTAAGCCGCTTCCATCATTAATTTTGATTGTCCCGATCATTCCTGTTTTGATCATGGATTTTTCAAAAAGCGCATGGATAAAATGGGTCACTGTGGTCTTTCCATTTGTCCCTGTCACCCCCACAACGACCATCGAATCCGAAGGATCCCCGGCAAATCGAGCCGCGAGGCGCCCGAGAATGAGACGGGTGTCTGGAACCTGAATCCAAAGTCCGGTATATCCTGCGGGCCCTTTCCTTTGAGCAATAATAGCAGCAGGCTTTTTATCCACAATTTGGTCGAGATAATCATGGCCATCAACCGAGGCCCCACATACCGCAACGAAGACGGATCCTTCTTGGACGCGCCCACTATGGTCGGTCACGCTAATCACGGGGATATCTTCGACCCGAAGTTCTTTGGCTTCGGGAAGAATTTCGAGGAGTGACGGCAGTGAAATCATTCGTTCGTGCTGGATACGATAGAGGTCTCTTCTTCAGGAATCTCTTCAGTAGGAGGTAAATTCATATAGCGAGCAACCCGCTCGGCGACTTGAGCAAAAATAGGAGCAGCAATGGTTCCGCCACCAATTGGGAAATCTTCTCCAAGTCCGGAAGGTTCATCAATACTCACAATACAGACAAATTTGGGGTCATGGACCGGCAGGATTCCTGCAAAAGTAAGAATCTTCTCGGACTCATTATAGCGCTTGGTTTTGCTATCCCATTTTTCAGCAGTGCCCGTTTTCCCACCGGCGCGATAACCAGGGACTGCAGCCCGACGACCTGTGCCCTTAAGAACGACCTGCTCTAGCGCAAGACACATGCCTTTAGCAACCCTTGAACTCACTACCTGCCGCACTTGGTGAATCGGAGTTTGATCCAGGACCGCGCCGTTGTCGGCGATCAGGGAGTCGACTAACCGAGGCTTCATGAGCTTACCTCCATTCGCAAGAACGGAATAGGCCATCGCCAACTGGAGGGGTGTTACCGAAACTCCATAACCATACGTGGCACTGGCAAAGTTCCGCATATTAGTCTCATTCTGAATAACACCTTTCGCTTCACCTGGGATTGGAAATCCGGTCGGACTCCCAAAACCAAAATTACGAAGATATCGATAGTAAGATTCCCGACCTGCCATATCTGCAAATTGAAAGACTCCAGTGTTACTCGACTTTACGAGAACACCGTCAAAGGTGAGCTCTCCGTATGGGTGGTGATCATGAATCCGGAAACCATAACGATTAATGCCACCCCAGCCACAATCAACGACAGTCTTCCGGTTCACCCTTCTCAAATCAAGGGCGGCAGCCATAGGGATAATTTTCATCACAGAGCCTGATTCGTACTGCGCCGAAACGGCATAGCTCACGGCATCCTGATATTTCTTTCGAATGTTAAGATCAAAATCAGGGCGACTGGCCATTCCGAGAATATCACCAGTGTGAGGATCCACTACAATGACACTTCCATACTTAGCATTTAAGGCTCCAAACGCCATTCCGAGCTCCTCTTCAACGATAGCTTGAATTCCCATATCAAGGGTCACTTTCACATGCTTTCCCTTTTTGGGAGGAACTACCTTCTCGGATTTAGTTAGGTTCACGAGACCATACTCATCACGTTTCAAAACACGCTTGCCGTCTCGCCCGGACAAGATCTCGTCCATTGATTTCTCAAGGCCCGATAATCCCACTAGCTTACGGTTTTTATCGTAGCCACGAATCCCTATTAAATGGGATGCTAAAGTTGGCATCGGATATTCGCGACGCAGGGACCTCTCAAAATAAAAACCCTGAATATTTCGCTCCTGCAGGGCTTTTTCAATGCGGCGCGCCACTCTTTCACTAATTCGCTTTTCTACTACGATACGGGTCGCCTCACCTTTAAACTTTTCCCGAATCTGACTGGGCGCGGTCCGTAGTTCTTGACCGATGATTTCACAAGCGTAGGTCAGGTGTTTTTCAACCACCTCTTCTTCGCTAAGGTTTCTCTTAACCAACATCCGAGCTTCACTAAGAGAGGCTTTCTGTTTGGCCTCATCAAAATCTCGCCAACCTTCTTTCTGGCTCGCGTAAAAATGCGCAACCGCACGGTGGAGAATCGACTCAGATTTAAGGTGATTCAAATCCGCTACTAACGTTGCCTCCTGCCGATTCTGAGCAATAACGGTAGAATTTCGATCAACAATAAAACCACGCCGGGCAGGGATCACTTCGTGGGATCGAAATTGCGGGACAGCAGAGGTGTCGGATAGCTTTCGGTTCCAAACTTGGAGCGAAATCAGCTTTACTGAAAGCGCACTCAGCCCGAATACAAGAGTCAGGCAGACCAAAAAAGTTCGGTATTTGAAAGTAGCATCCATAATTGCTAGCGACGCGCTACCGAATTTTCGGGTGGCGATTCTTCGTTGGCTTCAAGAAGAGGCTCAACAAAATCGATCTCAGTGAGGGGTGAATTAATTTTTTTAAGCTTTTGACGAAGCTGAAAAATTCCCAGTGCCTCCTCGATCTCAGAGTCGTGCAGTAAAATAGAAATTTCGTGATCTTGTATTCTACTCTGAACTTCGGAGATCTGACTACGAGTCGAAATCTGCCTGTTCTTCATAATGACATATCCAATTCCGCTGCTCGAAACGATTACGACCGCAATGCCAAGTAAGACAAGAGATGAGAAACCAAGACTTGAGGTGCTTTTTTTACGATTCATTTTTTAATGGGCCGAATTTTTAAATTTTCTCAACAACGCGTAGTCTTGAGCTTCGAGATCTGGAATTACGAGCTATCTCTTGACCTCCAGGGGCAACACCCTTCCGGGTCAAGAGTTTGTATGCATAAAGAGGATTAGGTTGGGGCGCCGGCCACTCGGGTCGATCAATCTCTTCCTTTGAAGCATCGCGAAAGGTTTGCTTAACGATACGATCTTCAAGGCTGTGAAACGTGATTATGGCAAGTCGTCCACCTGGTTTTAAGAGATCAGGCGCCACTTTCAAAAAACGGCGAAGCTCTCCCAGTTCGTCGTTCACCTCCATCCGAAGCGCTTGAAAAACCTTCGTCGCAGGATGAATCCGGCCTCGCCGGCCCAGTAACTTTTCAATGCCATCGGCTAGCTGGCTTGTTCTTTCAAATTTGACCTTCTCGCGTTCTGAGGAAATCCAAGCGGCAATCTTGCGGGCAGATTTTTCTTCCCCCAGATCCCAAAAAATCTGTCGTAATTCTCCTTCGCTCCAGTCGTTAACAAGGTCAGCAGCAGTAGGGCCGCCACCACCCATGCGCATATCTAGGGGGCCATCAAAACGAAATGAAAATCCACGATCACTACAATCGAGTTGGTGGGAAGAAACGCCCAAATCAAGCAAGATGCCATCAAGCTTTCCCCATCCTCCAACCTGCGCCAGAGTGGCGATATCTCCAAAGCAACCTTCAACCGCTTCGAAACGATCTCCAAAGCGCGACAACCGCTCATTGGCATAGGCTCGAGCATCAGCATCACGATCGACCCCCTTGACCGTTGCACCCGCTTTCAGCAAGGCTTCGGTATGACCGCCGCCTCCCAAAGTTCCATCAGCAATCAATTTACCAGCCGCGGGCTCCAAGAATTGGACCACTTCATCAAGGAGTATCGATTCATGGTAGAATGGCTGCTCGGGTAATTCGCTGACTGGTTCGACCGCCGCATACACAGCCTCCATCTCTCTTCTCCCAAAGAGAGATCCGACCGACACATCGTTGAGCCAACCGAAATCGGGCGACGTCTTGATGAAGGAAGCAGATAGCATAGTGAAGGTTGAAAAGGGAATTTTTAGAAGCCAAGCATACCGGAAATCATCGCATCGCTTTTGCGGGCCTTTTCCTCAGCGGCCTGAATCGCTTTGCCATTTTCAGGGGTGAAAATCTCAAAAAGTTCTCCTCGGCCCACCAAGCGAACGGCACCAGGAAGAGTAAAACCGTGATCCTCAGCAAGAGCCTTAGGAATGGTCAATTTCCCCTGCTCGTTGACCTTGGATTCAACCGCTGAACCGAAGAGGATCCCTCGAGCACGGTCGCGCTGAGCCGGAGTGGCATCCGTTGTGCTTTCAATATCAGAGAGTTTCCGATCAAAAGCGGTTTGAGTAAAAACCCTGAGAGCCGGAATCTCCTCGACCCTGACTTTCACAAAGTAAACGCTCTCCCCGTGGACCGGGCGCCAGTCAACCGGAAGGGAAAATCTTCCCTTCGGATCAAGCTGACGGTCCAATTGACCTGAGCGATAATGTTCGCATTTTTTCATAAAAACGCACTTCCAAGTGTCTTGGAAGTCACCGAAGTACACTAAATATCACCAAAGATCAACCAGAAAGCCTAAATAATCAGTGTTTCTAAATAATTAATGTCGATTTTCGGCCAAAAACCAAGAAAAGGCTTAATCGGAAGGATTTATTTTCTCTAATACACTCAAATTCAGTTTTTTAGGGTTTTATACCTTCCCCAATAGGACTTTCGGAAACTACCGTTTCCGGAATCCTCCCCTTAAGGTCACCAATTCGCTCCACTCGATAAGATCTCCGGAGAAAACGCCTCCAATTGTTGATTTTTTAAGATATCGGCTTTCTGAAGCTAGATTACTAGTTTCGAGTAAGGGGAGTTCCCGAACCTCTCAGCAGAGAGCGTAAGAAGCCGACTGAAAAATAAACCAAGAGCAACAACTGAAATAATTCGTTTGAACCATTAACTGGAAACTATCAACCACCACCCTCTTGGAAAGGCTAGGAATGGTGGTAACAGCTCGATTCGAAGTTAATAACCACCCTAGGATAAGTTTTTCAAATCACATCATCAACCCCACCCAAACCAAACCAACGAACGATTTTCCGAGGCCTTCTAGAAGAAAAAGCGCAACGCCCCCCAGACCGTAGTCGCCTCAGTATCAGCATTCCCCCCAGTCAGCGTCTCATGTTCGACTCCGGCCATGAGCTTAAGATTATCTTCACAAAAATAATAATTTAGGCCCGCGTAAAGAGTATGGTTTTCGTCACCTTTGGATATCTTAATTCCATCGGCCTCAGCAAAAGCGCGAACGGAAGTATGTCCACGTCGTCCCGGTCGCAGCTGTAATTCAGTCGAGGAGGCCCACTGATAACGAAAGACAGCTTCAAGCCGGTCCTCAATAATGAACATCGATGGCATAACGACAACTCCGTAGATGTCACAACTATCGAAGCGGCCATAAGTCCCATTCACAAATAAATTCCAATTTCCGATATCTTTGTCGTATGACAAAGAAGTGGCCCATTCGAAGCCAAAAATCTCATCTTCCACTTCAGTTGCATCGACGTAGAGAAGATCTGCCCGCAATTTGCCCTTACCGATCTTCGTCCGGATCGAGGTGAAGTAGCCATACCCACCATCCCAGTCTGCGAGTGCGTAGTTGTGCTCACGAGATGAGAAAACTCCCAAAACAATATCAAAATCTTCAACTTCAGCTGCGAATAAAAAACCCGTGGATCGATCTGGAGAATAGAGGTTGGAGAGGTTGCTTCGCTCGATAGTCTTTTGCTCTTTTGAAGTCGCGTACCACTCGCCACCGAAATCAATTTTAGTGAGCCCGTAAACTATCGAGGGCTCATTAAAAAAAAAGATATCCTTCGACTCATAACGAATGATCAATTCATCAAAGTCGTCATGTCTGATTTTGGTGTTATTAAATCCTCCCTCTTCCAAATTGATCCGTCCGTGTATTTTCCAGCGGTCAAGAAATTCAACTGAGGCACCTACCCGAAATCGACGCAATTCTTGGCCATAGCCACTAAAATCGCGCCCCCGATCAGAGCCGTCGGAATATGCCCACTGCTGTTGATAACGACCAAAAATCTTAACCTTCTGGACATACGGGTTATTCTTTTTTTTCACATCATAGAGGGTGCCAAAGTCCTGTAAGGTCTCGCACCAATCCCCCGGGCCCTTCTTCTTTTTTGTCTGAGAATGCTCCGCTGAAAATCCGCCTGCATAAAGAGCCAGAGGCCCCATAGTCAAAGCCGAACCAGCTAGTAAAAGAAATCTATTTATCATTGAGATAGTTACAATCCTTCGCTCATAGACCTAGCTGCGGCGAGGGCGTTATAAAACCACAAGGAATTCTGTTTTCCAAACTCATTTTAACCTCAAAGATCTTAGCTTTAAGCCTCGTTAAGGTTCTCCATCTTCTTTCTGACCCAACTATAAAAAGCCCAAGGGTGAAAGCGGTAGATTCTGATTCAAAAAACTAATCAATCAAATCGAGACTACATTAGACCCGTCCGCAGCAATCCTACTAAACCCCCTTGCACCACAAGCTCGCGAGCCGGCATCAAATCAGGGAAATTTTCATTCTCAGCACGAAGAAAAGGGCGGCCGTTCTCCAATACAAAACGCTTCAAGGTTGTCTCGCCATCAATCAAAGCCGCCACAATATCCATGTGTCGTGGCTCCCTAAACTCAAGCAACACAGTATCACCATCACAAATATGGGCGTCGATCATCGACTCTCCGCGGACTTTAAGAGCAAAGGTGCGGGCATTTCGTGGGATTCCGAGCGAAGCGATATCGATGGAGATACAACCTTGTTTTTCCTCCTCCACTGCTTCCGCCATTCCTGCAGCGATCGAACCATATATTGGAATATCGACGACTTCCTCCCGTTCCAAATCCTCAGGAAAAACCACTGCTCTTGCCTTACCTGGCAGGCGAACAATAACTCCCTTTTTCTCAAGCGCTCGCAGATGACTCATTGCCGCAGTTTGGCTTGCAAAACCGAAATGCGCCTGAATTTCACGGGTCGAGGGCATTAAACCATTCTTGTTTTGAGATAACTTGAGAAAGTCCAACAGCTGTTGCTGGCGCTGAGTGAGTTTGTGGGCCATGTGAGACTATTGTTTCAATGAACACTATTTGTCCAGTCGGAAATATCAGTTTGGCTTCTCTCGTCTAGCTCACAGCCTGCTAAAACTGAACCTTGCCCAAGCCACATAAAAAATAGGTCTTCCTCCGGCATCGATTTTTTTTACGCGCCTCAAGCCAGTTTTCACCTTATGAATCGCAGCGTGAAAAAGTGGAACCACCGAGATCGCATTATCGCCCCTTCCCTCCTCGCCGCCGACTTCGGCAGAGTGGGGGCTGAAACCTCCCGCGCCATTAACGCTGGAGCAGATTGGATGCATCTGGATGTCATGGACGGCCATTTTGTCGATAATATTTCTTTTGGACCAGCAATGATCCAAGCGGTTCATGAGACAAACGATATCTTCCTTGATGTGCACCTCATGATCACTCGTCCAGATCACTATTTGCCCCAATTTATTGCTGCTGGGGCCGACCTGATCACGGTTCATGTCGAACCGGAAGCAGACCATAACGTTACCACTACAATTAAAGCGATTCGTGAAGCAAATTGCCTTGCCGGCTTAGCTCTGAACCCAGCGACACCCTTCGAAGCGGTCCTCCCTTTTTTGGAAGATATTGATCTCCTTCTTGTAATGACAGTAGTGCCTGGATTCGGGGGCCAGTCATTTATGGAAGAAGTCATGGTCAAGGTCGAAGCCGGAGTAAAACACCGGACCGAAAATAAGCTCAACTACCACATAGAAGTGGATGGTGGGATTGGCGTGGAGAGCGCCGCAATAGCGGGAGCGGCTGGTGCCAATGTCTTTGTTGCGGGATCATCCACTTTTGGCGCTCCTGACATGGCCGCCGCAGTCCGAGGCATCCGAGAAGCATAATCCATGTGCTTTTCTGGCCTTTGACATCGATTTCCAACTACTGTAACTTCTCTCTACGATGTACTATAGTTTATTAGCGATCTTTCTCTTCGCAATTTCTTCATACGCAGAGGCGATAGAGCCAACCAAATTACGTATCTGGAACTCTAAGAGCGGTAATAAAATTGCCGCCAAAGCCAGCGAAATGACCCAGAACGGTTCAATCCAGCTGATCACGAAAGACGGCCGTGAGCTCACATTGGGAATCGACGAATTTTCAGAAGAAGATCAGGCATTTCTTGAGAAACATTTCAAAAAGAAAAAGATCCAATTCGCTGCGAATGCCGGGACCTTAGGAGGGCCTATTCAAGCAGACGCCAAGACATCTTACTTCGTTTATACTCCAAAAAACCTCGAGTCTGGAACTCGCGCTCCGGTTATGATTTGGACCCAATCGGATGGCGCCAAGCAGGAAACCTTGCAACGCTTTACTGAAGCTGCCGATGTACTTGGGATGGTTATCGCAAGCCCAATCGAGGCTCGTCACGAGGGTCAAGTCACACTGCTCAACAATTTCGGACACACCCGAAATGTCCTTTCGGATGTGAAACGTGACTACAACATCAGCTCCCATGGCATTCATTTTGGCGGCGATAAAAGCGGTGGCGCTGCTGCCTTATACAATTCGCTCAAGATCCGAAGCGCCGGCACCTACACCGTCTCAGGATACCTTACTCCAAGTATGACTGGAGCGAATCAAGGTCACCACTTTATGGCAGGTAGCACGAATAGTAGCCATCGCTACATGACCGCTTATGCCGCCGCAAAGTTCGAAGAGGATGCGACTCATAAGCTCTATTTTGGTGCACGTGAAATGCCCGATTCCCGGGACATTACAATTGGCATGATCTGGATGTATGCCCAAGGCCTTTATGAAAACGCCTCAACTAGAGGCGATGAAATCGAAACATTCGAAAAACGGGTCCTCCCATGGCTTAAAGATCTTATGTCGGCCTCGATAGGACAGGCCGCCTACCTGACCCACATGCTGAACTCAGATTGCAGACTGAAGGGCCGATTTAAACAAGAGATCGAAAAAATTCACACCCAACTTCTGCAAAGCAAGGAGGCCGTAGCATATATTCAAGGAACAGATGCCCTTGATGATTTTTCCGAAACCCAACTCGCCCGATATGGAAGCCACTTCAAACCACTGACAGAGCATAAGCCGAAAAAATTTGAGCGTATGATGGCAAAGCTCGAAAAGACGTATGAAAAAGCTCAAGACCTTGAGCCAGTCCTAAAAGCTCTCGCCAAGCCGACCCATCGGTAACCGGAAGCCATCTGCCTAGAGACCGCGCCCTTTATTAAAGCGAGCCACTTCTCGCTGGGCCTCTCGAAGTTCGGTCTTCTTTTTAAGATCGTGTCGCTGATCGTTGTGCCCTTTGCCCTTTCCGAGGCCAAGCTGGACTTTCACCCGTCGACCCTTGAAATAGAGTTTGAGACAAATTAAGGTAAAGCTCTTTTGGAGAGTGGCCTGGGAAAGCTTCAAAATCTCATTTTTATGAAGGAGCAATTTACGGGGTCGCTTCGCCTCGTGCTGAAAAAAGGATCCAGCTGTTTGCCACGGCTGAATGTCACATCCATAGAGCCAACACTCGCCTCGCTCGATTCTAGCGAAAGATTCAGTGATACTCACCTTCCCTTCCCTGATCGATTTCACCTCAGTGCCGCGAAGGACAAGTCCCGCTTCAAAGGTATCTGTGATATTGTAATCACGCCGCGCCCTTTTGTTGGTGGCTACCTCTTTCGACATGACACGTAGAATTGCGTCTGCCTTGAAAAAAGCAATCCGGCTTTAAGAATTGGATCCTTCGACTAGCTTGATCTTGCCTTCAATGATTTCGGTAAGAGCAATATCGGCAAAACCCATGCTGGGAAGGGCCTCGATCAGAGGGGAACGGCCCTGATTCAATTGAGCAACACGCTTCGACACGAGGTTGATGAGCACGAGGGGATCGGCGACTATTTCAGAAGCCTTTTCGACAAGATCGTTTTTCATAGGGATCGCACTGGAACGGGGAGGAGGACTAGGTGCTTCAAACGGAACGATATTGTCGGCATCCATAACCTCAAAGTTTAACAAACGAAGATTCGCTTGCGGGCGAGAGGGAAAACCACAAAACCGTCTTTCTGGCAAGCCTAATTTGTCTCTGAATTTCCTTAGAATTCCAAACCTACCCGAACCCCATACATTTCAGGGTCACCAGCCACTCCTGCCGAGATCTGACTATTCATGAAGCTGTAGTAATCTTCGTCAGTAAGGTTACGGGCAAAAATCGCGGCATTCCAACCGTCTCCTTGATAACCGAGCTGGGCGTCCAACACCTCGTAAGACCCTTGGCGATAGTCGCTATTGTTTGTCTCATCAAAGAAGGTAGCACCCACCGTCCGAAGACCAGTCTGGGCGAAAAAGCCATTCTCGAAATCATACCTGACAACCATTCCAGCCGTAAACTCCGGTAAAAACGGAACATCATTTCCAGACAAATCTGCTCCAGCAGCCCCAGTATGTTCCTCAAACTCGATCTGGTTCCAACCTGCACTCGCCTGAACGGTCAATCCACTGACCGGCTTCCAAAAAACCTCACCTTCCACACCAAGAGCCTCAACACGGTCAGCATTGGCGATAATGAAGTCGGTGGTCATCGGAATACTCTGGTTGAGCTGATAGTCGTCTATCTGTTTAAAGTAACTACGAAGCTCCGCGCCCAATGATTGATCGGAACTTTGATAACGAACTCCAATTTCAGTTTCCAGAGACTGTTCTTCATCAAAATCCGTGGTGGCCGCATTGTCACTGAAAGCCGTAAAGCCCTGAGGTTTATAGGAAAGTGAGGTCCTCGCAAAGACACTTGTCTGGGAATTCACAACATAGGTCGCTCCAAGAGAGGGAGAAAAATAAACGCCATTGCTTTCGCCGGCGAAAGCTGGAGGGAGGGGCATGAATAATCCTCCAATTGGATCGGTCTTAATCCGGCTGATGGAATTCTCAACAGACTCGAGACGCCCACCCACCTCAATCGTAAGATCCTCAACCGCATCCCACTGAACGTTTCCGAATAGGGCAACACTTTCATCATCAATATCAAAATTCGTGAATTGATTCGCCGAGATATTGTCAAAAAGCGGGAAGAATCGATTAGCAACGCCCTGATTATCTTTGTTCAGGTAGGCTAATCCGCTAAGCCACCTGACTTCGGCATCCTGGTTGGACTGAACGCGGAATTCCTGACTGAAAAGATTTTGCTCCTGCCTTATCGATGATCTAGAGAGATCAAATGCGGTCAAATCAAGATCAACAGTATTCGGTCCAAGCTTCCAATTCGAGAAAGCTGTAATGGACTTGAGATTCACCTTCCCAAAGTCTTGATCAAGATGCATCGAAAGCTGAAAACGATCAATTTCGGTCACTCCCGGGATATTGCTGGCCACTTTGAAAGGATCTTTCACAAGTTGCGAATCAACAAACTCTCCAAAGGCCGAAGTTGTCCCCGGCAACGCAGACAAGCGCTGACTTCCATCACGCGTCCGCTCATACATGAAGCGAAAGCGCATTTCGAAATCCTCGCTTGGGTTATAGAAAAGGCTCCCCAAAGTGCCGAATTGCTCACGAGTATCAGTGTCGCGGCCAAGAGTTATGTTATCAATTAGACCGTCACGCTCTTTGAAGTAAGTCTGGAAGCCGTAGGACCAATCCTTGTCGAGAGGTCCGCTGGAACGGAACCGCAGGTGAGTCAGATCATAGCTACCATACTCAGCGCTAAATCCATGTTCATGCTCCTTGGTTGGGCCAAGCGTTCTTAATTCCATGAGTCCACCTACCCCATTACGCGCAAACCGGGACCCCTGGGGGCCTCGGTGGAGCGTGAACGATTCCAGATCAAAAAACTCAGTCGAATATCCCAAAACATCACCATATGGAACATCGTCGACAACCATTGCGACACCCGCCCCTCCAAAAAACAGGGTGTTTGTGGAGCCACGCACTCCTATAATATCGCCATATCCCGCCGAATCAGAAGCAATTGATGCAAACCCAGGAAGATACCCGAGAAGCTCGTTAAGGCGCTCTGCATCAAGTGTTTCTACAGCCACATTCCCAACCGCATCACCCTCCACAACTAGGGGCTTCAAAAGGTCCTGTGCATTCAAAAACCCACCAAATAACAAGGCCCCAAGGCAAAATCGAAACTGTCTCATAGGGGCGGAATACTCGCTATTTTTTGTATCACGTCAACCAAGAAGACTTGATAGATTTTAGCGACCAGTTAAACAGCGATGACAGCAAAATCCACAATGATCCGCTCCTCCCTTCTTCAATTAGTCACCCTCTCACTCTTTGTCTTTCTTAGCTCATGCTGCGACCGTGAACTCTATTCCTTCCTTCCAGAAGAAAGATCCGAACCCGAGCCAGAGGCCCCAAAAATCAATGCCGATAGTTTGAACATTATTCCCGGCGACATGCCAGACAGCGCTGCCTCTTTTCTTCCCGTCTCCGAAAAAATCTTCGCCCAGCTTAAACCCATCCCTGAAGGTGCCCTCAAGGCCTACACCGAAACGGTAGCCGGAGCAGAAAATGCCACTTTTGAAATGCTCCCCATCTTGGGTGGTGAATTCACGATGGGAACTCCCGACAGCGAGCCAGATCGATCTGACGACGAAGGCCCGCAAAAGAAAATTCAAATCGAGCCTTTTTGGATGGCTTCAACTGAAACTACCTGGGGCCTTTACCGGGCTTTCATGGAGAACGGCAAAAACCGCAACAAAGACGGCACTCTCGACCTTGACGGCAACAAGCTCTCACCCGAAGCTCCGCTTCAGAGCAATCCTAATCTCATCGACGCTATTTCTCAGCCTACTCCGCCCTATATGCCTATGCACAACAGCATGGGAAATAACGCGGGCTACGACAGCAAGTATCCTGCCGTCGCTGCAACCCAACATTCTGCTTCCAAATTTTGCGAATGGCTAACGGCTCAAACAGGTCACTACTATCGACTCCCCACCGAAGCCGAATGGGAATATGCCTGCCGCGCCGGAACCACCACCGCCTATTCCTTTGGAGATGACTCTTCCAAGCTCGACGCATACGCATGGTATTTTGAGAACTCTGATGGTTCCTATCAACCCGTCGCTACCAAAAAGCCAAATCCCTGGGGGCTTTTTGACATGCATGGCAACGTGAGCGAGTGGACTATTGACGCCTACCTTCCCGACTATAGCAAACACCCTGAAGGCACCATTAATCCTTTCGCCCTCTCTCCCAAACGCTACCCCCGCGTCAGCCGCGGCGGGCACTTTGACAGTGACCCTCAAGAGCTGCGTTCAGGCCAGCGTCTTCCCTCCGACAAGAGCTGGAAAAACACTGACCCTCAAGACCCAAAATCTATCTGGTATCACACCGACAACTGGGGCCTAGGATTTCGCGTCATCCGACCCGCAAAAAATCCCACTCTTGAAGAAATGCACCTCCTTTGGAACACCGGGCCCGGCGAACGTTTTTAAGCCCTTACAACAAGCTTTTCTTTACACTCCCAAAACTCCACAACCAAACCCGAAATGAAAATTGTCCTCTTCTCAACCTTCGTCCTCAGCTGCCTCTTCGCAAGTGCCGCAAAAAAGCCCAACTTCATAATCATCTTCACCGATGATCAAGGTTATGGAGATCTCGGCTGCTTTGGCTCCACCAAAATCAAAACACCAAACATCGATCGCCTCGCCAAAGAAGGTCGTAAGTTCACGAACTTCATGGTCGCTTCCCCTGTCTGTTCCCCCTCACGCGCTGCCCTTCTCACTGGCTGCTATCCAAAGCGGGTCAGCATGCACCAGCACGTCCTCTTTCCCTCCTCTAAAAAAGGCCTCAACCCCAAAGAACACACAATTGCTGATCACCTGAAAGATCAGGGATACGCCACCGCCTGCTTCGGCAAGTGGCACCTTGGCCACCACCCTGAAACACTTCCGCAGAGTAACGGCTTCGACACCTATCTCGGCATCCCCTACTCGAACGATATGAATCACCCCGACAACAAGGGGAAACCCAAAGGTGGTTGGGCCGGAATGGATGCCCTTTGGGGAGACCCCGAGTCTACCCTCACTAAATGGAAAACCCCTTTGATGGAGAACGAAAAAATCCTCGAAGTGCCGGTCGATCAACGCACCGTCACCCGGCGATACACCGACAAGTCAATCGAGTTCATCAAGAGCAATAAGGACAAACCGTTCTTTCTTTATCTGCCCCACTCCATGCCGCACATCCCACTCTACGTGCCAGATGAAATCCGCGATCCTAATCCCCTCAACGCATACACTAACGTAATTGAGCACATCGACTCCGAAGTCGGCCGTATTGCAAACCTTCTTCGCGAACTCAAGCTCGCCCAAAATACCTACCTTATCTTCACAACCGACAATGGCCCGTGGCTTCAGTTCAAACACCACGGTGGATCTGCCGGACCTCTCCGCGAGGGCAAAGGCACTACCTTTGAAGGCGGACAACGTGTTCCTTGTGTGATGTGGGGACCCGGCCGCATTCCAGCTGGCACCACGTGCGACGAACTCTGCGGGACAATCGATCTTCTTCCGACCATCGCATCCCTCACTGAAGCTCCCCTCCCGAAAGAAAATAAAATCGATGGCCTCGACATCTCGAACCTTCTCACCGGTGGCACCAAAAGCCCCCGCAACGAATTCATTTACTACACCTCGCGAGGCGATCTCGAAGGCCTTCGCCAAGGTAAATACAAGGTCCTCATTAAAAAGAATCGCCGCCGCAAAAACCAACCTGCAAACAACGGACAAGTCATGCTCTTCGACCTCGATTCTGATCTCGGTGAAAAAACTAATCTCGCGGACAAGCATCCCGAAATCGTCGCCAAACTAGGCTCTCGCATGAAAGAACTGGACGCCGAAATTACCAAGAACCAGCGCCAGCCCTGGCTCAAAAAATAGCGAGGCAAAAGCACTCTCACAAGGAGCCTCAGGGCTGCCCTTTTGAGTCAGGCTCTTCCCCTTTAATTAACAGCACCGCCTGACGTGCGAGACGCTGGCCGAAGAGGTCATAGCCTTCTTTGGTGTAATGGAGGTCGTTGTGAGCCTTCCCATTCTTCACCTTGTTGTTTGTGTCATCGGTATCAACCCACGATCCACGAGAATCATCTTTGGCAACCTTCACCTGGGCAGCTCTCACAGCTTCCCAATGCTCTGCTGTTGAAAAATCACTGAGTCTGCCAATCACGAAATTCATCTCGGGCGCATTGAGATCCTTGCGCAGGTTCGCAATTAGCGTGTTCATACTTTCCTCGTAAGCAGCCGAAAGCTTTTCCTTGGCATCACGCTCTCCCTGCATCCAAAGGAACGTGATCGTCTTCGGTTTATTAGCCGTAATACTGGTGCGGGCCACCTTCAAAGTTTGATCATAAAAGGCACCCGCATCTTTCCTCGGCGACAACTGACTTTTGGCCGAAATTTCATCGAAATTTTTCACCCACTTCCGAATCGGCTGACCACCTTTCGCAAACTTAACATGCTGAATGTCATCATCGGGCAGCAGCTTCTTCAGCTCCGGCAAAAAAGCTTTCTCTGGCTTCAATCCCGCCATGTTTGACTGGCCAGAAAGAATAAAGAGATGCACATCCCCCGCGTAACCAAAGGACGTTAGCCAAAGGAAAAGAAAAAACCGTTTCATGAAATCCCGTATTAAAAGCCAATACTATTTCACTTCCCGGATTTTAATATTCCGGAATGATACGACGTTCCCGTGATCTTGAAGACAAAGGTGGCCTTTTGTTGCCTTACCAAAGTTCTTAAATTTTTTAAACTTCGAAGCCGCCACTTTTTTATCCCAATCATCTGAAGCCTTAACGTATTCGACGTATTTCGTGCCGTTCATCCATTGCACGCACTTTTCAGGCGTAATCAAAATCTTAAGAGTATTCCACTCACCTGCAGGTTTAGTTGCGTCAACGCCCTTTTCCGGGCGGTAAAGTTGATAAAGCCAACCTGCTTTTTGAGGATCATGACCATCAACGTTGTCTTGAATCTGGATTTCCGGCCCAGTCTGCCACGGACTAGACTCCGTTTCTTTTACATGAAACATCAAGCCCGAATTGCCACCCTTTGAAATCCTGTAATCAACCGTGAACTCGAAGGCTCCATACTCCTCCTTCGTGATAATATCACCCCCACCTCTACCACTCAGAGTCAATACCCCATCTTGAATTTTCCACTTCGAAGAAACACTGTCTTTCTTATAATTGCGGAAGTGCTCAGTCGATTTCCCATCAAACAACAAGGTCCAACCCGCCTTCTTTTCAGCGGCGGTAAGTTTGTTCGACTTATGATGGTCGGCAGCAAGCGGAAGAGTCAACAGAAGGAAGGCAAAAACTTTCATAGAGGACACGGTAAAAGAATAATCCTCCTATTCCAAGCCCCAAGAAAGCCTACTCGCCTGCCCTCCTACAACTTCCCCCTTGATGCCCGATCCCCAAATGACAAACTAGCCTCCATGTTCCTCCGAGCCCTTATTTTTTTCTGTCTAGTTGCCCCCAGCCAAGCTGAGTGGCCGGCTTTCCGTGGCCCCACCAACGACGGCCACTACCCACCGGCTGGGGACGGCAAGGTCCATGGATTCCCCACCGAGTGGAGCGAGGACAAAAATATCGTCTGGAAAACCCCCGTCACCGGCCGCGCATGGTCCACTCCCGTCGTCATGGACAACGAGGTCTGGGTCACCAACGCTACTCCTGATGGCAAAAAAATGTATGCCGTCTGTCTAGATAAAGTGACCGGCAGGAAAACCCACGACATTCTTCTTTTCGAAAACGAGGCCCCGGAGCCGCTCAGCAACCACGTGAATGGCTATGGATCATGCTCACCTGCCATCGATTCAGAACATGTTTACATTCACTTCGGCAGCTACGGCACCACCGCCCTCGATCGAAAAACTGGCAGAGCAATCTGGGAGCGCCGCGATCTTCCCTGTCAGCACTTTCGTGGTCCCGGTTCATCCGTCGTTCTCCACAAAAACCTCGTTATCCTCACTATGGACGGGGTTGACGTGCAATATCTGGTCGCGCTTGACCGAAAGACCGGAAAGAATGTTTGGAGAACGGAGCGTAATACCGACTTCGGCGACGTGGAAGCAAATGGCAAGATTCGGGGCGGCGGAGATTTCCGCAAAGCTTACTCCACTCCAAACTTCGTCACCCTGAACGGAGTCAGGCAGCTCGTCTCGCCTGGAGCAAAGGCCTGCTACTCATACGATGCTGATACCGGCAAAGAGCTCTGGAAGATTCTTTATAAAGGCTTTTCCAATGCGGCCGCCCCTGTCTTTGTCGGCAACGATATGGCACTCATCAACACCGGCCTCGGAAAACCTCACCTTCTCGGAGTCAGATTGGATGACAAGACTCAAGGTGACATTACCAAAAGCCACATCGAATGGGACATTTTTAAACGCATTCCTGGTCGCTGCTCACCTGTAGTTATCGATAGCGATGCCTACTTCACCTCCGAATCCGGCATCCTCAGCGTCCTCAACTCTGAGAAAGGACAAATTGAACAATACAAAGCTCTCAAAACTTCTTTCTCAGCCTCCGGGGTTTATGCCGACGGACACCTCTACTTCGCTGATGAGAAAGGAAAAACCTTCGTCGTAAAACCTGGCCCAGAACTGGAAATCGTTGCCACCAACCAACTCGACGACGGTTGTATGGCCTCGCCGGCTCTCAATGAAAAAGCCATTTACCTTCGAACCAAATCACACGTTTATCGAATCGAGAAATAATTACTCCACAGGGAAAATCGAAAAACCTCCCACGCCGCCATTACGATTCCGTTAAACCAATCACAACTACTGGATTAAATACCGCATTCCTGGATGAATGGTCTCCCAATCGAAGAGATTGATTTGACCTTGCTCTGACAACCGGCTCCGGCAACCTTCAGCGTATGCGGAATTTGCTCTCAGTCTTTTTTGCTCTACCCCTCCTAGCGGCAGACAAACCCAATATCCTTTTCATTCTCGCAGATGATCTAGGGATCAAGGACCTCTCTTGCGAAGGCTCTACCTTTCATGAGACTCCCCATATTGACTCTATTGCTTACAGCGGTATGCGCTTTGCGAACGGATACTCAACCTGCCAAGTCTGCTCCCCCTCTCGCGCCTCAATTATGAGTGGCCAATATCCTGCCCGAATTGGCATCACCGACTGGATTGGCGCCGCCACCGGGATGAAATGGAAGCGAAACGACAAAGTCCTCCCGCCCGAAAATGGATCACGGCTTCCAGCAAAACTTACGACCGTTTCAGAGGCGCTGAGGTCAGGCGGTTATCGCACTTTCTTTGCTGGAAAATGGCATATCGGAGGCGAAGGATCTGGCCCCAAAGACCACGGATTCGAAGTGAATAAAGGAGGGTATTACTCAGGATCACCACGCGGTGGCTATTTCGCTCCCTTCAACAACCCAAAACTCAATGACGGCCCTGATGGCGAATCTCTTCCCATTCGCCTCGCCAGGGAAACCAACAATTTCATTAGCCAAAAGAATTCCAAGAAACCGTTTTTCGCTTTCCTATCATTCTACTCCGTTCACGGCCCAATCCAAACTTCGCCCGATCTTTGGGAGAAATATCGTAAAAAAGCCAGTGCAACCGGCCTCTCCACCGAACGATTCAAAAATGATCGCACTCTTCCCGTCCGTCAGGTGCAAGACTGTCCGATTTATGGCGGCATGATGGAGTCTATGGATAACGCTGTCGGCCTCGTCATGAACAAGCTCAAGGAACTGAAGCTCGATAAAAATACGATTGTAATTTTCACGTCAGATAATGGCGGGGTTTCCTCAGGCGATGCTTTCGCGACATCTTGCCTTCCTTTGCGCGGCGGAAAAGGGCGCCAATGGGAAGGAGGTATCCGCCAACCCTACTACATCGTGGCACCGGGAGTCACCGAACCCGGATCAATTTCTAGCCAATTTGCGACCGGCACTGACTTCTTCCCCACGCTCCTCGAACTTGCTGGACTCAAACCGCTCCCGACTCACCATATCGACGGAATCTCACTTGTCCCCGCCCTCAGAGGAGAATTTTCGGAACGCGTTCTCTATTGGCACTACCCGCACTATGGTAATCAAGGCGGTGAACCATCTAGCATTATTCGCGATGGTGACCACAAGCTCATCCGCTACTACGAAGACGGCCATGAGGAACTCTACAACGTCAAAAAAGATATTAGCGAAACCAATGACCTCGCTGCAACACACCCGGAACTCGTCAAAAAACTTTCGGTTAAGCTCACCACTCACCTCATCGAAGTCGGAGCTAAAATCCCCAAACCTGACCCTCGCTTCAACGCAGAGAAAAAAGTTCAGCAAATTAAGATACTTCACACCAAAAAGAAGACTCAGCTTGAAAAGCAACATGCCAATT
>MDTB01185066.1_pt1 | contig 35695 bp, 33 predicted proteins | sample 811161 | NCBI WGS metagenome assembly MDTB01 (sample SAMN05326650, study PRJNA326480) | marine metagenome | isolation source: seawater | place: Mediterranean Sea | collected 2009 | reverse complement strand
TGGCCATAATCTTTGTTTAACTAATAATAAGCCTAAAATTTTGCACCATAAATCTGCTCTTGGCGAGTTTTTTTTATCAAGTGATTCTATTGCACACACATACTGTAAACATAAATCGCTGACTCATATTACAAAAAATATCTCACCAGAGGAGATTAATTCTTTTTTCTCACTTTGTAGCACCATAGGTGCATACATTGTTTTTCCCTCGAATAGAGTTGGTGGGAAAATGACAATAAACGGATATAGAGGATTAAATCAATTTATAAAGGATAGATTCGATCTAACTCTAGAATGCATTAAACTTTTTTATAGAAATGAAAAAAGTCCAATGTTCGAAGTTTTTAAACGATATGAAAAATTTTTTCTTTTATTCGAAAATTTCAAAGCATATGTTGAATTCTTCCTCTTACAAGACTTAGTCACTAGCGATTACTCTTCAATAAAATATTTTTTACCATTTGAGGAGTTTAGAAAAAATCCTCTTCCGGCAAGTATTGAGGAATATACGCAGTATAAAAAAAATCTTATAAGTTTTGTTAATTCTAGAAATAATAGAATTTTGAAAAATATTAATAATAAAAATAATCAATAATCTAATTCTATAGACTTTCTTGGAATTGCTTGGATCATTATATGGCGGAGAGAGCGGGATTCGAACCCGCGGTAGGCTACTAACCTACACACGCTTTCCAAGCGTGCGACTTAAACCACTCATCCACCTCTCCTGAAAAAATATTCACAATTTTACCTTTTTTAAAGTCGAAGTGCCATTAAGATTAATTATTGAGTTTCACTGAACTGATCGAGAATAGAAGGATTCTCAAGCGTTGAAATATCTTGAGTTACCTTCTCTCCATTTGCTAAAACTCTTAAAAGTCTTCTCATTATTTTTCCAGATCTTGTTTTAGGTAAATTATCACCAAATCTTATTTCTTTGGGTTTTGCTATTGGTCCAATTTCTTTACCAACCCATTCTTTTAGTTTGATGGCGATTTCTTTACTTTCCTCTTCTGAAGGTCTTACTCCTTTTAATACAACAAATGCGATGATTGCTTCTCCAGTTAAATCGTCAGATTTTCCCACAACTGCTGCCTCTGCCACAATAGAGTTCGAAACAAGAGCTGACTCGATCTCCATTGTCCCCAGTCTGTGACCAGATACATTTAGAACATCATCGATCCTACCCATTATTTTAAAGTATCCAGTTTGTTCATCTCTAATTGAACTGTCACCTGCAAGATAAAGTTTACCACCGAGCTCAGCTGGAAAATATGTATTAATGAACCTCTTTGAATCACCCCATATTGTTCTGATCATAGAGGGCCAAGGTTTCTTTATAACCAACATCCCCCCTTTTCCATCAGGTAATTCTTCACCATTTTCATCTACTATTGCAGCTTTAATACCAGGAAATGGCAAAGTACAGGACCCCGGAACTAATGGAGTTGCACCAGGCATTGGTGTGATTACGTGTCCACCAGTTTCTGTCTGCCAAAAAGTATCAACGATCGGGCATTTCCCTTGACCCACATTATCGTGATACCACATCCATGCCTCTGGATTTATTGGCTCGCCAACTGATCCCAAAAGACGAAGTGAAGATAAGTTATATTTTTTTGGGTGATTATTATTGTTAGCTTCTGATGCTTTAATTAATGATCTTATAGCTGTAGGAGCCGTATAAAAAATGGTCACCAAATGCTTTTCGATGATCTCCCAAAATCTTCCAGCGTCAGGGTAAACTGGAACGCCCTCAAAAACAATTTGAGTTGTACCGGTTGCAATTGGACCGTAAGCAACATAAGTGTGGCCTGTAATCCAGCCAATATCAGCGGTACACCAAAAAATATCGCTATATTTGATGTCAAATGTATATTGCATTGTTAGAATTGAATGAAGCAAATATCCTGCGGTGGAGTGTTGTATCCCTTTTGGCTTACCTGTTGATCCAGATGTATAAAGAACAAAAAGTGGATGTTCAGCTTCAACCCAGACAGGTTCACAAACATCTGATTCCTTTTTAATTATATCTTTTAACCAAACATCTTTGTCTTTGGAAAAATTAATATCTGCACCAGTTCTTTGATAAATAACAACTTTTTTTACTAGTTCACAACCGCCGAGAGAAAGAGCTTCATCAACAGCAGATTTAAGAGGAATTCTTTTTCCTCCTCGAACTTGCTCATCTGCAGTGAAAACTAAACTTGCACCAACATCAACAATTCTTTCTTGTAAACTTTTTGCAGAAAACCCTCCAAATACAACTGAGTGGGTTATACCAAGTCTTGCACATGCTTGCATAACAACAATGCCTTCCACTGACATAGGCATATAAATTATTGCTATATCTCCCTTTTTAAATCCTAGTTTTTTAATAGCATTTGCAAGTTTACAAACTTTTTTAGATAACTCACTAAAAGTAACAGAATTTGAATCTCCACTATCAGACTCAAAGATTATTGCAATTTTGTCGCCATTACCATTCTCTATATTTCTATCAATACAGTTATATGAAGCATTTAGAAGTCCATCCTCAAACCATTTATAAAATGGGGCTGATAAGTCATTTAAGGTTTTTGTAAATGGTTTATACCAATTTAGTTCATCTAAGGCTTTTTTTGACCAAAAACCTTCATAGTCATCATCTGAGTTTTTGCAAATTTTTAGATATTCATGCATATCCTTTAATTTTGCATTTTTTGCAAATTCATGAGGGGGAGTAAAAACTCGTGACTCAATTAGCGACGACTCAATGTTTGACATGCAAATCTCCGTGTTTGATTTTGTTGTAGCTGTTTGTGTTAGTTAATATAACTAAATATTGAAATTTTTAAACCAAAGTTTAAATTTCGATTGATTGTCCAATGTAATCAAAAACTATTAAAAAAATCAATTCCTGCTTGAGCAACTTGTGTGTCTTGAGATGGTTTCAAGTTTGAAACCCCAATCGCACCAATACATGAATTTTCATAAAAAATTGGAAGACCTCCTTCCATTAAGCCTTGTATTTCTGGGGCAGATAAAAAAGCATATCTTCCATTGTTAATTTGATCTTCATAAACTTTACTGGGCCTTCTTCCCATAGCTGCCGTTTTAGCCTTGTTGATGGCTATATATGATGACACAGGAGGAACATTGTGCGACCTTTTCATCCACAGTAAGTGCCCACCCGAATCACAAACTGCAACTGAAACTAACCAATCGTTTTCATTAGCTTCTGCAATACAAGTTAATCCTATTTTTTCTGCGAGTTCGTCAGTTAGTTCTAAGATTTTTTTCATTTTTTCTCTACTTTTAATTAATATTTCTTAGTTTTAAATTTTTATTGCAAATAATTATCATTCTTATTATTATTATTGAATAACAACATTCTCAACATATTCAATGCAAAAGCAAAATTCATATTACACAAAAAAAAATATTACAACCTTAATTTTTATATTGGTGTCTAATTTTTTCATTTTACTACCCTCTATTACATTTTCAAAAGATGAAGTTTTGAACTTATATACGGCTAGACACTATAGCTCTGATAAAGCTATTTATAAAAAATTTACTAAAAAAACTGGGATTAAAATTAATGAAATTAGCAGTAAAGATCAAGCATTATTAGAAAGAATCAAAAGTGAAGGAAGCGCTAGTCCAGCTGACGTTATCATACTTGCTGATGCAGCAAGGTTATGGAGAGCAGAAAACAGTAATTTTTTTCAAGACCACAAATCCGAAATAATATCTAAAAAAGTGCCGAAAAAATTTCAGTCCGGACAAAAATGGACAGGATTAACTTTTAGAGCTCGAATTATAGTTTTTAATAAAAGGCGTTTTGGGTCTGAAAAAGTAAAAACTTATCAAGATTTGGCAAAACCTATATTCAAAAACCAGTTTTGCAGTAGATCCTCTACGCATCCCTATATGTTATCTCTGGTTTCAAGCGTGATGATTAATAATGGAAAAGAAGCTACTGAAAATTGGGGTGTCAAACTTGTTGAAAATCAAGCTAGAACACCAAGAGGTGGAGATACAAATCAAATAAGAGCAGTAGCGTCTGGTGAGTGTGGGGTTGCTGTCACTAATAGCTATTATTTAGTCAGACTCATGAGATCATCAAATATTAAAGATAGAACTGCAGTAAAAAAAATCAGTTATGTTTTACCTAATCAAAATTCTTCAGGAACTCATATAAATGTAACAGGTGGAGGTATTGCTAAAAACTCTCCTAACCCAGAAAGTGCTAAATTATTTTTGGAATTTCTCATTTCTGATGAAATACAGTCATTGTTTGCTAAAGGAAATAACGAGTGGCCAATAATTGAGAATGTTCCTTTGAATAATTCTAAACTTTCTTCTTTGGGTAAATTTAAAAAGGATTCATTACAAATGGAAGAAATAGGAAAAAACCAGTTTCAGGCCCAAATGTTACTTGATAAAGTCGGATGGGAGTAGAATTCATTTTTTTAACATCAAAAAATTTTTTAATACTTCTAATTGCTCAGAATGTATTAAAGTTGGGGCATGGCCAACATCGTCGAATTCAACCAACTTTGGTAATGGCCCTCTTTTAGTCATTTCATTCGCTATTTTCTTATTAAGAATAAAGCTTCTTTTACCTCTTAACAAAAGAGTACTGCACTTTATCTTGTCGTAAAACTCCCAAAAGTTTAAATCTGGCATTCTAAATAAACCGAAATTGGAGTCATTTCGGAACATCAGCTCATAAAGCTTAAATTGAGAAACAATTTTTGGATCATAGTGAATTTTATAAGTCCCTGATTCTTCGCTTAACTTAACGTATGACTCAGTTAATATTTTCCACTGTAAATCAGTATGAAAACCAAATTCAGTACTAATTTTTTTTACATACTCTTCGGCTTGAGAAAATGAACTAAAAATTTGGTTTGCATCGTATTTTATTTGTTCAGCCAAATCAAAAAGGGAATTAACAGAAATACTTGCTGGAAAATCGTTTATTACTAAAGAATCAAAACATACATCACTATTCGCTAGAACTTGTGAACTATCTGCCAAAATGAAAGGAAAACTATTAAGGTTTTTATCAAAAATCTTACTTGCCATTAAAAGCCCAACTAACCCTCCTAATGAGGTGCCTATAAAATTAATTCTTTTAATATTTAGTTGAATTAACATTGAATTAATATCATTTATATATTGTGAAATTTGGTATAAATTTTCATTTTCAAGCCAATCTGACTCTCCTCTACCAACTAGATCTGGTGCCAAAACCCTGAAATATTTTTTTAAACTTCGGGCAAAAAAATAAAAATCTTTTGCAGATCTAGTAAGTCCATGAAGACATAAAAGAACTGATGTATTTTTTTTGTCACCCCATTCATGAACAACCATATTATGATTGCCAAATGGATTTTGACATTTGATATTTAGCTTAGAACTAGAAAATTGTTCATGCATTTTTAGGCAGCTTTGGAAGCACCCTACAAGCATTTTTATTACTTTGATAAGCAATCTTGTGAATGCTTTCTCCCCTAATAGAAGCAAAGCATGTTGCTATCATTGGAATTTCAGATGGAGAGTTTTGAATGCCATTTTTTGACCAGCATGGTAATAAATCCGGCGAATCGGTTTCAAAAACAAATGAGTCAAGTGGAACATTACAAGCTATTCTTCTGATTTGTAAAGCTCTCTCATACGTCATAGCCCCTCCAAAGCCTAAAACCAATCCACTATTTATAAATTTATCTGCTTGTTCTGAACTTCCGTTAAATGCGTGGGCGATCCCTGACGAAACTCCTGAGGTTTTAAAATACTTTAAAATTAAATCTTGAGCTTTTCTTACATGTAATAGAACAGGAAGTGAAAATTTTTTTGCAAGATTTAATTGGGATATGTATATTTTTTCCATTTTTGATCGATTTAAATTTTTTAAAAAAAAATCTAAACCAATTTCACCAACTGCAACAAGCTTCGGGTCATTTATATTTTTAATTAAAAAATTCTCCAAATAAATTATATCTTCGATGGAAATATTTTGAGTAACACAAGGATGAATTCCCACACTATAAAAAATTCCAGTATTTTCTGACGCTATTGTTTTCACGATTGAAAAATTATTGGGATCAACTGCAGGAACAACTATTTTTGTTACTCCTTTTTTTCGTGCTTTATCAATTTGTTGCTTACAATCTGATAAAAGATCAAGATGACAGTGGGTATCTATAAATGAAAGTTGCATTATATTCTTTTAAAAATAAATTAATGAATCATCTAAGCGAAATTATTTTGTCACACTTTTTTGCTAATTTTGAATCATGAGTAACAACAATTAATGCTGCCTTTGATGTTTTAACTCGTTCCAATAATACTCCAAAAACTTCATTAGCATTATCCAAATCCAAATTTCCTGTCGGTTCATCTGCTAAAACTAAACAAGGATCAGTAATCAAAGATCTAGCAATTGCTACTCTCTGTCTTTCTCCACCAGAAAGCATATACGGATAATGGTTTCGTCTTTGAGACAATCCGACCTTTTCAAGAATTTTTTCAGCTTTTTGACATGCTAGATAATAGTTTATTCTCCTAACGATTAATGGCATTGCAACATTTTCTAAGGCATTAAATTCAGGTAAAAGATGATGAAATTGATAAATAAAACCAATTTTTTTATTACGAATGTTTGTTCTTGCTGAATCCTTTCTATCATTAACAGGTTGACCATCAATTGTTACAGATCCACTATCAGGTAAATCTAAGCCCCCAAGTAAGTGTAATAAAGTACTCTTACCAGATCCAGAAGGACCAACTAAAGCCATTGTTTCACCAAAATTTAGAGAGATATTTACGTTTTCTAATGCAGCAATTTCAACATCTCCTACTCTATATTTTTTGGACAAGTTCTTAGCAATAATTACTTCTTTTGATAAGTTTAAAGACATTTTTTTATTCATCTGACATTTCTTTTAAAGATATCACTCGTGTTTCAAAGCCTCAGCAGGTAATGTATTAGACGCCTTTATACTGGGGTAAATAGTTGCTAAAAAAGATAAAGTAAGTGACACAGCAACTATCGTAATAACGTCATAAAGTTTTAGTTCAGATGGAAAAGTATTAATTAGGTAAATTCCTTTAGGTAATAGTTCAAAGTTAAAAAAATTCTCAATAGATGAAATGATTTTTCCTAAATTTGAGGCAATAGTCACGCCAATAATTACTCCTAAAAAAACTCCAAAAAATCCTAAAATAGATCCCTGAATAACAAATATTGAAAGTATTGAACCTTTACTCGCTCCTATAGTTCTTAAAATTGCGATATCGGACTTTTTATCAGTGACAGTCATCACAAGCATTGAAACTAAATTGAATGCTGCCACAGCAATAATCAACATTAGAATAATGAACATCATTCTTTTTTCTATTTGAACTGCAGAAAACCAGTTTTTATTCTCTTTAGTCCAGTCACGAACGAAGAAATTATCGTTAATCTTATTTTGAAGTCTCTCGGAAAATTGTGGAGCCTTGTGCATATCATTTAATTTGACTCGTATTCCTTCTACACCAGAAAATTTAAAAAACTTTCTAGCATCGTTTTGATGAATAAAAACAAGCCCTTGATCATAGTCATAATGTCCAGATGAATAAATTGCAACAATATCAAATCTTTTAAGTCTTGGAAAAATACCTAAAGGAGAAGATGTATTTTCAGCTGTTAAAAGTGTTAACGTGTCAGTAATTTCTAAATTAAAATTTTCAGCAAGTTCTTTTCCAATGACAATTCCAAAAGAGCCAGGCTTTAGATCGTAAACACTCCCTTTTTTAATATCTTTTAGAGCACTTGAAACATCCAATTCATCAACAGGATTAATTCCTCTAACCATAACTCCTTTTACATTATTTCCTCGAGCCAACATAGCTTGAGCATAAGTAAATGCTGCAAAACTCGTTACATCTTTTTCCTTAGACAAGATTGGTTCTACTATTTTAATTTGATCAGGATTATTTGATGTTGAATAAATTTCAGCATGAGACAACACTCCCAGCATTTTATCTCTAACTTCTTTCTGAAATCCGTTCATTACTGAAAGTACTATAATTAATGCTGCTACGCCAAGAGCAATTCCTAAAGTTGCTAAAACTGAAATAAAATTTACAAAACCTGATACCCTGCCAGAACGAATGAAACGAAATCCAACCAATAATTCATACATTATAATTCTCTGTTTGGCATAATTAACTATGAATTCTAAAACTAAAAATTTAACTATTTATGAAAATATTTTACTAAATGATAGTTTAATAAAATCGATTAAAAAGTCTAAAAAAATAATTTCCAGAAAAATAAATAAAAATCTACTCTTTGAATGGAATAAAACAAAGTGGTTTATTAAAAAAAACAAAGCTATCTTAAAGAAAAGAAATCAAAAACTTTTACCGCCAAGCTTGGACGCAATTTCATTTTACATCAAACAAGAAAAACTATGGCCAGAGAATATAAAATTACCCTGGGGATACCTCATAGCTCAGGTATTAGGGCTCAAACCAGAAAGAGGGAAGTGTTGGGCTATTCTATGCCCCGGCAAAATTGATATAAATGTTTATCAGCCCGATTTGAAGATTATTTCAGGTAAGTACCTAGACGAAAAAAGAAAAAAAATACTTCAAAGCATATTCTTAAAGCATCAAGGTGAAATATATTTCCCTATTAAAGAGTCTGAATTCTTCTTTGTCAAATTACCAAATCAGTTCAGTTATATGGAAAGTGCTTTTCCTGAAAAGACTATTAGTCTTTACTCGACAAGATTTCAAAACACTAACAAAATAAATAATATATGGAGAAATATTTTAAATAATGTTGAAATGGAATGGCATGCCATAAACGAAGTTGAAAAAAATGAAATTAATAGTATTTGGGGATGGGGGTGGGGCTCAATGCCAAATGAGTTAGATTGCAATATTAAAAGTATTTCGAAAGACGAAACTACTTTTTCTAATAGTAAAGTAGCCTCTTTGGCAATATCAGCTTTAACAAGCTGGATCGAAAAAAGAGGTAAAAAAAAATTATCTTTAAAGATTTATCAATCAAAAATAAGCATCAATATGTTCGCAATTTTTGATCAAATATCTTCTAGCAGTCAGATCGAATATAAAAAAAATAGTGAAATTGAAAAAAGTTGTATTGCACTTACAAAGCATCTAAATGTTTTCAATAAAAAAATTGAAGAAAATATTGATGAAGATGTTTATATTGCAAACGAAGAATATATTTTACTAAAAAATAAAAATTTTAAAATGACTATATATGACAAAATCATTTTTAATTTTAATATGTATAGTTTTTTTCTACTCCATATTTTGTTAAAGAAATAATGAAAATATTGAATAGAAAATCAGATAGATTGATTGAAGAATTACTTATTACGAATGGAACCTGCCCTTTGCTTGCGAAGTTGTTAAGTAAAAGGAAGATCAAGTCCATAGATGACATGGATATGTCGTTAAATAAACTATTGTCACCTTGGAAAATGATGAATATTAATAAAGCCTCAAGACTTGTGGGAGAGTCTGTTCTAAGGAAAAAAAAAATTCTAGTTGTAGCTGATTTTGACGCTGACGGAGCAACTGGTTGTGCAGTCGCAATTTTAGGGTTAAAAAAATTCAATCTTGATGTTGAGTTTATTGTTCCTGATCGGTTTATTTTTGGTTATGGCTTAACTTCTTCACTAGTTCTTAATACAGTTGAGAATTTAAAAAAAAATAAAAAGAAATTGCCAGACCTTTTAATTACTGTTGATAATGGCATTTCAAGTCATGACGGAGTAAAAGTTGCAAAAAAATTAGGTATTGAAGTTCTAATTACTGACCATCATCTTCCGGGAACAGAGCTTCCAGACGCCATGATAGTTAATCCACAACAGAAGGACTGTAACTTCGAAAGTAAAAATATCGCAGGTGTAGGTGTAATATTTTACTTGTTGATTGCTACCAGAACTTGGCTAAGAGATAGAGGGTATTTCAATAATTCCCAGGAACCTAAGCTTGATGACCTATTAAGTCTTGTGGCGTTGGGGACTATTGCAGATTTAGTTCCGCTTGACACCAATAATAGAAGAATTATTTTTCAAGGTTTGCAACGTATTCATGATAATAATATTCCAGAGGGGTTAAGAGCATTAATTAAAATTTCCAAACTTTCTCCAAAAACAGTCACTTGCTCTGACTTGGGATTTAAAATTGCTCCAAAACTTAATGCTGCTGGAAGATTATCAGATATGAGCTTAGGTATTCACTGTCTTACTGAGAAAAATAAGGATATGGCAATGGGATATGCATACCAATTAGAGAATTTAAATCGTAAAAGAAGACAAATGGAAACCCAATCCCGTAAAGAAGGAATTAATTTGTTGATTAAAAATGAGTCACTTAATCAGGGTTTAGGTACGGTAATTTTTAAAAAAAATTGGCATCAGGGTATTGTTGGATTAATTGCTAGTAAAGTTAAGGATTTAATTTCAAAACCAACAATAGTATTTGCATATCAAAATGAGAATTGCAACTTACTCAAAGGCTCAGGAAGATCTATTCAAGGTGTTCACCTTAGGGATGTTTTAGAAAGAATACATTCAAAAAACCCCAAATTAATTAATACCTTTGGAGGTCATGCTATGGCTGCTGGAATAACAATTCAAGAAAATAAACTTGATGAATTTAAACGAGCCTTTAATGAATCACTTGAAGAAATTGTTGATAAATCAGTTTTTTCTCCAGACCTCATAACAGATGGGAAGATTGATTTAAAAAGAATAAGTTTATCATCTGTTTTAGAGATTGAAAGTTCTATTTGGGGGCAAGCATTCGATACCCCCTTGTTTTGGGATGAGTTCATTATTCATGAACAAAAGGTTTTAAAAGATAACCATTTGAAGCTCGTTATTAGTCAAACTTCTAATATCAAAGCCAAATACAGTGGAATATGGTTTGATGCTCCCAAATTTAACTGCACAGAAGCAATTTTTGCTTATGAATTAATGTCAAATAAATGGAAAGAAAAAAAATCTATCCAATTGTTAATCAGAAAATTAATAAATTAAATTTTAAGTTCATACTTTAGTATATAACAGTTGACAATTAGGTATACTAAAGTATAATTTTTTTTAATATTCAACTTTTTTTCATTTTTTCCGATATTTATAAATGAGTTACAAAATCAGCAATTTATGAAAAATATAAAAAATTCTTTTATTTATGTGGTATTCGACTAAGATTTTATCGAAGAATAGAAAAGATTCATTATCAAATTGCTCATATGAAGACAAAAGAAATGAGAGCAAAGAACAGCTATTTTCAAAATCATTTGATTTAGATAACAGTCAAAAAAGTATTCACGAAATTAATAATACTGATGGCGAAACTGATATGACAGAGAAAAACGAAGAAAAAGAAACTAGAAAAATTTCCAAAACTAAATTAATAATATTCTTAACAGCATTAACAATATTTATTGCTAGTGGACAACATCTGTTTGCATCAAATTTAGATTTCTTTTCAAATCTATTGAAATCAATAAATGTTGGCGCTTTTGAAACTAAAAATGAAAAACTTATTATAGACAACGAAAGAAAAAGTTTTGAAAATTTTTCAAGAAATAAAATAGCTCAAAGCCAAGGACCAAGAAAAAAATCAGCTCCCCACGCAAAATTTTCCAGAAGTTTAGTACTTCTAGATTTAGAAGACTGGAGAAAAAACTGGTCTGCCAGGAACTTGGAAGGATTCATGGGATATTATCACCCTGATTTCAAAGATATTAAAGTTTTCAGGAATAATAAAAAAAGAATTTTTAAAAAAAATAGATTTATCAAAATATCTTTGAAAAATATCTCATCTAGAGTTGAGGGTGATTACATAATAACTGAATTCACACAAATTTATAAGTCAAAAAATTACAATGATAGCGCTACTAAAGAATTAATTTGGGCTCGTACAGAATTTGGGTGGAAAATCCTTGAAGAAAACATAATCAATCCAAATGTCGCAAAGCGGGGAAAAAAATAACATCTCTAATTGATTGCTTATTTGTAAAAAGCATTAGCAGTCTATCAACTCCTATTCCACATCCAGCCGTTGGAGGCATCCCAATTTCTAGAGCCCTAATATAATCGTTATCATAGTGCATTGCCTCCTGATCGCCGGATTCTTTTGACTTGACTTGTTCAGTAAATCTTTTTGACTGATCCTCAGGATCATTTAACTCAGAAAAACCATTAGCTATCTCTCTACCTGCAATATAAAGTTCAAATCGTTCAGTAAGTCCCATATTGTCATCAGATGATCTTGCAAGTGGAGAAACTTCAATTGGATAGTCAACTATAAAAGTTGGGTCAATCAATGTCTCTTCTGCTACACACTCAAATAATTCATACTGTAGAGTTGGTAAGGATTTATTTAAGAAATCTTCATCCTTTTTTTTATTGAATTTTTTTAGTAATTTTTTGACAACTAAAATATCATCTAGGGCATTCTCGTCAATGTCATCTAATGCTCCATAGATTGCTTCCTTAATTGTCATCCTTACAAAACTCTTTTTTAGATCAATTTTTTTTTCATTTAAAGAAAGAATACATGTCCCAAATAATGCAAGGGCAATTTCAGATAACATTTTTTCAAGAAAATTCATTAGCCATTTATAATCAGTATAAGCAGCATAAAACTCCATCATTGTAAATTCAGGATTGTGTCTGGTACTAATTCCTTCATTTCTAAAACTTCTATTAATTTCAAAGACCCTTTCAAAACCTCCAACAATTAATCTTTTCAAATACAGTTCTGGTGCAATTCTTAAAAACATTTCTTGATTCAGAGAATTATGATGTGTCCTAAAAGGTTTAGCAGTTGCACCGCCAGGAATAGGATGAAGCATTGGAGTTTCAACTTCAAAAAAACCATTAAACTCCATATACTCTCTAAGTTTTGATAAAACCTTAGATCTTATTTCAAAAATTTTTTTAGTTTCTTTATTTATAATTAAGTCAAGATACCTTTGTCTAACTCTTGTTTCTATATCCTGTAAACCACGGTGTTTATCAGGGAGTGGCCTTATTGATTTTGCTAAAATTGAAATTGTTTTACACCTAAGACTCAACTCACCCCTCATAGTTTTGAATAAAGTTCCTTCAGAGTAAATGTGGTCACCAAGATCAAGTTGCTTGGCACTTTCATGTTCAGATTTTCCAAGCGAATTATCATTAATATAAAGTTGTATTCTTCCTGTAGAGTCCTGCAAAGTAATGAAACTTGTTTTGCCTTGTAATCTTTTAAGCATTATTCTTCCAGCCAAAGAAACTAATATTTTTTTCTTTTCAAAAAACTCTCTATCTTGACTGGAAAACTTATCTATTAGAATATTCGCTCTAGTGTCTGGCTTTAAGTGGTTTGGATAGTTGAAGCCAGAATTTCTTAATTCTTTTAATTTTCTTCTTCTCTCAGTAATTATAGTGTTCTCAGAATCAACATTGCTTGAGTCTGAACTATCTTCAGTCTTATTTAATTTATACTTATTTTTTTTATTCATCTTCACATCTTCTAATAATAACTCTGACTCATATTCCTCTTTTTAAACTTTCGATGATAAATTCATCGAGGTCTCCATCTAGAACTTTTTGAGTGTTTCCGGTTTCTACTTGCGTTCGCAAATCTTTTATTCTTGATTGATCAAGAACATAACTACGTATTTGGTGACCCCAACCAACATCGGTCTTGGATTCTTCCATTTTTTTTTGTTCCTCATTTCTCTTTCTTAACTCAAATTCATACATTCTTGATTTAAGCATTTTCCATGCTTCCTCTTTGTTTCTATGTTGAGATCTATCATTTTGGCATTGAACAACTATTCCAGTCGGGACATGGGTGAGTCTAACAGCTGAATCAGTTTTATTTATATGTTGCCCTCCAGCCCCAGATGCTCTGTACGTATCAGTCCTAACATCTGCAGGATTAATTTCTATCTCAATTGACTCATCAACCTCAGGATAAACGAAAACTGATGCAAAGGATGTATGTCTGCCTCCTGAAGAATCGAAAGGTGATTTTCTTACTAATCTATGTACACCAGTTTCTGTTCTCAAATATCCATAAGCATAATCACCTTTTAATTTTATTGTTGATGACTTTATCCCAGCTACATCTCCATCTGACTCCTCAAGCAACTCAGTTTGAAATCCTTTGCGTTCAGCATATCTTAAGTATTGTCGTTGCAGCATGGCAGCCCAGTCACAAGCTTCAGTTCCACCAGCGCCAGACTGAATGTCTATAAAACAATTAAATGGATCAGAAGGATTAGAAAACATTCTTCTAAATTCAAAATCAGAGATGTGTTTTTTTAATTTATCGATGTCTTTTGAAATTACTTTTAAAGTATCAAAATCTTCCTCGTTATTTGCAATATCAAATAGTTCCCTGGCATCAGTCAGTTCGTTCTCGATTTTAACTAGTTTGTAAACAACACTCTCCAAAAATTTTTTTTCTTTTCCAAGTGATTGTGCTTCTTTAGGATTGTTCCACACTTCAGAGTCTTGTAAAAGTTTATCAACCTCAATCAACCTAATTGACTTTTTTTCAAAGTCAAAGATACCCCCTGAGTCTATCTGCTCGATTCAGCAAATCATTGATTGTCTCATTCAATTTTTTTTGATCTTCGATCTCCATTCTCTAATTAAGCCTTTCAGTTAAAATTTTTCTTAATCCGTCTTCAGTCTCATTCCAATAATCACGAGAAAAAATTCCTTTCTTATTTCTAAGAGCAACTGAGGGCCTATCTCTAGCAACACGAAAGTATGCTAATAGTTCTGAATCAGTTTCATTTTTTGAAATATTAGACTTTGAAAGCAAATCTTCAACAATTCTACTTTTATTTTTCCAATCTTCAGGAGCAACCCAAGAAACATCAGAGACTATAAGAATGTGTGTTTTTCTATATGTTATGTAATTTTTTAATATTTGTATATCATCATTTGATAATGCTAGACACCCATCAGATGCCTTAGGGGATCGAACAAATGTATCTTTTGGTACACCATGAATCCATATCCCATATCCAGTTCTTCCATCTTGTTTATCTTTTGCATTTGGGTAATCCAAGGTCATTGCTAAATCTCCTAAAAAACCATCAGCTCGCGGGTTAACAATCTCTTTGACAAACCTGTAAACACCAATAGGAGTTTTTTTATCACCTTCTCTAATTTTGTTATCACCAGACAAACCAATGGAGGAGTAAAAACTAATCTCGAATTTAAAATCACCACTTTTATTTAGTTTATATATATATAATCTAGAGGAATTTGTTTCCATAAGAAGGAAATAATCAATTTCATTTTTACTATTAGGAAAAACTAAAATGTTTTCTGGAACCAAGTTGCTAGGAATTGGAATACTTCTAACTCTAGCTTCTTCAATGAAAGGCTTATCTTTTTCATCAAAACCAAACTCAATGCCAGCCAATCCGAAGATGGACTGAGCTCTTAACCAATGGGCAAGGGACGCTCTAGGTTCCTCAAGAGTAGCAAGTCTAGATGCATTTTCAGCTTTAACAAGACTTTCAATATCTCCTTTTGATAATAGCTGCGATGCTGAGCTAAGCTCTTCACTGACTGTAAGTGAGTACAACCCCATTGGAGAAAAAAGAAAAAAAACAGAAGAAAATTTTATAAAAAGTAATTTGTTTACTAAAAAACCAAGTTTCATATTATCCTTCACTGTATCCTTAAAATATTTTTAAAATTTATCATAAAATCAATACATTTAAATTTTTAAAACTAAATAAATTATAATGACTAATCAAGATAACTCTAAATTAACACTAAGAGAAAAACTGCTAACAATTAGAGCCTCACTCAACAATGATAAGAAATTAAAAATCGACAGAAAAATATCAAAAAGTCTACTTAACGTATTATCTCAGAATGAAAATCCTTTAGCATTTTATTTGCCAATAAAAGGTGAATTCAATCCAGTTCCGGTCATAACCGAATGGATATCAAAGAAAGATGATAGAAAAGCTTGCATTCCAGTAATTTTAAAAAAAAACAAACCGATGGTTTTTTTAGAATGGAAGTTAGATACAAAGTTAGAAAAAGGTATTTTCAATATTCCCATACCACCAATAAATTCAAAACGAATAAAACCAAAGATAGTAATTATTCCATGTGTGGGGTTTGATTCAAAAAATTATCGACTAGGTTATGGTGGAGGGTACTATGATCGAACTCTTTGTAAACTAGACAAAGATGTAAAAAAAATTGGGATTTCTTATTATGAGTGCAAAGTGGAGGATATAAAGCCGAATAAATACGATATCCCAATGGACATGATTATTTGTTCTTGATTTTTAATTGGTTCCCTCAAAAGTAATTTTCCATCCACCAGATGTTTTTTGAAATCTCATTTTTTTAGTGGTACTAAGTCTTAAATTTGAAGATTTATATTTTTGAGTAAAAATAACCTCATACAAATCATCTGTAATCATTGTAACTCTTGGATTGACAATTTTCACTCTTATAGTGCCTTTTTTCAACACCCTTGGTTTCCTATACTTTGACCACGATAATTTTGATTTAAACCTTTTATTTTTGAAATTATCACTGTAAAAACTTATATAAGAGTCAAATTCTTTTCTTGACCATGCTTCTGACCAACTTAACAGGAGAGCTTTGATATCTTCCTCAATATTTTCGACCAGTGAGGTAGGTACATCAGTACCTAAATCAGGGAGAGTTTTATCAGAATCAACTGTTTTTTCTTTGGAAATTATAATTTCATCTTTTCTCTTAATAGCATCAAGGCCCTCAGACTTTAGGGCTAAAACACTTGTCGGAGGGTCCCTATTCAGAGCCTTTGTGTAAGAAATTGATGCTTGTCTAGATAAAATTTCTCTAAGGTTTAAAAAAGGAGAACCCAGAGTATCGTTATTAACTATCGCTTGTTCAAGGATGTTTCGCGCTTCTTCGAGTCTTCCCATACCCGCAAGTATGACTGCCATATCATTTGCCACTAAAAGGTCATCAGGATATTGTATAGAAATGTAACTATAAGCTTCAAACGCTTTTTCAAAATCTTTATTTTCTAATGCTATGCTTGCTTCTTCTCTAACCTGACTAAGCTTTTCTAAAGGAACTTTATTAGCATAAAGAAATTTAAAATAGACCAACGATAAAACTATGAGAATGATTTTTAATTTACGAATATTCATTTTTTTATCGATTATATTTATTCTCTAGCGTGGTTTATGGTGTAAAGAGGTAATTCTACTTCCAAATCAGAAGCCCCAATTAAAACTTGACATGAAAGTCTTGAATTAGATTGCAAACCCCAAGCTCTATCTAGCAAATCCTCCTCATCTTCCTCGACTTCACCCAAACTTTTAAATCCTTTTTTTATGATCACGTGACAAGTGGTACATGCTCTCGACATTTCACATGCATGCTCAATATCAATATTATTTTTTAGTAACACTTTGCAAAGATTGTCACCAGTATTTGCTTCCAAAATTTTTTCCTGGGGACAGAGTTCAGGGTGTATTAAAATTTTAATCTTTGGCACACGAAGTCTCTTATTTGCTTTTGAAAATATCTGGATTTCCAACCGAATCAATTGTCTTACCAACAATAGCATTACTAATCGCTTTATTCATTCTTCTAGCAACAAGAGGGTCGGAAAGGAAATTTAGCTTTTCATGAGCAGCTTCAATTGCTTTCTTACTTGAAGTAGTAATTTTGACTAAACTTTTTGAATCCAAAATAATTAAATTAAGTTTGTTTAGTTCATCCTCGGTCATCAATTCAGCATCCTCAATTAGAGCCTGCTCTACAGCATAAATTGTTCTTTTGAGTTCTAAAACAGCTTCTCTAAAGACTCTATTATCTTTATCTTCAGATGCATTGTGAATTCCATCTTTGAGCATTTCAGTAATTTCATCATCAGTAAGTCCATATGACGGTTTTACTTGAATTGATGCTTTTACTCCAGATGTTTTTTCTTCTGCTGTTACAGAAAGAAGTCCATCTGCATCAACCTGGAAAGTTACTTCAACTCTAGCTGATCCTGCTACTCTAGGGGGAATTCCATTGATTTCAAACCTAGCAAGACTTCTGCAGTCTTTAACCAAATCTCTCTCACCTTGAAGAATATGAATTGACATTGAACTTTGACCATCTTTAAATGTTGTAAATTCTTGGGATCTATTGGTGGGTATAGAAGAGTTTCTGTCTATAATCTTTTCAACTAACCCCCCCATAGTTTCTATTCCTAGGCTAAGAGGAATAACGTCTAAGAGCAACCAATCGTCATCGCTTTTTCTGTTACCAGACAGCAAATCAGCTTGTAATGCAGCACCCATTGCAACAACCTCATCAGGATTCATTGTTGATAATGGTTTTTTTTTAAATAATTTAGTAACGGCCTTGAAAATATCCTTTAATCTAGTTGCTCCTCCAACCAAAATTACGTCATCAATTTCTTTGATGTTTATTTTTGAATCAAGGATAGTTTTCTTACATGCAAAAATTGCCTTTTCGACAAGATGAGATGTTATTTGGGTTAAATCATTTACAGTTATGTCAAAAGAGAATTCAATTTCGGAATTGTTTCTCCAGATAGTACTAACATTTTTGTTGATGTCTTTTATTCTCATCAAACTTTCTTTAGTTTTTCTCGCAAGCAGCAAAATAGATTTAAGTTCATCTTTAGAAAGATCAGATAAGTTAATTTTTTTATTATCTAACCAAAATTTAACAATGACATGATCAAAATCATCTCCGCCAAGACAAGAATCACCTCCAGTTGCGAGGACTTCGAAAACACCTTTACTCAATCGTAAAATAGAAACATCAAATGTACCTCCTCCAAGATCAAAGACAGCATATATTCCGGTACGGTTGGACTCAAGACCGTAAGCTAAAGAGGCTGCAGTAGGCTCATTCATAAGTCTCAAAACATTGATGCCAGCTAATCTTGCTGCGTCTTTTGTTGCTTGTCTCTGATTCTCATCAAAATAAGCTGGAACAGTTATTACAGCATCTTCAATTTCATTACCAAAAAAAACCTCAGCCTTTTTTTTAAGAGAAAACAAAAAATCACTTGAAACCTTTACAGGTGAAATTTTACCTTTACAAGTTTTTATTAAAACACCGTTTCCAGATTTTGAAGTATCCTCTTCTATTTCATAGGGAAATAAATTAATATCAATGTCATCAAGTCCTTTTCCTATAAGTCGTTTCACAGAAGAAACTAATGTTCTATCATGACTTGTATTTGATATTTTTTTTACATCATTACCAACCTGAACAGGAGAATCAGAAGAGTAACTTACTTTTGATGGCACCAAAGTACTATTATTTTCATCAGTGTAAAAAACAATTTTTTTGTTTACAACAGTTGCTATTAATGAATTAGTAGTTCCAAGATCTATGCCAACTGTAAATTTGGATTGCGGTGTAAAATCTGCAATATCAGGTTCGGAAATTTGTAGTAAAGCCATCAAATATACCTCCTTTTTACATGTTCACAGTCGTATAAAAATTTTTGAGCAAAAAGGCATATGTTTATTTCTTCCTCTATTTTCAAAAATAAACTTTTGTTTTCAACAGGATTACTTTTGAACAAAACGGAGATTTTGTTAATAGAATCTTTAAACATTAAAGAAGCAGAATTTTCTAGGTTTTCAATAATAGCTTTAATAACTAATTTGTCACTCAAATCACTTGAAACATCAGCTAACTCATCTCTAAGTTCCATTTGTTGCTCAAGAACCTCAACATTAACTAATCTTGATTTTTCTATGTCAATTGGATTTCCTAAAAGCATGGACAAGTAAACTGCCCTCTTTGCTGGGTCTTTCAATATCACATATGCTTCATTTATTTTAGTTGTCCACTGAAGTGACAACCTCTTTTGAGTAGTGGATCCGTCAACATATTTATCAGGATGAACGGCTAGCAACATTTTTTTTCTTTTAAGCTCAACGGAATCAAAATCAATATCAAAAGCTAGCGGTTGATCAAATATTTCAAAATAGTTTTTAAAAGAATTTTCTTGAGAAAAATTAGTCACACTTGGAATGACTCACCACATCCACACTCGCCTTTAACATTAGGATTAACAAATTTAAAACCTTCATTCAATCCCTCCTTGACGAAATCCAACTCTGTACCGTCAATGTATGGCAAGCTCTTGGGTTCTACAAAAATGTTTATACCAAAACTGATAAAAGAGATATCACCTACAAGCGGTTTATCAACAAATTCCAACTTGTAAGCTAACCCCGAACAGCCAGCAGTTTTAACACCAACTTTAATTCCCAAACCTTTGCCACGATTTTTAATTGTTTTTTTTACGTGGTTAGCAGCATTCTCTGACAGTGAGACACTCATATATCTTAACCTGATTTTTTTTTGTAATCATCAATGGCAGCTTTTATAGCATCTTCAGCAAGAATAGAACAATGTATCTTGACAGGAGGCAGAGAGAGCTCATGAGCAATTTGAGTATTTTGTATTTTTACAGCTTCATCAATTGTTTTGCCTTTAACCCACTCTGTTATTAAAGAAGATGAGGCAATTGCTGACCCACATCCATAAGTTTTGAAACGAGCATCCTCAATAACACCCTTTTTATTTACTTTAATTTGGAGTTTCATTACATCTCCACAGGCTGGGGCGCCAACCATGCCGGTTCCAACGTCTTGGGCATCTTTATCCAAAGTCCCGACATTTCGTGGATTCTCATAATGATCAATTACCTTATCACTGTATGCCATTTAACTCTTCTCCTTAGTTTGAATTCTCATAAATTAGTGAGCAGCCCATTGTATCGTATCCAAATCAATACCATCTTTGTACATCTCCCATAGTGGTGACATTTCTCTTAACCTTGCTACCTGGTGCTTGAGCAAATTAATAGTAAAATTGATTTGTTCTTCAGTTGTATATCGACCAATTGAAAATCTTATTGAGGAATGTGCAAGTTCATCACTTCTTCCAAGAGCTCTTAGAACATATGAAGGTTCTAAACTAGCACTTGTACAAGCGGAACCAGATGAAACTGCTATATCTTTTATCGCCATAAGTAAACTCTCACCCTCAACAAAGTTAAAACTAACATTAAGATTATGAGGAACTCTATGGTTAAAATCCCCATTGAGAAAAACAGATTCAATCTCATTTAAACCATTCCAAAGTTTGTCTCTTAATTTTTTTATCTTAATATTTTCTGACTGAATCTCTTCTGAGGCAAGTTGAAAAGCTTTTCCCATTCCAACTATTTGATGAGTAGGTAAAGTACCGGACCTCATGCCTCGCTCATGACCTCCTCCATGAATCTGAGCCTGAAGTCTGACTCTTGGCTTGCGTCTAACAAATAAAGCACCTACTCCCTTGGGACCGTAGGTTTTGTGGGCGGAAAATGACATAAGATCAACTTTGAGTTCTTCTAAATTTATAGGCACTTTTCCGGTAGCCTGTGCGCTGTCAACGTGAAAAATTATTTTCTTTCCTCTACAAACCTCACCAATACTATCTATGTCTTGAATAACTCCAATTTCATTATTAACCAACATAACTGAGACTAATATAGTATCGGGCTTAATATTAGACTCTAAATTGGTCAAATCAACCAACCCATTATCCAACACATCAAGATAAGTTACATTAAATCCTTCTCTTTCAAGCTCTCTGCAAGCATCGAGAGTTGCTTTATGTTCTGTTTTGACGGTAATAATGTGGTTGCCTCTATCTTTGTAAAAGTGGGCGGCACCCTTTAAAGCTAAATTGATGGATTCAGTTGCACCAGAAGTCCAAACTAATTCTCTAGGATCACAACCAACTAAATTTGCTACATGCAACCTAGATTCTTCAATAGCTTGCTCCGCAGTCCAACCAAAACTATGACTTCTAGAAGCTGGGTTACCATAGCTGTTTGTAAGAAAGGGCATCATCGACTCAACCACACGTGAATCAACAGGTGTAGTGGCGGAATAGTCCAAGTAAATAGGTTCCATTAGATTTTTCACTTATAAAAATTCTTTCATTTAATCTTTAAAGACTAAATCATGCGATTTAGTAGTTTTTGGCACTTCTTGATTGACAGATTTTCTTCGTTGTTCCATTACTAGATCGTACAAACTAACCGAATCCAGGAAATCGACCATGTGCCTACTCAATGCAGCCCATAACTCATGAGTCATGCATTTTTGATCTCCATTGCAATTCTTCTTACCACCACATTGAGTTGCATCAAGTGGTTCATCAACAGCATAAATAATATCAGCAACTGTAATATCAGATGAGATTCTACCTAAACGATATCCCCCACCTGGTCCTCTACATGAATTAACGAGCTCATGCCTCCTCAACCTTCCAAATAATTGCTCAAGATAAGATAGAGAAATACTTTGCCTATCACTTATTCTAGCTAGCGCAACAGGGCCCTTCTCTTCTCTCAACGCAAGATCAATCATTGCTGTAACAGCGAACCTACCTTTAGTGGTCAGCCTCATAACTTTTTTCCCCTTTAATGATTAAAGTTATTTCCGAGTATTATACTAGGTTTTAGGACTGACGCAATTGAAATGAGTTTCAATTGCCTAATTTTTAAGGGGTTTTTGTTAAGCAGCAGCATTTATTGAAGCTCTTCTACAAATCGTCTCACAAAGTCCATCGCATGCATCCTCGATATAGTTCAAAGCTAAATCAAACTCTTTCGATCCACCACCATATGGATCAGGGACAGTTGCTGCTTCTGTGCTTGAGGCGTATCTCATAAGAAGATGCAATTTGTGGTTTGTACCTCTAGGAGCCATCCTTTGGAGAAACGCCAAATTATCCCAATCCATTGCTAATATTAAATCGAAGTCTATGAAATCACTACTGCTAACAATCCTGGCTTCATGCTGGGATAAATCGTAACCCCTTTTAAATGCAATTTTCTTAGCTCTATCATCTACTTTTTTCCCTTCATGAAAGGAGTGAGTTCCGGCTGAGTCAATAATGATGTTTTCTTGTAAATCGATTTTATTTACCAGTGTCCTAAATACCTCCTCAGCTGTTGGTGATCTACAGATATTTCCCATACAAACGAATAAAACACTTGTTTTTAAGTTATTTGAATCAAAGAAAAACTCATTTTTTTTATTAATAACGTACTTCATCACAACTAATTTCCTTTTTTGTCAAATGATTAAATTTATAAAGTGATACCATCAGAAGGATTGCTTTTGGTCTGAAAAATCTTGCTTTTAAACTGTGTTAATTCATCTCTTGTTTTTGCAGCCAACTCAAACTCTAAATTCCTCGCATGTTCAAGCATTTTTTTTTCGAGTCTTGCAAGTTCTTTTGAAACCGACTTTTCATTTTTCAGAAGTTTGGTTTCTTGATAAATATTAGATTTAGGTTTTGTAGAATTTTGAATATTTGTATGCGAAGTGCCATCAATAAGTTCTCTCACGCTCTTGTTAACCATTTTAGGGACAAGACCATTTTCTAAATTAAATTTTTCTTGTTTTTTTCGTCTTCTGGTAGTCTCAGTTATTGCATGGTCCATGGATTTAGTTACGTTATCAGCGTATAGGATTGCTTTGCCCTCGATATTTCTCGCTGCTCTTCCAATCGTTTGTATCAAACTTCTTTGTGACCTTAAAAATCCTTCTTTGTCAGCATCAAGTATTGCAACTAAAGAAACTTCAGGAATGTCGAGACCCTCTCTCAACAAATTTATACCAATCAAAACATCAAAAACACCCAACCTCAGATCTCTGATAATCTCAACCCTCTCAACAGTATCGATATCAGAATGTAGGTAACGAACCTTAACATCATTATCAGAGAAATATTCACACAAATCTTCGGACATTTTTTTAGTCAATGTAGTTACTAAAACACGGCTCTTTTTTTGTGACCTGCTTTTGATTTCGGAAAGCAAATCATCAACTTGTGAACTCGCGGGTCTGACTTCTATGATCGGATCCAAAACTCCTGTAGGTCGAACTACTTGTTCGATAACGGCAGAGGCAGATTTTTCAAGCTCATACGCTGCAGGCGTGGCAGATACAAAAACGGTTTGCCTCATTTTTGGCTCAAACTCATCGTAACGAAGAGGTCTGTTATCTAAGGCGGATGGAAGTCTAAATCCATATTCAACCAAAGTTTGCTTCCTTGCCCGGTCTCCCTTGTACATACCTCCGATTTGACTAACTGTTACGTGACTTTCATCAATGAAAACTAGAGCATCAACAGGTAGATAATCCATTAATGTTGGAGGTGGTTGACCCGGTTTAGTTCCAGAAAAATGCCGGCTGTAATTTTCTATCCCTTTACAAAATCCTAGTTCATATAACATTTCTAAATCAAACTTAGTCCTTTGTTCAATTCTTTGGGCTTCTAACAGTTTTCCAGTGGATAAAAGAGTTTCTTTCCTGTCTTTTAACTCTTCTTTAATAGTTTCTATCGCTTTTAAAACTTTATTTCTAGGGGTTACATAATGTGAGCTTGGATAAACAACCGATCTAGTTAATGGTTGGATTACTTTTCCCGTTAGTGGATCAAAAACCTTAATTGTTTCAACAGCATCATCAAATAGCTCTATTCTAATTGCAGTTTCAGAGTTTTCGGCTGGAAAAACATCAAGTGTATCGCCTCGAACCCTAAAAGTGCCTCTTGAAAATTCAGAGTCATTTCTTCTATATTGCATTAGTACAAGTTTGGAAATTAAATCTTTAACAGAACAATGATCACCACATCGGACTGCCATAATCATTGCATGATAACTAGCTGGATTACCGATTCCATATATACAAGAAACAGATGCAACTATTATGGTGTCACGTCTTTCAAGAAGTGATTTTGTAGCGGAAAGTCTCATTTGTTCAATATGTTCATTGATAGCTGAATCTTTCTCAATAAAAAGATCACGTTGTGGAACATATGCTTCAGGCTGATAGTAATCGTAATATGAAACGAAATACTCGACAGCATTGTTGGGAAAGAAATCCCTCATTTCTGAGTAAAGTTGTGCCGCCAAAGTCTTGTTTGGGGCAAGAATTATTGCCGGCCGGCCTAACCTAGAAATTACGTTGGCCATTGTAAAAGTTTTTCCAGAACCAGTAACACCCAATAGGGTTTGATAGGAAAGACCTGAATCTATGTTTTCTAATATGGATTCAATTGCCCTTGATTGGTCTCCGGCAGGGCTAAAAGGAGCCTCTAGACGAAAAACAGAAGCATAATTATTCGCCTCTGCAACTTGATTTTTACTCATGATAAAATTTTATGAAAACTAAACATTAACTGAAGCTTAATTTAAAAGCATACCTGCTTGACCAATAATCAAATAAGTTGAGTTAGTACTGAGTATTTTTGTTTTGAACTTGTTACTATTAATCAACTAGTATGTTATTTTCGTCCTTTAATACGCAAATATCTACCCTATTTGAATTAATCCCACCATATATTAGGGTTTTCCCTTGACATTTAAATGAGTACTACTTTTTTTTCTAAAATAACACTATTGCCTAAAGATCCAATAATTGGATTAACTGAGGATTTTAATTCGGATAAGCGAGAGTCAAAAATAAACTTAGGGGTAGGAGTTTACTTGGATTCAAAAGGAAATTTGCCAAAACTTGAGTGTATAAAGACGGCATTCAAAAGCATAAAACATTCAACAGGTGGCTATCTCCCAATAAGTGGATCCTCAAAATATTGCGAATCTGTTAAAAAACTGTTGTTTGGACATGACAATCCTTTAATTTCAGATGATAAAATAGTTACAGTACAAAGTTTAGGGGGGACCGGGGCACTTAGAGTTGGGGCAGAAATGCTCAAAGCTATTTCACCTGGAGCATGCGTAGCCATTAGCAATCCAAGTTGGGAAAATCATCGAGGTATATTCGAGTCAGTTGGATTTAAAGTTTTAAATTATCCGTACTACGATAAATCTAAAATTTGTATTGATATAGATGGTTTTGTTGGAGCCTTAAAAAAGTTACCGGAACAATCAATAGTTGTTTTGCACGCTTGTTGTCACAATCCTACTGGGCTGGATCCAACATCACAAGAATGGGATGAGATCGTATCAGTGATTGAAAATAAAAATCATATTCCGTTTCTTGATATTGCATATCAAGGATTCTCTGAAGGTATTGAAGAAGACGCTTTCATAATTAGAAAATTCGCTTCAAAAATCAAACCAATGTTCGTCGCTAATTCATTTTCTAAATCACTTTCATTATACGGTGAGAGAGTGGGTGCTCTATCCATAGTCACAGATTCTAGCGACGAATCCAAAAAAGTGTTAAGTCATTTAAAAAAATTGATACGCTCGAATTATTCAAATCCCCCTACCTTTGGCCAGGAATTAACAACCGAGGTTCTTTCTAATAATATCGCCAAGCAACAATGGGGAAAAGAATTACTAACAATGAGAAACAGAATTAAAACAGTAAGAAAACGTTTAGTTAAGTTATTAGAAAATAATAATGCTGGAAGAAACTTTTCTTTCATTAATAATCAAAACGGTATGTTTAGTTACTCTGGATTAAGCAATGAAGAAGTAAATAAATTAAGAACTAAATTTGGGATTTATGTTGTTAATTCTGGAAGAATTTGCATAGCGGCTATTAATCAAACGAATGTTGATTATATTGCCTCTTCTATTTTATCAGTATTAGAAAGTTCAAGTTCATAATTAACAAAATATAAAATGCCTGAACTTTTTTATTGGATCATCATTTCATTAATTTTCATTTTTACATTGCCACTTATTTTTTTTCTTGGCATTATATCCGCTCTTTTGTTAATTGGAGTTGTGGCCATCGCGACAATTCTTTGGATTTTTGATTTGAAAAATATTCAAATATATGAAATCAAACTTGATTTTACAATACTTTTTTTTCTAATTATTATTTCATTTGCTTCAATATTTTTTTTTACTGCTTTAATCGGTTTTTTTATCTCGAAATACAAAAAGCAGTCTCATGAAAATGTCAATATAGCCAACGAAAAAAAAACTGTAAGTGGATATTCCAAACTTTTTTTTAAATCAATGTTTGACTATATATATGATACAAAGTGGATTTTTTTTTTTCTTACACCAGTATCTATCATTTTTATACTTTTAATCAGTAATGAATTCACCCCCAATGATCTTTGGATTTAACCTGTGTTTAAATTATTAGATTTCCAAAAAAAATTAGTCGATTCTATCTTCATTGAATTCATTAAGACTGATTGGAAATATCTTCTTTACGGTCTTTTGATGTCCCTATGGTCATCCTTTGGACAAACTTTTTTTATTTCATTGTTCAGCGCTCAAATTAGGAGTGAACTCACGCTAACTCATGGAGATTTTGGGGCATACTACGCATTTGCAACAACCATGAGTGCTTTCACTATCCTGTGGACAGGTAAATTTGTTGATTCACTAAGTGTTAATCGAGTATCAATTATTACTCTATTTTTTGTATGTTTATCTGCACTATTTTTTTCATTAATCAATTCTATTTTAATGTTAGTGATTGGATTATATTTACTTCGTTTATCCGGTCAGGGAATGATGTACCATGTTTACTCAACAGTAATAACTAGAAGATATAAATTTATGAGAGGTAAAGCTCTCGCAATTTGTGGTCTGGGAATGAACGTTGCTGAAGCAAGTTTACCTGTTGTGGTTATAATTGCTTTAGGTTTTATCGATTGGAGATTGATATGGGTTATCCTAACAATGATTGCTTTATTAAGTTTGGGACCATTCATTAAAATATTAACCCAAAGTAGCAATAAAAAATATGAGGATAGTTTTAAAAAAGAAATTGAAAACAAAAAATTCAAATCAGAAAATTATTCTTTCAAACGTAAAGATGCAGTTAAGGATACAGGATTTTGGTTAGTCATAATTTGGTTAACTGTTATTCCTGGGTTTTCGATTACTGGAATTTTTTTTCACCAGATTCATTTGAGTGAATTGAAAAATATTCCTTTATGGTTATGGTCAACAAATTACGTTTGGTATGCATTCGCCTCAATCAGTGGTGCTTTCATTTCTGGAATATTGGTTGACAAGTTTTCTGCACATAAGATTGCTTTTTTAACACAGCTACCGATGCTCATTGCATGCTTAATACTTTGGCATGGAGAAGGTAACCTTTTGTTGGCTTTATTTTTTATATTTTTTGGACTTGGTGGAGGTATGTTGCAGCCAATGATAAATGCCTTATTAGCAGAGCGGTACGGAGTTAAATGGCTTGGAGAGATAAAATCTACTATCTGGGCATTAAGTATATTTTCTTCAGCTTTGTCACCAGTATTAATGGGATTGATGATTGATAAAGGATCAAATTTACCTGAACTAATGTTTTTGCTAGTATGTCTCAGTGCTTTTAGTGCAACAATGCCAACCATTTGGTTCAATTTTCTAAATTTAGTTAGACTACATCAAGTCAAAACATAAAAAATAATTAAGGAGTTTCCTTGAACAAACCTCACAATAGTCCAACTCCAATGCTGGTCGGAGAAAATGCTAAGCAATCAGATATTTATCAACCATGGGAGTTAGATAACCAAGCATGGTGGGATTGGTACATAACACTTGCAGAAAATAAACCCGAGGAATTTTCTTACCAAGAGGAAATTAATAATCTAAACACAGGAAAACAATTATCACTAAAAAACCTCAAAGCAGAACTTAGCAAACCATTTAACCTTAAGAAAGCTGATTATGATTTTTTCTTAAAAAATGGATTTATTAAAATTAAAAATATTCTATCAAATGATTCGATTTTTACTCTTCATAGAGAACTATCTAAAATTATCATGTCAGAGTTCAGTGAAAAAAGAATTAAAGAAGCTAATTTTCTAAGTATGGATCTAATTTGGTTAAATAACAAAATTGTTAAAGAATTCGTTCTAAGCAAAAGAATTGCAAAAATTGCTGCACAGTTATTGAATGTTCCTACGATTAGACTCTATCATGACAACATTTTATCCAAACAACCTGGGTGTGGTCGTACTCCATGGCATTATGACATTCATCACTTTCCATTGGATACAAAAGACGTTGTAACTGTATGGATTCCTGCTCAACCAATTTCAATGCAAATGGGACCACTATCTTTTGCAAAGCCATTAGATGCTTATAAACATGTAGAGAAAATCAAATTTAACAAATTCAATAAAAACTACGATAAAAAGGTGTCTGATTTATTTAAGGAAAAGAAAATTGAAATTGAATCCAGTGCTTTTGAGGTTGGTGAAATAAGTTTTCACCACAATTTGTGCTTTCACAATGCTCCTCCAAACAACACAACAAGAAGCAGAATAGTACTGGCAAATACATTTTTTAAAGATGGTACAAAAGTGGTGAAAAATCCGACGATGGTTTCCGGAGATTGGAAAAAGTTTATTCCTAACACTGATCCTGGTGGTTTAATTAATAGTCCACTCAATCCTATTTGTTGGCCAGAGGAGTCCTTAGATGTCTGATAATTTTATTCGTAGTTGTGAACATTGGAGTGAAAAAAATAGAGAAGAAATGATTGATTTTTATTCACTTGCTACAGTTGATTATGAACATTTAGCTAAGTCCAAAGATTGGGACTTATGGCTCAAAAACTACTCAACTCAAGTTGGGTACAAACAAATTAAACTTCTTGACATTGCATGCGGTTCTGGAAAATTTCCTCAAGCACTTCTTAAATTCTCAAAACTAAGTAAAGAAAATAACCATTCAATTAGCTATTCACTTCTGGATCCATCGTCATTTTCCATTAAAGAAGCTGCAAAAGTTCTTAAACCCCCTTTTATTTTAGATAATACATATGAAACGACTTTACAAAATTTTAATGGAGAAAAAAACTTTTTTGATATAGTTTGGGCCACACATGCACTTTATGCATTGCCTAAGGATGAATTAAGTTCTGCAATTGAAAATATGCTTTTTAGCCTTAAAGGCTGGGGGTTTATTGCGCACGCCACTCGAAACTCTCACTACATAAAATTTTATGACTCCTTTCTTCAAGCTTTTGGAAACAACCTCAGTTCAAATTTCACAACAGCTGAAGAAATCATTGATGTTTTTGAAAACTTAGGTATTGACTATTCTGTAAAGTATTTGAATTACCTTAACAGTACATCTGATAAAAATGCAAAGCAATTAGAAGGATATCTACAACGCTGTGTTTTTAATGATAATGTTAGTTTACAAGAAATGTTAAGTCACCCAATAACAGAAAGATATTTGCACAAACATTACAATAAAAATATGTGGCAATTTCCTCAAGAAATATCACTTATTTTTTTTAAAAAAAAATAATTTTTTGTTGTTTAATATGAATAGATATTGGTTAAGGAAATTATTAGCAGAGGAAAATTCCAATAGCTCTAATTTAATTCATCACCTTAAGACAGTGCACAGGTCAAATCCTGGATTTACTGAAAGCTGTGCAAAAAAAAGTGTTAATAAACATGGAAGATCCAGCTACCAATGGCTTGCCGAAATTATTGAACCACAAAAACACAAAGTTGTTTTAGATTTAGCATGTGGTAGTGGACCTTTATTAGAACTTTGTATTCAAAAATTTGGTGAAAATTTGACACTTATTGGTGTTGATATGAGTGATGACGAATTGAATGTTGCAAAAAAAAGGATAAAAAATAAAAAAACGATGTTTTACAAAGCGTATGCACAAAATCTTGATTTCATTCCTGTAAATTACATCGACGTCGTCTTATGTCATTGGGCTCTACCTCTAATGAATCCATTGGAGCCGGTTTTAAAAGAGATTAGAAGAGTTCTTAAGATTAACGGAATATTTTCTGCAATAATCGATGGGGATTTTAATTTATTATCGGGCTATAGGGATGTTCACGAATTGATTTACAGTTGGGCAAATAAAGAGTTTTCGAATTATAGTTCTTTCGAATTAGGTGACACAAGGTCAAGATGCCCTGATAAATTATTACCTTTAGTCAAAAGTATATTTAAAGAATCATATGTTAGTATCGAATCGGACGTTTTAGAAATCAGGGGCGACCCTTTGTCACTTGCTTTAGAAGTCTCAGGATTCTTTTATGCAACCTATGCTTTATCAGATAATAACAGGTTAAAAATGTTAAAGGATCTTGAAAAATTTTTCATAGACAATGCCAATTCACAAAATAAAGCATTGTTCGAAATGCCAATAAATAAACTTACTGTTTTTTGAGAACATGGAAATAGTCGCTGCTCATTTAATTGGTAGATTTGATTGTATAATTTTTTCACTGAAAAATTTGCTTCTATATTTTATTTTGACTGCAAATCAAGCAAATCTCATAACAAATGATAAACATCCAAAATATTTGCTAAATTAATTCTTTTGTTTTTAATTATTCTTCCATTTGAAATTAGTATTCGATACTTTTTTCTATGATTTGGGTCGGAACCATGGCATTCCTTTGTAAAATAACTTGGAAAGTTATTTTCAATTATCTAACCAATATTTTATAAACAAACTATATCTGGAAACCTTGAATGAGTTGTCACTCTATAAGTTTTCGGAATATTATTTTTTAGTACAACACGTCTGGTACTTTTTTTTATTTAGTGAGGCCAGTAAATTTTTTTTCACTATTAAAATTTAATCCCGAAGCTCCACAGAACCAGTACCATTTTACCTTAGGGAACTTTTTAGCTAGATAATTGGAGTTGAATCTTTGATTGTATGACACGAGAGACATTTCGTGGTGTTAAACTATTATGAAATTGGAATTATTGTAAGTTACCATTTTCTTAATTAAACACAACAAATAATTAATAGATTTGTCTACGCTAGTTAAAGCGTTGTTTAATTCAACTGATTGATTGCCGTATTTATGTCCTGCCGAATCTACCTCAGAAGATAAAGTGTAACTTGATTCGGCTTTCTCTATGTTAAATCCTGCAACCAAGAGATCAATTTATCGGTCTGTCTAGACGATGACATATTATAATCATAGTTTAACCAGTCTCTTAGTTGTATATTTCGAATAGTCACTCCTGAGCCTGGCCAAAACAATGTGGAAATTATTTAATTATAATTCTGCATAGTAGTCCAAATTGGAACCCCATCATCCAACCAAACTGGAATTGTGAAAGTATCCCGATTTGCTAATTTAAAAATTTGATTTGGAATGTTGGGATTAATCATAAAGTTATTTACGATGGTATGGAGAAGTTAAAGTTGGAAATACTATAATAATTACTTCAGCATACGAACCTTCCATTGCAAGTTTTTTTTAATGTCGGAGTTTTACCTCTGTTGGTATAATCAATTTTAAATCATTAACATTGATGAGAAAAACCAAATTGCTCTTTAAGTCATGAGCGTATAAATTAAACGGGAAGCAAAGATATAAGGGGGAAAAAATAATTAAATTTCATATTTAAAAAATATTTTAAACTGTAATTCTTTGATGCATCAATTCGTTGAAATATATATTTTTTATTTTCTTAAATTAATAATAATTTATTGAGTAAAAAACAGAAAAAGGTATAAAAATGGATTTAGAAAAAATGAGTCTGGATGAAGCTAATAATATTCCAGGAATGATTGAGGAGTCTGAAAAAAAGTTGCTTTACGTTATTGCACAAACATTACCTCTGGAAGATGGAGACTCGATAATAGAGTTTGGTCCATTTTTCGGGCAAAGTACAAATTGTATTGCTCAAGGTTTAAAAGCTAATTCCACCTTCGGAGATAAATGTAACTTTTATACTTACGATTCATTTGAGTGCAATAAAAATGGTTGGTTTGGCCCTCAAGTTTTACTTCATGCAAAAAAAGCAGAAGTTTCAGAGTTGGTAAAAACAGAGGGTGAAATAGTTAATTTTGAAAAAGTTTTTTATCATTTTATGAAAGATTATATTGAAGCTGGGATTGTCAAAAGCATTAAAAGTGAGCTTCTTAATAGTGAACCACCTGCAGGCAAAATTCCTTTATTGCAAATTGATAGTCCAAAATACTATGAAGAATTAAAAATAATTTTAGAAAAGTTTTTACCACTAACTAAAGTTAATGGATTTATTGTATTTCAAGATTTTTTCTATCAGTGGTCTGCTACCATTATTTTACCTGTTGCAATATTAATTGATAGAGGCTTTATCTCAATTCAAGGGTCTGCTGCTTCATCATTATTATGTCAAATCATAAAAGTACCCAATGAGCAAGATATTAAAGAATTGGATGAACAAATGAAAGACGAGGAAGATTGCTTTAGATTTTTTGAACTTGTTATTAACCGTTGCAAAATCGAAACTTTAGATAAACCTGAATTTTTTCTTCCAAAGATCACTCTTGCTCAAATTCAGTGGCTTTATCAAAGAAAAAAATACAAAGATGCACGTTACACTATTATTAAATATCTTAAAGACGGCAACCCTTTTCACTTAAGATTAGTTGATACATTTCTTGAACTTTTGGGTTTTGGGTTTTCAATTAGACGTTTGTTCGAAATGGATCAAAGCATAGAGAAACAAGAAACATTATCAGGAGCTGGAAAATTCAAAAAAGAAGAATCAAAAATTTAAAAATGATTTTTAAATTATTGTTATTTTAAGTAATTATCAAACACACACAAACATCATTAATATTTGGAAAAAATGATAAATGACACTCAAGTTTTAATTCCTGGATTGTTGGATGATGATGAAGAAAAATTATTATTTGAGCTTTCAAAATGTATTAATCTAGATGAAAAAAATATATTGGTAGAAATTGGACCTTTATTTGGAAAGAGTACGTACGCACTCTGCAAGGGATTAAAACTTAACACCTCGTATGATCACAAAAAGACTTTATATTCCTTTGACGCTTTTGAATGCAGCATTAATAACTCTTTATCAACCCAAATATTAAATCTTGCAAAAAAAGGCAATGTTACAGATCTTTTAAAATACACAAAACGCTCAGAATTCAAAAAGAACATCTATGTTAACTACAATGAAATATTTAATCATTATTTAAAATCCTACAGTGATAATATAAAAATTATATCTACTGTAGCTGATAACAAAACTATTCAACCACCAAAAAATAAAGAAATCGCTCTAATCCTATTCAATATATCGAAAATTTATTTTGAGTTTAAACCGGTAATCTTCAGATTCTTACCTAAAACTAAAATTGGTTGCTTAGTTATTTTTGCTGATTTTTTTAATCATTGGTCAGCATCTTTGATGTTGGTCGTAAGTGTACTTATAAAAAAAGAATGTCTAATAATCGATGATTTTCGAAGTAGGAGCCTGGTGTGTAAAGTAAACAAAATTCCTAATAATACAGACCTAATAGATCTAGATTTAATTATAAACAACGAAAATAAATATTTGACTTTATTTGATGATCTTATTGATAAGTGTAGAAAAAAGAATGTAGAAAAAATGAATAATTATCTTCCAATTATATTGTTGGCTAAAATGCAGTGTCTATTTGAAAAAGGAGAATATACTGAAGCTAGGAACTCAATGATTGAATATTTTAAAGATGGTGATTTCTCGTCCAAAATAGCAAAAGTTATAGACCCATACTTAGATCTTATGGGTAGTGGCTTTTCAGTTTCTCAAATGAATAAAATTGAAAAAAAATAAATAATATTATGAATTACGAGGAAGCACAAAAAATTCCAGGCATGATAGAGCCTAATGAAAGAAAAATGTTGTATGAGCAAGCAAAACAAATTTCATTAAACAAGGAAGACTGTGTCGTTGAATTCGGTGCTTTTTTTGGCAGAAGCACTAATTGTATCGCACAAGGTTTATCTGCCAACCCAAGTTTTACTAGTAAATGTCTTTTTTATACATACGACTCCTTTGAATGTGATATTGAGGGTTGGTTTGCCCCGCATGTTAAGGCTTATGCTAAAGAGGCTAAAGTATTACACTTAGTAAAAGATGAGGGAAACAGAGTTGATTTTGAATCAGTTTTTAAACATTATTTACAGCCATACATTGATTCGAAATTGCTCGTAAGTGTTAAAAGTGAATTGTTAGACAGTCAACCCCCTGAGAATTCGATTGCTTTAATGCACATTGATAGCCCAAAATACTACGAAGAGTTTAAAATTATTTTATATAGATTCTTCCCTAAAGTAAAATTACATTGTACGGTTATTTTCCAAGATTTCTTTTATCATTGGTCAGGGTCTTTGATTTTAGTAGTAGCCATTCTTATAGAAAAAAATTTTATTTCTTTAGAGTGTTCTGCTGCTTCATCTCTTGTTACTAAGGTATTAAGGTCACCGACAAAAGAAGACATTCTTGAAATAGATCTTATTATGCAAAATCATGGCAAAGTTTCCAAATACTTTGACATAGCAATAAAAGAGTGTTCCAAGATTCAAATTGACCGCAACCACCAATTTCTTCCACGTCTAACATTAGCAAAAATTCAGTGGTTGTACTCACAAAAAAGATTTTCAGAAGCAAAATTTACGCTTCAAGCATATTTAAAAGAAGGGAATGCTTTTAATAAAGAAGTCGTTTGGGACTTTATAGAAATATTTTCTCATGGATTTTCAATTAGAAAACTTTTTGAGATAGATCATGATCAAGGGTAATAATGACCCAACTAGTTTCAGCTAGCCATCCAGATACCGTTTTCTATCTGTGGTGCAACTAAGGATATATTTTCTGGTGATTCTGCAAAGCCGATAAGTGCTGCAGCCCTGCTCATTGTTCC